>Ga0207689_10000271_pt1 | contig 46742 bp, 75 predicted proteins | sample KBSMisM52_FD_184312 | JGI IMG/M metagenome (GOLD analysis project Ga0207689, IMG submission 184312) | Miscanthus rhizosphere microbial communities from Kellogg Biological Station, Michigan, USA - KBS Miscanthus M5-2 (SPAdes) (version 2) | ecosystem: Host-associated > Plants > Roots >...
GGATATCGTCGGGCCAGAAGGCGACCCGATGTCAATTCAGATCGGCAAGGCGATGTTCACGCCGAACGCGCACGTCATGCCGGCGGCAGACCCGCGCAGCAAGAACCAGCGGCTGCAAGAGACGATGGCAGTGTTCCAGGCCGTCTCGCAGAACCCGTACCTGATGAGCCAGCCGCCGCAAATTCGGGACGCTCTCATGCGCGCGGTGACCGAAGACGTGCTGCGTGCGCATGGCGCCGACAAGCTAGTCAAGCTGCTTCCGCCGCCCAGCCCCCCGCCGCCTCCACCGCCGCCCCCCGCGCCGTACTGGGAGGAGAACGCCGGCTTCTTCCGCGGACAGGATCATCCAGTCCACCCGAGCGACAACGACCTGGAACACATCGCCGGCCACCAGCGAGAGCTTGCCGGACCGGCGGGCCAGGTGCTCGATAAGCAAGGACGCGACATGCTCGAACGACACATCCGCTTTCATACTGCGGCGAACATCGAAAAGACCGGGCAGGCACAGCAGCAACAGGCGCAACTGTTCAACCAGCTTCTCTCGCAGCAGATGCCGCACCCGGCGATGATCGGAGGTCCGCAATGACGCCGCGATGGTTAGAGCTAGGGCCTGCCGAGATGGCCGAGATCCGCGGTCAATCTGGAGTGCAGATGCTCACCGAGTGGTTGGAATGGGAACGCGAGCGCGCAAAGGAACTCGTGCTGTCTCTGACTGTCGACGGGAAACTCGAAGCGGCTCGGCTTCGCGCCGGCTCATCGGTCACGTTCGACCACATCTTGCGCTCGCTCAAGACGCCTCTTGCTATCGCGGCTCTCGAAGAGGAGCCGTACAAGGACCCCGCCCGCCGCCCATCTCGAAAGGATGACGATGCTCAAGCGTGACGAACTGCCCGCACTGCCAGAGGCTGACCGGATCATGGTCAGGCCGAACCCGCCCGTGACCACGACCATTGGGGGACTTGAGATTCCGGTCATCGCCCAGAACCAAGCGCACCAGGGCAGGATCATTGCCGCCGGGCTCAAGGCGCTGGACATCATGTACGACAACGGCCAGCAGATCGGAGACGAGGTTCTGTACGGCCAGTTCGCAGGAGCGTGGGAAGAGTGGGACCACATCATGAAGCCTGGCAATGACCCGGACTGCACCCACGCCGAGTGGTCGCGGCACAGCCCGAGCACGATCCGCGACGACAAGTCGCATTATCGATGCAGCGGGTACATCTGCGATGCATGCGGGGCTTTGCGGCTTCAAGAGCCTCTGCTGATCATGAACATTGGCGATGTCATGGCGAACGTCGACAAGGCCGCCCGCTCGCGAACCGGTGACATGTGCGTGGTCATCGGACGCACCGAGGACGGAAAGACTTGCCACCGAATCATCCGCAAGGGCGAAATTTACGTGACCGACTCAACCGCAACCAACGGAGCAACACATGTCACTGCTTGAAGGCTCTGCATCCGACGACAACGCGACCGATTCCGAGGCACGCGAGGCGCTTGCCGGGGCAGCCGACGACAAGGAGCCAGCCGAGGAAGCTGCGCCACCTGCGCCCGAGCCGCCGAAGCCGGTCGTCCTCGAGAAGCCGAAGTCTCGCCGCGACCGCATCGAAGAGAAGTACGACACACGGCTGAAGGAAGTGGCCGAAGTGGTGTCTGGCCTTAAAGATGGCCTCGCCGCTCGCGACCGCCAAATCGGCGAGCTGACGGGCCACCTCCAGGCGCTCGCGCAGAGGCCGGCGTATCAGCCGCAGCCGCAGTACCAGCCGCCAGCGCCGCAGCTTCCCGATCCGGAGGAAATCGAGCGTCGCGCGCAGGAGGCGATCGACCGCAAGGACTTCAGCGGATACCAGCGGCTCACCCGCGAGGCGTCCGTCGCGGCGACTATGCGCGCCTTGCAGCCGATTCTGGCGCGCCAGCAGCAGGTTCAGGCGCCGCAGCAGGATCAGGTACCGCCCGCTCTCATGCCGTACTTCGCGGCGTATCCCGAGGTCGCTTCGCACCCGGCCGCAATGCAGCTGCTCGCGGCCAAGAATGTGGAGCTCGAGGCGAGGGGCTTCCGCGCCGGTCCCGAGCGCGTGCGGCAGATCTTCGAGGACGTCCGCGCGACGCTTAAGGGCGGCCAAGCGCCAGGGGCCGCTGCTTACTCGCGCTCGAACGCCGCCGTACTCGCCGGGACGCCGACTTCGCGCCCGGCCGGTGGCTCATCGGCTCCGGAAGGCAAGCCACGGGTCGAGTTGACCCAGGAGGAACGGTATTTTGCCAAAAAGGCAGGCTTCTCTGAGCTTGAAATTGCTTCAGAAATCGCGAAATCTCATCCTGACCGCGTTCTCCGTTGACAAATTGGCACTTTCGTAGTCCACTCTCCTGGTAGGCGCAATCCCTTCTCGGCAATCGCCGGTGAAGTGGCCTCGAACTGAATCCCGTCACGATCTGACCCGGATCGGTGGCGTGAAAACAGGGCGAAGGCCACTTCATGTCAGCAGGCCCCGTTGTTCCAGGCCGAAACGACGTCCCCGAGGGGATGGAGATCCACGCCCGTTCGAGAGCCGGTGAGCTTTCCGGGCAGGACCCGCGATTCCGCTACCAGTGGGCGTCGAAAGACCCGCGCTCGCCCCAGTTCGTAGAGCGCTACCTGCGCGACCGAGAGATCGGCAGCCCCGTCGCTGGCTACTACACCGCTCCCGCGTGGGAGCTGGCGAAGGCCGGCGAGGTGAAGCAGGGCGCGAAGCGCGCCGACGACGGCAAGCCGGTCGACACGACGCTGACCAACGGCGATCTCGTGTGCATCCGCACCTCGAAAGAGAACTGGGAGCGCGAGCAGCACATGAAGGAGCGCATCACCGAGGCGCAGGCCGCTGGCCTTGCTTCGAACGAGCGCAAGCAGATCGAGCAGACCCGCTACGGGGTCCAGGTGTACTCGGGGGACGCGACGAGCGGCGCTCACGCCAAGTCGGTCGTTTCCTCGGAACTGACCGGAGGAAAGTGACATGGCGAACACTGCACTGAAGGGGTTTCGCCCGATCTACGTCAAAGGTGGCGGAAGCGTCACTCTTCGTCGCGGTCGGGTGCTCACGAACAACACCACGGCGATCTTCCTGTACGACGCGGTCGTTGACGCTACTGACGGCAGCTATGTCGTGGCGACCACGGGAACCACGGCGACGCAGGGAAGCGCGAACGGGTGCGTGTACACCGACGCGGCAGGGACTCGGCGCGAGGCGAAGTACCTGCCCGCGGCGACGCTCTACACGTCGAGCGGCATTGCTCCGGACAACGCTTCGTACGTCTATCTCGTCGACAACCTCGTGAGCACGATGTTCACCGCGTCTTGCTCGACTGCGCTGACGCTGACCGACATCAACCAGAACTTCGCGATGACGCTGTCGGCGGGGTCGACCACCACGGGTCTCTCCGGACACTTCATCACGGCGACCGGCAAGAACACCACGGCAACGCTGCCCTGGCGGCTTCAGGACTTCGAAATCGGCTCGGCGACGAACGACGTCGATGCCGCGAACGTCGCCATCATCGTTGCCCCCAACTGCACCTTCGATGAGCCGGCTCTGTCGGCGAGCACGGGAGCCTGATCCATGGAAAACATCGCAAAATGGTACGCCGCGATCGAGCCCGTCGAGCGCAAGTGGTTCAACAGCTCGATGGAAGACATCGCGGAGCAGTTCTCCAAGATCGCGAAGGTCAACAAGGTCGACGAGCCGATTCGCGAGTTCAGCGATTGGGCCGGCGCTCAGCAGCTGACCCAGAAGAACGAAAACAGCCCGATGAAGGTGCTGACTACCGCGCTCGGCACTCCGAAGCGCGTCCAGGTCGCCACCTTCGCAGGGGCCATGGAAATCAGCCGAGAGGCGGTCACCGACGTCAAGATCAGCCAGCTTAAGACGCCCGCTCAGGCGCTCGGGCGAGCTGCGAAGAAGACCCCGGAGTACCTCTTCGCGCAGTTCCTCGACCGCTCGCACAACTCGGCGTATCCGGTCACCGCTGACAACGTCGAGCTCTGCTCGGCTTCGCACCTGACGCCGTACGGACTGACGGTGGCGAACACGCTGGCGGTCCCGGCGGCTCTCGCCGAGGCATCGCTCGAGGACATCCGCACGGCGCTTCGCACGACTGTCGGCAGCGACGGCATGCTGGCCCCGGTGATGATGAAGCAGCTCATCGTGCCGAGCGCCCTCGACGTTCTCGCAGAGAAGCTGTCCAAGTCGGCCAAGACGCTGGGCTCGGCGAACAACGACCCGTCGGTCGTTCAGGGTACGAAGGTGATGACCTTCGACTACCTGACGAACACCACGCGCTGGTACGTGCAGACCGACGCGGACGACGGGTTCTACTGGGATTGGCGGGAGCGGCCGACCTTCGAGCGCGACAACGTGGCGTTGACGATGCAGGCGATCTTCATCTGCTTCTTCCGCGCGATGTGGGGCGCCGAGAACTTCCGCTGCGTCTACGCCTCGAACGCGACGTAAGGAGCGACCAACATGGGAGCACCAGGCAAAGTCACCAACTACCCGAACGGGGTCAGCTCGTTCGGGTGGGTCGTCACCCCGGCGTCGTACGCGGCGCAGGCGTGGGGCGGCGGCGCGACCCTCTGGGTGGGTAACCGCTCTGGCCTCCCGGCCGGCGACGGTTCCACCCCGGATCGGCCGCTGTCGGCGCTGTTCGGTACGTCGGGCGGACTGGCGAAGGTCAACAACCGCGTCGGCGTCACCATCTGCATCTTGCCGGGGCACGTCGAGAGCATCACGGCGTCCACGAGCATCAGCGGCCTGACTGGCACGTCTGCGACCGGGCTGAACATCATCGGTCTCGGGTACGGCTCGCAGCGCCCGCTGTTCAACTGGACCGCGGCTGCCTCGGCGCTCTTGCAGAACATCGCCGGGTGCTGGATCCGCAACTGCGTGTTCAACTTCTCGAGCACGGCTGCCACCGTTGTCACCGCGGCCCTGACGGCATCAGCGGCTGACTGCGGCCTCGATGCCGTCGAAATCAAGCCGGCTACCAGCGCCACTCAGCTGACGACCACGGGCATCACGGTCGCGACCGGCGCGACGAAGTACACGCTATTGGGCGTCGAGGTGGTATCCGAGACCTTCGCGACCAACCCGACCGACATCCTGACGACCACGGCGGCCGTCGACAAACTGACCATGTACGGATGCCGGTTTCACACGGCGGTCAACTCGACTTCGAACGGAGTCATCAACCTGGCGAACGCTCCGACGAACGTCTGGATCGAGGACTGCACCTTCGTCAACAAGAAGGCCGCTTCGACCGTCGCGGCTATCGCGAGCGCCAGCACCACTGGGTTCGTGAACTTCTGCTCGCTCGGGATCATCTCGACCGGCGGTAATACCTGCTTCAGCACGCCTGGGAACCTGGTCCTCAGTCAGGTGTTCGGAGGCCAGGTCAGCAAAGCGGCCATCAAGGTCGGGACCGACTCCACCTAGTCGACAGGGAGGATCCAATTGAACAGGCAGACAGACTTCGTCAACGGCGAGGTGCTGTCTGCCTGCTCTGTTTGTGGGCGGCGGCGGCTGTTCCCGTCGCAGCTGCGCTACTGCGCCGACCGCCTGTATCGATGCACGGACTCCTGCATGGAGAAATCGGCCTTCGAATACGACCAGGAGATCGCAGCGTACCGACGTCGGCGACCGGAGCCGGACGTGGCGGTCGGCGTGGCGTCGCAGTTCGAACCGGGCGTAGCAACTGACGACGACATGGGGTTCCCGTGAGCCTTTCAGTAGCCAACGTGAGCGCGATGCGTGCACTGTCGACGTCGTCATTCGTCGCGCCCGTCGCTAACACGGTTTACGTGGCGACCCATGACGACTTCTACCGTTATGTTGCCGGCGGAACGCTCACGCCTTCCGACGGCACGGTGTACTCATCGTCAGATGGCCTCGGGCAGTGGGTCCGAATGATGATCCCGTCGCGCAAGTGGCAGACCCAGGCGACGTGGAGCATAGACGAGAGCAACTCGACAGGTCGCGCGAGCGACGAGAACACGGGTGCGGACGACACCCACCCGCTGTTGACAGGTGACGAATTCGCTCGCCGTATGGGCCGGTGCGTGCTCCAGCAGGCGACGACGGTGCGATGGCTTAGCGACACCACGCGCTACTCACTCGACCTGTCTGGAATCACGGCGGCCAATCAGACGGCGCTGACGCCTGCGACCAACTATTGTCTCGTCATCATCGGCGTTCCGACCGTCGTCAGGTCGGGGACGTTGACCGGCGCGACCGATGCACCGTGGACGGTGGCGGACTCTTCGCTGCCGACGTCTTGGTCTGCGTCAGGGTGCCTGTCGACGTCATCGGGGACTCGCATCATCCGCAAGACTGACGGCTCGAAGCACGCTTGCATGGCCTATGAGAACGTCGCAAAGACTGCACAGACGTCGCCGTCGAACGGGTACTCGCAATCGTACCTGTCGACCGGCACCGCCGCGGTCTCGTTCGCGAACGGCGACGCCTACGAGGTCCTGTCGCTGCCGAAGTTCCCGCGCGTGACGCCGCCCGCGTCAGTCCCGAACTTCGTCGGGTGCTACTTCTTCTACCTCGACATGCAGGGCGTAGTGGGCGGCGCCAACGAGTACCGATTCTGCGGGTGGCGGGCATTCTCAACATTCAGCGCGCAGACGCTCGCGGGTACCAACACGGTCCGCGGTGGCATCTTCGTGGCCGGCGGATCGATGTCCGGGCAGCTCACGAACACACTGAACAGGTCCATCGTCCCGGCGTCCTCGTTCCAGTTCTTCAGCTGGACCGGCGACATGAACGGTCAGATAAACGTCGTGGCGAAGACGGGACAATTCTCAGTCACCCACGGAAGCATGGGCCGGCTAGGCATCGTCTACGTATACGACTGCTCCGTAACGGCTATCCAGGTCCACAACGTGTCGTCAGTAACCATCGACGCGATCCACGGGGCAAGCAATACGAGCGTAATCGCCGATGTGCGTGACACTGGCTGCTCGATCAACTCGCCTAACGCTGCCAGCTCGTTCGACGCGACCACCTCGCTCGCTCACCCGCTACTCATCGTCGGAGCCACGAAGGACTATGCCGACCTACCATTCTGGTCGACAAACCAAAACGCGGGGTTCGCAACCACATGACCATCGGCGCAACGACGAGCTTTGCGGACTCGCGTGACGATATTATTTCTAGCGCCCTGGAAAACTGCGGCGCCATCGCGCCGGGAGCCGCGCGCGACAACACGAACTCGCCGCTGTTCGAGGTAGGCGCCCGCGCGCTGAACCGCATCGTCAAGCGCATCGACACGACTGGAAAGCGGCTGTGGCGCACGGTACGCCGCACGGCGACCATGACGGTAGGCGTAGACACGGTGACGCTAGCGTCAGACGTGCTGCTGGTCGACGACCCGGCACGGTATACGCGGAGCGGCGAGACGGCCGGCATGCAGGTCCTGGCCATGTCGCGCATGGACTACATGACGCTGGCCGACCGGACGACGGCTGGTCCGGCGCGGCAGTTCTTTTTCGAGCAGACGCTATCAGGCGCGACGCTGAAGCTGTGGCCGGTTCCTGACCAATCTGGCGACACGCTCGAGTACGTCGCATACACGCGCGCGGCTGATTTCACGACGGGAGCCGAGACGCCGGACTTTCCGTCTGAGTGGTCCAACTGCCTCGTCTACGCGCTGACCGTCGAACTTGCGCCGAAGTTCATGCAGACCGGGCTGATCCAGGCGTTTCAACCATTGTACGAGCAGGAGCTGTCAAACCTGGTTAACAACGATGGCGAGCGCGGCAACCTGACGCTGTCTCCGTGGGGTGGCTACTCGTCCGGTGGAGGAGCTGGATAATGGCCGCGACAGTCTCGCTGATCCAGATGCTCGCCGCTGGCGTCGCCAAGAGCGACGGTACACCTGCCGCTTCCGGGCGTTGCCGGTTCTACCAGCCTGGCACGCTCACTCCTGTCACGGTCTACGCCGATAGCGCAGGCGCAACTGCCATTACGCCGCCGCTCATTCTGACGGCAGGTGGCACTGGCACGGCGTATACGCAGCAGCCGACGCGGCTCATCGTGAAGGACAGCCTCGATGTCACGACGCTGTTTGATGGCAACGTCAACACGAACCGCGCCGAGGCCGAGTACATCCAGTCGGCGGCAGTGAACGGCGGCGCAGAAACGCGTCTGCAAACGCTGCTGGATGGGTGGTCGACTGCGTTCGGCGGGTCAGCTGGCTTTTGGACGTACAAAGCGTTTTCTGACGCGAACGAGCGCAACCCAGGCGAAGTGCTCACCGAGATGCTTGTCAGCGTGAAAAACTACGGTGCCGTTGGCGACGGCGTTACCGATGACACTGCGGCAATCCAGGCGACGATCACGCGCGTATCAACCCAGGGCGGGGGGATCGTCTTCATCCCGGCCGGCACGTACCAGCTCTCGTCTGCGCTGACGATTGGCACGACCGGCGTGAACATCCTCGGGGCTGGCGTCAAGTCAATCCTGCGACAGACCAATGCGACCGCTGGCGTCCTCAACTTCACCACGACCGGCGGGTTCATCGCCGTCAACCACATTGTCTCGCGGTTAAAGATCAACCATTCATCGACGACAACTGGGACCGCGATCGTCGGTCAGTGCCTGGCCGTTGACAATGTCACCGTTGACGGCCCGATGTTCCGACTTGGCGTCAGCCTGACGGGCGGAAGCTACTCGTTCATCAACAATTCGACCATACGCGGCAACAACGCCGATGCATCCAGCAGCGCCGTCAGTCTCAGCGGGGCAATCGGAGTGCTCATCTCAGGGTGCACGATTGAGCGCGCCGGGTCGTCTGGTGCTGGGATCATCTCGGCAGGCCCCGGCGGCGTCCACACGATAACTGGCAACTACATAGACGCATCACTCACTTCGGCGGCCTGCGGCATAAAGCTTACGAACTCGACAGGCACGGTGATAGCGGGAAACAGCTATATCGCCGGTGGCGCCACTGGACACGGCATCAACATCGCCGCTAATGCCAGCGCGTTCACCGGGCCAAACCAAGGCATCGCCCCCGATATTCTCGACTCGCGCACGCTGTCCACCGCTCCGGTTGCGTACTCGCTGTCGGCCAATGGATCCGTGACGCCGCTGCCTATTACCGGAGTCAACTCTGTCCGCGTGGAGGCGACTGCCGGAGGAATCACCGTCACCATGAATGCCATCGCGGCGACTGGATTCGGCTGTAGGTGGGTGCTCTATTGCGTAAATAACTCGGGCGGAGCCGTGACGTGGGCTTTCAATGCCCAGTACAAGCTGATCGGCGGTGCTGCGCCTGCTCCAGCCACCGGCAACTACACCGCCTGCACATTCGAATACGACCCGGTCTCTTCCGTGGTGCGCGAGGTGTGCGCGAGGGCGACGGCGGCGATTTGATGCTGGCGCCCGTCGACATATCCGCAGGGCTCGTCTCGACGGCCGACGACATGTCGCCTGCGACGTCGAAGTTGGTCAACTGGCTTCCTGACGTCGCCGGTGTCCAGCGCGTTCGCCCGGCGCTTGTATCGTATCCGACGACCGGGCTCGGCACGGCGCCGCTTATCGGCCTGTACCGCTGGAAGACGTGGGTCATCGGCGTCGACTCGGACCGCATGATCTATGCGCTTCCTGACGCCACGCCTACGCTGTGGCAAGCTCTTAGCGACGCGACGGCAGCGACGAAGCTAGCCGGCACCGCGCGGCCAGTCTTCGCGGAGTCGCCGTCGTTCTTGTACATCGCGGGCGGCCTTCAGATCCAGAAGTGGACTGGGGTGGGGCTGACGGCGCGCCTTGGCGGATCGTCTCCGAGCACGACCCACATCGTCAACCTTGGTCAGCGTCTCATCGCCATCGACCTGGCCAACCCCGGGCGATATCGCTACAGCGACCTGGGAGAGGGCAACGACACGTCGTGGCCGGCCCTCAATTTCATCACGGCCGAGGCCCGCCCAGACAATCTCCGTGCTATCGCCGAGAACACCGCGGAGTTGGGCCTGTTCGGCTCGTCTACGACTGAGATTCACGGGCTGTCCACGGACCCGCTGACACCTTACCAGCGCATCAACACGATCAATGTCGGGTGCTCTGCGCCGTACTCGATCGTCCGCTTCGACAACTACTACTTCTGGCTGGACGATAAGCGGCGGCTCATCAAGAGCGATGGGCGCTCGTACGATTCCGTGGGCGACGCCATCCAGCGCGACCTGCGCGACCTTGGTACCGTCTCGGACGCCTTCGGGTACCGTGAGGACACCGACCGTAACGGGTGCCTCGTGTGGGTGTTCCCGACGGAGGGGCGGACGTGGGCGTACGACTACACGGCGAAGAAGTGGAGCGAACGCGCCCTGTACGACGGCGTGTCGGCTAACACGGCCTGGCCGGTCGCTACTCACGCTTTCTGGGACGCTCAGAACGCCAACATCGTCGGCGCCTCGACCACAGCGGGCCTCTATCAGCTCGACACCGACGCGCGCCAGGACATCGGCGGGACCATCCTGTCCGAGCTCGTCACCGGCTGGCAGGACTTCGGGACCGACAACCGCAAGCGCTCGGCCCGCGTCCGGGTCGTCATGCGCCGCGGGACCACGCCGCTCGGGTCGACTTCCGGCCAGCTCGAGGTGGCAGTCGAGGACGACGGCAAGGGGTTTACGCCGTTCCGTGTCATCGACCTTGGCCAGCCGTATGACACGAACCCATCGATCGATTGCCATTTTGGCGGAGTTTTCAGGCGCAGACGGTACTGGTTGCGCTATTCTGGCACAGACGAGGTCTCGATTGCCAAATTGGCAGATGACGTGACCGACCTGGAGGCGGCCGCCTGATGGCTCAGACAGCGCAAATCCGACCGATCACCGAGAACATGACGGACAAGGAAGTCCGCGCGGCTCTCCGTGAGATCGTCGTGCGCGTGACGCCGCTGACCGGTGCGGGCGCCCCGGCGACGTCGGCCCAGTTCGTCGGGCAGGAGTACCTGGATACGACGGCCGTCTCCCCCGCCGGTTGGTTCAAGGCGAGCACGGCTGGCTCAGGCGCCGCCGATTGGGTGGCTATTTCGTAGGAGGAAGTCATGTCTTGGTACGACTACACCAAATACCTCGGCCCCGTCGGATACGGGATCAATAAGCTGACCGGCCACGACACCGGACGCCTGACCGACTACTTCGACCCTGGCGACTTGCTCAACAAGGACAGCGCCGACGATGTCAAGAAGGCCGGCCAGGAGGCGCAGAAGTACCTCCAGCAACTCTCGGACACGGCGTGGTCCAGGCAGATGTCCGGGTTGCAGCAGGCCCTCGGGTCGATGAACAACTACAACGGCATTCTCTCGCAGATCTACGGGGTTCCGACGAACTACTTCGACCCGTCACAGAGCGGCGGCGTTCTCGGGGAACGCCCAGGGACGCTACATCCGCCGCCGAATGCGGCACTTCCGATCGCTCCCTCCACCGGACCGGCGTCTGAGACGCGGAAAGGGCCAGGTCACTTCTGATGACCGACGAGGACTGGGCGAAGCAGTTTCCTGGCCTTGGCGGGATTGCCCTTCAAGCGCAGATCGACAACGCAAAGGCCAGGGCCAGCTACGAGGCTGACCCCGCGAACAGGGCCGCAGTACAGCGCCAGAGCGACGAGGCGAATGCCCTGCGCGTCGCCCAGACGGCAAGCATGGGCGCGCTAACTGGAACGCCGTATTTCTCGTCCGGCGTATCCGACCCGTCGGCCGCGTTCCAGAAGTTCGTGCAGAGCGGATACACGGGCGCTCAGGCGATGAACGACGGGTGGCTTACTGGAGTCGGCAATCCAGGCTGGCAGAACACGGCCGGATACCAGGCGCCGCTGAACCCGCAGGGCATGATCGGAGCCCCATACGCGCAGCAGCAGATTCAGCAGTACCAGCAGTCGCAGCAACAGACGCCGACTGGCGGCGGGGCGAATCCATACGGCTCGCAGTCTCGCAATAGCCCGGCGGCGACGGCGTATGGACAGGCCCCCCAGCGAGGCGGCATCTATCAGCAGCTGAACTCGATGCTCGGCAGCGGCGGAGGCGGCCAGAATCCCTTCGGACAGGGTGGCGGGTTTTCGCAGGCCCCTCCGCGCATGCAGGGCTCGTCTGGCATGCCGGCGGGCGGGTACGGCCAGCGTCAGAACATGCTCGGGCAGTCTCCCGGGTGGCAGTCGTTCCTGTCCAACCTCAAGCCGGCGGCGGGGTTCTAAGTGGCGACGCTGCCCACCAGCGGATTCCAAACTGGCCAGATTATCGGCCAGCAGTCAGCCGCGCCGACGCAATACCCTGGCGCGACCGCAGGATCATGGGGCATGACGCCGACGCCGTACCTAGAAGACGCGTTCGGGCAATACGGGTCACAGTACCAGCAGCCGACCGCTACGTCGCAATTCTACGGATCCGCCGCGGGCGCGCTCGGCCAGCCGTCTACGTCGTCGCAGGCATACGGCGCCTACTCCGGCTACCTCAGCCAGCCCACCGCATCCGGCTCGGTCTTCAATGCAGCCGGCAGCGCTCTGTCCGGCCCGACGACCAGCCAGAACGTCTACGGCTCCCTCGCCGGCATGCTGTCGCAGCCGACCGCCACGTCTCAGGCGCTGAATCTCGCAGGCGGCACGCTCAGCGGCCCGAGCGACTCTCGACAGCTTTACGACACCATCGGTTCGCAGTATCTCCAGCCGTCAGCGTCGTCGCAGGTGCTCAACGCTGTCGGCGGGAGTCTGTCGGGTCCGTCGGCGACGCAGCAATACTACGCCCAGAACGGTGGCGCATACGGCGCTCCCACGGCGATCGGCAACCTATCGGCGTCCAACCCGTACGGCGCTCCGCTCGTAGGTGAGCAACTCGGGGCGCACGCGCTGGACCTGTACGGCCCGTCGACCTATTCGCAGAACAACCTAGGCAACGCGATGGCACAGGCCAATGCGCCGTCGGAGCTATCGGTGAACGCGCCCGGCATCCAGAACGCGTACAACGGCGCGAACTACACCCAAGGCTTCTTGGGGGCGAACGGTTCGCAGCTGTCCACGCCTGGCGCGCTCGAGAAGTTCGCGGCCGACGACCTCAATCGGACCAATCCCTATTACGACATGCTGCAAAAGCAGCAGTCCGACAGCATCGACCAGGCGGCGGCAGCTCGCGGTGCGTATGGGGCGGGCGGGTCATTGGCGGCTCAGGCGCTCGGGTCTGCGAACCTGCGGGCGCAGCAGTATCAGCAAGAAGGCCAGCTTCAGGGCTCCGCTCAGCAGGCGGCACTGGCTCGGCTAGGACTCGGAGCTAACGTCGCCGGTCAAGCCTCCACCGAGCGCCTGGCGCAGGGCAACGCGCTCCAGTCGCTTTATCAGAACATGTTTGGCGACCGCATGCAGGGCGCGCAGCTGGGGCTGTCGGCTACGGGACAGGCCGACACGGCGAACATGCAGCGGCTGTCAGGGATCACGAACATGGCCGGCCTCGCTGACCAGTCTACGCTTGGGCGCCTGGCAGGGCAGTCGAGCCTTGCTGGAGCGGCTTCGGCCTCTGCCCTCGACTACCTAAACTCGGGCCTCGGCGCGGCTGGCGCTGCCGACCAGACCGGACTGGCGCGCGTCGGAATGCTCGGGAACCTCGCCGGCCAGTCCGACTCGCAGCGCCTGGCAGGCCTCGCCGGGCTGTCGAACCTCGCCGGCCAGTCCGACCAGACTACGCTTGGCAACATCGGCATGCTCGGCACGCTGTCCGGGCAGCAGGACACGCAGAGCCTGAACCGGTTCAACTCCGCCATGACCGGCGCCGGCCAGGTCGACCAGTCCATCTACAACAACTATGGCCTGCTCAACAGCATGGCTGGCAACGTCGATTCGCAGGGGCTCAACCGCTACAACGCGGCCATGTCCGGCGCGAATCAGGTCGATTCGCAGGCGCTGGCGCGGCTAGGGCTGCAGGGGCAGCTGGCCGGTCAGGTCGACTCGACTGGGCTCAACTGGCTGAACAGCTACTTCCAGAACGCAGGCGGCGCCCAGAGCGCCGGTCAGACGCGCATCGACAACGAACTGAACCAGCTTTTTCAGTCTTCGGCACTGCAAGCTGGCCTCTACAGCGGGTTCTACGGCCAGGGCGGCCAGCAGGCGGTCGAGGCAGGGACTGGATCGGCGACGGCTGGCACTGGCGCTGCCGCGGCAGCCGCGAATCAGACTCAGCAGGGGAGCAAGAACGTGCTGGGGATTATCAGCAGTCTGTGGGGAGGCAAGTAGGCCATGGCATTTCAGTACATCATGCCAACGCCAGTAGATATGTCGGACGTGTTTGCGCCGCTGATGCACGCACGGCAAGCGAAGAAAGAGCAAGAAGCCAGGCGCGCGGAATTGCTTCTGCGACAGCAGTCGGCCGACCGCGAGAACGCGCGCCTCGACGAGCAGATCCGCCACACACAAAAACTCGAAGACCGCCAGCAGGGCATGGACGTCGCGAACGCCATCCCGAAGATCAAATCCATGCTGACGCCTGGTAGTGCCGACTACGACCCCGAGTCGGGCATGTCGCTCGCCCGTGCGTACGGCATCAACCTATCGGCGCAGCAGCCGCAGATGCCGACGGCGCCCGAGAAGCGTGATATCGGACCGACTCAGCTTGAGTACGGCCCCCGCGCAACGCCTGAGATCGCGCAGCAGGCTGCCATTCTCAGCGCCCGTACGCCGCCTGACCAGCCCGAGAAGCGCGCCGACGAGGTGATTGACCTTGCCGGCCAGGCCGAGGCCGAGCGGAAGCGATTCGAACAGGCTAACGACCCGTCGGTCGTGGCGCAAAACCAGCAGCTACAGACTCAGCAGAACGCCGAGCAGAACGACTACCGTGCAAAGCTTGCAGACGCCTCCCGGCGCTCGCCGACGTACACCGGCACGTCGCCCATCGGACCGGTCAGCATCGACCCGAACGCCGCACAGGCCGCTCGTGCCGAGGCGTTGCGGCAGCAGCAGGAGAAGCTGTCCCCGCTGACAGGCGCAGTGGACCAGGACTTCCGACCCGTCGTCGAAGCGATGGTCAAGGCAGGCATGCCTGGCAGCGAGATCGCCAAGGCCGTCGCCGACTACCGCAAGCAGATGGCGACCGACAACCGAGACGCGCAGTACAAGCCGACCGTCGGCAAGCAAGACGAGTGGCACCAGATGATGTACCGCGCCGCCATGGCCAATGCGGTGGCGCGGAGAGCGCAGGCCGGCGACGACAACCCCGCGGTCGGGGAGGCAGTGTCGCAGCACCTGATTGAGAACCCTGGCGACATCCCAGGCGCGTACCGCGTCGCCCATGACGCCGGAAGCGTCGCTCCGACCAAAACCGTCGGTGCCGTGAGAACGCAGGTCCAACCGAACGAGAAGCAGATCACGGATGCGCGGCAGGCTCAGGTAGGCCTGCGCGCCCTTGATGACATCGCCGCGTCTGGTTACGAGCCGAACGACAAAGACGTGCAGACGTGGATTGACAACCAGCGGTCCGTTTATACGGCGCGGAAGATGGCAGAGTCAGGCGCAATCGGCGCAGTTGGCGCAGGGATCGGTCAGCGCGCAGGCCTGCTCAAGCAAAGCGAATTCGACGGGATGGATCCCGCCGCGGCGAACTACTTCGCCAACGTAAGGAGATTCATGGAGTCTACCGGCCGAGGGCAGTCCGGCAGCGCGATCAATGAGGGCGAGTGGACGAACTTTTACAACCAGTTCGGGCCGAAGAGCCCTGGCGGCGGAAGGGCTGCCCGCAAATACTTCGAGGACCAGGCTCGCCTTGGAGGATCGGCGACGCGTCAACTTGAATCGGCGCCTAGGCGCCGAGAAGATAATAAGCCCGCGCGCAAGTCAAACCCCATCATCGACGCTCGCCACCGGCCGTCACTGGACGACCTGGCAGAGGAGCACGGGCTCTAGTGGCGCTTTCGGCCGCCGAGCGGAAGTTCATGGAGGCTGGCCGCGCGGCTGGCTACTCCGATGACGAGCTCGTGGCCAAGGTCAAGGAGCGGCGCAACTCGGGCGAAGGCTCGCCCTACAAGCCGACGAACTACGCCGCCGAGGCCGCCAAGCTCCCGTCGCGGGCGGGCGAATACGCGGCGCTGATGGCTCGCGACAAGGACATGACGCCAGAACAGGCGGTCGACTCTGTCATCCACACCGATCGCGTCGTGGCCGGACGTACGCCTGAACAGCGGCGGCGTGACGAGGACGTATATGCTAACGACCCGCTCGCCACGATGGTGCTTGCCGGCGTTCTCGGGGCTGGTGCCGGCTCGCTGGTCGGCGGCGCGACTCGGCCGATTCTTGCAGGCGCGGTCAACTCGGCGACGCAGACTGCCGTTACGGGCGGCGACCTCGAAGACATCGGCAAGAACGCGCTCATCGGCGCCACCATCCCCGCCGCCGGTCGCGTGGCCAAGGGTATCGGCAATCGCATCCGCGGCAGCGAAGGCGGACAGGCGCGGGCGCTCTGGGAGAAACACGGTGGCAACGTCGGCCCGCTCGATAGCGGGTCCGGTGTCGAGGAAATCGCCGGGCTGGAACCGTCGCGTGCCAACGTCGGCCGCGCAAGCATCCGCGGCGCACGTAACATTCGCAAGGGCTTGACCGACCAGTTCGAGGAGCGTACGGCGCGGCCGTACCGCGAAGCAATCTCCCGCGTCGAAGCCGAGCCAGGCGGTGCGGTACCAGCGGCCGTCGAAGCTGAAGCGACCACGCCGCTGCCACGCGAGACGAACGCCGACGTGTACCATGGTGACCTCGCAGGCGTCCGCCAGCGCATCGCAGAGCGCGGCCTGCCCGGGATCGACGTCGTCGACACGGCGGCCGAGCAGTCAGCGCGTCTGCCAGCTGCCGAGCAGCTGCGCGACGCAAGCGCTCTGCGCGGAAAGATCGCCGACCGCCTGTACGACCCCGAGACGCCCCGGCACATCCGCGGCGTTCTGAAGACCGAACTTGACGACCTGGACGCCATGCGCGCACCTGACGGCCAAGTCATGGTGACCGAAAAGTGGCTGGACAAGACGCGGCGCCGCTTGCAGCAGATGGCCGACTACGGCATCCCAACGGGCCCCGGGCAGGGCAGCATCAAGGACCGCGCGTTCAAGGACATCGCCAAGACGGCGCGCGAACTGGTTGACGAGGGCCCGTACGGCGAGGCCAACGCCATCTACTCGAAGGGCATGCGCGAGCTTGGCACGGACCGCGAAGCCATCGGCCTGAAGGCGAAGCCGGGCAAGAACGTCGCCGTCGAGGACCGCCGCGTCGCGCAGATTCTCCGCAACCGCAACAACGACTCCGAGGCGGCTGGGGCCATGTCGGACCCTGAGGCCATCGCGGCGTTCATGGAGCGTCACCCGGAGTTCGCCCGCCAGGTCGACCTTCCCGACCTCGTTCGCGCGAAGGGCAAGCTGGAATTCGGCCTGGACCCTGGGAAGACACACAACCTGATCCAGATGTCGGAACACCCGACGGTGTTCAAGAAGTACCTTGATCTCATCGGGCACAACCTCGATGCCGTCACCGGGCGCTTGCTCTACAGGCCAGCCGGCGGCGCGCAGGCTATCGGCGGCGTCGCGCAGTCCGGAGAAGTGAACCAAATCCTTGCGGCGCTCGCCGCGCAACGTGAACTCGAGAAGCGGCGCGCAGAGGCGCTCGGACGATAGGAGACGACGATGGTAGGCAAACTCGACGGGTACGAAGTCCTGGCGAAGACCGGCGCGAAGGTCAACGGCGTCGATACGACACTCCCGGCGACAGGCGTGACGCTTGTCCTGTACCAGAGCAACCTGCGCGCAGCCGAAGGCAAGGGAGCCAGGTTCAAGATGCTGATCCTGAACCTCTATTCCTCGCACGCGAGCGCGGCCAACGGTGTCACTGTCGACGAGTCCAATGACGGCGGCTCGAACTGGGACAACGTTTTCCAGACCACGCTCGTGGCTACGACTGCCACCAAGGCATACGTCAAGGTGTCAGCGCCAGAGCTTCGCGTGAGATTCGCCAACAGCGCCAACAACACAACCATATTCCGGTATTCGATCATCGGTGACACGTCGGAAAGGAGCAACGGATGATGCTGGTACTCGGAAGCGTTGGGTTCACGCCTGTCCCGAGGCAGCAGACGCTGCTTAGTGCTGCGGCGTTCACTGGATCGCAGGTGGTCGTTTCTGACCCGATCTACATGGGCAACTCTGGCAACCGGTTCCACTTGGAGATCGTCACCACCGGGACTCCTAACGGTACGTTTGCGATAGAGGGGTCCAATCAATACGATCCGGTGTCGAATCCATCTGCGACATTCGTCGCCGAGGCTGCGGCGGCGCCTGCGTTTCCTACTCTCACCGGCACGCCGTCGCAGACTATGCACGGACTGTTCGGGACAAGCACGAACGGCCAAGGGGCGTGGCTGCGACTCCGGTACACGAACACGTCTGGAACTGGGACGCTGTCAGTCTACGCGTTCATCCCGCCGACGTAACCAATGACCGACCAAGGTCGCCATATCACAGCCATTTCCATCGCCGCAGCGGTGGCGGTCGCGGCGTCCATCTTCAAGGTGTGCGACCAGCAGCTGTACATGATCGCGTCGGGCATCATCGCGGGTGAATACGCCCTCGCTAGGTCGGCTCCCTCCGCGCCGACGACGGTTACGGGGCGCATCGATCATCCCGTCACCATCAACCAGCAGGAGCCGCGTGGCGCCCAATGATGAACGACGACTCGCCGGGAGTGATGCTGCAACGGGTGCGGGAAGCGATGGTCAGGCAGAGACTCGGCGAGAAGTGCGGTACGGCTTCGCAGACCTCGGCGTTATCGTCGGAACGGTTGGGCCTGCTCTTGTCGAAATGGAACGGCATCTTGGTGAGCCTGAGGACTCTTCGCTCATCGAGCGGGCGGTAGCGATGGACAAGCTGCTGAAGCAGCTGTCAGAGGCATCGGAGGAGACGCGGCGCTACCTGCACGATTGCGTTGTTGACGCCGTGGCGAGGGGCGCGCGTGGGTGACACCGACGAGGAATACGTACTCGAGTACGACGACGTGCACGAGCTGCCATTCAGCGAGGAGCAGACGCCGACTAAGCTTGAGGAGCCCGGCGCCTGCTGGCGGTGTTCGCGAATCATGCCGGTGCAGATTGTGGCGCCATACCCTGGCAGTTCACACGAGGCCTTGCGGTTCCACACGTGCATCGCTTCGGCGGGCGGCGGCTGGGCCTGGTGCGCTTCGGGGATGGTGCTGCGCCTCGGCCAGTTCGAGCTCTACCTGGGACCGAACAGGCGCGCGGCGATTCTGCCGCCGCCACACGGCGAGCGGAGGCGGTTTCCTCCGAGGAAAGATGGAGACGACAGATGACGCCACTTGCAGCAAAGGTCCTTGAACTCGCAGCCTCACAGGTCGGCGTGCGCGAGCATGGCCGCAACCGTGGCCCAGAGATCGACGGCTATTGCCGCGACATCGGTCACGACCCTGCGAAAGCTGACCCGTGGTGTGCCATCTTCGTCTCGGCGATGGTCAAGCGCGCATGCGCCGCGCTGGGCGCGCCAGTGCCGATCCACCTGACGGCAGGCGTGTTCACCCTCGACGAGCAGGCGCCGCGCGGAATGGGCACCAGCATCCCAAAGCCCGGCTGCATTTTCATCCTAAATGGACACAAGCACACTGGCTTCGTGGAGGGAGTCTTCGCCAGCGGTAACTGCGCCACCATCGAGGGCAACACTAACCCTGGCGGGTCAGCCGATGGCGATGGGGTGTACGCGCGGACGCGGAGGCGTGACGAACTGCTCACGTTCATCGACCTGAACGAGGCGCCGCAATGAGAGCACTTCTCGTCCTCCTCGCCCTGGTCGGTTGCCGCCAGCAAGTCAACTGGCTGTCCGATCCGGCGTGGTCATCCGTGCCCATCACCGTGCGCTGGGACGGCATCGACCCCGTGTTCGATGGCAGCCTGCACTATGCGGTCGACGCCTGGAATCACGCTGCTGGCTGCGACGTGCTGCGTGAGGCTGCCGATGCGCGCGTGGTCGTGTCGACCTACGACGGTACAGCGTGCGGGGCCCCTGCCCAACTCGAGCGAGCCCTTGGCGCAACGGCCGGAACATGGCGGTGCTCGGCGAACTCGGCCGAGGTCCGCTTTCAAGTGATGTCCGACATCCGCAGCGTTTACGTCATCGCTGCCCACGAGTTCGGGCACGTCCTGGGGCTGGCTCACGACCGCAGCACCATCATGCAGGAGGCGCCGACGCTGTACGACCCAGCGGCGGGGCACAACCTTGCCGTGCTGCCGTGGCCGTCTGACGCTGACGGGGCGGCCGTGGGCGCGAGGTACTGCCGATGAGCCGCTCCCGCCTCATTCTGGCCGGCGCCGTCGTCCTGGCTCTCTGCGGCTCGTTCGCAGCGGGCCGCTGCACGCGCACCGTGCAGACCCGCGACGTCGTTCGCGTCGAGACGCAGTGGAAGGACCGCGAGGTTGTGAAGGTCGTCCACGACGTCCAGACGGTTCACGACGTGGCGACGCAGATGCGCACGGTGACGGTCACGAAGTGGGCGAAGGCTCCAGACGGCTCGCCCGTGGTCACGCAGGAGACGCACGCCGAGAAGGACCAGCAGGCCGAGACGAAGCGCCAGGATCACACGCAGGGCACGCAAGAGCGCCAGAGCGAGGCGCATCAGGCGACAGTAGAGACGCACACGACCGAATCGCGGCCGAACTGGTCCGTCGCGCTCCTGGCCGGCGTGCAGGACGGCGGCAAGCGGCTTGTCGACGCGCTACCAGGGCCGCTTGTCGTAGGCGTATCCGCCGAGCACCGCCTCATTGGTCCGCTCTCCGCCGGCATCTGGGGAACTACCAGTCGCACGGCTGGCATCTCGGTGCGCCTGGATTTCTGACAGCGGTAACCTGAGCGGGTCCGGACGAGGCGGCGGTTCCAGTGCCGGCGCATCTACTCGCTTGTACCGCGGCCCGCACAGTGTCTCAGCAGCGCGCGCGAACATGCGCCCGACGCGCGTCACCTGGCCGTTTCCACCTTGCGCGTGGAAGTGGAAGTTCCCGGTGCCACCGCCGCCAGCGCCTAGGACCATCTCTCGATGGTCGGATGGGAACGCCAGCCCGCACTTGAGGCAGACCCATACGTCCGTAGTCGGGCCAACGTCTCCTGGTCCTCGGCGCTTGCCCTTCCCCTTGCCGTGAAGTCCCATTCGATCCTCCTATCCTAGCGCGCCGACAGCCCTGAGCGCATCTTCCTCGGTCTCGCACCGCACCCAGTGGTCAGGGTAGAAGTCGCGCATTTTCGCCTCGTTGTCGGTGATTTTCGTCTCGCTGCGGTGGCTGATCTTCTTGTGCGACTTGGCCTCGATGAAGATCGGCGCCCCGGTGTGGATGTGCCGCGCGATGAAGTCGCAGCCCAGCTTGCCCATCTCGTGCACGTCGTCGACGCGCGTGACCGACCGGAGCGCGGCGCCGATGGCCTTATGTGTCGTGTCGGTCTTCTTGACGAAGTACCTCATTTCGGCGCCGGCCTCCCGTCGCGGATGGCGTCGGAGAGTTCCCCCTGTTTTCCTTTTCCCATCAGCCACCACTCGGCAATTCCAGCGCACCGTTCGCGCTCGGAAGAAAGTCGCGCTTCGAGCGTCATCACCTCGCCGATGAAGTAGTTCAGCAGCCGTCGCATTTCGGCATTCGCGCGCTCGAATACAGCGGAATCTCTCGCCGCCTGCATCCTCACGCTCAGCGGCTCGGCGGGTGCGCCCTGGGCCGGCGCGGGCGTCTCGATGGGTCCGTTAGGACCGTACCCGTCGGCCCACCGTCCGTCGGCGTGGCGGATGATTCTGCACCTCGTGGCGGTCCAGTAGTGAGGGTTCCCTGCTAAGTGCCGCGCGATGTGTGGACGTACGAAAACACGCACAGTCCCGTGATCCCTGTTGGTCTCCGCCCATGAAGCGAAGATGTCCCCGGGCACCATCGCGCCGTGTGTCAGCATGCTGTCGTCCCTGGGGATTTCGTCGGTCGGCACGAAACGCTTCCAGTCGACCTCCGCCTCATCAGACGCGCTCGCAGGTTGCTCGGCGGGCTCGCAGTCGACGCCGTGTCCGTACTTGCAGCTACTCGGTCGACAGACGGCGCAGAACAGGCCGCCTGAACTTGCCGCCGTGTTGGGGCACTTTCCGTGCCGGCCGTTCTTGGGGCACGCGCACGGATATGGCTCGGCAGGCGGCTCGACCTTAATGAGCGCGCCCTTCTCGACGGCGTGGGCCGCGCAGGCGCCGTTCCTTCCGTAGAAAACAGCGTCGGCGTAGCACCTCTCAGTGATACAAGCAAGCGGCCCGCCCATCGCAGCGGGCGGAACCACCGTGCTCCACCCCGGCGCCAACTTGTACCCCGGCGGGATAGGCTCGGCATCGGCGGGCGCCGCTGTCGGCGCGTTCTTAAACCCAGGAAGGAACCGCACGCCCACCGTTGGCACCACCGCCGGCCTCCACGTCAAGCCGCAATGCTGGCACGAATGGGTGTGGTGAGGCTTGGTCGCGAACTCGCCCTCGTCGATGTGGAGCTCGCCGCAGGCCGGGCATGGGATGCGCATGGTAATCGGCGCGGCGTCACTCATTGTCGTTCTCCCCTCCGAGCACCAAGGCGCGCCGGGCGATGCGTTCGAGCCTTTCGTATCGCGTTGGAGAATCGCCGAGTCCCGCAACCTCCACCAACTCGTTGGCGATGGCATCAAAAGCCGTGTCGCCTGCCGAATGGAGCAAGTCCATCCTCATGTATCGCTCCAGCAATTCCAGCGCCGTCTTGTACCTCGTCGCCTCCGCGCACGAGCAGCGCTCGACGGGGCGGGGCGCTCGCGGCGTCGGCTCGGCAGGCTCGCAGCACTCCTTCCCGTCGTGCGCCTGACCTGCGTAACCCTCAGGGCAGTTCGACGAGTGAACCTGCTCGACGGGGCGCGGGGCCGGGTTCATCGGGACTTTCCGCGCTGGTTCAGCATGCGCGACCGCCATCCCGGCGCGTTCGCGAAGGTCTCTGGCCAACTCGGGATATTCGGCCTCGCACGCCTTGGCATACGCCAGCGCAGCGGGAACCGCGAACTTGTCGTGCATCCAGTCCAATACGAAGTAGTCGCAGTGTTCGTGCTTTCCGCCCGGACCAGAAGAACCGTTCGTCCGCTCGACGGTGAACTTGCGATATAGACCGGCTGGCTCAGGGCGTGCGGCCGGGTTTACGTCTGTCGCATCGCCGTTCGGCAGTATCCACAGACATCGGTTGTCGTCCTTGCCGGTCATTCGGTGCAGGTCACAGCACGTCCGCCCCGCCTCGGGCTTGTCCTTCTCATTGACCGACCTGCCGGCCGACTTGCATTCGTCGGAGCAGTACGATTTCACTGGATACACTGACGCGAAGGTGTCGCACCAGTCTTTGCATCGCTTATTCGTCATCGCCGAACCCCTTTCCGCACCAGCAGCATCCGTCGTGCGTCCATGAGTGGTTGCAGTGGTGCCCGCAGTCGCGCTTGCTTTTCTGGCACTCGCCGCGAGGCACCCTTTCGCTGCAGGACACGCAGTCGTCCGCCTCGGGATTGTCGGCGGTCATTCGTCACGCTCCCATTCTGGCCCCTCGGACCGCTCGCGTCTCAACCTGTCGACCTTCTCGAACAGCCGGTCACACTCGGCGCAGTTGCCGTCGCCTCCGGTAAAGACAGGACAGTCTGATACATGATCGCGGAGTACTTCGTCAGCGCGATCGATTTGACGAGCCAGTTCGATGTAGAAGCTCACGACTGGCCTCGCAGCTTCGCGACCAGGGCGCTTCTCTTGCGTCGCCACTCAGCCGCGTGCTGCTCGCCGTATTCGTTCGGCTTCGCATCCTCCAGCAACGCGATGCACTCGGCGCGCTCCGCTCGCAGCCTTCCGATTTCGTCGGACTGCGCCGCCATGGTATTCCTGCCCATGTCAGCGGCCGTTCCGGCTATTTCGTTCTCCGCTCGCAGCCGCTCGTTTTCCAGGGCAAGCCTGTCCCAGTCGAGTTGCGCCGCCTTCAGCTCGTTCGCCAGCCGCTCGTTTTCGTCGCGCACGCTGTCCAACTTGGCACGCAGTTCGACGTTGGTCTCGACCTCCTCGCGTAGATCGGTCAGCAGCCGCTCGTTTTCGTCGGCGAGGGCGACCAGCACCGGATACGACCGCCTGAAGTAGTCGATCTTGCAGCCGCTTACGATTCGCCGCACCTGCGCGACCACTGCCGCAATCTCCTCCTTGCTCGGCGCGCTCATGGCTGGCTTCCGCTTTCGATGCACGAGCAAGCGCCTGTCGCAGCCATCCGCCGAATGCACCCGATCGAGTGCTGACCGCCGGAATAGCAGCACTCCTCGCATTGCGGGCCGTACGGATCAAATTTCTCGATCCCGGGGTATACACCGCCGCACTCTCCACTTTCGTATTCCTGCTGTTCGAGAATCGCGGCCTCGAAATCGACGGGGCGGTTCATATCACTTCCCTCCCATCAGCCAGACGACCAGGCTCACCGGCCCGGCCAGCAGTCCCCACGCGCCGCACACGATGACGGCGAGCTCCAGCGGGCGTATGCGTGAAATGTTCATGGCTTCGTCTTCCTCGACACGCGTGTGGCCGCGTCGATGGCTCGCCTCGCCACGCACGCAGTGCAGTTGTCGCCACCTGTCCCTGCCCACGCTAGACAGAGGCCGCGTAACGTTCGCAGATACGGCGCGACAACACGACGGATGTCGCGCCTTGCCTTTGACTGACCTTCCTCTCCGGCCATCCTGATCGCCCTCACGACCTCATCCCATTCAGGCATGACTAGACCCACGATGGCTCGCTGTCGCGCGTCCACATAGAATTTCGTTCATGTTCGTCCCTTCATCGGATACGGTTTCCCCGTGAGCGACCCGAAGCAGCCCGAGACGATGACGCCGACAGCGATGCGCGCCCTGGCCGACAGGTTCGAGCGAGAAGCCGCCGACAAGCTGGCCCGCGCACGTCAGCTCCGCGGCGCGGCCGACACGATCGAGGCGATTCGGGCGATGGGGCCATTGACTACCGACAACGGTTATGTCACGGTTGCCCCTATGCCGTCAACCGAAACCGCAACAAAACATCCGGGGCCCGTCGCGAACGAGGGCGCAGCGTCGCGCATCGCCGCCGAGCTTGGCTATCCGAGCCTGAGCGACCTGGCTGATGCCCTGAAGGAGCCGTATCCGACGGTTCGCGCCTGGAATCTGAAGGGCAGGGGCATCCCCGGGCGGGTCCTGCCTGCCATCGAGCGTCTCCGGAAGTCTCGCAAGTCCGCGACGCGATAGGGCGGTGCCGGGTCGATGCATTTTCTTGCACGAACCTCTTGCATCGGTTGTCACGGATGAGCTATAACCGATGCATGACGAAATGCGAATGCGGCCACGGCCTGAGCCGACACGACACCGAGGACGGCCCGTGCAGCAAGTGCGAGTGCCTGGAGTTCTCACGCGATTCTGTATGCCCGCACTGCGGAGAGTTTCACGATCATGACGTTAGCGCCGACATCGCGGAGGAAGCCACATGGTGACCAAACTCGCTCCGTTGGTATCCGAGCCTACCGAGTCAGTCTCGGCGCTGATCGCCGCCATCGTCCGATTCGAGTCAGCGCCAGTCGACGAGTTCGAGGCGCCTACCAAGGTTGAGCGGCCGGTGGCCGCGGAAGGGATGGAGTGATGAGCAAGGCAGGAGACGGAGACAAGAGGACAGTGGCGACCGATGCGCTGATGACGCTCGGTATGATCATCGGCCCCGAGGAGAAGCGCGACGCCATCCACCTGGCCGTGGAGCCTGTGATTGCCGGCGAGGCGCTGAGTCCTGGGGAGCACGTCACCGTAAGCAACGGCATTGCGACAGGAACCGAGGACGGGCAGGGGCTCGGGATTGTCGATCCGTTCCTCCCTGGCGTCGTCACCAAGGGCGATCGGTTCTGGTTCGTGATGTACCCGCGCCAGGTCCACAGCTTGCGCCACGTCTGGACACACCCTGCGTTCCCTGATGTCAGTTCACCCGTCGAGGACGCGAGCGAAAAGGCATCAGCAGAGAAGTGGCTGCGATGGTACGCGGACAAGCTCGATGTCGGGTTCAGGGACCTTGTTGAGTCGGCTGCCGTATTTCTGAAATACGGCGATTACATGGTCCGCGGCGGCACACTGGAGGGCGTGTCTACGAGCGAGGAGTTCTGGGAACAATACGCCGCATACACCGGCGATGAGGTCCCCGAGGACAAGCGTGAAAACTTCTTCTCGTGCTCGTGCTGACATGCGCAACTACGTGAGGCTGATCGGTTCCTGGCTGCGCGTCGACAACCGTACCGCCGTCAAGTTGCTCACCGTCGAGGAAGTCGAGTGCCTGCTCGTCGAGGCGCTGTGCCGAAAGGCGGCGTGGTCGTGAACGCCCGCGAAATCGACCTGACCGGCGCGTTCAAGGCCGACCACGCGGTCGGCACCGTCGGATTGCACGTCACGAAGCACGCCGGCTATTGGTCGATCGAGCGGCTTCGCGATGGGCATGTCGTCGAGAGCTACACCGGAGTGCTGACCATTGCGGACGCGCTGGACCGTATCGGCGACTGGATGCGGGCGGTATGATCATCATGGATCTTACCGACGAGGACAAGCGGCAGCTCGGCATCCTGCAAGGCCGCGACAAGGACCCTGACGGAATCGCGCAGCACTACCGCGAGTGCGGCGCACGCGGGTACTTCGCACGTCGTGCGATTGAGTACGTGCATGCCGCTGGGTACCCACCGTTCGCGCTGGTGCGGATGCTCGAAAACTTCGCGCTCGACTGCGGAAATACAGGAGACTGACCATGACCACATCGCTTGTTCCTGCTCCCGCGCCCATGCCTGATGCGGCGACCGTGCAGGAGGTTCTCCTGAGCGGCAACATCGCCAGGCTCACGCCAGCCGAGAAGATCGCCTACTACAACCGCGTCTGCGAGTCGCTGGGTCTCAACCCGCTTACCAAGCCGTTCGAGTTTCTCACGCTCAATGGCAAACAGGTCTTTTACGCCCTCAAGAGCTGCACCGAGCAGCTGCGGCAGATTCACGGCATCTCGCTGTCCATCGTCTCGCGTGAGGTCGTGGAAGGCTGCTACATCGTAACGGCGAGGGCCGAGACGCGAACCGGTCGCACCGACGAGTCGATCGGCGCCGTGCCCATCGAAGGCCTCAAGGGTGAGGCGCGCAGCAACGCCACCATGAAGGCCGAGACGAAGGCCAAGCGCCGAGTGACGCTGTCTATCTGCGGCCTCGGCATGCTCGATGAGACTGAGGTGGAATCGGTTGCGCCTTCGACGAAGGGCCAGCGTCAGGACCGTATCGCGCCGCCGAAAGAGCCGCTGGCGTTGGCGCCTGCCACTGACGCGACCCTCGAAGCCGACCTAGAGGCATCCGTCGACGCCGGCATGGTCGAAGTGATCGACGCCAAGACTGGCGAGGTGACCAAGAAGCCTAAGGTGACCAAGCAGCAGCTTGCGATGATCCACGTCCTGAAGAAGGAAGGCCGCTGGGACGACAAGCGGTGGAAAGAGGAGTTGCAGAAGGCATACGGCACCGACTCGTCTGCGAACCTGACCAAAGAGCAGGCTGGGCACTGGATCGAGAAGCTCGAGAGAAAGCAGCGCGCCGTCGACGACCCGCACATGCAAGAGCTGATCGCAGAAGTCACGAGCGAGCCGCCTGCTGGTCTCATCACCTTCGCCTCGCCCGAGCAGGTCGCCGAGATAGGCGTCGAGCTCAAGAGGCTGCGGTGGCCGAAGGAACGCACGGTCATGTACCTACAGTCCACCTACAAGTGCAGCGCCATCGGCGCGTTACAGCCAGGGCAGGCAACCGACTTCTTGAATGCGCTGATGCACCAACCTGATCCGGTTCGAAAGGAATAGCCCATGGGGAGCGTCAACAAAGTGATCCTAGTCGGCGCCCTTGGCGCCGACCCTGAGTTGCGTTACACGCCGAGCAACAAGGCCGTCTGCAACCTGCGCGTCGCCACGTCGGAGTCATGGAAGGACAAGAGCCTCGGCACGAGGCAGGAAAAGACCGAGTGGCACCGGGTCACGGTCTGGGGAGACATGGGCGAGAACTGCTCGAAGTACCTCGCCAAGGGGCGGTCGGTCTACGTCGAAGGGCGCTTGCAAACGCGCAGCTACGACAAGGACGGGCACAAGCACTACGCCACGGATGTCATCGCCGAGAAGGTCGTATTCTTGGGCGGCGCTCGCGGTGAAGGCGCGGCGTCTGGGAAGGCTGACGAGTCTCCAGGTCAACAGGCAGACGCGCCCGTCTCTGACGACGAGATCCCGTTCTAGCCATGGCGCCACCTGACGGCACTGGCGAGGGTCACTTCAAGACGATCGCAGACGTGAAGGCAGCGGTCGCCGGCCACGAGAAGCGCCTGACGCAAGCCGAGTTGGACATCCTGGCACTGGCAGACCGCGTATTCGGAGGCCGCAAGACGAAGCGACCGCGCCGAAACCGTAACCCGAAGCGGTGATGAAACTACCACGTCCTGATTAGCAGGACGCTTCCGGCCGAACTGCCCGAAAGTCACGGGTTAGTCACAACAAACGCGCGGCACACATAGTGCCTACGCGGTGGTTCTGCTTGACGTAATGATGACGCAATCTTCCAACGACATTGTTGTCTAATGCACGGAATGCACTGACACGAGACCGTGACGCCAGACGCCCGCCGCCAGATCGTGCAGACGATCGCGACCCTACGTGCCCTACTGGACACGGACGAAGAGGGCGCGGCGCTCGAGCGCGTGACCGTCGGCGAGCTCTGGACGCGCTACCTGGCGACGCTCCCAGCGAAGGAAGCTGAGCACTGGGTGCGGTCGATGATCTCGATGACGAAGCCGATCTTGGCGCGCATCGGGGAGTTCGCGGCGTCGTCCATCACGGTCCAGCATTGGGAGGACTACAGGGATGATCCGGCTATTCGCGCGCGGTTCTGCTCGACCAGCCGGAACCTGCACCTGAAGCGCATGTCGACGTTCTTCGGCTGGGCGGTGCGGACGGGACGGATGGCGGCGAACCCGTGGAAGGACGTGAAGCGCGAGCGAGGCGCGCCGAAGCGGGAAACCGAGGTCAGCGCCGACGGGGAGGCGGCCGTGCTCGAGCGGTTCGACCCGGCGATGCAGGCGTTCATCATCGTGGCCGTCGACACGGCCATGCGGCGGGACGAGATCCGCCTGCTCGAATGGACGGACCTGGACATGGCTTCGGGGACCGTGACCATCCCGGCGACTAGGACGAAGACCAAGCGAGCTCGCGCCGGCCGGCTCACGTCCAGGGCCATTGAGGCGCTCCAGGCCGTGCCGAGGGTGCCCGGCTCGCCGTGGGTCTTCTGCAACCCGGAGACGAAGCGCCCGTGGCACCAGGCGACGATCACGTCACGCTGGCGGCGGGCGGCCGACGAGGCGAAGCTTCAGCCAGCGGCCGGGGACAAGTCGGTCCGCCTGCATGATTTGCGCGGGACGGCCATCAGCCGCCTGCACCGGCTCGGGGCTCCAATTGGCGCCATCCAGAAGATCGCCGGCCATGCGTCGCTCACGACGACCGCCGGGTACATCCGCGTCAACTCGAAGGACATCGAGGCCGCGCACGAGCTCCTCGAGCAGGCGACGCGCAAGGGGCCGCACCGCTCGTCCGTTACCGTCGCGAACCCTGTCGTAGCCGAAGCCATCCAACGAGGCTGACAGCGTCAGACGGCCGATCTTCGCGACTTTCCTGTCGTGTAGGTAACCGTGAGGGATCGTGTGCTTCGATTTCGTGCCATTTCCACTTGACGAAGTTTCGAAATCGTGGCTTATGAAAGGTGCGACCAGATGAAGCCTCTGAGCCCGTCCCCGTCCACCGCCTCTCTGCATCTGGTCGCGCTTATGCGGGTCGCAGGCGGGGGCGGACTCAGCGGCTGCGCGCCCGAGTAGTGGCGCATTTTACGGAGGTTGGGGATGAATACTTCCACCAGGAATATCGCGCGTGAGGTTGTGTCTCGGAGGGCGCCGTGAGCGCGCCTACTTTCGACCGGGCCGTTTACGACAGGCTCCTTGCCCGCGGCCTCCCGTCGGGTCTCGGCGACACGGAACACGCGTGCATCATGGCGTGCCTGAACCTAGCCTGCGGCGGGACGCTCACCGACGCAGCTGAGTCGCCGTGCGTGCTACCGGCCGCGGCGCGATTCGCGATTCGGCTGAACGACGCAGCATGGTCGAGCGAGATGGCCAGGGCGGACGGCCTGCGCGACCTGGGACTGGCGCTGCTCGGGACGGCGCATCTCGATCGAAAGGTGTTTCTGTCGAATCTCACGCAGGCGACCATCCGCGAGGTCGTTCCGGTGTTCCTGCGGCGCGCGGGGCTGGAGGAACCGGCGAAGAGATGCGAGGCCGAGGGGACCGCGGAAGCAGCAGCGAGAGGAGCGCGATCCGCCGCCGCCGCCGCCTACGCCGCCTACGCCGACGCCGCCGACGCCGCCGCCGCCGCCTACGCCGACGCCGCCGCCGCCGCCGCCGCCTACGCCGACGCCGCCTTCGCCGACGCCGCCGCCGCCGCCGCCGACGCCGCCGCCGCCGCCGCCGCCTACGCCGACGACGCCGCCGCCGCCTACCGGAAGAAATACGGCGACGAGACGCTGATCCTGTCAGCGCGGATAGCTACTCGCATCCTGACAGAAATGAAGGCGGTGGTCCCATGAGCGGCGCAGCAGCCCGTAAGCGGCGCCAGGTCGCACTCACCATCGCCGCCGAAACGTACGATCGCCTTGTGGCCGAAGGTCAGGTCAAGGGCGACGCTTTCGGCGCGGCGGTGGCCACGATGAAGGCCGGCATGCGCGACCCGGCGGTCGTCCCGGCCGAGTTGCCCGCCCTCATCGAGGCCATCGTCCGTTCCCAAGTGTCCGGAGACGTACAGTTCGCCATGCGCGAGCTGCGGACGGGGCGCAGCCGCACCGACTTCTACGCCGGCCTGCGCATGCTCGTCGCGCACGTCCTGCTGAAGCGCGGCTACCACCCGAAGACGATCGGGATCGCATTGAACCGCGACAGGTCGACCATCATCCAGCAGGCGGCGGCGTTCGAGCGGCGGCTTGCGACCGATGAGCTGCTGTCGGCGCGGGTCGGGAAGCTGCTGGTGGCTGGGAAGGTGAGGGCGGCATGAAGACAACTTCGACGGTCGTAATTGGCACCCAGTTCGTCGACAAGTATGGGCAGGAATGGACCGTGTACGACGTCGGCCCTTGCTACCACCCGTCGTGGGACGCGAGGAGGCCAATAGGCCGAAAGTTCTTCGGCTTGGCAACTCGGTGGTTGCGAACGACATTCCGTGACGCGGACGTCAGAAAGGGAATGAAGGAGATGGATGACGCTCTCGATCGCGTCCTGAGGTTGGCGCGATGACCAGCCTCCCACTCCCGCCCGTCCGCTGGCTGAATCTACTGGCCGTGATGCTCGGCATGCTGGCAGTGCTTGTTGCGAAGGGTTGGCCGTAATGGTCGCAGCGTTGTTCGTTGCAAAAGGTGGCTGCTACTTCGGCCTCGATGGCGTGGACCCGTGGGACGAGGAACGCGACGCCAGGAAGTATAGGGGGCCGTGGACAGTCGTGGCACATCCGCCGTGTGAGCGGTGGGGGCGCTACTGGAGCGGCGGCCCGTCGGCTCGAGTCAGGCGTGTCAAGGGCGATGACGGCGGTTGCTTCGCGTCCGCGCTTGCAGCCGTTCGCAAGTTCGGCGGCGTGCTCGAGCACCCTGAGGCGAGTCACGCCTGGCGGGCGTTCGCACTCAACGTCCCGCCTCGAGCTGGCGGGTGGGTATCGGCTGATCTCGATGGCGGATTCACTTGCTGCGTCGAGCAAGGTCACTACGGGCACCAGGCCAGAAAAGCGACTTGGCTGTACGCGAACGGCGCGACGTCATTGCCTGAACTGCACTGGGGGCCGTCGGCTGGCGCCAGGCTTGACGAAGGATTCCACAGCAAGGCCGAGAGAGATGCGGCTCGAGCTCGCGGCCAGGCACCGCGGAAGCGGCTATCGAAGGCGCAGAACATCGCCACGCCGACCGCCTTCCGCGACCTGCTCCTTTCCATTGCCAGAACGGCGGTGCAACCATGACCACCCTCCGCTACAAGCTGCTCGCCGACGTGCCGCCGCCCGAGTACAAGACGGCCGGCGCGTCCGGAATCGACCTGTGCGCGGCTGTCGACGTCGAGTTAGCGGCGATGGAAACCGTCCGCGTCCGAACTGGGATCGCCGTCGAGATCCCGCCTGGATTCGAGGGGCAGTTGCGACCAAGGTCGTCTCTGTCGACTCAGGGAATCATGTGCCACCTCGGCACGATTGACTCCGATTACCGCGGAGAGATCTCGGCGGTTATCACAAACCTTACCCACATGAACGGTTCGCGCGTCTTCATCCCACGCGGCGACCGCATCGCCCAGCTCGTAATCGCGCCGGTCGAACGCGTCGAGTTAGTCCGCGTCGAGCAGCTCAGCGAGACGGCTCGGGGTGAGCGAGGTTTCGGCCACACGGGGAAGCGATGAGCACCGAACCGTTCGCGTGCATCGTTGCCGACCCGCCTTGGTCGTTCGGCGACAAGCTGCCTGGCGCGTCCCGCGGCGCCGAGAAGAACTACAAGGTGATGTCGATTGACGACATTTGCCGCCTGAAGCTGCCGCCCGTCGCCGACGACGCCTACCTGTTTCTGTGGCGCGTGTCGTCCCAGGTTGAGGAGGCGTATCGCGTGGTCCGCGCGTGGGGGTTCATCCCGAAGTCGGAGATCGTATGGCAGAAGCTCACGGCTACGGGTCTGCCGTGGTTTGGAATGGGCAGGCACGTCCGCGCATCGCATGAGACGGCGATTCTTGCTGTGCGCGGTCGCCCGAATCTATACACGCGATCGCAGCGGTCGACCTTCTCGGCGCGCGCCAGTCGCCACAGCGAGAAGCCCGAAGCGTTCTTCCATCTAATCGAAGGGTTCTGCCCTGGGCCTCGGCTCGAGCTATTCGCCCGCAAGCCGCGTGACGGGTGGACGACCATCGGGGACCAGCTCGAGGCGCCAGTGACGCTGGAGGTTGCGTAGGTGGCGCGGATCCGGTCCATCCATCCCGGTGCCCCAATCGACGAGGACGTCGCGTCGATGTCGTGGCAGGCGCGCCTCACGTGGGCGTACTTGCCTTGCCACGCCGACCGCGAAGGCAGGCTTAAGGACGCTCCGTTCACGCTCAAGCTCGCGATCCTGCCCGTAGACAACGTCGACATGAACGCGATCCTCGACGAGCTCCAGTCAAAGCGACATATCATCAGGTACGAGGTCGAGGGGCGACGGTACATCCAGATCCGTAACTTCGCCCGTTACCAGACGCCGCATGTTCGCGAAACTCCTTCTGAAATACCGCCAGCACCAGGCCAAGCACTGCCTAGGCAAGCCTTGGCGATGCCTGGCCCGGTAAAGGCAGTGCTCAGCACCCCGGATCCGGATCTGGATCTGGATCCGAGTCCGGATGTAGATCCGGATCGGGACACAGAGAGCTCGGAGCCGCTTCGCGCTCACGAGCCGACCGAACCTGCTCTCTTGGAAATTCCCTGCATCGGGACGGGACCGCAGCGATTCGCGGTCGTGCAATCGGCCGTAGATGCCTGGTCTGACGCATTCCCGGGGGTCAACGTCCTCGGCGAAATCCGGAAGGCGATCGTGTGGCTCAATGCCAACCCGACGCAGCGGAAGACCTACCGCGGGATGGAACGGTTTCTCGTGAGCTGGTTCTCGCGGACGCAGGACAGAGGAGCGAAGAAAGCGAACGGAGCCACGGGGCCGCGAGGCGGCAATCCGAGTCCCCAGTACCCGATCCTGGTTCCGCCGAAGAGAGCTAACCCATGAGCAACGCACCCAACCCGCCGCACAGCATCGACGCCGAAAAGGCGGTCCTCGGCTCGGTCCTGATCAAGCCGACCGTGTTCGCCGAGCTCGCCGGCATGCTGGCGACCGACGACTTTTTCATCCCGGCCCACCGCGAAATCTGGGACGCCATGCGCGAGTGCGACCGGCGCGGAACGCTCGACGTGCTGACGGTCATGGACGAACTCCGGGTGCGCGGTCACATCCAGCGGCTCGAGGGCGGCGAAGGGTACATGCTCGAGCTGTCCGGGGCGGTCCCGACGGCCGAGAGCGCGCGGCACTACACCGAGTTGGTCCGCGAACGGGCGGTCCGTCGGCGGCTGATTGCGCTGGCGACCGAAACGGCGATGCGGGCGGCTGGGTCGGCCGAGCTAGGCGAGCTGCTGGCAGAGACGCGGGCGAGCATCGACGCCCTCGAGGTGCCAGCCGACGATGGCCCGGTGCGTGTCGGCGACGCGCTCGACGAGGCGAAGGACGCCATCGAGGCCAGGGCCAAGAACACGCGCACCGGCTCGGTACCGACAGGCCTGACGTCGCTCGATGGCATGCTCGGCGGGCTCCGACCTGGCCAGCAAATCGTCGTGGCGGCGAACCCGGGCGGCGGGAAGTCGTCGCTGGCGTGGGTCACGGCCATCCGCGCCGCGATGGCTGGGGTGCCTGCGCTGTGCTTCTCGCTCGAGATGTCGCGCCAGGAGCTCATCGAGCGGGCGCTGACCTTCGTTGGCGAGGTGCCTGGCATCACCAGCGGCGACGTTGACCTGGCGAAGTGGGACAAGATCCACAAGGCCGACCGACAGATTCGCGGCATCCCGCTGTGGGTCGACGACCGTAAGCTGTCCGTCGGGCGCATCGCCGCCGAGGCGCGCCGGTGGCGGTCGCGATACGCGCGTGGCGGCCTGGCTCTGCTGGTGGTCGACTACCTCGGCCTCGTGCGGTCAGACGGCCGCGCCGAGAACCGGCAGCTTGAGGTGGCCGCCATGTCGCGCGCTTTCAAGGTGCTGGCCGGCGACTTGAAGTGCCCGTTGATTCTTGTGGCGCAGTTGAACCGCCAGAATGTCACCGGCGGTGTTCCTCGCATGCCGGTACTGTCCGACCTGCGCGACTCGGGTGCTATCGAGCAGGACGCGGACATCGTGTTGTTCCCGTGGATTCAGGACGCGGATACGCAAATCATCATCGCCAAGCACCGGAACGGCGAGACCGGCATCGTCAAGCAAGTCAGGTGGCGCGGCGACCTGATGGCCTTCTTCGACGACCACGGCGCTGACTTCGACGCCGTCGGGACAGAGAGGTATCCGTGAACCAACGCGCGCTGTGGGCAGATCCGAACGTTAGGCACGAACGCCAGGCACGTGCTGAGGCGTTCATGGGCAGGCCAATGGAATTCGACGAGGAGTGTGCGGAAATGAAATCGAGCAAGGACATCCCGCCGCGCGTCGGCATGCAGGTTCGGTTGGTGTATGCACCTTATCCAAATGGTAGATTCAAGATAAGCGCCGTCGGGAAAGGCGTCAGGTGCATCTTCGGGGAACTTGGAATTCATGTGATGTGCGGCAACCAATGGAGCGAGGCGTTTGTGGAGTGGATTCCACCGACCGACGACGAGCGGCGGCTGTTCATGGAACGCCGCACGCACCCAGACGGCTTCGGACACATCGGTCGCTTCGACTCAATGAAATGGGTGTTCGATGGCCATCCGGCCGACTGCCCATACTGCAATCGCAACTGGCGTGAAATCGCCGAAAGCCTCGCGCTCGACGGTGCCGACTACGACAACATGCCCGACTTCGAGGAGCTTGAGCGATGACGCGCGTGACGGACGAGGACCTGGAGGCTCTGCGATTCGCGTTGTCAGCCGATGATGAGACGTCATGGCCGACGGAAATCGTGACTCGCGTTCGCGCCGAACTGCTGGCGTTGCGCAAGGTCGCGGACGCGGCGGTGAAGCTGGAGGACGCGATGGTCGGCATCCCGTGCGAGTGCAGCGACAAGTCGTGCGAACTGCTGTGCAAAGCGCTGCGGGAGGCGGGACTGTGAGCGTCTGGGATGAGCGAACTGCCCGTGCCGTCGGAGTCATTGAAGGCGAAGCACGCGAGCGGCGTCGGATTCGCCGGCTGATCGCGCCGCACCTTGTCGACATCTATCACCAGCTCGGAATGATCGAGACAAACGCCCTGCGAGCCATCGACGCCGCAACTCGCGCGCCGAAGAAAGCGAGGACGAAGTGAAGCTCAAGACGGCGCTGGAGTTGCTTGGCGATGATGGCTGCATGAAGTGCTTCGGTGGCATGGGCTGCGACCACGACCTCGAACTGGTCGCCCGGCGCGCGCGGGAAGAGGCGTACGAGATGGTCGCGAATCACTGTCGCATCATGGTCTCTGTTTCTGGGACGCGAGAAGCCGCAGCACTGACGGCCATTGCCGATGACGTCACTAGGTGGACGAAGGCAGCGCCATGACCGCCTCGGACGCACTTCGCCGGTTGCTCGCTGACGTACGGGCGGCGCGGCTCCATGAGGGCGATTTGCATTTCTCGCTGAGCTGGGAAGCCACCCTTCGCTACCTCGAACGCCTGGCGCTCGACGGACTTGCGGGGGAGGCGGAGTCGGCGAGCACCGGATGGACCAGCAAGTTGTGGCACAAGTCGGCCGGTTGGTGGACGTGCGCAGCCTGCAAATATGGCAACGTCGACGAGGCACACGAATGCTGGAACTGTCGTCGTCCGCTGCGTGTACTGAGCTTCGAACCGAAGCCCGCGAATGGCGACGATGGTTGCTTCTTCTGTCCGAAGTGCGACGCGTTCACGGAGTGGGGAACGTCAGGTTGCACCGGCCCGAAGGAGACGTGGGTCGGTCACTGCTACGGGGAGCACGGATGCGGCTGCCGGTTTTCGTGGCCGCGCACGGATGACTCAAAGTATTTCAAAGCGAAGCCGACCGAGGAGGGCCAGTCATGACGCGCGACCCGTGGAAGCTGGTGACGGACGAGGCGCAGTTGCGCGCGGGGATGACGGTGGAGCTGCGGAGGTGCGCGAGATGCGGCAGTCGGGACAGATTCGTAATAGCCGAAATGGAATATTCTGTCGGTCTTAGATGCGGCGTATGCAAGCGCGCCACAGGTCCAAGGGCCATAGGATCATGTAGCGACCATTTACCGCAATGCCCGTGCGCGTGCATCCGCGAGCGCCGCCTCTACGCGCTCATCGACGACGACACCGCGGCCGACGAGACGACGGTGACGCGGAGACGGGAGATGGTCGAGTAATGAAGTGGCATTGGGACGGGCTCATGATCGGCCTCGGAATCGCTGCTGGTGCAAGCGCGGTCGGCAAGCTGATCGGGATGGCAATTGGATGGTGGCTTGGAGTCAGAACGCCGAGATGGAAGCCGTGAAGGCCAAGCGCGCGAAGACGGCGCGGGTCTACCCGGCTATCACGACGGGAACACGCGGCGCTTGGCTGCAAGGTCGGCCGATGGCAGCCCGAGGCGCGCTGCCTCGGCCTCCAATTCCGCGCGCTGCTCAGCCGACACCCGGAACACCACTCGATTGGAGCCGCTGCCCGTCGAGACGGGGCGGCCAGCGCCAGGGCGGGCGCCTCCACGCCCCGGCCTTCGTTTGGCCGCTGGCATTACTGCGCGCGCCAGTCGTTACGCCCGTGGACCCACCCGCGAACGAAGCCGGCATCGTCGCGCACGGTCAGGTTGACGCGCTCGTCTTCGCCGAGTTGCTCCGCGATCTCCTGGACCGACTCGCCCGAGATGGTCACATGGTTGCCTTCGCTGTCCTGGTAGCTGGCGCTGAGGGTCGTCATGGGTCGTCTCCTTGTTGTTTAGAAGTCACGATTCATTGCATCGTTGACGGAAATATCGCCGCGCCGAACCGCCTTGACGATCTCGTCGTCGGACAGGACGGCCGAAACTGCGCCCTGGTGAGCGGCGCGCGAGACGAGGCGCGGGTCAGTGGTGCGGCCGGGCACGGAGGCGCGGGCAGGCTGAGCCTTGCTATCGCAGTAGTTCGCGTGCCGAATCGACTTTCCGGCCTCGTACTCAGAGGCAGAGACGAACCGGTTGCACTCGGCGCAGCGGTGATTCCCGAACTTGTCTGTCGTCGTCGTCATGAAACCAATCTACTCGCGAATTGATTCGCGTGCAACAGGAATCAACCGTGGCTAAGTCGATTAAGAAGCGTCGCGTCTACCCGGCTGAGTCGGACCCGCGGCAGGCGGTGGATCCGTTCGCTTCCGTGATATGGCCGGCGCGGCACGCACTGGCACGCACTGGCGCGACTGGCCATGGCCTTGAGTAGCGAGAAGTTGGCACTGGCACGCGAGTTCGGCCCGTGGGTGCGCGGCGCCGACGGCAGATGGCAACGCGACAGGAGGTTCCGGTGAGTGACCACGACAGTCCGGTAATTTTTGGCGAGGTGTTCGAGTTGCTGGCCAGCGACCCAACGGATCAGCACATCAAATGGGCGAAGAAGCTTTGGAAGCTGTCGTTCCGGTACGATTTCTCGGCCGATGACATGCACATCGACAAGGCGCTCATGAAGCTCGACCTTGCGAAGGACGGCGGCAAGGACGAGTGTGGGTATCCCGTCGTCATCTACCGGGGAAGCAACGGCAGTAGTTGGGTGAAGCCGTGACCAAGCTGCCAGGCCCGCGCCACTATCGCAACGGCCCCGATATCGACGTCGCGATGTGCGGCGTCCGCGGCGCCATGCTGCCGTTCGCGCGGGCCATCGGTAACGTGACGTGCCAGGACTGCAAAGATAGGCTGGAGCTGGTCATCGGTAGGCGGCGCAACAGGCGCGCGTTCTTGGCGATGGTACAGGCAACGAAGGAGAGAGCATGACGACACCTGATCCAACGTGCGGAGCGCCGCTCAAGCTGCCAGACGGCACGGTCGTCGCCACCTGCAACCTGCGCCCAGGCCATCTCGGGAAGTGCCGCAGCGTGTGTTGGGAGATTGCGGGGCGGCCGTGAGACTGAGCAAGGACAAGTCAGCGATTCATATCTCGCGCTCAGGTGACGTCGTCGATATCACCGTGACAATCATCGACAGCTACTCAACGGCAGTCATCTCGGCGTCCGTTCGCTTGGCAGACTTGCTCGACGACTTCAACATCGAGCTCCTACCAAGGCCGACCACGGCGCCCGCCAGCGACGAGCCTCCGATCGGCCGCACATGACGCGAGGTGATTCGTGAGCAGTGACGTAACTAGCCCACTTGAGCTCGCCGACCTGTTGCGTGCCAAGCTGTGCTGCGCGGTATGCAGCAAGCGCGTCGACAAGGTCTCGTCGTTCTGGAACGGGTCGACCATGCAGACCGACTATGAGGTCAGCTGTCACGGACAGACCGAGGTGGTGTCTGTCCCGCGCGAGGTGTTCGACTCCATGGCGGCTGACTTCTCGCTCGTGCCCGCGTTCCAGCGCCCGCTACTTGGAGAGACGGCGATGACGCGAGGGACTACGAGAGCGAGGGAGGACCGATGACATCCGTGTACCAAGTGCAGGTGGCGACGTGCTTCGATGGCGTTGCGCTTACCGTGGTCAAGCCAATCTCTGCTTCGACGGACGCCTTGCGTACAGGCGGCATGGAGGACGGCCAGTTAGTCGTCGATAAGTGGGAGTTCAGGACGCTGGAAAGCTTCAGGCACCAACTTGAGGACCGCGCATTCAGGCGGCTGAACGGGCTAAGGCTGGTCGAGGATGCCACGTCAGACTACTGGCGCTACGGTGGATCCTGCGCGCGGCCAGTCGGGATGTGGCAATCACAGGTGGTGGCCGTTGACTAGGGAGAACCGATGACGACGAAGCTGACCGAAGACGAGCGCCGTGAACGCTGAATTGACGCGACTCGTCCTATCAACTGACCGACTATGAAATGTTTGCGTAGTGCTATGACAGGAGTGTCATGGATGACGGGTATGAGGAACGGGTCCGCGCGTTGCTCAACCTGCCCCCGTGCCGCATCGCTGCCCGTGCTACCAAGCGCCTGGCCCGTGCCCAGCGCCGTGCTACGGCGAAGATCCAGAATGCCGAGGAGCTGCTAGCCATCGCGCGCAAGAGCGGTGTAACTGCGCGTAGTTGGCAGGCTGCGATACTTGCGCGGTTGGTGGCTGCTGAGCGCGACAAGCAGCGATAGATACGAGCGTTTCTAGTCAAGGCCACTGTTCAGTGTGGCGTAACGCTACAGGGCTGTGGCAGTTCGCTACACAGCGGCTGGCGGTGGTTGTCGTCCGATGACCCCCCGCCCCCTCCCCCAAAGGCCGAGGGAGAAAAATCCCCTATACCCCCATGTCTTTCAAAATCAGCCCAACAGGAGTGTACTTGACATGACGCTGCGCAAACGAATCGAGGCCGCGATGGGCTGGGCTGGCTGCGTGTTTCGAGAGGAGGCGCCCAGACAGATCACGTTCAGCACTTCCAGAGTTGTCGCGTCGACGCTACGCGAGCTCGTCCCCGAGATGACCGACTTCGACGTCACTGCCGAGGAGGACGGCCTCGAGGTGACGGTCTACCTGGAGTGATTCCCCCTCCCCATTCGAAAATTCACCCAAATGCCGTGTACTTGACGAAGTGGCGTACTTTCGCGGTTAGACGCAACGCATGCGAGACAGCTGGACCATCTGAGTATGCTTCTGCTTCTGCATAGGTCACTTCACGCCGTTACGCTACGTTGACAACGCGTCACGGCCGTGACAAATTGTCACTGTGGCATTCGTGAAGCTGGACACGGGGATCCTGAATTCGTCAGTCTGGGTTGACCTGGAGACGCGTAACGTATTCCTGACTGCGCTGCTCATGGCGACCCCGTACGAGGTGCGCGAGGAACTCCCGCAGCTCGCCGTGGACTCGCTCAAGCCGACCGGGTGGAAGGTACCACCTGGCTGGTACGGACTAGCAGAGGCTGCAAGCGTCGGCATAGTGCGGCAGGCCGGCGTGGACCAAGTCCGCGGCCTCGAGGCGCTGGCCAGGATGGGCGAGCCCGAGGAATGCTCGCGGTCTCAGGAGTTCGAGGGGCGGCGGATCGTCAGGGTCAACGGCGGGTTCCTGGTCCTGAACTTCATGCACTACCGCGAGAAGGACCACGGCGCCGCGGAACGACAGCGGCGTTACCGTGAGCGGAAGCGGCAGCTGTCGGCGGCCGGTCGCCAGGCTCCGGGCTTCGATGACGACGAGCTCCGCATCGCCCGCATGGCCATCCGCGAGCGAAACGACGAAGAGTGTACTTGACGCCTCCGCGGATCTCAGATATACCCGTATCTATGTCGAGCGTGCTTCGTCCGTGGGTGGGTTTTGTCGCCCTTGCGCTGGCGGTAGCTTCGTGCGGCGCTGACACTGCCGATTACGACGTCGAAGTTGACCCATCCAAGGTCGTAGATGGGCCGGCTAACACGGAGCAGGCCGTCGCGGTCCTCTCCGGCTTTTACGGGCTCGCGTCGGCGCCAGAGGTCTACTGGTACGGCGGTGCTGCCCTCGACTGTGGCGATGGCCATGCGTTCGAGCTGAAGCAATACGGATGGTGCCTCCAGGGCATCACGCTGCACGACAGACAAATCGTCCTGTCGGACTACTGGCCGGGTCAATACGGCGGGCTGGTGAGCGTTTCGGCGCTGGCTCACGAGATGGGGCACGTCGCCAGCTACCAGCACGGCGAGGGCGGCGACAGGAGCCATACCGGGCATTACTTCGCGGACGGCGGTGAGGTTGACAAGGCCTATGCCATGCTTGAGGCGGCTGGGCTGTGATGACCGCGGCCGTAGCTCTCCTGCGCGTCTCGACCGAGAAGCAGCAACTCGGCCTCGACGCCCAGCGTGCCGCCATTTCCGCCTACGCAGCTACTCATGGCATCGAGGTAATCGCCTGGCACACCGAGATCGTGTCAGGCGGGGCGCCGTTCGAGGATCGGTACGGGCTCCAGGCTGCCTCCGATGACGTGGCTCGTCTCGGCGCCAGATACCTCATCGTGGCCAAGCGAGACCGGTTCAGCCGCGACCCTCTCGTGGCCATGCTGACCGAGCGGTCGCTTGAGAAGCTTGGCGCGTCCGTGGTCTGCGCCGACGGGAACAACGAGACCGACCCAGCGTCCGAGCTCATCCGCCACATTCTTGACGGGGTGGCCAGGTTCGAGCGGCGAATGATCGGCTTGCGGACGAAGGCGGCGCTGGCGGCACGCAAGGCAGCTGGTCATAGGCTCGGACGCCCACCAGGAATCGTCGAGACAGAGCCGCGGAAGCGGAAGCAGCCGAGGCCGACAGCGTCAAATTGACAAACTGACACAAGACTCCGCCAAATCGGCGCAGGTGGCCTTGACATGGATTGCCAATCTGTCAATCTGTCCTCGTGTCGTTCGCTGAGGCTCACCCGGTCGCACTGATCTCGGCGGCCATCCTGATCTGCATGGTCCTTGGCCTGTCGCAGCCGAGGCCGCGCGGATGACCGAGGCGAGCATCGAAGCCGCCGCCCGCGCGCTTCACCGCTTCAATGCGCCGCGCGTCGGCAATGATATCGAGGACTGGGAGACGCTCGGCCCGTCGTATCAGGGTCGCTGGAGGAAGCAGGCGACGCTGGCTCTTGAGGCGGCCGAGCGGCAGGAGCGATCTGAGGCGGTAACGCCTGTGGTGGAGGGTCGTGGCTGATGTCAGCCGACAGCGGCGCCACCAGATACTTCGGGCCGAAAGAGGCTATTGCCCGCGAGAAGGATGCGCCGCCGAGACAGGCGGCAAGCTCTGCGCCGTTCACCGCCGGGCTCACCGAGAGTATGAAAAAGCGCGCAGAAAAGCGCGTCGCAGCGAAAGAGCGCAGGGTCAAGAAGCGGGAAGAGAAGGCCCAGCTTGCGCAGATCACGAAGCAGCTGACCAAGCTGACGAAGCAGGCCGAGCACGATGAGCAGCTCGCCATCATCGACCGCATCGCGCTTCGCGGACTCCAGCACGCCGAAGGTCTGCTCAAGAAGGCTGGCGAAGACGGGTACAACCCTGATGCCGATGTTCCGCTTGCTGACGCCACGACTCGCAGTCACTTCGGCATGAAGGTCTATCAGCAGATGATGGCCAACAAACGCGAGGGCATGGCCACGCAGCGAGCCCTCGGCGTCGTGTTGCTACAGGGCCGCAAGAGCGAAGCTGACTGGAACGAAGAGGCGCGGCGGGTCGACGAGGAGCAGCGGCACGCGCAGGCCATCGACGTTGCGGCCGAAATCATCAAGGAAGAGGGCATCGAGTAGTGGCGCTGATCGAGAAGGACTCGACGCCTATTGCGCTGATGGCGAACGGTGAGCCGCCGCCGTTCTTGATCCCGTTCTGCGCGTCATGCGACATGCCGGTTGAAGAGTTTACCTTCTACCCGTCGCAAGACCCTGAGCTTATGTGCTTCGAGGCGCGCTGTCACGGGCGTACGCAGGCGTGGCGGCTGTCAATCGTCGAAGCCGACTGGCGGCACCGTACGCAAAACCACCTCGTGCTGTTTAAGCGCAAGGAGGGATTCGACCGTGTCAGGTGAGCTTCGCTCGCTCGACGGGCGCGAAGTCATCTGGCAGGCGCAGCCACGCCAGGCGGTAGCGCTGTCGTGTCCTGCGCTGGAGCTTTGCTACGGCGGCGCGAAGGGCGGCGGAAAGACGGACTTTCTCGTCATCGCGTGCATCTACCAGATTCAGCTGTGCCACGAGAAGTGGATGGCGACGGGCCGCAAGCAGCGCGGTCGCTACATCATCTTCCGCAAGAACCTGAAGAACCTCGCCGACATTCTCCAGCGGCAGGAAGAGATTTACCCGGCCATCGACCCGAAGGTGATTCGCCCGACGCAGCAGAAAAACTATTGGGAGTTTTCGTCAGGCTACCGGGTGGAGAATGCCCACCTCGACGGCCCGAACGACCACCTCGGCTACCACGGCCAGGAGTTGACAGGCCTCGGGATAGACCAGGCAGAGGAGATCGCAGAGGCCGTGTACTTGTTCCTAACGATGCAGGTTCGCTCGAAGGACCCTGACATGCGCAAGCTGTTGTTCGTGCGCGTGACGGCGAACCCAGGCGGCCCGCACGCCGCGTGGATCAAGTCGTATTTCATCCAGGGTTGCAAGCCGCACAACACGATCATCAAAGAGACGGTGACGCTGCGGAACGGGAAGAGCCGCGACGTGACCAAGGCATTCGTGCCGGCCACGCTCTACGACAACAAGTACCTGGCCGAGGACGGCGCGTACGAAGCGGCGCTGATGAAGCTGCCCGAGCACTTGCGCCGCATGTATCTCGAAGGCGACTGGGACGTCGTGGTTGGCGCGTACTTCGCGCACGTCTGGCGCCGCGATATCCACGTGATCCCGTCGTTTCCGATCCCAGCGACCTGGCCAATCAAGTTCGGACTGGACTGGGGCAGCTCCGCCCCGGCCTGCACGCTGTGGGCTGCCAAGGACCCGGACGGGAACATCTACTTCATCGACGAGTTGTATCGGCCGGGCATCACTGGCCGCACGTTCGGCGAGAAGATGATGGAAAAGCTGAACGCGCAACGCTGGTCGAAGGACCGCAAGTACACCGTGCGTGACATGTACGGGCTGATCGACCGCCAGGCCATGAACGCACCGAGTGCCGCCGACGTCGCTGCCACCGCTGCATCTGGCATCGCGTGGTGGGGCTGGCGGCTCTATCCTGCCAACAAGGACCGCAAGGCCAGCATCGAGCAGTGGATGGAGAGGCTGCTGCTCGGCGCGAACGGAAAGCCGAAAGTCTTCATCTTCGGCGACCGCTGCCCGAAGCTGGCGAGCACGATGCCGCAGCTGATGGCCGACGCCCACGACCCCGAGGACGTCGACACTAACGGCGATGACCACGCGTTCGACGCCGCCCGGTTCGTGCTGATGGACTGGCCGCTAAACGACAAGCGCCAGAAGCAGGTGCAGGGCGACGCGGACGTGGAGCGATGGCTGGAACTCGCGCGCAAGCGAGAGGCGGCCAAGACCGAATCTGACTTTCAACAGACGGGATACGGTGACTGATGGATGCATTCCAGGACATGACCGCCGAGCCACCTCCCGAAGGAACAGCCGAGGTCGCGCTAGCACAGCAAGAACCGCGACCGCCGACCGGCCCCGCCACGCCGTCCGAAGACGTGAACCTCGTCGGCTCGCTGACTGAAGAGGAGCGCAAGCGGATCGTCGACATCACGATTCGCGACTTCGACGCGGACGTTGACTCTCGCGAGCCGCGCATGCGACGGCTGGCCGAGTTTCAGGGCCTCTACGCATCGGTGATGAAGGCGAAGGCGTTCCCGTTCCGCAACGCCGCGAACGTGAACATGCCGGTCCTGGTCTACCCGCTGCTTCAGGTGCAGGGGCGGCTCTATGACATGGTGTGGCCGGCCAACGGCAAGATCGTCTACTCGTCGCCGACGAATCTACAGGACGTCGGGCGAGCGGCCGTCACGGAACTGTTCGCCAACAGCTACCTGCGCCACAAGATGCCAGAGATGCCGCAGGGCATGGACGACACGCTTCATCAGGTATGTTGCTACGGCTCGGCCTTCCGACGCACCTACTGGAATTCTCACGAAGGCCGAAGCTGCTCCGACTGGATCCCGATTGAGGACTTCGTGGTTGCGTACGGTCAGCGCTCGCAAGACCCGTCGCTGCGAGACGTGCCGCGCTACACGATGGTCCAGCATCTCACGTTCTACGACATCGAGACGTACGGCGACCAGGGCATCTACTACCAGCCGTCCGTGTTGGCGGTGAAGCCGGAGGAACCTGACGGCGACAAGTACGACTCGGTCCTGAAGAAGCAGCTTGAGAAGATCGACGGCTCCACGAAGCCGACGAACGAGACGACGACGGAAGACAAGCCGCGGATGGTGCTAGAGCAGCACCGAATCTGGCGCATGCCGAACCGGCCCGACGTCAACCCGGCGTTCGATGGCAAGGCTCACCCGGTCATCATCACGGTAGACGAGCAGTCACGGCAGTTGCTTCGCATGGTCCTCCGCGAAGAGGACGACCCGGACGACTTCGCCCGTTTCCAGAAGGAGACGGCGGCGTACGAGGCGCACGTTTCGCGGCTGGAGGCATTCGTCAAGGAGGCGCAGGCCATTCAGACGATGCAGCAGGTAGCCGCTGCGACCGGTCGCCGGCTCCCGCCGGAGATGCAGCAGCCGCCGGTACCCCCAGCCCCGCCGCCTGGCATGCAGGTAGACGAAAGCGGCATGCCGGTCGCGCCGAAGCCGCAGCGCAAGCGCGAGTTGTGCTTCTTCACGCACTACCGGGCGTTCCCATCTGAGGGCTTCTACGGGCTCGGCTTCGGTGACTTCATCGCCGGAATCAACAAGGCTGTCAACACGATCATCAATCAGCACATCGACGGCGGCACGCTGCGTAACGCGATGCCGGGATTCATCTCGGCGCAGATGAAGGGTCAGCGCGGGACGGTAAACGTCCAGCCCGGCGAGCTGATCGAGGTCGACGCGCCGATGGGAGCCATCCGAGACGGGATGTACTTCCCGGAGTTCCCGCCGCCTGACCCGTCGACGATGCGTATCGCTCAGATGCTCATCGAGGCCGCCGACAAGCTCGTGGCGTCGTCGGACCTGATGAGCGGGCAGACCAGCGGCGCGAACCGCACGGCGAAAGAGACCGAGATTCTGCAAGAGCAGATGATGATGCAGATCACCGTGCTCGCCCGCCGTATCAAAGAGGCGTTCAAGCACGAGCTGGACAAGATCTGGCGCATCTGGGGCGTGTTCCTTCCCGACGAGGAGGTCATGGATATCGTCGGGCCAGAAGGCGACCCGATGTCAATTCAGATCGGCAAGGCGATGTTCACGCCGAACGCGCACGTCATGCCGGCGGCAGACCCGCGCAG
>Ga0207689_10000274_pt1 | contig 46564 bp, 32 predicted proteins | sample KBSMisM52_FD_184312 | JGI IMG/M metagenome (GOLD analysis project Ga0207689, IMG submission 184312) | Miscanthus rhizosphere microbial communities from Kellogg Biological Station, Michigan, USA - KBS Miscanthus M5-2 (SPAdes) (version 2) | ecosystem: Host-associated > Plants > Roots >...
ACGCGCGGTTCATGCCGATGCTGATGACGGCAGCCGGGACGGTGAAGGCGGCGCGCGTACTGATCATGGGCGTCGGCGTGGCGGGCTTGCAGGCGATCGCGACGGCCAAGCGATTGGGCGCGGTGATCGAGGCGACCGACGTGCGGCCGTCGGTGAAGGACCAGGTCGAGTCACTCGGCGCCAAGTGGGTCGACGTTCCGTATGCGAACGACGAAGAGCGCAAGATCGCCGAGGGCGTAGGCGGTTATGCGCGGCCGATGCCGGCTGAGTGGATGGCGCGGCAGGCGGGGATCATCAACGAGCGTTGCAAGCAGATGGACATCGTGATCACCACGGCGTTGATTCCGGGACGGCCGGCGCCGCGCCTCGTGAGCGCCGACACGATCGCGGCCATGAAACCAGGCTCGGTGCTCGTCGATCTCGCCGTGGAGCAGGGCGGCAACATCGAAGGTTCGGAGCCGGGCAAGATCGTCGACAGGAACGGCGTGAAGATCATCGGCACGACCAATCTGCCGGCCCGGGTCGCCACCGACGCGTCCGCGCTCTATGCGCGCAACGTTCTCAATTTCCTCGCGCTGTCATTGGACCTGAAGTCCGGCGAGTGGAAGGTCGCGCGCGACGACGAGATCGTGCAGGCGACGCTGATCTGCGACGCGGGTCAGGTCGTCACAAAAAAATAAGGAGCCCAAGCGATGACCGCCCCCGATCCCATCGTCGTCAACCTGATCGTTTTCGTGCTCGCCATCTTCGTCGGCTACCACGTCGTGTGGACGGTGACGCCCGCGCTGCACACGCCGCTGATGTCGGTCACCAACGCGATCTCGGCGATCATCCTGGTCGGCGCAATGCTGGCCGCCGGCCCGGCGGTGTTCGATTGGGGCGGCTGGGTCGGTGTGCTTGCCGTCGCGATGGCCGCGGTCAACGCCTTCGGCGGCTTCCTGGTGACCCAGCGGATGCTCGAGATGTTCAAAAAGAAGGAGCCGAAGACTGTGGCTCCCGAAAAGAAGCAGGCCGGGTCATGAGCGCCAATCAAGTTGCCCTGTGGTATCTCGTCGCGTCGATCTGCTTCATCTTTGCGCTGAAGGGTCTGTCGCACCCCACCACGGCACGGCGGGGAAACGCGCTCGGCATCATCGGCATGGCGATCGCCGTCGTCGTCACGCTGGCCGTCGTCTATTCGGCTTCGAAGAACGTGGCGATGATCCTTATCGGCATCGCCGTGGGCGGCGCAATCGGCGCCGTGATCGCACGGCGCGTGCAGATGACGCAGATGCCTGAGCTGGTCGCGGCCTTTCACTCCCTGGTGGGTATGGCGGCCGTGCTGATCGCGATCGCCGCCGTGCACAATCCGACGGCGCTGGGGCTGGCCAATCCGATTCCCGCGGGGAACAAGCTGGAGCTCTTCATCGGCACGTTCATCGGCGCGATCACGTTCTCCGGGTCGGTGATCGCGTTCGGCAAGCTATCGGGGAGAATCCGCAGCGCGCCGGTGATCTTCCCGGGCCAGCAACTGCTGAATCTCGCGATCGGCGTCGCGATGGTGGGCTTCGGCATCTGGTTCTTCATGGCCGATCCCCGCGAGCACTATTGGCTGCCGTACGTCGTGATGACGGGCCTCGCGTTCCTGCTTGGATTTCTCCTCATCATCCCGATCGGCGGCGCCGACATGCCGGTCGTGATCTCGATGCTCAACAGCTATTCGGGCTGGGCGGCGGCGGGCATCGGCTTTTCGCTGAACAATCCGATGCTGATCATCTCGGGGTCGCTCGTCGGCTCGTCCGGCGCGATCCTGTCGTACATCATGTGCAAGGCGATGAACCGGTCGTTCATCAGCGTCATCCTGGGCGGCTTCGGCGCCGAGGGCGGAACGGCCGTGGCCGGCACCGAGCAGAAGCAGGTGAAGTCGGGTTCGGCGGACGACGTCGCGTTCATGTTGAGCAACGCCGACTCGGTGATCATCGTTCCCGGCTATGGGCTCGCCGTCGCGCGCGCCCAGCACGCAGTGAAGGAAATGGCCAATGCGCTCCGCGAAAAAGGCGTCAACGTCCGCTACGCGATTCATCCGGTGGCGGGACGGATGCCCGGCCACATGAACGTGCTGCTCGCCGAAGCGGAGGTTCCCTACGACCAGGTGTTCGAGATGGAAGACATCAACAGCGACTTCGGTTCGACCGACGTCGTGCTGGTGCTGGGCGCCAACGATGTCGTCAACCCGTTGGCCGAGGTCAAGGGCAGCGCGATCTACGGGATGCCGATTCTCGAGGCGCACCATGCGCGCACGGTGATCGTCAACAAGCGGTCGATGGCGGCGGGGTACGCAGGTCTCGACAATCCGCTGTTCTACATGGACAAGACGATGATGGTGTTCGGCGACGCGAAGAAAGTCGTCGAGGACATCGTCAAGGCGCTAGCCTAGAGCCCTTGAACTGCCCCTCACCCGCCCTGTCGGGCACCCTCTCCCCGCGAGCGGTGAGAAGGCTGGGGTGAGGGGATTTCCATGCCCGTTCCGCTCTCCCATCTGACCATCGTCGAACTCTCGCGTGTACTCGCGGGTCTGTGGTCGCGCATTTGCCCGCCGATTTGCGCGCATTGTCCGCGCGGGACGTAGTGGAGATTCGCCCGCGATGACCGCCCTCGACCGCAAGCCTGCGTTCTGGATCGCCTACCTGTTGCTTTCGCTGGCGGCGCTCGCCGTCGCGTGGCAACTCTTCCCGCTCGCCATTCCGCTGGTCAATCTCGACATCAGGATGTCGCGCGCGGACGCGATCGCGAAAGCGGAAACGCTTGCAGCCGAACGCAAGCTGGCGCCCGAGGGCGCCCGGTCGGCCGCCGTATTCAATCACGATGACGTTGCGCAGAGCTACGTCGAGCTCGAAGGCGGCGGCAAGCCCGCGTTCGCCCGGCTGGTCGCCGGTACCGCGTATGCGCCCTACTGGTGGGACGTGCGGCTGTTCAGGGCCGGCGTCATCGACGAAGTCCTGCTGCGCTTCAAGCCCGACGGCGCGCTCGATGGCTTCACGCGGCGCCTGCCGGAGACCTACGTCCGCGAACCGGCGACGATGGCGATGTCCGCCGAGGCTGCGCTCGCCCTTGCCCGGGCGCGCGCCACGATGGACTGGAACGTCGATTTTTCGCCCTATCGTCTGCTCGAGCAATCGCAGCAGGTGCGTGTTTCCGGGCGCGTCGACCATCAGTTCGTGTTCGAACGCGACGACGCGCTGGGCGACGCGCGGATCCGGCTGCAGCTCGTGGTCTCCGGCGACGAGCTGACCAAGATCCTGCCGTTCGTCCATGTTCCCGAGGCCTTCGAGCGGCGCTTTCAGGAATTGCGCAGTGCGAACAATGCGATCGCCGCCGTCGCGAGCATCACGGCCGGCGTCCTCTATGGATTGGTGGGCTGCATTCTCGGCGCGCTGTGGCTGCTGCGCCAGCATTGGCTGGTGTGGAAGCCGGCGATCGTCGCCGGTCTCGTGATCGGCGCGTTGCTGTCGGCGACGATCCTCGCCAATTCACCAAGTGCGTGGTTCGGATTTTCGACGGCGCAGGAAGAGAACACGTTCTGGGTCCGGCAGATTGCGCTGGCGCTGCTGGTGTTCGTCGGCGGCGGCCTCGCGCTCGGCGAAGTGTTCATGGCCGCGGAAGGCCTGTCGCGCCGCGCCTTCCCGCATCATCCGCAGCTGTGGCGCCTGTGGTCGCGCGATGCCGCGGGCACGGTCGAAGTCGCCGGGCGCACCGCCGGCGGTTATCTCTTCGTTCCCCTCCAGCTCGCGCTGATCGCCGCGTTCTATTACGCCACCAACCAGTGGCTGGGCTGGTGGCAGCCGTCGGAGGCGCTGACCGATCCCAACATCCTGTCGTCGACGATTCCGGCGTTGACGCCCATCTCGATCGCGTTGCAGGCCGGGTTCATGGAGGAATGCGTGTTTCGCGCCGTGCCGCTGGCGCTCGGCGCATTGATCGGCGAGCGCTACGGCAGGCGCACGCTCGGGATTGCCATTGCGTTCGTCCTGCAGGCGGTGGTTTTTGGCGGCGCTCACGCGAACTATCCGGGTTTCCCGTCCTATTCGCGATTGGTCGAGCTGGTCGTGCCGTCGATGTTGTGGGCGTTGATCTTCCTGCGCTACGGCCTCCTGCCGACGATCATGTTTCACGCATTGTTCGATCTCGCGCTGATCTCGATCCCGCTGTTCCTGGTCGACGCGCCGGGCGCGTGGGTGCAGCGCGCGCTGGTGATCGCGGCGGCGCTCGTTCCGGCGGGCGTCGTGTGCGGACGGCGCCTTGCGAATGGCGCGTGGAGAACGCTGCCGGCAACGCTGCGCAATGGCGACTGGCGGCCCAGAGTACCGGTGCCGGCACCGACCGAACGGGTCGTGACCGCGGGAATCATCGGCAGGCGGGCCGCGCTTTTGCAACGCGCCCTACCGTTGGTGGGAATGGCGGGATTGGCTGCCTGGATATCGTTCACCACGCTGCGCGCCGATGTCCCGCCTCTCGCGATCGACCGCGGTGCGGCCGAAGCGGCGGCCGTAGCGGCGCTCGCCGAGCGCGGCGTCGCACTGGGTCCGCCATGGCAACGATTCTCGGCACCCAGGACCGAGATCGGGGATTCGGCGCAACGCCAGGTGCATGGTTTCGTCTGGCGCGAAGCCGGCGCGTCCGCTTATCGGTCCCTCATCGGCAAGACGTTGGCGCCCCCGCTGTGGGACGTCCGGTTTGCCCGCTTCGATGGCGATGTCGCCGATCGCGCGGAAGAATGGCGCGTCACGATCACCGGTGACGGCCGCGTGCGCCAGGTGCTGCACCGGTTGCCGGAACGCAAACCTGGCGTGCAGCTCGAACGCGACGCGGCGCAAGCCATCGCGGAACGGGCGCTGCGTGATCGGCTGGGACTCGACGCCGGCACGCTTGCGTTGCGCTCGGCGGACCAGACGCAGCGGCCGGCACGACGCGATTGGGCCTTCACTTACGCGGACCCGCGGATCGATGTCGGCAAGGGCGGCGAAGCCCGTGCGCAGGTCGTCGTCGCCGGCGACGAAGTCGTGCTCGCCGGGCGCTCGGTGTTCGTGCCGGAAACATGGCGACGCGCGGAGGCCGAACGCGAAGGACGAAGGCAACTCGCCAAGATCGTCGGTATCGTCATCATCGCGGTTGCGGCGCTCGCTGCATTGATTTATGCCGTCGTCGCGTGGAGCAAGGCGCGAAGCGACCACCGCGCCTTTCGTTGGGTCACGGGAATTTCGCTGTTGCTGATGCTCGCTGGCAGCGCCAACAACTGGCCCGCGCTGGCGATGCAGATCAACACGGCGGAGCCCGTCACGAACCAGCTCGTCATTCTGATTCTTGGGGGGCTCGCCAGCGGGTTGATGGTCGCGCTGCTGGTCGGTCTGCTGGCCGGCGTCGGCGCGTACTACGCGAGGACGCAATCGACGGCGCACCTCGCTGGGCGCTTGCCGCCGTGGACGCTGGGTGTTGCCGCCGCGCTCGCGACGGCGGGGATCGCCGCCGCGCTTGGCGCGGTCGTGGCGCCCGCGCTGCCAACCTGGCCGGACCTGAAATTGCAGGCGTTCGCGTGGCCGTGGGCAGGCGCGCTGACCGCGGGGCTCGGATTCGTTCCGGCGGTGTCCGTCACGCTGTTCCTGCTGGCGGTCGTCGATCGTGCCACGGCAGGATGGAGCCGCCGCATCTCGCTTGCCGCCATCGTGCTGATGCTGTTCGGCGTCGCGACGGCCATCGTCTCCGGACAGGAGCTGCGCAACGCGTTGCTGCAGGGCATCGTCGAAGGAGGGACGGCGCTCCTCTTCGCGTGGCTCGTGTTGCGCTACGACTTGCGCACGGTGCCCGCGTTCGTCGCCACCGGGCTCATTGTCGAGGGCGTCAAGTCGGCGTCGATTGCCGGAACCGCGGAAGCGTGGGTGCTGCTGGCGCCTGCGGTCATGGTGACGATTGCACTGGCCTGGCTGGCGACGCGTTATGTCATGTCGCCACCGCGGACCCAATCGGCGTAACGCCGCCCTCGCTTGAGACCGCTACCTGGACGTGACCGTGATCGTCGCGGACTTCGTCACGCCCGCGTAAGACGCCGATAGGGTGGCGGTGGCGGTGTGCCGCGTGGGCCGCGTCGTCACGACCGTGGTCGCGGTCGTTGCGCCGGCCGGCACCACGATGCTCGCCGGCGGTGCCGCAAGCGACTGCTTGGAGCTCGTCATGGCAACGGTCACGCCTCCGGCCGGAGCCGGCGCGGTGAGCGTCACCGTCGCCAGGAACGACGTGCCGCCGACCACCGTGGCGCGGTCGAGCGTCAGCGTTGCGAGCGAAGGCGCCGGCGCCGGTGTCACCGTCAGCACCGCGGTCTTGCTGCTCCCGTTGTACGCCGCGGAGATCGTCGCCGACGTGAGCGTGGCAACGGTGGACGTTGCGATGCCGAAATTCGCGGCGGTCGTGCCTGGCGCAACCGAGACGCCGGCGGGAACCGCGATGGCGTTGCTCGCGCTCGACAGCGCAACGAGCGCGCCGCCCGCGGGTGCGGCCGCGGTGAGCGTGACCGTGCCGGTCGCCGATTGTCCCCCCACGACACTGGTGGGATTGGTATTGAGCGAGCCCACCGCGGTCACCGCCGACGCGGGTTTCCAGCCAAGTTGAATGACGTCGAAATCGCTGGCACTGAGCGTGGCGAACGCGGGATTCAGCACGTCGTTGTTCCAGCGCGTGTCGAACGTGCCGGTGATGTACATGTCCGAGCCGTTGTCGGCGACGATGAGGCCGTACTTTTGCATCGCACGGAAGATCTTGCGGACATTGGGATCGGCGGTGCGCAGCGCGGGGTCCAGTCCACCGACGTTCGTCTTGAGACGCAGTCGCGCGCCCATCGGCAACGCACCCGCCGTCGATCCGGCGCGATGCGATGCCGGATATACGTAGCCGTTGGTCGCGCGTACGGTCACGCGGAATGCGTGCCCGATATCGGCCACGGCGGAATTCCACGCCTCGTCGTAACGAACGAGCCCCGGGAAGATCGCGAGGCCGGCGGCATCCGCCGATGTCCACGTATCGGGCCGGCGGTTGTCGGTGTTCATGTCGAAGAACGCGCCCGAGCCCGCGTACCACTTTGCCTGGCTCCCGTTGTAATAGACGTTGTAGAGCTCGTAGAGATACTTGTTCGTGCAATCGACGATCAGCAAGTGGCGGTCGCCCTGACTGCGTTGGTCCACATTGCCGGGCGCGCCGCCTTCGATCCAGTGCGGCTGGGTGATCGCCTGCGCGGGAATCGGGTAGAACGGCACCCCCTGGCCGGTCGTGGGGTTGACGCCGTCGCTTTCGTCCCAGTATTGGAACGTGACGGCCTGCTTCGTCTGTGCGCCATCGACAATCGCATAGGGCATGCCGTAAATGTCGACGCTGCCGGGGGCGGCTTCGCCGCCGAAGTCCGGATGGAGGCGCCGGGTGCCGCCGTTGTTGATGAACGCGATGTAGCTGGTCGAATTCGCATCGAGGGGCGCCGCGGAAATATCGAGATTCCACCAGTTGCTCGATGGGAACAGCGGCAACGGTCCCGGAAGCGCGCCGCCCTGGGTGGGCGGCGAGGCCGGGCATTGGCCCAGTGCCGCCGTGGCCACAAAGGCCGACAACACGATGGTGAGCAGAAGGGCGGCTGCCGCCCGAGCCTTCGTTGCGCCGCTGCGATGATTATGCATTTGTCATATTAGCGCCGAGGCGGGGAAAGAAGCAAGTGATTCAGGAATCCCAGCGGGACTGGCCACGTTGCCACTGACGACCGGGCGCCAATGCGCGTCGCTCGAGCTCCCGTTTTGCAGTCGCGGCCGTCCTCCTTTCCGTAACCGCGGGGAACGATCGGCGGGACCTTATACTCGTCGAAACAGTGACATTGCCAAGCAGCTGCGCCGAGTGTCATCGCGCCTTGGCACCCATCGGGAGCACGACCTGTATTTTCTTGCGCTTGCCACCGACTACGATGGAACCATCGCCCACCATGGCGTCGTCGACGCCAACACCTGTGAGGCGCTGCAGCGGTTCAAGGCAACGGGTCGCCGGCTCATCCTCGTGACCGGACGCGATCTGGACGACTTGAAGCGCGTCTTTCCGGCGTTCACGCTGTACGACCGGATCGTGGCGGAGAACGGCGCCGTGATCTACGACCCGGCGACCGGGGAAGAGCGCGTCATCGCGCCCGCGCCGCCGCCGGCGTTCATCGAGGCACTGACGCTACGCAAAGTCGCACCGCTGGCGGTCGGGCGCTGCATCGTCGCCACGTGGGAGCCGAACGAAACGACGGTGCTCGAGGTCATTCGTGACCTGGGGCTGGAGCTGCAGATCATCTTCAACAAGGGCGCGGTCATGGTGCTCCCGCCCGGCATGAACAAAGCCGCCGGGCTGGCGGCGGCGCTGCGCGACCTCGACTTGTCGCCGCCCAACGTGGTCGGCGTCGGCGACGCCGAGAACGACCATGCGTTCCTGCGCTTCTGCGGATGCGACGCCGCGGTCGGCAACGCGTTGCAGGCGGTGAAGGAGGAGGCGGACATCCAGCTCGCCGCCAGGTATGGCGACGGTGTGATCGAGCTCATCGAAATGATCTTGCGCGACGACGGCCGTGTCCTTCGTCCGCATCGCCACGGCATTCTGGTCGGGACCGATCGGACGGGCGCGGAAGTCTATCTCGAGCCCTATGGCGGCGGCGTGCTGATCGCCGGCAGCTCGGGCGTCGGCAAGTCGACGCTCGCCACGGCGCTCACCGAGCGGATGGTCGAGAAAGCGCAGGAGTTTTGCGTGTTCGATCCCGAGGGCGATTACGATGAGCTCGAGCATGCGATGACGGTCGGCGATGCCAGGAACGCGCCGAATGTCGACGAGGTCGTGGCGTTCCTGCGCAAGCGCGTCATCAATGTGGTCGTCAATACGCAGGCGCTGAGCGCTGAGGAGCGTCCCGGCTTTTTCGCCAGGCTGTTGCCGGAAGTCTCGTCGTTGCGTGCGAGGACCGGAAGACCGCATTGGCTCATCGTCGACGAAGCGCATCACCTGCTCGCGGCGTCGCGCGAGGATATCGCGCAAGTGATCCCGGAACGACTGACCGCGGTGATCTTCGTGACCGTCCACCCCGACGCGCTGTCGTCCGTCGCACTGCGGGGCGTCGAGGTCGTCGTCGCCATGGGCAACGCCGCCGCCGAGACGATCGCGCAATTCTGTCGGGCGTCCGGCGCCGCGCTGCCGTCCGGGATGCCCGCGCCTGGAAGCGACGAGGTCCTGGTCTGGGTCCGCGACGCCGGCGTTGCGCCGCGCGCCGTGAAAGCGCTGCGGCCCCGGCAATCGCGCAGGCGGCACCGGCGCAAATATGCCGAAGGCGATGTCGGCGAGGGGATGAGCTTCTATTTTCGCGGTCCGGACAACGCGCTCAATCTGCGCGCGCAGAATCTCCTGATCTTCTCGCAGATCGCGGCCGGCGTGGATGAGGGCACCTGGGAGCATCATCGGCGTGCCGGCGACTATTCGACATGGTTCAAGACGGTGATCAAGGATGACGAGCTCGCTCGGGAGGCCGCCGACGCCGAGCGCAACGCGAACCTCGATGCCGGCGCAAGCCGCAGCCGCATCCTTGCGGCGATCACGCGCCGTTACACGGCGGCGGCGCGCTGAAGCCGCCTCGGCACGGACTTACGGATCGGCGCGGCGCTATGCGATTGCATGTGGCGTCGCTGGGCTTGCTGGCCATCGCCGCGGCCGCGGCGGCGCAGGATTACGCGCAATTCCGCGTGATTTCCGCGCCGGATTGCGTCGACGCTTCGCACATGATCGCGGAGCTCGACCCCGCGCCGGTCAACGCCACTTACTTGCGCGTCCAGCATATCGGCGATCCCGGTACGCCGGAACTGGCGGGCGAAATCGCCAACCCGGTCACGTGGAACGTCGGGCAGCTCACCGGCTTCTCCCCGCCACCCGCAAACCATGCGCAGGCACAGCGCGGGTTCCGTGACATCGGGGCGCCCGATCCGGCCAGCGCATTTCAGCTCTGGTGCAATGGCGCGGGATTCCTGATCAACACGCGGCAGTTCAGGCATGCGGCGCCGGTGACGCTGGCGGGCCCGAACGTGAGCGTGGCCAGGGACCTGTCGCCGGCGGCCGAAATTTTTCGCAATGCAACGTCCGCATTGACGATCGACGGCTATGTGCGCGTGCCGTTCGTCGAGTATGCGGCGCCGCCGACGACGGAAGGCACTGCACAGGTCAGCTTCTTCTACTATGCGCAGGACATGACGACCGGCGCGACGTTCGCGCACGTGATCGCGTTGTTCGACAACCGGTTGCCGGGCGTCAACGGCGCCGGCAGCGAAAATGTTGGCGCCGACGCCTACACGGCCTTCGTCACCAGCCCGCTGCTGCCGACGACGATCGTTCTCGGGACGCCCCCGCGGTACGCGAGCGTATCGCCGTTGTCGGACATCATGCACTTCCAGTCGTCGTGGAGCGGGACGAGCTACTTCCGCGTGCATGTTCCGTACGAGAAGTTCAGGGCGATGCTGGCAACCTTGAAGACCATTTCCCTGCCGGGCATATCGGCGCGCCCGCAGGACTATCGTGTCACGCTGTTCGGGCTGCTGGGCGAAGTATTTCCAGGAACCGGCACCGATCACGAAGTCGCGCTCGGCGCGAGCGTCATCGATCTCAGGCTCTCCGAAGCCTTCGGCACGATCGCCGCCGTGCCGGTGGTCGAGTACTACCACGCGGCGCTCGATCATTATTTCATCAGCGCCCGGCAGGCCGACATCGACGCGCTGGAGTCCGGGCAGTTGCCTGGCTGGGCGCGAACCGGCCTGACGTTCAACGCGTATCCGTCGTTCGTGGCCGGGACGTCGCCGGTCTGCCGATTCTATTTGCCGCCGGAAAGCGGCGACTCGCACTTCTTTTCCGCGTCGGCGAAGGAATGCGCCGAAGTTGCGACGAAGTTCCCGGGCTTCATTCTCGAAGATCCGGAAGTGATGTACATGGCACTACCCGACCTCGTCAGCGGTTTGTGCGCGCCGCCGTCGGCGCCGGTTTACCGAGTGTGGAATCAGCGGACCGACACCAACCATCGCTACACGACGGACGCCGCGATCAAGCAGCAGATGCTCGCCAAAGGCTGGCTGGCAGAAGGGTACGGCCCGGACCGTGTGGCGATGTGCGCAGTGCAGCCCTAGGAACGCCGCGCGGTCCCGGAAAACGCTAACCCTGTCTACACTGAACGTGCGCACCACGCAGACGTGCGCAGAGGCATTCAATCCGCATACGCGCGCTACCGAGCGAGCCGCGTAGCGGCGGCGATCGGCGCGCTTCGTGCCTTTTCTACACGAAAAGCGCGCGGCCGCCCGAAGCTTTTCGTGCTGACATCACCGGGACCAAATCGTAGGGCCGGGCGAAGCCGGCCCCGACGATTTGGTCACGTTCACTTCACTTCACCGTCGTCCAATCCGGCCGCACGTTGTTATCCGCCCGGTGCGGAACCGTCACGTTTCCGCGCGATGCCCACGGTATCACCTGCCGGTGCAGCGGAAGAAGATTGAGCTGCGCGTTCTGCGCAAGCAGCGCTTCCTGGATGAGGCTCACCCTGTGCTCCTGGTTCATGTCGACCTTGACCTTGGCGGTCAGCTCATCGACCTTGGCGTTCGTGTAACGGCCGTAGTTGAAGTCGCCGTCGCCCTTGCCGTTGTAGCTCGACAGCACCGGCTGCAGCGTGAAGATGCCGTCGGTGGAGGCGCCGCCCCAGCCCAGCATGTAGAGGCTGGTGTCGGTCTTCTCCAGCTTGGGAAAGTAGACGGCGCGGGGCATCGAGTTGAGCTTGATCGTGATCCCGATCTGCGACCACATTGCCGCCAGCGCCTGGCAAATGCGCTCGTCGTTCACATAGCGGTTGTTGGGACAGTCGAGCGTGACCTCGAAGCCGTTCGGGTAGCCGGCGTCGGCCAGCAGCTTCTTGGCTTTCTCCTTGTCGAACGGCAGCCGCTTCTCGATCTCCGGCGTCGACGTCTTGGGCGACGGCAGAATCGCGCCGGTTGGTTTCGACAGCCCGCGCATCGTGTTCTTGTTGATGGCGTCGATGTCGATCGCCTGGTAGAGCGCCTGGCGTACGCGCAGGTCCTTGAACGGATTCTTGCCCTTCACGTTCGAATACAGAAGCTCGTCACGCGCCTGGTCCATGCCGATGAACACGATGCGATTCTCGACACCCTCGATGACCTTGATGTTCGGCGTCTGCGCAAGCCGCGGCACGTCCTGCGGCGGCGGGTCGTTGATGAGGTCGACCTCGCCGGAGATGAGCGCGGCCACGCGGGTGGCGTCGGAGACGATCGGCGTGTAGATGACGTCGTCGACATTGCCGTCCCAGTAGCCCGGCACTTTGAGGCCCCACCAGTTCGGGTTCTTCTTGAGCACCGTTTTCACGTCGGGCTGTCGCGATACGAGCATGTACGGACCGGTGCCGTTGCCCTCGCGCGCCGTGATCATGTCTTCCTTGGCTCCGAAGTTCTGCGGTTTCATGCAGCGGTTCTTTTCGCACCAGGCCTTCGACATGATGTTGATCGTCGCGACGTGCTCGAGCTCGATCGGGTTCGGTCCGTTGGTGACGAACTCCACGGTCAGGTCGTCGATCTTCTTCGGAACGCCGGCCGCGGTCGCATAGGCACGCAGCTGCGAAGTGTCGGCCCTCGCGCGTTCATAGCTGAACACGACGTCGTCGGCGGTGAACGGCGTGCCGTCGTGAAACTTGACGCCGGGCCGGAGCTTGAAGCGCCACGTCGTCGGATTGACCTGCGTCCACGATTCCGCGAGCGAGGGCACGAGGCCAAGCTGCTTGTCGCGGTCGACCAGAAATTCGTACACCAGGCTGTTGATGTTGTTGGTCAGGCCTTCGTTCTGCGAATGCGGATCGGTCGTCTGCATGTCGCCGCGGCCGGCCCAGCGCAGCGTGACGGCGTCGGCGCCAAGCGCGCCAAGGCCAAAGGCGGCGACGAGGGCTACGGCCACGAACGTGCGTTTCGGCGCGAGAGCGATGAGGTAACGCATGGTGTTGTCTCCAGGAAGTTTCCGGGCGCACCTTATGGGCGCGCTGCCAGCACGACGCCGATGATACTTAAAACCGCGGGCCAGGCGCGGTAGAATTCGCGCCGCTGCGCCCGCATGTTCGCTCCCGTCCGTTCCCGCCCCGGGACACGAAGCTGTCGCTCCCGCCGATGACGCCTTCCTTCGCCGAATTGTCCGCGCGCCTGCCGTTCGCCATGGCCGCCGACGCCGTGCGCCTTTCCCGCAGGCTCGACCGGGCGCGCGCGCGGCGCGCGCCGGCGCCCGAATGGGCGAAGATCGCCGACGATGTCGCGCGCTCGATCGCCAAGCGCGAGGGGCGCGCGGCCGACAAGCCGGCGTTCACCTATCCGCCCGAATTGCCGGTGGCGCAACGCGCAGCCGAAATCGAACGCGCGATCCGCGCGCACCAGGTCGTCATCGTCTGCGGCGAGACGGGATCCGGCAAGACCACGCAACTGCCGAAGATCTGCCTGGCCGCCGGGCGTGGCGAGCGCGGCCTCATCGGGCACACGCAGCCGCGGCGGATCGCCGCGCGCGCGGTGGCCACGCGCATCGCGCACGAGCTCGGGCAGCCCGTCGGCGAGGCCGTCGGCTACAAGGTGCGCTTCACCGACCACACGCGTCCGGATGCCTACATCAAGCTGATGACCGACGGCATCCTGCTCGCCGAGACGCAAGGCGATCGCGAGCTTGCCGCCTACGACACGATCATCGTCGACGAAGCGCACGAGCGCAGTCTCAACATCGATTTCCTGCTGGGTTATCTCAAGCTGCTGCTTGCGCGCCGCCCCGATCTCAAGGTCATCATCACGTCGGCCACTATCGATGCCGACCGCTTTGCCCGGCATTTCGGCACTTTGACCGGGCCTGCGCCCGTAATCGAAGTGTCGGGACGCACCTATCCGGTCGACGTCCGCTACCGGCCGCTGCGCGACGGCATTGAGATTGGCAACACCGACTCGGCGCGCGAAGCCGACGACGAAGAAGAGCTGGAGGAGGCGATCGTCAGCGCCGCCGAAGATCTGTGGCGCGCCGGTCCGGGCGACATCCTGGTGTTTCTTCCGGGCGAACGGGAAATTCGCGAGACCGGGGATCTGCTGCGGCGCGGCCTCGCGCGCCGGCCGTACGCGCGCGAGCTCGAGATCCTGCCGCTGTTCGCGCGCCTTTCCGTCGCCGAGCAGCAACGCGTGTTCGCGCCGGGGTCGGGCCATCGGATCGTGCTGGCGACCAATGTCGCCGAAACCTCGTTGACCGTACCCGGCATTCGCTACGTGATCGACGCCGGCCTCGCGCGGGTGAAGCGCTACAGCCTGCGCAACAAGACGACGCTGCTGCAGATCGAAAGGATCTCGCAGGCCGCGGCGAACCAGCGGGCGGGACGTTGCGGCCGCGTGCAGGATGGCATCTGCGTCCGCCTCTACAGCGACGAGGATTTCGCCGCGCGCCCCGCGTACACGGAGCCCGAGATCCTGCGCTCGTCGCTTGCGTCGGTGATCTTGCGGATGGCGGCGCTCGACCTGCCCGAGGTAGCGGCGTTCCCGTTCCTCGAAGCGCCCGGCAGCCGGGCGATCGCCGACGGTTACCAGTTGCTGCAGGAGCTCGGCGCCGTCGACGCGGAACGCGTACTGACGCCGCTCGGGCGCGAGCTCGCGCGGCTGCCGCTCGATCCGCGCATCGGGCGCATCGTGCTGGCGGCGCGCGATGGCGGGTGCCTCGCCGAAGCGCTGGTGATCGCGAGCGCGCTGGCCGTGCCCGACCCGCGCGAGCGGCCGCTCGAACGACAACAGGCCGCGGACCAGGCGCACTTGCGCTTTCGCGACGATCGCTCCGATTTCCTGTCGCTCGTCGCGCTGTGGGAATTTTTCGCCGACGCGACCGCGCAGAAGCTGTCGCACCGGCGTCTGGTGGAAGCCTGCCGCGCGCAGTTCGTGTCGTTCCTGCGGCTGCTGGAATGGCGCGATGTCCATCGCCAGCTGGTCGCTACCCTCGAAGAAGCGGGTTGGCAATGGCCGCCTGCGTTGCCCAAGGCGTTCGACGCGTCGCGGTACGCCGCGCTTCACAAGGCCGTGCTCGCCGGATTGCTCGGGAACATCGGAGTCAAGGCGGATGCCGATGCGCACTACGTCGGGACGCGCGGGCTGCAGTTTCATGTGCATCCGGGCTCGGGCCTCGCCAGGAAAGGCACGAAATGGATCCTCGCGGCCGAGCTCACGGAAACGTCGCGCCTCTTTGCCCGGTGCGCGGCGAAGGTGGAGCCCGAATGGATCGAGGAGGTCGCCGGCGATCGTGTGACCCGCGACTATTTCGAGCCGCACTGGGAGGAAAAGCGCGGCGAGGTCGTCGCCAGCGAACGCGTGCAGCTCTATGGGCTGACGCTCGTCGCGCGGCGCCCGGTATCGTTCGGCGCCATCGATCCCAAGGCGGCGCGCGAGGTCTTCATCCAGGAGGCGCTGGTGCCGGGCGCGTTGCGCACGCGCGGCGCGTTCCTCGCGCACAACAAGGCGCTGATTGCGGACGTCGCGGAGCTCGAGCACAAGGCGCGCCGCCAGGACGTGCTGGTCGACGACGCCACGATCGCGGCGTTTTACGCGGAACGCATTCCGGAAGGCATTCATTCGGCCGTGACGTTCGAGCGCTGGCGCGAGGACGTCGAGCGGCGCGAGCCGCGCCGCCTGTTTCTCACCCGCGATTACCTGATGCGGCACGCGGCCGGTGCGATCACCGTCGACCTCTTCCCGGAAACGTTGGTGATCGGCGCCAACACGCTGCCGCTCAAATATCGGTTCATGCCGGGGCATCCGCTCGACGGACTGACGTTGACCGTACCGCTGCCGCTGCTCAATCAATTGTCGGCGGCGCGCCTGACGTGGCTCGTGCCCGGCATGATCCGCGACAAGGTGACGCACTATCTGAAGGCGTTGCCAAAGGCCGTGCGCAATCGCGTGATCCCCATTCCGGAAGTCGTCACGGCGTTTCTCGAAACGGCGACGCCCGCGCAGGAGAGCGCCTTGCCCGACGCATTGCGCGAGTACTTGCAGCAGCGGCTGGCGCAGCCGCTGCCCGCCGATGTCTGGAGCGATGCCGACCTGCCGCTGCATCTGCAAATGAACATCGCCGTCGTCGATGACGCAGGTCAGGAGCTGGCCTCCGGACGCGATCTTGCCGCGCTGCGCGCCAAATTGGGCGACGCCGCGCAGCTTTCGCTTGCTGCCGTCGATCCGGCGTTCGAGCGCAAAGGGCTGCGGCAATGGGACTTCGGTGACTTGCCCGAGTCGCTCACCTTTACCCGCGACGGCCGCCGGATCACCGCCTATCCGGCGTTGGTCGACGAGGACAACGCGGTGTCGCTCGCGCTGCTCGATACCTCCGGCGCGGCGGAGACCGCGACGCGAGCCGGCGTCGTGCGCCTGCTGCGGATCGCGCTGCGCGATGCGCTCGCGCGGTACGACAAGGGCGGAGCGGGTTTCGCGCAGGCTGCGCTGCAGCTAAAGGCGGCGATTCCCACCGACCGGCTGCTGGCCGATGTGCTGGCCGCAGCGCTGACGCGGGCCTTCCTGTCCGACGATCCGCTGCCGCGCACCGAGGCGGCGTTCGCCGAGCAGGTCAAGCGGGCGAGGGCACGGCTGCCGGCGGTCATGGAGGGAGCCTTCCGGTTGCTGACGACGATCGCCAATGAGTATCAGGCACTGGCCCAGCGGCTCGCGACTGCGGGGGGCGGAATGGCCCGGCTGGCCGCCGAGGTACGCGCCCAGCGCGATGCGCTCGTCTATCCGGGCTTTTTCGCGGCGACGCCGTGGGCGCAACTGGAACATTTGCCGCGGTATATGAAGGCGCTGGACCGCCGTCTGGCGAAGTTCGCCGAGCGCCCCGACCGCGACGCCCGGCATGCCGAGCAGGTGGCGGAGCTGTGGCGGCGCTATCGCGAGCGGGCCGATCGCAACCGCCAGGCCGGGCAAACGGAGCCTCCGCTCGAGGATTTTCGCTGGCTGCTGGAGGAATTGCGGGTTTCGCTGTTCGCCCAGGAATTGCGGACGCCGTTCCCGGTTTCGTTCAAGCGCCTCGAAAGGGCTTGGGCGGATCTGGTCCGCTGACCGCGGGCTACGTTGGCGACAGGGGGATGGGCGTGCTACAGTAACTTCGCGGTATTCTTGCCTAAGGGCCTCTAAGACAATGACTTAGAGATCCCGAAGGCCGTCGCTGTCAACACCACCAAAGGTTCGCAGCCGAATTGCCGTGAGCGCCACGCCCACCACCTCCCAAGTCCCCGCGAAGCGTCAGCCGGCGCGGGAAATCGCGCGGATCCTGAACGAGTGCCGGGATCTCGCGGTCACTCGGCTGACCACGTCGTTCGCGCAGATCCTCGACCGCGTCACTGACCTGCTGATGGACCGCGCCAGCAAGACCGACGTCCGCGAGGAGCAGCAGTTGTTCCTCGACGCCCGCGAATCGCTCAAGAGCGAACGGCCGATGCTGATGGCGGAGTTCGAGCGGCAGCTGTGCAAGCTCATCGACGATCGCATCGCCGGCAAATCGCAGCCGAAGGCCGATTTTTCCAAGGTCGACGCCTCCAACCTGGCGTTGGTCGAGACGTTGTCGATGGACGAGGCGGTGCTGCAGGGCAACATCACGCGCGTCGTCGAGAATCTTTGTCACGACGAGCTGCTCGTCCTCAATCGGGGCGTCGGCTATCTGCTCGGCGAGCCCGACATGGGCACCGAGGGCAATCCGCTCGGGCCGGCGACGATCGTCGGCGCGTTTTCGGAAGCCGTCCGGACGCTGAAGGCCGATCGCAAGATCAAGTTCCAGATCATGAAGGATCTGAACCAGGCGCAACTCGGCGAGATCGCCAACATCTACGCCGACGTCAACAAGCATTTGACGCGCCACCACATGGTGCCGGGTCCCGGCCGGTCCGGCGTCATCCACCGCAGCGGGCCCGGCGATCGGGCCGCGGCGAAAATGTCCGGCAAGTCGCCTCATTCGGCGGAAGTCGACGTCATGGCGATGTTCAAGCGCATGTACGGCAGCGGCACGCCGGGCGCATCGACGCCACCGCAGATGGCCCACGCGATGTTGCCGCAGGGACAGGGCGGCGATGGCGAGTTTCCGTCGATCAGCATGCCCGGCGCCACGATGCGAACGTTCGGGCCGATGGCGCCAACGCCATCCGGCTACGTGCCGGGCGCGCCGATCATTTCCACTGCTGACCTGCACGAGGGACTGACGCGCCTGCAAGCGGGCCAGACCGATTTCGACGTCGGCGGCGCCGCGGTGGCCTTCGCGGGGATTCCGGAGGGCATGCACAACGTCCTGCGCGACTTGCAGGAGTCCCCACTCGGCGCGAAGGCGAACCAGCTCGAATCGATGACCATCGAGATGGTCGCGATGCTGTTCGACTTCATCTTCGAGACCAAGGATCTGCCCGACGGCATCAAGGCGCTGCTTGCCCGCTTGCAGATTCCGGTGCTGAAGGCGGCGATGCTCGACGGCGCGTTCTTCGCGAAGAAGTCGCATCCGTCGCGCCTTCTCGTCAACGAGCTTGCGCGCGCCGGCCTCGGCTGGTCGCCGGTCATGGGGCAGGAGGATCCGCTCTACCGGAAGATCGACCAGATCGTCCACCAGATCCTCGACAATTTCTCCGACGATCTCGCGATCTGGGACACGCAGCGCGAGGAGCTCAGCGCGTTCCTGGCCGCGGAAGAAAAGGCTGCCGAAGAGAACATCCAGTCGACGGCCGAGGAAATCAACCTGAAGGACCGCCAGCAAATCGCGGCGGTGCTGGCCAAGGCCGAGATCGAACGCCGCATCGAGGGCGCGCCGGTCCCCAACTTCCTCGCCACGTTCCTGCGCCAGAAATGGCAGGCGACGCTCGAGCATGTCTATCTCGACGAGGGCGAGGAAAGCGAATCCTGGGGATCGGGCGTCACCACGCTCGAAGACATCGTGTGGAGCGTGCAGCCGAAGCGCTCGCCCGAAGACCGCCGGCATCTTGTCGCATTGCTGCCGTCGCTGCTTAAGCGATTGTCGGCCGGCATGCACAACCGCGGGTGGCTGCCGAACGACCGCGAGGCGTTCATGGCGAATCTGGTCGAGGCCCACGCGGCGGCGGTGAAGCCGTCGTTGTCGCAAGTCTCGTCACCCACGGCCGCGGTCGCCGAAGCGGCCAAGGCGCAGGCGGAGATCGCCAAGGCGTCCGGCGACGTCGTGCTCGCCGCGAAGGCCGAAGCGCTGGCGGAGGCGATGACGCAGGCCGAGCCGGAGCCGATCGAGCCCATGCGCGAGGTGGTCGACGACGATTACCTCGAAATCGCGCGCAGCCTGGATCGGGGCATGTGGATCGAATTCGAGGCGGACGACGGTCATCTCGCGTTCGCCAAGCTCGCATGGGTCAGCCCGCTGCGCGGGACGTATCTGTTCACGAACCGGCAGGGACAAAAGGCGCTGTCGATGACGGCCGACGACCTGGCGGATCGCTTCCGCGCCGACCGCGCGCGCGTGGTCGAAGCCGAGCCGCTCATCGATCGCGCTTTCACCAGCATGATGACGCAGATCGAGGAAAAGTTTCCCGAGCCGGCCGTCGTCCACTGATGGGGTCAGAGGCGGCTTCCGCTGGGGTCAGAGACGACTTCCGCGAGGCGTTCGCGAATAATTGCTGACGTAAACGGAAGTCGTCTCTGACCCCAATGGCCATCGGCGCGCTGATCATCGGCGACGAAATTCTGTCGGGCAAGCGCCAGGACCGGCATCTTCCGCACGTCGTTGCCACGCTCGCGGCGCGCGGGCTCGGCCTGGATTACGCGCACTACGTCGGCGATGATCGCGGCCGGTTGACGGCGTTGCTGCGCGATTCGTTTGCGCGTGGCGATCTCGTGTTCAGCTTTGGCGGGATCGGTGCCACACCCGACGACCATACGCGGCAGGCCGCGGCCGCGGCGCTCGGCGTTGCGCTGGAGCGTCATCCGGAAGCGGTGGCCGAGCTCGAGGCGCGCTTCGGCGCCGATGCCTATCCCAATCGTGTGTTGATGGCGGAGTTTCCCGCGGGCAGCAGGATCATCCCCAATCCGTTCAATCGCGTGGCCGCCTTTGCGATTCGCGACCACCAGTTCTTCCCCGGCTTTCCGCAGATGGCCTGGCCGATGCTCGATTGGGTGCTTGCGACGTGGTATCCGGACTTGCGGCGTGTGCCGGCGGAAGAGCGGGCCATCGTCGTCTATGGCGCCGGCGAGAGCCAGCTGTTGCCGCTGATGGACGAGAACGTCGCGAAGTTTCCGATGCTGAAGCTTTTCTCGCTGCCCTCGTTCATGCCCGACGGCGGCCGGCGCATCGAGCTGGGCGTCAAGGGCGACCCGGCGTACGTGGACGCGGGCCTCGCGCACTTGCGCGCCGGCGTCGAAGCGGCCGGCTTCCGCTGGGAGCCGTGGGTGCCGCCTGCCTGACCGCAGCGCACTTGCTCACGCCGCAATCGCGTCGATGCATTCGGCCACCAGCGCCGGTCCCCGATAGATGAGGCCCGTATAGAGTTGCACCAGCGACGCGCCGGCGGCGAGCTTCTCCCGCGCATCCTCGCCGCTCATGACGCCGCCCACGCCGATGATCGGCAGTGCGCCGTCGAGTGCGTCCGCGAGCGTGCGTACGACGGCCGTCGCGCGCTCGCGCAACGGCGCGCCCGACAGCCCACCCGCTTCCTGCGCGTGCGGCTCGCCGGTCACCGCGTCGCGCGCGAGCGTCGTGTTGGTCGCGATCACGCCATCGATCGCGCGCGCGACGAGCACGCGCGCGATGCCGCGCAGCGCGTCGTCGGTCAGATCGGGCGCGATCTTGACGGCCAGCGGCACGTAGCGGCCGTGGCTCGCCGCCAGCGCGTCCTGTTCGTGCTTCAACCGCTCGAGTAGGGTGTCCAGCGCGCCTTCCGCCTGCAAGTCGCGCAATCCCTGCGTGTTGGGCGACGAAACGTTGATCGTGACGTAATGCGCATGTGGGTACACGGCGCGCAGGCACGTCACGTAGTCATCGATTGCGCGCTCGTTCGGCGTATCGAAGTTCTTGCCGATGTTGATGCCGAGGACGCCGGCATAGCGCGACTGCGCAACATTGGCGACCAGGGCGTCGACACCATCGTTGTTGAAGCCCAACCGGTTGATGAGCGCTTCCGATTTCGGCAGGCGAAACATCCGCGGCTTGGGATTTCCTGGCTGGGCCCGCGGGGTCACCGTGCCGACCTCGAGAAAGCCGAAGCCGAGTGTGGCGAGCCCGCGCAAGTGCGCGGCGTTCTTGTCGAGGCCGGCGGCGAGACCGACGCGATTCGGGAACGCGATTCCCATTACGGTGACCCGAGAGACGCGCAGTCGCGGCGCCAACGCCTGCGCAATGCCGAAGCGCGCGGCGCGATCGAGCGCGTCGAGCGCCAACGCGTGCGCGGTCTCGGGATCGAGCGCGAACAGCAAGGGTCGGGCGAACGGATAGGACTTGTACATCGGATGTACTCGCAACGCCCGTCACGCGGCGCGCATCCGGTGTTGCCGGTGCGCGAGGCGGCGCGATGATACCATTCATGCACTCTCATTTTCGTATCGCCTGCGTGCCATTTTCCGTTCCGTGGTTGTTCGCGGTCCTCGCCTGGTCTGCATCCGCGCACGCGGCCGGGCCGGCCGCAAAACCCGCGGCTGCGGGAGCATCGAACTACGCGCAACGCAACGACGTGCGCGCGTATGCGGCCGAAGTGGCCGCTGAAACCGGGTTGCCGCGCCGCGACGTCGAGCGCTGGTTCGGCGCCGCGCGTTTTCAACCGAAAATCGTGGCGGCGATGGACCGGCCATTGCTCGAGCCTCCCAAGTGGTTCACGTACGCGCCACCCTTCCTCGCGCCGGAACGCGTCGAAGGCGGCGTCAGGTTCTGGCGCGACAACGGGGACATTCTCGAGCGGGCGCAGAACGAGTTCGGCGTGCCGGCCGAGATCATCGTCGCGATCATCGGCGTTGAAACGTATTACGGCCGCTTCGGCGGCTCGTACCGGGTCATCGACGCGCTCGCTACGCTGGCGTTCGACTATCCGCGGCGTGCCGCGTTCTTCCGCAGCGAGCTGAAGGAGTTCGTGCTCCTCGCACGTGACCAGGGATTCTCGCCGCTGCTCCCGAAAGGCTCGTTCGCGGGTGCAATGGGCATGCCGCAGTTCATGCCCGGCAGCTATCGCCGGTTCGCCGTCGACTTCGACGGTGATGGTCATGTCGATCTTTGGCACAGCAACGCCGACGTGATCGGCAGCATCGCGAACTATCTCGTGCGGCACGACTGGCAGCGGGGCCAGCCGGTGCTGCTGCCCGCGGTCGTAGCGCCGGAAGCGCGCGACGGCGCACTGCGCCGATTGGATGGAGGTATCAGCGAACGGCGTCCGCTCGCCGCATGGCAGGCCGACGGCGTCACGCCGTCGAATGCACCGGCCGACCTCGCGGCCGAGCCGGTCGGGCTGCTGTTGCTCGAGGAAAACGGCGAGGGCGAGGCCGCCATGAGCCTGTGGGTCGCCTGTCCCAATTTCTACGTGATCACACGCTATAACAAGAGCCGCCTCTACGCCGCTGCCGTGTGGTCGCTTGCCGAGCGGTTGCGCGCGGCACACTAGCGTACCGCTTCACCCTCTGGCGCACGCCGAGTTCGGGGCGGCCCCGCGCCCGCGGCGCGTCAAAGCGTTTCGTTGCTGCGGCGCAGCAATCACCTTATACTGGATCGCGATGCCCGATGAAACCATCGACCGCGATCTTCCGCTGAAGGAAGACACGCGCCTGCTCGGCCGGCTGCTGGGTGACGTGCTGCGAACGCAGTCGGGCGACGAAGTCTACGCGCGCGTCGAAGCGATTCGCCAAACCGCAATCCGGTTCCGGCGCGCGGATCCCGCGGAAGCCGCCGGCGTGCGCGCCGAGCTGTCGGCGCTGCTCAACGAGCTGTCGATTCCCGCCACGCTCAACGTCGTGCGGGCGTTCTCCTATTTCTCGCACCTTGCGAATCTCGCCGAAGACGTCCATCAGAACCGGCGACGGCGCGCGCATGCGCTCGCCGGGTCCAGCCCGCAGCAGGGCAGCATCGCTTCCGCCTTGGCGCATCTGGCCGCGTCGGGCGTTGCCGCGGATACGCTTGCCGCATGGTTGGCCGAAGCGCTGGTGTCGCCGGTGCTGACCGCGCATCCCACCGAGGTGCAGCGTAAAAGCATCCTCGACTGCGAGCGCGAAATTGCACGGCTCATGATGTGGCGCGACCGCTCGGTGCTGACGGCGCAGGAGCTGTCGGAGTGGGAAACGGACGTCTACCGCCAGATCGTCACGCTGTGGCGGACGGCGATGCTGCGGCTTTCGCGACTGCAGGTGCGCGACGAGATCGAAAACGGGCTCGCCTATTATCGCTACACGTTTCTGTCCGAGCTGCCGCGCTTGTACGAGGCGCTCGCCATCGAGCTGCATCGCGTCTTCGGCGTCGACATCGCGATTCCGCCGTTCCTGCGCATAGGGTCGTGGATCGGCGGCGATCGCGACGGCAATCCGTTTGTCGTGGCGGCGACGCTCGAGTATGCGATCCGCGCGCAGGCGGCGGTCGCGTTCGACCATTACCTCGACCAGGTCCACCAGCTCGGTGCGGAACTGTCGCTCTCCGCGCGCCTCGCGCATACAACGCCGGAGCTGGCGGCGCTGGTCGTTGCTGCCGGCGATACGAATCCGCACCGTCAGGACGAGCCTTACCGCCAGGCGGTGACGGGGATCTACGCGCGGCTCGCCGCGACGTCGCTTGCATTGACGGGCAAGGCGCCCGTGCGCGCGCCGCACGTGAGCGCGCCGCCTTATGGCAGCGCGCATGAGCTGCAGGCCGACCTCGAAGTGATTCGCGCGTCGCTGGCGGCGCACGGCGCTGCGATCCTGGGCACGCGACGCCTGGCGCCGCTTGTTCGCGCCGTCGCCGCGTTCGGCTTTCACCTGGCCTCGCTCGACCTGCGGCAGAACTCCGATGTGCACGAGGCCGTCGTCGGCGAGTTGCTGGCCCGCGCCGGCGTTGCGGTGGATTACGCGCAGCTGTCCGAGGCCGACCGGGTCGCGCTGCTGACCCATGAGCTGGCTACGCCGCGGCCGCTGTATTCGCCGCATCTTGATTATGGCGACCGCGCGCGTTCCGAGCTCGCGATCCTCGCGGCGGCGGCAGAGATTCATCGCAGGTACGGCGCCGCGGCCGTGCCGAATTACGTGATCTCGAAGTGCAACTCGGTGTCGGACCTGCTCGAAGTCGGCGTGCTGCTGAAGGAAGTGGGACTGCTGCGCGGTGAGGTCCTCGCGCTCAACATCGTACCGTTGTTCGAGACCATCGCCGACCTCGAGCAATGCGGCGCGATCATGCACGCTGCGTTCGCGCTGCCCCGGTATCGACGCTGGATCGCTGGTCGCGACGACTGGCAGGAAGTCATGCTCGGCTATTCGGACAGCAACAAGGACGGCGGCTACCTGACCGCCAACTGGGCGCTGTACCGCGCGGAAATGCGCCTGGTCGAAGCGTTCGGCGCGCATCGCGTCAAGCTGCGGCTCTTCCACGGCCGCGGCGGCACCGTCGGGCGCGGGGGCGGACCCTCGTACGAGGCGATCCTCGCGCAGCCGGCCGGCAGCGTGACCGGCGGCTTGCGGATCACCGAGCAAGGCGAAATCATCGCCAGCAAATATTCGGATCCCGAGCTCGGCCGCCGCAATCTCGAAGCGCTGGTCGCGGCGACGATGGAGGCGAGCCTCGTCGATGCCGAGCAGATCGGGGATCGCGCGGCGGTTTATCACCAGGCGCTGGACGAGCTGGCGGTAATCGCGTTGTCCGCGTATCGCGCGCTGGTCTACGATACGCCGGAGTTCGTCGCTTACTTTCGCGGCGCGACGCCGATTGCGGAGATCGCCGAGCTCAACATCGGCAGCAGGCCGGCATCGCGCACGGCATCGACGCGCATCGAGGACCTGCGCGCGATTCCCTGGGTGTTCAGCTGGGGACAGTGCAGGCTCATGTTGCCCGGCTGGTACGGCTTCGGGTCGGCGGTCGACGGCTGGGTCGCGCAGCGCACCGACGGGCTTACGCTGTTGCGCGAGATGCACGAGAAATGGCCGTTCTTCCGCAGCGTGCTGTCCAACATGGCGATGGTGCTCGCGAAGACCGACCTCGCGGTGGCGTCGCGCTATGCGGAGCTCGTGTCCGACGCCGCGGTGCGCGAACCGATCTTCGCGCGCATCGTGGCCGAGCATGCGCGCACCGTCCGCGCGTTTTCCGCGATCACCTGGCGCACGCAGCTGCTCGAGGACAATCCGACGCTGGCGCGCAGCATCCGCAACCGCTTTCCCTATCTCGATCCGCTGAATCATCTGCAGGTCGAGCTGTTGCGTCGCTATCGCGCCGGGCAAACCGACGAACGGACCAAGCGCGCGATTCACCTCACGATCAACGGCTTGGCGGCGGGGCTGCGCAACAGCGGTTGATAGCTGCAGTCCGCGAAGTTTCAAATACGAATTGTTCGCATTCGTATTGACACGGCCGGCGCCGCGTCCCTATACTCGAGGCCCCATTCGCTCCTGCAGGAACCGTCGCACCATGAATCACTGGACTCGCGCGTTGTTTGCCTTCGCGTTGCCCCTCATTGCCATCGGATCCGCGTTTGCCGCGGAAGAGCCGGTGCTGAATCTGTATTCGGCGCGCCACTATCAGACCGACGAGGCGCTGTATGACAACTTCACCAAGGCCACCGGTATCAAGATCAACCGCATCGAGGCCGGCGACGAGCAACTGGTCGAGCGGCTGAAAAACGAGGGCGCGGCCAGCCCCGCGGATGTCCTGCTCATCGTCGATGCGGCGCGCTTGTGGCAGGCCGAGCAGTTGGGTCTGTTCCAGCCGGTGAAATCGGCAGTGCTGGAAGAGCGCATTCCCGCGAAATACCGCGACCCGGCGGGCGACTGGTACGGCTTCTCCTATCGCGCGCGCGTGATCGTCTACAACAAGGCGATGGTCGAGCGCTCCGACGTCGCGACCTACGCGGCGCTCGCCGACCCGAAGAACAAGGGCAAGGTTTGCACGCGATCGGGCAGCCATCCCTACAACCTCTCATTGATCGGTTCCGAAATCGCGAATCTCGGACCGGCGAAGGCGGAGGCTTGGGCGAGAGGCGTCGTGGCCAACATGGCGCGCGCGCCGAAAGGCGGCGACACCGACCAGATCAAGGCAGTCGCCGCCGGCGAATGCGCGATCGCGCTGTCCAACACCTATTACTACGCGCGGATCATGCGCTCGACGCAGCCGGCCGATCGCGAAATTGTCGCGAAGACGGCCGTCGTGTTTCCCGACCAGTCCGGCAACGGGACGCACGTCAACATTTCGGGTGCGGGCGTGCTGAAGAACGCGCCGCACAAGGAGAACGCGATCAAGTTCCTCGAGTATCTCGCGAGCAACGACGCGCAGCGCTATTTCGCCGACGGCAACAACGAGTGGCCGGTGGTGCCGTCGGTCCAAGTGGCCAATCCCGCGCTCGATGCCTTCGGCAAATTCAAGATCGATCCGATGCCGATTGCGACGTACGGCAAGAACACGGCCGCTGCGCAGCGTCTTGCCGATACCGTCGATTGGCGGTAGCGCTACGTGCGCAAATTGCGGGCGCGATCGCTTCGCGATCGGCTGCGCAATTTGCGCCCGAATGATGTCAGCACGAAAGGCTTCGGGCGGCCGCGCGCCTTTCGTGTAGCAAAGGCACGAAGCGCGCTGATCATATGGCGCTTCGCGCCCGTTCGGTAGCGCGCATGCACGCTGACAGCCTGCGATGAGAGCAAGCACCCGGTTGGGCTTTCAATACGCATGCGCGCGCAACTGAACGGCCGCGAAGCGGCTTATGATCGACGCGCTTCGTTGCAGTTACTACGCGAAAAGCGCGCGGCCGCCCGAAGCTTTTCGCGCTAACTTCCTCGGGGCCGAATCGCGAGTGAGCCTTCCACTCGCGGTTTGGCACCGATACGCGCCAAGAGGATGATCGGCACCAGGCCGACGGCAACGATCGCCAACGATGGCAACGCCGCTTCGGCCAGCCGTTCGTCCTTCGCCAGCAAATACGTCTGTGTCGCCAAAGTATCGAAGTTGAATGGCCGCAGCACCAGCGTCGCCGGCAGCTCCTTCATCACGTCCACGAACACCAGCAGCAACGCGGCCGCACCGCTGCGCGCGAGCAACGGTGCATGGACCCGTCGCAACGTGCCCCAGGCACCGGCGCCAAGGCTGCGCGCCGCGGCGTCCATCGACGGCGTGATCCGCGCGAATGCCGGCTCGATGCCGTTCCAGGCGACGGCGAAGTAACGGACGAGATAGGCGTAAATGAGCGCGACAATCGTTCCGGTGAGCAGCAATCCCGGATTGTGACCCGTCGCGGTGCGTATCGTCGTTGCCAGCCAGTTGTCGACCGGGCTGAGCGGCAGCAACACGCCGACCGCCAGTACCGTGCCCGGCACCGCGTAGCCGAGAATCAGCACGCGGCTGACGGCGCGCGTGATCGCGCCCGGCGCAAGGCGAATCGCGTACGCGACGATGGTCGCCAGCACCACGGCAAGCACGGCCGCCAGCACCGCCACACGCAAGCTGTTGAACGCCCACGCAAAGAAACGGGAGGTCAGCGCGACGTCGGCCTCGAAGGACAGCAGGCGAAGCAGCAACAGCATCGGCAGCACGAAACCGGCGAGCAGCGGAATGACGCACAGCGTGGTCGCGGCAGCGGCCCGCAAGCCGGTCAGCTGCACCGGCGCGTACCGCGACGCCTGCTTGCCGCGCGCGCCGCCGTACGAGCGCGCCGCGCCGCGCGAGGCCCGCTCGAGCGCGACCGCGCCGATCACGAACACCAGCAACGCGGTGGCGAGTTGCGCAGCCGCGGTCCTATCTCCCAGTGAAAACCAGGCCCGATATACGCCCGTCGTGAACGTGTCGACGGCGAAATACGCGACCGTTCCATAATCGGCCAGCGTCTCCATCAGCGCCAGCGCGATGCCCCCGGCGATCGCCGGACGCGCGAGCGGCAACTCGACGCGCCAGAACGCCGCGCGGCGATCCAGTCCCAGCGTGCGCGCGGCTTCGATCAGCGCGGGCGGTCGTTCGACGAACGCCGTCCGCGCGAGCAGGAACACGTACGGGTAGAGCGTGAACACGAACATCGCGGCCGCGCCCGGCAGCGAGCGCACTTCCGGAAACCAGTAGTCGCCGTACGTCCAGCCAAACGCTTCCCGCAATGCGGTCTGCACGGGGCCTGCATACTGAAGGAAATCGGTGTACGCGTAGGCCATCACATACGAGGGCATGGCCAGCGGCAACAACAACGCCCACGCGAAAAAGCGGCTGCCGGGAAAGCTGCGGCATGCGACCAGCCACCCGGCCGCCGTGCCGCCGATCGCGACACCGACGCCGACGAGAACGACCAGCGCCAGCGTATTGGCGACGTATCTCGGCAACACGGTGGCGGCAAGATGCGCCCACGTTTCGCCGCCGCCCAGGCCCAGTCCGCGACCGACGATCGCCGCGACCGGAAGCACGGCCAGCACCCCCAGCACGATGGCCAGGCCGGAAAAGAAGCGGCGATTACCGTGCATGCGCCGGCGCGAGACACGATGCGCAACATCGAACCGCACCGGGATGGAATGCATCGCCCATGGTTCGATTATAGGCACGACGCGCAAGGTATAATCAGCGAAGGTCGCGAAGGCGTTCGTGCCGCGCGACGCCTCAATCCTCCCGTCGCCGATGCGCATCCTTGTTTCCAATGACGACGGCTACTTCGCGCCAGGCATCGAACATCTCGCAGCGGCGCTTGCCAAGTGTGCCGACATCACCGTCGTCGCGCCTGAACGCGACCGCAGCGGCGCGTCGAACTCGTTGACCCTCGATCGTCCGCTGTTCGTGCGCCGCGCGCCCAACGGCTTCCTGTTCGTCAACGGCACGCCGACCGACTGCGTTCATCTCGCGGTGACCGGACTGCTCGACCATCTGCCCGACATGGTGATCTCCGGCATCAACGACGGCGCCAACATGGGCGACGACACGGTCTATTCAGGCACCGTCGCCGCGGCGACCGAGGGCTACCTGCTCGGCATTCCATCGGTCGCGATCTCGCTGGCGTCGAAAACCGCGGCGCATTTCGAGACGGCGGCGCAGGTGGCCGTGGAGCTGGTCGAACGGCATGCGCGCGCGCCCGCGGGCGCGTGGCTTCTGAACGTCAACGTCCCGGACATCGCGCCGTCCGCGCTGCGAGGCATCGTGGTGACGCGCCTCGGGCGCCGGCACAAGGCGGAGGCGGTCATTCCCGCGCAGAATCCGCGCGGCGAGACCGTGTATTGGGTTGGCGCAGCAGGCGCCGCCGCGGATGCGGGAGAAGGCACCGATTTCCACGCCATTGCAACCCATCGCGTATCGGTGACACCCTTGCAGATCGATCTCACGAACCGCGAGCTGATGGCGGGCGTGGACCAGTGGCTCACGCATTGACGCGGCGTCCCCGGCGGGACGCGCGTTAACCACGAAAGGCACGGGCGATGGGGACGCTCGGCGGCGACGACAGAAAGCGAACCGGCATCGGGATGACGTCGGCGCGAACGCGCGCGCGCATGGTCGAACGCTTGCGCGAGCAGGGCATCGCCGATGAAGTCGTGCTGGCGGCGCTCAACAGCGTCCCGCGCCACATCTTCGTCGACGAGGCGCTCGCCAGCCGCGCTTACGACGATGCGCCGCTGCCGATCGGGCTGGGTCAGACGATTTCGCAACCATGGGTGGTGGCGCGGATGACGGAGCTTGCGCGCAACGGCACGGACCTCGACTCGGCGCTCGAAATCGGCACCGGATGCGGCTACCAGACGGCCGTGCTGGCCCACGTGGCGCGCCACGTCTACAGCGTGGAGCGCATCGGCGCGCTGGTCGCCAAGGCGCGCCGGCATCTGCAATCGCTCAAGCTGAAAAACGTCGCGCTCAAGCATGGCGACGGCAGCCACGACCTCGGCGAGGCGCTCGCCGTCGATGCGATCGTGATCACCGCGGGCGCCACGCATGTGCCCACCGCGCTGCTTCGCTATCTGAAGCCGGGCGGGCGCATGGTGCTGCCGCTGGCGCAGGCCGGCGACGAGCGCGGCGTGCAGCGGCTGACGGTGCTCGAAGCGACAGCGGGCGGCCTCAAGGAGCAAACGCTCGATGCGGTAAGATTTGTGCCATTGCTTTCAGGCCTGGCGTGAACGAACGAACACCATCCGCTGTCGATTCGTCGATGCCCGCCCAATTCAATTTCGTTGCCGGGAGCTTGCGCGTCCCGCTGCGTTGCATCGCAACGGTGGCGCTCGTCGCCATGCTCGCCAGTTGCGCGTCGCGCACCCGTGCGCCCGTCGAAGACCGCAACTCGGGACCGTCGCCGCTCGGACCGCCGGTGGCTGGGGCGCCGAGCACGCCCGCGACGGCGCCTGGCGCGCCCGCCGCAGCAGCGGCGGCGACCGAAGCGGAGACGCGGCCGACTACCTACATCGTCAAGCGCGGCGACACGCTTTATCAGATCGCGCTCGACACCGGCCTCGACTACCGCGAGCTCGCGGCGTGGAACAGCATCGAAAATGTGAACCTGATCCGCATCGGACAGGCGTTGCGGCTGACCGCGCCCGGAGATGCCACGACCAGCGCAAGCGGCGTAACGACGACACCGCTCAGGAGCGCGCCCGCGGTGGTGGAGTCGCGGCCCCCAGCGCCGTCCGCTGCTGTGCAAAGCGCGGCCGCCGGCCCACGCAACACCGATAATTACAAGACGTCGCCCAAGGCGCTGAAGGAGCCGTACTCCGAACAGGCGCTGCGTGACGTCGTCCGCGTGACGCCGCCGCCGGCGGACACCGTCGCGATGGCCGCGCCTGCGTCGCCCCCGCCGCCCCCCAGGATGGACGCGAAGCCCGAGCCGCCACGGATTGGCGCCGCCGATGGTGACGACGACCGGCTGGAGTGGGTGTGGCCGGCGAAAGGCAAGGTGATCGGCAATTTCTCGGAGACGGCCAATCTCAAGGGCATCGACATCGCGGGTGCCGCGGGGCAACCGGTGTATGCGAGCGCCGCCGGATCGGTCGTCTATGCGGGAACCGGATTGCGCGGCTACGGCAAGCTCATCATCATCAAGCACAACAAGACCTACTTATCCGCGTACGCGCACAACCGCGACATCCTCGTCAAGGAAGGACAGCCGGTCACGAAAGGGCAGAAGATCGCGGAAATGGGCAACACGGACACCTCCGACGTCAAGCTGCACTTCGAGATTCGCCGGCTGGGCAAGCCGATGGATCCGACGCGCTACTTGCCGCCCGCTTGATGCGTAAGACGTAGCCCTCCGGCGCCACGGCATGGCTCAAGAACCGCGTGTTCCCAAGGAGGCGGATGCAACGCCGGACGAGGCGGTCAGCGAGCCCGACCGCTATTCGGCCGATCTGCCGCTCGACGAGCCGGCCGCCGGACTTTCCGGCGATCTCGTCACCGACGTCACGCAGCTATACCTGAACGACGTCGGCCAGCATGCGTTGCTGACGCCGGCCGAGGAGCTGCATCTTTCTCGCGAAATGCGCGCGGGTGATTTCGAGGCACGACAGACGATGATCGAGCGCAACCTGCGGCTCGTCGTCAGCATCGCGCGGCATTACACGCACCGCGGCGTCGCGCTGCCGGACCTGATCGAGGAAGGCAACCTGGGACTCATTCACGCGCTCGAGAAATTCGATCCCGAGCGCGGGTTCCGGTTCACGACGTACGCAACCTGGTGGATCCGGCAATCGATCGAGCGCGCGATCATGAACCAGTCACGCACGATCCGCCTCCCGGCGCATGTCGTGAAGGAGCTCAACGTGGTGCTGCGCGCGTTGCGCCATCTCGAAACGCATGCACCTGCCGGCGGCCACGATCCGTCGCTCGACGACGTTGCGCACCTGCTGGGCAAGCCGGTGGCCGACGTCCAGCGCCTGCTTCGCCACCAGGAGCACATGCTGTCGCTCGACGCGCCGATCGATCGCGATTCCGGCCTGACCGTCGCCGACGGCATCGCCGACGACGAGGCGCGCGCGCCCGAGCTCCTGCTCCATGACAGCGCCATCGAAGCGTCAGTGGTGGGCTGGCTCGCCGAACTGACCCCGCGGCAGCGCCTGGTCATCGAGCGCCGCTACGGACTGAACGGCTGCGAAGTGACCACGCTCGAAGACCTGGCCCGCGAGATCGGCGTCACGCGCGAGCGCGTGCGCCAGATCCAGGGCGAAGCGTTGGACAAGCTGCGCGCCAAGCTCGAGCGCCGCGGCTATACCCGCGACGCGCTGTTCTAGGGCGGAGCGGTGCGCAGCGCCGCCGGCGCCGGCAGCACTTCGATGGCGCGCTCCAGCGTCGCCACCAGCGCCTCGCGCTCGCGGGCAACCGGCAGCGCGCCATAGCGTAGCGTGGCAAACGATTCTCCGATCGCCGCAAAGGCGATCGAGAATTGCGGCCAGCGTTGCGCGGCGCGGGTCGCGTACGCGAGCGGGCCCTCGTACGCATGCCGGGGCAGGCCGGCGCGCGCGAGCCGCCGATTCAAGTCGTCCCACAGCACGAGCGCGCGCTCCTGGTGGCGCCGCTTCCACATCAGCCAGCCGACGACCATCGCGCCCCAGGCGAACACCAGCAATGCAATGAGAACCACGATTTGCCACGGCGCAAACTGGTCGAGCTTCCAGTCGTGCCACAACGAGCGCTGGCGATCGCGATTGAACCCGACCACATTGCGGGCCCAGTCGTGATTGAACGCATCCCAGGCGAGCTGCGCGCTCTTGAGCCACGTCATGTCCAGGCGTGCCAGCAGCGGCACCATCTCGCTCGAAGGCAGCGCACCGCCGAGGCCGATCTCGATACGCGACGGCGCCACCGCCGCGGTCGGATCGAAGCGCTGCCAGCGGCCCTCGATCATCGCCTCGGACCACGCATGCGCATCCGACTGCCGCACGATCATGTAATTGCCGCGCGGATTCATCGCGCCGCCCTGGTAACCGGTCACCACGCGTGCGGGAATGCCGGCGGCGCGCAGCAGCAGCACGAAGGCGCTGGCATAGTGCTCGCAGAAGCCACGCCGCGCGTCGAACAGGAACATGTCGACGGGATCGTGCTCCATGAACGGCGGCGCCAGCGTGTAGACGAATTCCTCGCGATTGAACTTGGCGAGCACCGCGCGGACGTAAGCCGCGTCGTCGGGATATTGCGCGCGCAGCTCCTGCGCGAATTCGATCGTGCGCGCATTGCCCTTGCCAATCCCCAGGTTGTAGCGCGCCTCATCGCGCGCCGCCGGATACGAGGAGCGCAGCACCGACAGCTGCGTGTAGCTGAGCGCCTGCGTCACTGGCATGCGCAGCAACAGCTGCTGATCCCGGGTGAGGATCGGGAAGCCGTCCTTGACCGGAGTCGAACCGGCCGCGAGCGCTGGTAATGCGGCCGGCAAGTCGAGCGCGAACAGCCACGGTCGATAATTGGGTTCGAGCGTCACGGTGTAACGGATGCGCGGCGTGCTGTAGGGCGTGAAATCGCCGCGCAAGCCGGGCTGCCCGAACGACCAGGTCCTGCCATCGAATTGCGAGAACACGGGGCCGCGCCAATACCGCTGCGCGGGCGGCGGCACTGCGCCGTCGAAGTCGACGCGAAACGCCACGTTGTCGGACAGCGAAAGCTCGCTGATCTGTCCCGGCGACATCGAGTCCGACAGGCCGCTCTTCGCACCGTAGTCCGAAGGCAGCCCCCACAACGGCGCGGCGAGGCGCGGAAACACGAAGAACAACAGCATCGCCACCGGCAGACCCTGCAGCATCATCATGGCGCTGCGCCGCGTCGCGCTTCGCCAGGTGAACGAACGCGATCCGGCTTGCGGATCGCTGGTCAGCACATCGAGCGCCACGCCGACGAGCACTACAGCGGGCAGCGCGGCGAGCGCCGCGAGCAGCGACTGGTTGTAGAAGAACGGGGTCACCAGCAAGAAGCACGCAAGGCACACGAGCAGCGTACCGTCGCGCGGTGACCGGGCCTCGAGATACTTGATCGCGACCAGGATGTACAGGAACGCCACCGAAGGATCGCGGCCGACCAGATATCCAAACGATGTGCGCACGGCCAATGCCGCAGCGACGGCGAAGATGACGAGCGTCCACGACGGGATCCGCCCGGGCGGATTCTGCGGACGCAGGCGGTCGCGGCGGAGCAGAAGGATCCGCAACCCGACCAGCATGATGCCGGTGAGCGCCACCCAGATCGGCAGGTGCACGGCCTGCGGCAGCTGCGCGGCGATCAGCAGCGCGCCCAGGCACCGGGATTGCAATGGCGAAAGCGTTTCGCGAGCCGGCCGCTTTCCTCCGAACGAGACGGCGGCGCTCATTATTCTCCCGGGAACAGCGCAAGCGCCGTCAGTGCCGCGCGCCGGTGCTCGCGCCCTTGTTGCGGCGGCAGGTGGACGCCGGGAAGCGAGAGGCCGAAGGGACGGGCGGCGCGCTCCGCCGCAAGGACCCAGGCGGTCAATCGCGACAGTCGCGCCTCGACCGGCAACGCCGCGGGAAGCGCTGCCCACGCGAGCATCATGGGACCGCCACCGCCCGCGCCGTCGAACTCCTTGGTGAACCAGCCGGCGCCGCGGGCGACCGCCTTCCAGGCAATCCGTTGCGGCGAATCGCCGCGTTGGTATTCGCGCAATCCCGCGAGGTCGGCGTCGTCGCTTGCGCCTTGCGCGTGCGGATCGGCGCCGCCCAAGCCATGCGGCAGCGGCGGTGCGCCACTTTCGGCGGCGGGATAGACGATGCCCGCGAGCGGAAAGTGCACGTAGGCCCAGCCACGCCAGAGGCCGAACGGATAGCCGGATGTCAGCGTGACGCGGCCCAGCGACACGCGGCCGCGTTTCGGCGCATCGACATCCAGCGTCACCGTCATCGCAGCGCCGGCGGCGATATCGCCGCCGGCCCGCGCATCGGCGCCGGTGACCGTGATGCCGGTGCGCGCAGCAGAGCCCGCGTGCAAGGCCAGCGTGAACGCAATCTGGCCGCCGGCGAATGTCTCGCCTGCCGCCAACGGCGTGATTTCGATCCCGGCGAGATTGCGGAACGTGTGCAGCTGGGCGGCGGCCAGGAGTCCCGCGAGCAGAAACGTGACGCCGATGCCCAGCGCAAGCGCGTAATTGAGCGACGTGAGCAACAGCACGAACAGCGTTGCGATCATCGCCCAGCCGCGGCGCGTCGGCAGGATGTAGATGCGCGAATGGCGCAGCACCACCGCCGCATGATCGCCCGGTGCCTGGCGAAAGGCGCGCTGGCGGACGCGGGCCAACCACGCCGAGGCGCGCATCCCGGTCAGCAGCGAGGCGGCCATGTTCCGCGAGGCTACGGCAGCGGGACGGCGCGCAGCAGCGTCTGGGCCAGCACGGCCCCCGCCCGCGTGCCGCCTGCCAACCGATGTCCCGCGACCGACGGGAACACCGCCTGCACATCCTCCGGCAACACCATCGCGCGCGACGCGATCATTGCGTACGCCCGCGCACCGGCGAGCAACATGAGTCCCGCGCGCGGGCTCAGGCCGCGCCGCGCGCCTGCATCGCCGTTGGATCCGTTGGCCGTGTGGCCGCGCGATGCCGCGAGCAGCGCCTGCACGTAGTCGAGCAACGCCGGTGCGACGTGGATGTCGGCCGCCTCGCGCTGCCAGTCGGCCAGCGTTGCCGGGTCAGCCAGCGGCGTCATTTCGCCGATGCGGGCGCGGCGGTCGCCGCCGGACAAGAGATCGCGTTCCGCGGCGGAATCCGGGTAGCCGAGCTCGATCGCCATCAGGAACCGGTCGAGCTGCGATTCCGGCAGCGGATAGGCGCCGATCTGCTCGACGGGATTCTGCGTTGCAATGACGAAAAAAGGGTCGGGCAACCGGCGCGTCTGACCGTCCTGCGACACCTGGCGCTCCTCCATCGCCTCGAGCAACGCACTCTGTGTCTTGGGTGGTGCGCGGTTGATCTCATCGGCGAGCACCACGGAATTGAAGATCGGTCCCGGGTGGAAGCGGAACGACAGCGACCGCTCGTCATAGATCGACAAGCCGAGGACGTCCGCGGGCAGGAGGTCGCTCGTGAACTGGACGCGCGCGTAATTGAGACCGAGCGTTGCCGCCAGCGCGTGGGACAGCGTCGACTTGCCGACGCCGGGGATGTCCTCGATGAGCAGATGCCCGCGCGCGAGGAGGCACGTAAGCGCGAGGCGCAGCGGCTCGTCCTTGCCGACCACGATGCGGCCCAGCTGGGCCAGCACCTGATTGAGGCGTGCGGCGGCAGGGGTGCCGGCCTGCGAAGCGGAGCGAAGGGTCATGGGAACCTGTGGTTATTGTCGGATTATCGGCAGCAAGCACGAACCTGGCCATAGACTCTAGCCTGCCGCCGTCGGCCTCGTCACGACCGGCAGGCCCGGAGTACACTCCGCTTGGCGGAAAAGAGCTGTCGCAGAGGCGAAGCAAAGCTTGAACGGCAACCCGGTTCGGCCGCCGCCGCCGCGCAAAGTTCGATGTTTCGTTGCGATGTCAGTTGCCACCTCGGTTGAAGTCCCGGTCACCCATGCCTACCGCCTTCATCACGCACCCGTCGTTCCTGCTGCACGAGATGGGACCCTACCATCCCGAATGCCCGGAACGCCTGACCGCAATCAGCGACCGCCTGATCGCCGCCGGCCTTGATCCGTACGTCAAGCACTACACGGCGCCCGCCGCCACGCGTGAGCAGCTCGCCCGCGTGCATGGCGCGGCCTACATCGACGGGATCGTCGCGGCAAGCCCCGAAGCGGGGTTGCATTTCATCGATCCGGATACCGCGCTCAATCCGCATTCGCTGACTGCCGCCCAACACGCCGCCGGCGCCGTCGTGCACGGGGTCGACCTCGTGATGCGCGGCGAATGCGCGACTGCTTTCTGCGCGGTGCGCCCGCCCGGCCATCACGCGGAACGGCGGCGCGCAATGGGATTCTGCATCTTCAACAACGTCGCCGTCGGCGCCGCGCACGCGCTGGCCGCGCATGGATTGAAGCGGGTCGCCATCGTCGACTTCGACGTGCATCACGGCAACGGCACCGAGGACATCTTCCAGGGCGATCCACGCGTGCTCATGGTTTCCACGTTCCAGTATCCGCTGTATCCATACTGCGGCGTCGAGAACCAGGCGGCGAACATGGTGAACATTCCGCTCGCGGCCGGCGAGGGCAGCGAAGCCTTCCACGCCGCCGTCGTCGACCGCTGGCTGCCGGCCCTCGAGGCATTCCAGCCGGAGCTCATCCTCGTATCGGCGGGCTTCGACGCGCATCGCGAGGATCCGCTGGCCGGTCTCAAGTTCACCGAGGCCGACTATGCGTGGGTCACGCGCGAGCTGGTGGCGGTCGCCGCGCGCCATGCGCAGCGGCGCATCGTGTCCACGCTGGAAGGCGGCTATGCGTTGTCGGCACTGGGACGCAGCGCCGCCGAGCACATTCGCGTGATGGTCGAAGCATGACGACAACGGCCCGTGCGCCCGGCAAGTCGAGGGCGTAGGCGTCGGCCGCACGCGGCTCGCGTTATCCTGTCGGCAAAATGCGCGACAGAGCCTGCGGATCAACGTCCGCGGCGCGCCAGCATCAGGAGGTCCGATGGAGCGGCGGCGGTTTCTTTCCGGTTGTGCGCTGGTGGGCGGCGCGGCGTCGGTGGCGCCGCTTGCCGGATGGCCGAACGCATGGGCGCAGGAGCCGCCGCGTGCCTATGCACGCGCCCGCCTGGTCGACATTCATGGCCGGCCGATCCAGCCCGCGCAACTCGTGCCGGAGACGAATTATGTCTTCCACTATCCGTACGCGGCCACCCCGTGCCTGTTGCTGAAGCTGGCGCGCCCGGTCGTCGCGCCGGCGGCCCTGAAGCGGCAGGACGGTGCCGAATACGCATGGCGCGGTGGCGTCGGCCGCGAACGCAACATCGTCGCGTTCTCGGCGATTTGCGCGCACAAGCTTGCCTACCCGACGCGCGAAGTGTCGTTCATCCGCTACCAGCGCGAGCGCTCGCCGACATCGGGTGCGCATGTCATCCACTGCTGCGCCGACCACAGCGTGTACGACCCTGCCGAAGGGGCGCGCGTGGTGTCGGGTCCCGCGCCGCAGCCGCTTGCGGCGATCCTGCTCGAATATGACGCGGCACAGGACGCGTTGTTCGCGCTGGGGACGGTCGGCGCCGAGCAGTTCGATGCGTTCTTCGACAAGTACCGGGTGCGGCTGGCGCTGGAATACGGCGAAGGCCGCGCACGCGAGAACGTAGTCGCCAACTGCATCGTGCGCGAGCTCACGAACTACTGCCGTACGACGATCCAGTGTTGACGCCTAAGGCAGCGCGCCTCGCTGCAGTGCTCGTCCCGCGGGTGCGCGCGGCGTGGCCGGCGATCGGCGCCATCGCGTTGGCCGTGGTCCTTGCGCACTCCGGGGTGGTGCATCTGCAAGCAGGCCCGGAGCTCGATGAGCATTACCGGGCCGCGATCGGCAGCGCCGAGTGGACGCGCGCAATCGGCATCCTGCAATTGTTCGCGGCAGGCGGATTGTGTTTCCGGCGCACGCGCGTGATGACGGCCGCGGCGCTCGCCGCGGGTTTGCTGATTGCGATGGCCAATCAGGTTCGCACCGATCGGTTGGGCTACACGACGCTTGCTTCGCTACTGATGCTCGCATGGTCGGCGGCGGTGGCGTGGGGCGAGGCGCGTCGCGCCGGCACTGCTGGCGCCCTCTGACGGACAGCGCGCCGGCGACGGACGAAATCGGAACGCGCATTCGAAACCAATCGGGCGCCAATCAGCAACCATGAGCGCCCACCTGCCTTCGAGCATTGCCGACGATGCGGCCATCGTCGTTTCCGGCCTGTACAAGAATTACAAGGAAGTCCAGGCGGTCAAGGGCATCTCGTTCACGGTGCGGCGGGGCACGACGACGGCGCTCCTTGGCGGGAACGGTGCGGGCAAGACGACGACGCTGTCGATGCTGCTCGGCGTGCTCACGCCAACGGCCGGTACGATCACCATGCTCGGCGAGGACACGCTGCGTCATCGCTATCGCGTGTTGCCGCGGATCAATTTCACGTCGCCCTACGTCGATTTGCCGAAACGATTGACGGTGCGCGAGAACCTGCGTGTCTTCGCCGACCTCTACGGATTGCGTGACCCGCGCGGCCGCATCGCGGAACTCGCCGCGCAATTCGATCTCGAGGGGCTGCTGAAGCGGCCCTATGGCCACCTCTCGGCAGGGCAGCGGACGCGCGTATCCCTGGCCAAGGCGCTGCTGAATCAGCCCGAGGTGCTGCTGCTCGACGAGCCGACGGCATCGCTCGATCCTGACATCGGCGACCGGATGCGCACGTATCTCGAAGACTATCAGCGCGACAGCCGATGCACGATGCTGCTCGCCTCGCACAACATGGGCGAGGTCGAGCGGATGTGCGACGACGTGATCATGCTGCGCGCCGGCATCGTCGTCGACCAGGGATCGCCGGACGAGCTGATCGCGCGCTATGGGCGCGCCGACATGGAAGAGGTGTTTCTCGACATCGCGCGCGGCGGCGATGAGCAGCCTGCCGCTGGCGCTGCCGCGGAAAACATCGCAATGTGATTCGCGCGATGGATAGGCCCGCCCACGCTGCCATCGCACTGTATCCGCAGAGCGGCCTCGCGCCGTCGGCGCGGCGGGTCCGGGCGTTGATCCGCAGGCACGCCTACCTGCTGCTCAAATCGTGGCCGCGCATCGTGTCGATGGCGTATTACCCGACGGTCACGATGGTGCTATGGGCATTCCTGACCATCTACCTCACGCCGACGACGAATTTCCTCAAGGACGCCCCGGGATTCTTCATCGGCGCGGTGCTGCTGTGGGACATCCTGTTCCGCGGCCAGCTCGGCGTCTCGTTGACCCTCATTGAGGAGCTGTATTCGCGCAACCTCGCCAACTTGTTCGTCAGTCCGCTGCGCCTGCATGAGTTCATTGCCGGCCAGCTCGTGATGAGCGTATTGCGCGCGCTGATCGGCGTCGGCGGCGCATGCGTGTTCGCGTTCCTGCTGTTCCACTATTCGATCTTCTCGTTCGGCTTTCCGCTGATCGCGTTCTTTACGATGCTGATCGTATTCGGCTGGGCGATCGGCCTCGCCGTGTCCGCGCTCATTCTGCGCTGGGGCTTGGGCGCGGAAGAGCTCGCGTGGGCAGCGATGTTCCTGGTTGCTCCGGTGTCCGGCGTCTACTATCCGATCGGTGTGCTGCCGCCGTGGCTGCAGGGGGTTGCCAACGCGCTGCCATCGGCGCACGTATTCGAGGGTATGCGCGCGTTGCTGCTCGACGGGATGTTTCGCTGGGACCACTTTGCGTGGGCGGCGGGGCTCAACGTCGTCTACCTCGCTCTCGGCGTATTGGTGTTCCGCTGGGCAATCGCGTACGCGCGGGAACATGGGATGCTGATGCAGATGGGCGAGTAGCTGTTCCGCTGCGTCATTACGCTCCGTTACACGAACTGAGTCTCCGGTGGTCCGAGCATCCATTGCGTTGGAACGTCGAGCTGCGCTCGACGTTCAACGCCACGGATCCTCGTTTCGGAGCGTGTTGCCGAGTCGTTGCCTTTACACCTTTAGCCCTGTCGCAACAGATCAGGCAACGATCAGCGCGGCGGCGACACGGCGGTCTTCGGCGACGAGAATATTGAACGTGCGGCACGCGGCGCGCGTGTCCATCACTTCGACGCCGACGTGCGCGGCGGACAACGCCTGCAACAGGCGCGGGTGCGGGAACATCTGACGCGCACCCGTGCCGAGCAGCACCGTTTCCGGTGAATGGGCGAGCAGCGCGGCGAAGTCGGGCTCCGTCAGCGCGGCGAATCCGTTTGGCGCCCAACCCTCGATCACCGCATCAGGCAACAGGATGACGTTGCTGCGGTACTCGGTCTGCCCGACCCGCACCCAACCAGGGCCACTGCCGGTCACAACGTTCGATGCGGGGGCCTGCAAATGAAACTTCATGTTGCGATGCTCCTCGATGAACTCGGGCGTGTGAACACAATCGCTGCCGTGAGGCATGGCGTGCATGGAAAGCACCGGAGCGCATGCCGCGTGATCGGGGACTGCCTGCCGACATTGCGCGGAAGCGTGAAGTACGGCGACCATCACTTCTTGGTCGACCGCCAGATGCCGTAGATCACCCACACGCTGTTCACGAAGGCCAGCGTATAGCCGGCGAATCCGATCAAACCCAGCACCGGAATACCCAGGATCGTGGGTCCGCCGGGGACGGTCATCAGGATCGCCGAGCCAATCACCAGCGATGCCGTCATGATGCCGACGGTGACCCGGTCCATGGTCTCGCCGATCTGCTGCCCGAAATCGTCGAGCCGCTTCAGGTCGAGATCGATCCGGGTCTTGCCCCGGCGCGCCTCCCGCACCAGGCGCGCGATGTCACGCGGAACGCTGCCGACGACACTGAGGAACTCCGCCGCCGCATTGCGCCCGCGCCGCGCGAGTTCGTCCGGACGAAAGCGCTCTAACAGAACGCGCCGCAGCACCGGCGTGAGCTGTTCGATGACCTGGAAATCCGGGTCGTACTGCCGCCCCAGGCCTTCCATCGTGATGAGTGCCTTGAACATCAGCGTCAGATCCGCCGGCAGCACGATCGAATGCTCGCGGACGATCGCGGTGAAGCGGCGCAGGAGGACGCCGATCCTGATGCTTGCCAACGGAACGCTTTCGTATTCGAACACGAGGTCGTTGACGTCCGCGGCGAGCCGCGCGTCGTCGACGTAGGCATCGCCGGCCCAATCGAGGAGCACGTCGAGCATCGGCTGCTCTTCCATCTGCGCGAGGCCGGCGAGCAGGTCGACGACCTCGCGCCGGCGCCGCGGTGCCAGGCGACCCACCATGCCGAAATCGATCATGACGATGCGATTGCCCGGCAGGAAGAAGACATTGCCGGGGTGCGGGTCGGCATGGAAAAAGCCGTAGACCAGAATCATGCGCAGGATGGCTTCCGCGCCGCGCGCGGCGAGCATCTTCTTGTCCAGTCCTGCGGCTTCCACCGCGGCCATATCGGTGCCCGGGATGCCGGAAATGTGCTCTTGCACCAGCAGCGTCTCGTTCGTCCACTCGGAATGGACCTTTGGAATGACGATGAACGGATCGTTTGCAAAGTGCGTCGCGAGGCGTTCGATGTTGTTCGCCTCGACCGTGAAATCGAGCTCGCGCTCGAGCGAGCGGGCGAACTGGGCGGCAATTTCGATGGGCTGATAGCGCCGGGCCTCAGGCATTTCCGAGTCGACCAGCGCGGCCAGGTGTCCAAGCAGACGCAAGTCGGCTTCCACCTTCGCGCGAATTCCAGGGCGGCGAATCTTCAGCACAACCAGCGTGCCGTCGGTCAGCCGGGCGCGGTGGACCTGCGCGATCGAGGCCGAGCCTTGCGCCTGCGTTTCCAGCTCGACAAAGACGTCAAACGGCGAACGTCCGAGCGCGTGCGTCAATTCCGGCAGCAGCTCGTCGAACGGCACCGGTGGGACATCGCTGTGCAGTTTCTCGAATTCCGCAACCCAGTCCGGCGGGAAGAGGTCCGCCCGAGTGGCGAGCACTTGCCCAAGCTTGACGAATGTCGGCCCGAGCTGCTGCAGCGCCAATCGCACGCGCTGAGGCGGGTCCAGCTTCATCGCCTCGGCGGACGCTCCCCACTGCAACATCTGCCCGGCGCGCTCGAGCACGCCGGACACGCCGATGCGGCGCACGACGTCGCCGAGCCCGTGTCGTATCAATACCGACGTGATCTCGTGCAGACGCGGGAGGTCCCGCATCGAGCTGAACGCGACTTGCAGCATATCGCCGCCGTTACTAGGGTTTTTTGTCGGCGCGGGGTTCTGCCAGCGCGTCGGCGATGCCGCCCAGGATGCCGCTCGCAAGCTGTGCGAAGCGGGTGCCGACCTCGGCCGCGACTACCATGCCGGCGAGTGCGACATCGAGGGAAGCCACCGAAAAGCGCCGGGTCAACTCGGTCATGCTGGTCGCCGCCATCTTGCCGGTCTCGGTGCCGGTCTGGCGCGCGGTATGGAGAATTTGCCGCAGTTCCGGTCGAATCTTCTCGCTGGCGGCCTCGGCCGCGTGGCCCGCCGTCGCCAGGAAGTCGTCCTCGAGCTGTTTCATCGTGGCCAGCGCTTGCTTGATCTCGTTGTCCGACAGGTCCTTGCCCGTGACCGCAAGCTGCCGCAGCGCCGCGCCTCCCGCTTCCGCCGAACGGGTCAGCCCCTGGTCCAACCCGCGAAACGCCTCCGACAGCGTCTGCCGCAAGTCGGACCGACTCTCTTCCGCGCCGAGCGCGATGCCATCGGTTACGGCGCGTACGACTTCCTGCATGCCGTGGCGGTCAAAGCGGCGGCTCTTCAGCGCGAGCAACGTGACATCATGAATCTTGGCGCGGATATCGACGCCCGCGCGCACCGACTCGCTCGCGGCGCGCTTGATGTCATCCGGGGACGGTTGCGGGCTCGGCGCCGTGGGGTCGACAGCGGGTTCGGCATTGGAAGCGGTCATTGGAGCTCCTCCGGTGTTGCTGCACACAATACTGCTGGACGCTTTGCAATCGACGCGGCCTATCCCTTTGTGTCGTCCTCGCGCCATTATAGTTTGCTCGAAATTTCGTGCTGCGGCGACGCCAAAAGGGGGCGGGCTCCCAGACTGTCGCCCCTGGGATGCTAGAATTCAGGGAGTTGCGCCTCCGCAACCACTTGCGTCGCTCGGACGGTTCCGGGCGCTTACGGAAGAAAGACCGTGTATGGCCCCCCCTCTGGAAACGCAATTCGCGCGCATCGAGCGCCTGCCGCCGTACGTCTTTTCGATCACGTCCGAGCTCAAGATGGCCGCGCGCCGGCGCGGCGAGGACATCATCGACTTCGGCATGGGCAACCCGGACGGGCCCACCCCGTCGCACATCGTCGACAAGCTGGTCGAAACCGTCCAGCGCCCGGACACGCACGGCTACTCGGTATCGAAGGGCATTCCGCGGCTGCGCCGCGCGATCTGCCACTGGTACAAGCGCCGGTGGGGCGTCGAGTTCGATCCTGACACGGAAGCGATCGTCACCATCGGGTCGAAGGAGGGGATCGCGCATCTGGCGCTCGCCACGCTCGGCCGCGGCGACACGGTGCTCGTGCCCAACCCGAGCTATCCGATCCACATCTACGGCCCGGTGATCGCCGGCGCCGACATCCGGCAAGTGCAGATGACGCCGGATGTGGATTTTTTCGCCGAGCTCGAGCACACGATCCGGATGAGCTTTCCGAAGCCGAAGATGCTCATCATCAATTTTCCGGCCAATCCGACAGCGCAATGCGTCGAGTTGCCGTTCTTCGAGAAAATCGTCGCGCTGGCGAAGGAGTACGGCATCTACGTCGTGCACGACCTGGCGTACGCCGATATCTGCTTCGACGGCTGGAAGGCGCCGTCGATCATGCAGGTCGAAGGCGCGCGCGACGTCGCCGTCGAGTTCTTCACGATGTCGAAGAGCTACAACATGGCAGGGTGGCGGATCGGCTTCATGGTCGGCAATCGCGATCTCGTCAACGCGCTCGCGCGCATCAAGGGCTACCACGACTACGGCACGTTCACGCCGATCCAGGTGGCGGCGATCGCGGCGCTCGAAGGCCCGCAGCAGTGCGTCGCCGACATTGCCGCCAAATACCAGAATCGCCGCGATGTGCTGGTCAAGGGCTTGCACGAAGCGGGCTGGATGGTCGATGTTCCGAAGGCTTCGATGTACGTATGGGCGAAGATCCCGGACGTCTATCGTGAGCAGGGCTCACTCGAATTCACGAAGCATGTGCTGGCGAAGGCCAAGGTTTCGGTGTCGCCGGGCATCGGCTTCGGCGAATTCGGCGACGCCCATGTGCGGTTCGCGATGATCGAGAACGAATCGCGGACGCGCCAGGCCATCCGCGGCATCAAGCAGATGTTCCGCGAGGACGGGTTGCTCTGATGGCGAACGCCGCGATGAAACCGTTGAACGTCGGCGTGCTCGGCTTCGGTACCGTCGGTCGTGGCACGTGGGACGTTCTCCGCCGCAACGAGGAGGAGATCACGCGCCGGGCCGGCCGGCCGATCCGCATCAACTGGATCGCGACGCGCACGCTGGAGCGTGCGCGCGCCGGGACGCGTGGCATCGCCGGCGTCAACCTGACCAACGACGCGGCCGTCGTCGTCCGCCATCCGGAGGTGGACATCGTGTGCGAGCTGATCGGCGGCATCGAGCCGGCGCGCACGCTGGTGCTCGACGCGATTGCGCACGGCAAGCACGTAGTCACCGCCAACAAGGCGCTGCTCGCGCACCATGGCAACGAAATCTTCGCCGCCGCGTCGGCGCAGGGCGTGATGGTGGCGTTCGAAGCCGCGGTTGCCGGCGGCATCCCGATCATCAAGGCGTTGCGCGAGGGCCTGACGGCCAACCGGATCGAGTGGATCGCGGGGATCATCAACGGGACGTCGAACTTCATCCTGTCCGAGATGCGCGCGACCGGGGCAAGCTTCGCGTCGGTCCTGGCCGAGGCGCAACTGCGCGGTTATGCGGAAGCCGACCCCACGTTCGACATCGAGGGCATCGACGCCGCGCACAAGCTCACGATCATGTCGGCCATCGCCTTCGGCGTGCCGATGCAGTTCGACAAGGCCTATGCCGAGGGCATCAGCAAGCTGTCCAGCGATGACATCCGGTACGCCGAGGAGCTGGGCTACCGGATCAAGCTGCTTGGCATCACGCGGCGCGCGCGCGTCGACGGCCGCGAAGGCATCGAGCTGCGCGTGCATCCGACGCTCATTCCGCACAAACGGCTGATCGCGAATGTCGAAGGCGCGATGAACGCCGTGCTGGTCAAGGGCGATGCGGTGGGCGCGACGCTGCACTACGGCGCCGGCGCCGGCGCTGAGCCGACGGCGAGCGCGGTCATTGCCGACCTGGTCGACGTTACGCGCATGCATACCGCCGACCCGGAACACCGGGTGCCGCATCTCGCCTTTCAGCCGGACCAGCTCAACGACATCCCGTTCCTGCCGATGGGCGAGATCGTCACCAGCTATTACCTGCGGATGCGCGTCGACGACCGCCCCGGCGTGCTGGCTGACATCACGCGCATTCTCGCCGACCGCGAGATCTCGATCGACGCGATGATCCAGAAGGAGCCGCCCGAAGGCGAGGACCAGACGGACATCATTCTCCTCACGCACCGGACCGTGGAGAAGAACATTGTCGACGCGATCGCCAAGGTCGAAGCGCTGCCGACCGTGCGCGGAAAGATCGTTCGTATTCGCCTCGAACAGTTGAATTAGGGCCTGCTAACGCTATGAACGCAAACGCGTTGCACCGCCGAAAACGCCCAGCGCAAGGCGCGAAGGCGAAGGCGGGTCGGGCACCCGGCGAGCCTTTGCAACGCAGCGCTGGGCGTTTTCGGCAGCAACCCGAAG
>Ga0207689_10000278_pt1 | contig 46501 bp, 39 predicted proteins | sample KBSMisM52_FD_184312 | JGI IMG/M metagenome (GOLD analysis project Ga0207689, IMG submission 184312) | Miscanthus rhizosphere microbial communities from Kellogg Biological Station, Michigan, USA - KBS Miscanthus M5-2 (SPAdes) (version 2) | ecosystem: Host-associated > Plants > Roots >...
CGATCCGCGCCGCTTGCGATCGCTGCATCCGTTCGCCCTGGAGCAGTCCTTGGATGGGGCGCTTCGGATGTTCGAGTACGAAATCGACGGCAGCTCATTCCTTCGCGTCAAAGCGATTCCTGACGCCATCGAACTTCACGCTGAGGTTGTGCCGATTCCGACAACTCTCGTGAATGCCACTGTCAGTGGCGCCATTGATCCACGCACGCCTTCGCTGTTCCAGTCGATTGAAGCGGCAGGCGAACAGCCCGACCTGGCGATTGCGATGGCGCAGATTTTCGCTGGCGAGATCGATTTCAACACCGAGCTGCAGCCGGGCGACCGGTACACGATTGCCTTCGAACGATTGGAGCGCGACGGCCGGCCCTCCTCATACGGTGCCATTACAGCGGCTGAGTTCCAGAACGACGGTCGGACGCTGCGAGCGATCAGGTTCACACCCAAAGGCGGACAGCCCGGTTATTACGATCTGGATGGACGCTCAGTACGGCGATTCTTCCTGCGGTCTCCGCTCAAGTTCGAGCCGCGAGTGACGTCCGGTTTTTCGGCGCGCCGGATGCATCCTGTGCTCCACACCGCTCGGGCGCACCAGGGGGTCGACTATGGCGCACCCATGGGGTCCGAAGTCGTTTCGGTCGCGTCGGGGCGAGTTCTGTCGGTCACCTCAGATGCGACCAACGGCCGGATGGTACGGGTGCGGCACACCTCTGGCTACGTGTCGTACTACCTCCACTTGTCCGCCTTTGCACCCGGCATTCGCGATGGCGCTGTCGTCGAGCAAGGGGAGACGATTGGCCGCGTCGGCGAGAGTGGCCTGGCTACCGGGCCACACCTGCACTATGGGCTGCAAAAGAACGGAGCCTTCGTGAACCCACTGCGTGAACACCGGAACATGCCGCCCGGCGATCCAGTTCCCACTGCGGAACTCGATGACTTCGCCATCGAGCGGGAAAAGGCGTTGCGGCTGTTTTCAATGCCCGCCGAAACCGACAGCTCATCCTCCGGCGCAACACTCGCTCAATAGCGCTCGTGATAATTTCAGATCGGCATGGCTGCACTCGCTCCCTTTCGAGCGCTTCGTCCCGCATCGTCTGTGGCCGCTCGCGTCGCCGCGGTCCCGTACGACGTCGTCAACACCGACGAGGCGCTCGCCCTGGCGGGCGACCCCTTGAGCTTTCTCCATGTGTCACGGGCAGAGATCGATTTTCCCGAGGGCACGAGTCCATATGGAGATGATGTCTATGCGCAAGCGGTCGCGAACTTCGAGCGATTGAAGAAAGAGGCGCCGCTCCAGTTAGAGGACACGCCGGCACTTTACGTGTACCGGCAGCGCATGGGCGCGCATTCTCAGGTAGGTCTTGCCGGGTGTTTTGCTGTCGACGATTACGACCGCGGCGTGATCCGAAAGCACGAGCACACGCGACGCGACAAGGAAGACGACCGCACCCGTCACCTGCTTGCGCTTCGCGCACAGACCGGACCGGTGTTCTTGACGTATCGGAGCAGACCCGCGGTCGACGCCCTGATCTCGCGAGCCATCACTGCCGCATCTCTCTACGATTTCACCGCAAGCGACGGTGTGCAGCACACGATGTGGAAGGTCGATCCTTTCGAGGAGCACCAGCTCGTCGTGGCCTTTGACGCCGTTCCTGCGCTGTACATCGCCGACGGCCATCATCGAGCCGCGAGCGCAGCACGGGCGCGGAAGCAACTGGCCGGGGCGGCCGGCATTCGTGGCGATTGGGATTGGTTTCTCGCAGTTGCCTTCCCCGACGATCAGTTGCAAATCCTTCCGTACAACCGCATTGTCCGGGATCTGGCGGGGATGACCCCAGACTCGTTCATGCGCACGTTACAGGACCGATTCATGATCGCAGACGGTCCTGCCTCCCCCGCGCGGCGTGGCGACGTGTCGATGTTCCTCGAGGGCCGGTGGCACACGATTGCCTTGGGGGAAGCGCCGGCCACGGCGACGCCGGCCGAGCGCCTGGATGTGACACGGCTGCAGGACGCCATACTCGCGCCGTTGCTCGGAATCGGCGACGTGCGCACGGATAAGCGTATCGACTTCGTCGGCGGTGCGAGGGGTACCGCGGAGTTGGAGTCTCGTGTGGGGTCAGGCGACGCCTCCGTCGCGTTTTCCCTATATCCCGTAGACGTTCAGGATCTGATGGCTATTACCGACGCGGGTGGGATCATGCCGCCGAAATCAACGTGGTTCGAACCCAAGCTCAGAGACGGTCTGTTGTCCCACTTGGTGTAACGCCGCTACGATCGGAAGGAGTCTCCGAGGACCGAAACTGGAACCGGAGACCGGAGATTGTCATGCCGACAACAACACGTGTATTCAACTTCTCCGCGGGGCCAGCGGTTCTGCCCATTCCCGTGCTGGAGCAGGCGCAGCGAGATCTCGTCGCGCTTCCTGGCGTGGGAATGTCGGTGATGGAGATCAGTCACCGTTCCAAAGTGTTCGAAGATCTTCTGGCGAACGCAATCGCCGGTGTTCGAGAACTGGCAGGGGTACCCTCGAACTACAGAATCCTGTTTCTGCAAGGCGGGGCCAGCCTTCAGTTTTCGATGGCGCCGATGAATCTGCTCCGTGCTGGAACCGCGGCGGACTACGTCGACACGGGCACATGGGCCGTAAAGGCGATCGAGGAAGCCAGGCGAGTCGGCACCGTCAACGTGACAGGTTCTACCAAGGCCGAGAAGTACAGTCGAATTCCAGCTCAGACAGAGCTTGATCTCTCACCGGCCGCGTCGTACGTGCACATCACCACCAACAACACGATCGAAGGGACGGAATGGAAAGCGCCGCCCGAGGTCGGTGATGTGCCGCTCGTCGCGGACGCCTCGTCCGACATCTTGAGTGGGCCAATCGACGTCGCTCGTTTCGGCCTGATCTATGCGGGTGCGCAGAAGAACCTCGGGCCCTCCGGCGTGACGCTGGTCATCATTCGCGAGGATCTCCTCGCTCGTTCGGACGCGAGCCTGCCGACGATGTTGAACTATAAGGTGCTGGCGGAGAACAACTCGCTCTACAACACCCCGAACACTTTCGGCATTTACATTCTGGGTCTCGTAACGCAATGGTTGAAGTCGATTGGAGGTCTGACCGGGATCGCTCGGATCAACCAGCGAAAGGCTGCGCTCCTCTACTCTGAGATCGATCGTACCGGCTTCTATCGCGGGACCGCGCAGAGGGACAGCCGGTCGCTGATGAACATTACGTTTCGCTTACCGAGTGAAGAGCTCGAGAAGACGTTCGATCGCCAGGCCAGTTCCGCGGGTTTCGACGGCCTGAAGGGTCATCGCTCGGTCGGTGGCCTCCGAGCATCGATTTACAACGCGTTTCCTGAGGAAGGCGTGGCAGGCCTCGTGGACTTCATGCGCGAGTTCGAGCGCACGCACGGCTGACGACGATTCCCGGCGGACGTCTGCTAGTTGGTCATCGGCCGGAACGATCGCCGCCGCCGCCGCCGGCGCCGACGGGGTGGCGGCAGGTCTTCGGCGCCCTCGCGATCGCGTTCGGCGATGCCGGACGCCTCGATGAAGCCACGCCAGTGCTCGACCGCCTCCTGCGCCTCGCCTTGAATTTCCAGCCAGGCGAGTGCTTCGCGAAAGGGTCCACGGTGCATCAGCGCTCGCCGGGCGCGAGGCGATAGTCTCGAGTCGAGCAACCGGCGTTGGAGTCCCAGAATCTGCCGGAAGCGTTCGACATCGCGACGTGCCAGCGGCAGCATCCCCAACGACAACCGCGGTTCCTTTTCGAGTTCGGTCTTGACCGGAAGGCGCGGATGGCCGGCCATGCCCAGCGGCACAAGCAATGACCCGAGCAGCACCGCATTGCTCAATGTGTCGGGGGGCTGGTCGTGCCGCCTTCGATACGCGTCGACAGCAGCCAGTGACCGCCACAATCGCTCGCCGGCGCCCCTTTGCAGATCATGCGCAATCGGCTCGAGAAGCCTGCGCTCGGCCATCATCCTGAATGCCCGTTCAGAAGCACCCGAGCGGAGGAGTTTGTAGAACTCTTCGATCAATCTTGCCGGCGCGCTGCGGGCGATCTCTCCGCGATGGTCGGCGATAGCGGCATCGATCGGCGCATCGATCGTAAACCCGAGCCGCGCGGCCATCGCAATCGCGCGCAGCATGCGCACGGGGTCTTCATGAAAACGCTCTACTGGGTCACCAATGGAGCGAACGAGCCCCGTGCGCAGATCTTCGAGGCCGCCGGTGTAGTCGATGATGGCAAACGTTCCGATGTCGTAGAACAGAGCGTTGATCGTAAAGTCGCGCCGGAACGCGTCCTCCTCCGGCGTCCCGAACGTGTTCTCACGATGGACCAGCGGGTCGGAACTTGGGTGCCCGTCCTCTGGATGTTCTGGCTGTTCGCTGGCTAGCGCTTCCTCCGCGGCCGCGAGTTCCTCCGCCGTGACCTTGCGCCGGAAGGTCGCAACCTCGATCGTCTTCGTGCCGAAGCGCACGTGCGCGAGCCGAAACCGTCTGCCGATCACCCAGCAGTTCTTGAACAGCCTCTTCACCTGGTAGGGATGAGCGGAGGTGCCGATATCGAAGTCCTTGGGGCGCCTGCCAAGCAGTAGATCGCGCACGCTGCCACCGACGAGATAGGCGACGTGATTGTTCTGATGAAGGCGGTAGAGGACCTTGAGCGCGTCGGGATCAATTTGCGATCTGGAGACCGAATGGGCGGCTCGCTCGACGATGATCGGGTCACTCATCTGCCTTCAGATTGTAGGGGAATGCGCTAGGATCCGGCTATGCGTACCTGTGGCCTCGTCGTGGTTGCGTTGATCCTGACCAGCGCCGGGTCGCCGGTGTGGGCGAACGAGCCTCCGGCATTGGCCAAGGCCCGGACACTCTACAACGCGGGCGATTTCGAGGGCGCGATCGATGCGGCGTCCATGGCACGCAAAGACGCGGAGTGGGGGGACGCTGCGGCGCTGGTCGTCGCGCGCGCGCATCTCGAGCAGTACCGCGAACGCGCCGATGCCGAAGATCTGGCAGCGGCGCGCGCCGCTCTTGGCGCCGTACGTGTCGCTGTTCTCACGCCACGCGATCAAGTCGATCTCATCGTGGGGCTTGGGCTGTCGCTTTATTTGAGCGAGACCTACGGGGCTGCCGCGGAGCTGTTCGAGACGGCACTCGGCCGGGCAGCGCTGCTGGGGCCGCGGGATCGACTGCTGCTGCTGGATTGGTGGGCGACCTCGCTCGATCGCGAAGCCCAGATCCGTCCGGTCGATCGTCGCGCCCGTGTCTTCGAACGCATCGCGTCGCGGATGAATGAAGAGATACAACGCGATCCAGGCAGCCCGGTGGCGAACTACTGGCTGGCGGTGTCCGCACGGGGCGCCGGAGACATCGATGCCGCGTGGAACTTCGCCATCGCCGCGTGGGTCCGCTCGACGCTGTCACCGGACACGACCGAAAGACTCCGGGACGACCTGGATCGACTGGTGACACAGGCGCTCATTGCGGAGCGATCGCGCGCCCTCTCGTCGCGTGAGCCGCAGGACGCGGTGGCAGCGCTGAGAACTGAGTGGGAGCTGGTGAAACAACAGTGGAAGTGATCCCTGGGGTCCGGCTAAAGCCGGACCGAGCCTAAGACTTCGCGTCTCGCCAGTTTTCTCCGATTCCGATATCGACCGTCAGTGGCACGCGCAGCGATGCCGCGCCTTCCATACGCTCGCGCACGAACGCCGCCACAGCGTCCGCATCCTCGCGTGCGCACTCGAACAGCAGTTCGTCGTGCACCGTGAGAATCATCTGTGCCCTGAGTCCGCTGCCAGGCAGCGCAGCGTGCAGATCGATCATCGCTTTCTTCAGGATGTCGGCAGCGGTGCCCTGGATCGGCATATTCACCGCCTCACGCTCGGCCTGGCTGCGCATCTGAAAGTTCCGGCTCGTCAAATTCGGCATCAGCCGACGCCGGCCGAACATCGTGCGGACGACGCCCGATTGGCGCGCCTCTTCCAACGTGCGGTCGATGAAGGCGCGCACGCGCGGAAAGCCCGTGAAGTAGGCGCTGATGAACTCCTGGGCGGCTTCCTGGGACACGTTGATGTCCTTGGCGAGCGTGAACGGCGTCTTCCCGTAGAGGACGGCGTAGTTCACCATCTTCGACCGGCTGCGCATCTCATGCCGGCTGAGCCCATGGTTGGTGCCAAAGAGTCGTGCCGCTGTTCGATCGTGGATGTCTTCACCGGTGAGAAAGGCCTCGATGAGTGCCTCCTCGTCGGCAAGATGCGCGAGCACACGCAGCTCGATCTGCGAGTAATCGGCCGAAATCAGCACGCAACCAGGCGCCGCAATGAAGGCGCGTCGAATCTCGCGGCCGAGTTCGCTCCTGATTGGAATGTTCTGAAGATTCGGCTCCGAGCTGCTGAGACGCCCGGTCGCCGCGATCGCCTGGTTGAAGCTGGTATGCACCCGCCCCGTAACGGGATGAACCATCAACGGCAATGCGTCGATATACGTGCTCTTCAGTTTCTGCAGTCCGCGCCAGTCCAGGACAAGGCGGGGCAGCTCGTGGGCAAGTGACAATTCCTCGAGTACTTCCGCAGCGGTCGATGCGGAGCGGGTCTTTCCCGTCTTTCTGGCCACCGGTAGCGCCAGCTTTTCGAAAAGAATGCGCCCGAGTTGTGGCGGCGAGTTGATATTGAACTCCTCGCGGGCGAGCTCGTAGATGCGGGCGGTGTAGGAGGCGAGCTCCTGCTCGAGGTGTCGCGACTGAGACGCGAGCAAAGGAAGGTCGACGAGGACGCCGGCGCGCTCGATGTCGACCAGCACTGGGATGAGCGGCATCTCGAGTTCGCGATACACGGCCTCCAGACCTTCGCTGATGATGAGCGGCGACAACTTGCCCGACAGCTGCCAGGCGAGATCCGCGCGCTCCGAGGCGAAGCTGCGGATCGCCTCCGGTGAGATCGTCGCGAAGGATGTGGCCTTGGCACCGCGCCCGCGCACGTCCTCCTCTGAATGCGCGCGATAGCCGAGATGCTCGAGCGCAACCTCCTCGAGCACGTGATTCGACCGATTGGCGTCGAGCAGATAGCTCGCCAGGATCGAGTCGACACTGAGACCTCGCAGCGTGATGCCGGAGCGCGCCAGGACGAGTACCACGGTCTTCAGGTCGTGTCCGCGTTTGGCGATCCCCTCGTCCTCGAGTAGTGGTTTGAGCGTGCGCAATACGAACGAGGCGTCCAGTTGAACCGGTGCCGTCGCGCTCGCCAGCAAGTCCGCTCTCTCACCATCGCCGACATGACCGACCGGGATGTATCGCCCCTGACGGTCCCGTGTGGAAACGGCAATGCCGACGATGGTCGAACGCATCGGGGCCGGCTGATCGGTGATCAGGTAAATGGCGAAGCCGCCCGCTGCGCGAAGCTCCGAAACGAGCGAGTGAAGTGCGTCCTCGGTCGTGACGAGCGCGTAATCGGTCTCGACCGAATCTGCCGTCGGCGCATATTCGTTGACGAGTGTCCTGAACGCCAGTCGAGTAAAGAGTTCGAAGCAACGCGCGCGCGACGCGCCGCGATAGCGAAGCGATTCCAGGTCGAAATCAATGGGAACGTCGGTGTGAATCGTGACCAGTTGACGGCTCTGCAGGGCTTGTTCTCGATGTGTCTCGAGCGCCTCGCGTTGTTTCGGTTTCAGGTCGGCGGTGTGAGCAAGAAGGCCGTCGAGGCTGCCGTACTGTGTGATCAGATCGTTTGCGCCCTTCTTGCCGATGCCGGGAACGCCGCCCACGTTGTCGCTCGTGTCGCCGACGAGCGCAAGCACATCGACCACCTGCGACGGCTTGACGCCAAACTTCTCGAGAACTCCGCCCTCGTCGAACCACGCTCCGTCCTCCCGCGGGTCATAGACGGAGATCGCATCATCGCGGACCAGTTGAAAGAAGTCCTTGTCGATCGACACGATCGCGACCTTGTGGCCGGCCTCAGCCGCCCTCGTCGCAATTGTCCCGAGCACGTCGTCGGCCTCGTACCCCTTGTACGTGAGGATAGGAACACCCATGGCCTCACACGCTTCGTGGACCCAATTGATCTGCTCGACCAGGTCATCTGGCATCTGCGCGCGGTTGGCCTTGTAGTCGGCCGCAATCTCGTCGCGGAAGGTGGGGCCGGCGAGATCGAACGACGCAGCGATATACGCCGGGCTGTGATCGGTGAAGAGCTTTCGCAACATCGTCACGAACACGTAGACGGCGTGCGTCGAGCGCCCCTCCTGATTCGACAGCCCACGCCCGCGGAAGGCGTGGTACGCGCGGTACATCTGTGAGCTGCCGTCGATGAGAAACAAGGTCGGACGAGCCATTCGACCAACGATAATATTCTTTCGATGGTTTCGTCGCCCCGTGTCCGACTGCTGTTCGTTCTGACCACGTGTTCGATGCTCGTTGCCGCCTGTGGCAGCGGAGGCCTTCTTGGAAACAAGTACGAATACGAAGAGGAGCTTCGCCTCAACGTCGACGGCTCCGCGCGGATGGATTTGAGCTCGTCGGTGGCGGCGCTGGTCGCGCTGCGCGGATTCGATCTCGACCCGGCCACTGACGTGGATCGGTCGAAGGTCCGATCGATGTTCGAAGGACCGGGGGTCACCGTCAGGTCAGTGCGCGTGTCGAGGCGCGATGGCCGGCAATTCGTCCACGTCCGCCTCGATGTGGAGGATATCCGCCGGTTGTCGCGTGTCGCGCCGTTCTCCTGGTCGAAATATCAATTCGATCGACATGGAGAAACGCTCGAATACAAACAACAGGTTGGAGCGGCGGTAGCGAAAACGGTTGGCGACGTCGGTTGGAACGGCAATGAACTGGTTGCGTTCCGCATGCACATTCCAAGCGTCATCACGTTCCACAACGCTCCCTCGAAGAAGGTGCAGCGCGGGAACATCCTCGAGTGGGAGCAACCGTTCGTCGATCGCATGAAGGGTTTGCCCGTCGACGTCCGAGTCAACATGACGCCCCACTCGATCCTCTACTCGACGCTGTTGTTGTTCGGCTCGACGATTGTCTTGGCGGCAGCGGTGTTTGGAATAGTGATCTGGCGAGTGGCTCGGCACGGGCGCGACGACATCGCGCCCGCCCGGAATTCGCACGCGTGACTTACAGCTTCTCGAGGGCGGCCTTGGCCTCGGCCTCGGTCTGCAACTCGTTCTTCACGTCGAACGAGAGGAAGTTGCTGGCAATCGACCGCGCCAGCATCCGGTCCACCTGGCTGTTCACGACGCCTTCGAGGGTGACGCGACCGTGCTCGACGATGATGTGAATCGGAGGATTGACCATCGACGCGTACGGCCGGAAGTTATGGTTGCTGTAGATGGCCCTTGCGATCGAGAAACGAAGCTCGTTGTCGAACTGTGAGACCGGCAACACCTCGATCTTGTTGTCGATGCCCGTCACAGCCGCCACCTTTGCGACGCGGTTCTCGATGTCGGTGCGCTTGTACGGCATCGTGACCTTTCCAACCAGCGTGACGTGACCGTTGTCGACGTTGGCGTGGACGCTATCGAAGATCGTGAAATGTGGGTACTGCAACACCTGCCGTTGGACGTCGCGGAATAACTGCAGGTTCTCGCTCTCTGCGGCGCTGGCTGGCGCGCTGATCGTCAGCGCGACTACGGCCGCAGTTATTAATCTGGCAAACATCGGAAACTCCCTTCGCACTACCAGCCAGTTCTAAGGCAAAGCTTTTGCCAGCCCTGCCGACTGCGAAGAGCCCGAAATCACGAGTGAATTGTTGAGAGCAGCTCAGCCGCGCGTCTTCTGATGCGGACACGGCAGGCTACAGGACGAGCATTGACGCTATTCCGGCGCCGATCAAGAGAATCTGGCGCATCGATCCCGCATCCGTACGACCACGATGGAGCCCGGGAATCAGATCCGCCATTGCGACGTACAGAAAGCTGGCGGCGGCCAGGGCCAGGAAGTACGGCAGCATCAGCGGCACGAAATCGAACGAGATACAGGCGGCGATCGCGCCGAGACCACTCGCCGCGGCAGACAGCACGTTGAGCAACAACGCCCGCCGTCGTGAGTAGCCGGCGTGAAGCAGGATGGCGAAGTCGCCAACCTCCTGAGGAATCTCGTGAGCAGCGACGGCGAGTGCCGTGCTGATGCCCAGTGGTACCGATGTCAGGACCGCCGCCGCGACGACCGCGCCATCGACGAAATTGTGGAACGCGTCGCCGACGAGCACTGGGAACACGGCGCCGTCGTGCACTTCGCAATCATGCGTGTGGCAATGCCGCCAGAGCACCAGCTTCTCGAGCAGGAAGAAAAGCAGGATGCCAATCAGCAAGGTTCCCAGGACGCGTGTGGCCGGCAGTTGTTCGAGAGCGGACGGCAGGATGGCAAGCGTGGAGACGCCAAGGAGCGCGCCGACCGCATAACTCACCAACCACGGGACCAGCCGGGCACGAGTAGAGTCGCTGATCAGGAGAACGCCGGAGGCAACCAGGAGCCCGCCGAGCCCGCCCACGAGACTGAGTCCCAGGGCGATGAGGTACGTCGACACGACGAGCCATCATATTACGGCCGCTGGCCTTCGGTCTTCTGGCGTGCGTGTACTTTACGAGGCGACGTAGCCCTTTCGTGCGCGAACGTTCAAGTTGCGGTCGCGCACCGTGACTCGGATCGAGTGCCAGCGGCCGTCCTTGTTGACCGAGCTCGTGTACCCAAGAAAGTACTGCTTGCTCAACTCGTCTGCGATGCGGGCTGTCGCGTCATCGAGTCCATCGAAGCCGCGCACGATCTCCGTGCGTCCACCGGTGTCGTCCGTGATCTGGCGCAGCGCTTCCGCGTTCACACGCTCTCCGGGACTGCGAGGCCATGACGAACCACCGCTTCCTCCACCGATCGGCGGAAACCGCGGCTGACGACGTCCTCCGCCGGGGAATGGAAACGGAATCGTCGGCGGCACCGGTTGAAGGATGCGCGGCGCATCCTTCGAGTTGCTGTCGACACCGAGTGCGTAGACGAGGACTTCGCTTTCGCGAATGCGCTGCCGCAAGGAGGTGACGCCGATGGAGCTGTTCGTATCGTTGCCGTCGGAAATCACGAGAAGCGCTTTCTTGCGATTGCGCCCCTCTTCGGCTGTTGGCAGTGCTTCCGCGACAGCATCATAGAGTGCCGTGCCGCCGACGGGTGCGACCCGTCGCAACGCGTCACTGATCAGCCGTCGGTCCGTGGTCCAGCCCTGAATCAACCGGGCGCGCGTGGCGAACTCCATGAAGAACAATTCGTCATCCTCGTCGAGCAGCTTGGTAATCAGGCGCTCGATGGCCGCCCGTGCCGTCTCGACTTTCTCGGCAGTCATGCTGCCGCTGCAATCCAGGGCGATGCCAAGGCTGACGGGTACGCGATCGGCGCTGAAGTTTGAGACGTCCTGGACCTGCCCATCTTCGTAGACGGTGAAGTCCTCCTGCCGAAGTCCCGACACGAAGCGCCCGTTGCCGTCGGTTACCGTCGCAGTGACGTTGACGAACTCAACGCCGCTTTTGAATCGGAAGCCTTCTTGTGACTGCGCGCCCGTCACGGCGGCCGCGATGACAACGATGAGGAGGATGAGTAGGGGAGGAGTGCGCATGGTCAGTTCCCGCGTGCGTCATTCGCCAGAGCCGTTCGCGATAGGTCGCTGCGACGGTCGACATGCGGCACGATCTGGCTGCCGTTCACGAAAGCGAGACGGTATCGCCCCGGGTCGCCAACCTGCGGCACGGTGACCCTGAACGTGGTTTCTTTGCCTGGGCCGAGAACAGTGGGATCGAGCTGCGATTCACCGTGGGCGATGACCCGCCCATCCCGGCCGACGACTGAGACGACCGCTGACAGGGCTGGGGTCGTCGTCGCAGTCGGATTACGCACCAAGCCCGAGACAATCAACGTCTCGCCATCCATCGCGTGTCGCATCGATACGAGCTCGATAGACGTTGCGCTCACCGCCGAGGCATGGCGACTGGCGCGGCTGCCGCCGGACATGCCGACGGCCAGTAATGCGCCCGCCGCCAGGATGACCAGAGCGGCGATTGCAAACGCTGGCGCGCGCGAGGGACGCTCGACATCGGGCACCACCAGCGACATAGCCGATGGCGATATCACGCCGTCTTCCTGCTCGCGTCCCTCATCTTCGACACCTGTCGCCCAGCGCGGATTGTCGATCGCTGACGCGAGGGCGGCGACCCGAGCATCGGACCGTCGACGTTCGAGCCGAATCAGATACACCGTGACCGTCGTCAGCACGACGACGGCGAGACCGAGAGCGAAGGTGAGTGCAATGAGCCACATCGTGGGTTCCAGTTCAGTGAAGCGTGAAGTCGACCTCCACCTCTACGATGACATCGACGGGCGACCCAAGACGCCGGGCCGGGGCAAACCGCCAGTTCCGGACCGCGCTTATCGCGCGATCCTCGAGACCGTAACCAAGACCGCGCAGCACCTTAACGTCGCCGACGGTACCGTCAGATCTGATCACGATCTCCAGCAACACGCCACCCGTGATACCTCTCTTTCGGGCGTCCTCGGTGTACTGGGCCTTGACCTCGCGAAGCAGCCGTGGCGGCTCGATACCGCTGCCGGGGCGATACGGCCCGCCGCCGGCGCCACCCCCAGTGCCGTCATCCACTCCAGGCCCTTTACCCGGTCCAGAGCCGTCAGCTTCGGGCGCAGTTGGTTTCGCGTCTCCCGCCGTCAACACGACGGGCGACACCAGGGCCCTCGAAGGAAGCGGCTCGGGCTCTGGCTCGAATGACTGAGAGGCAGTCGGTTTGGGCTTCTCGATTCGAGTTACGGGAGTTTTGGGGGCTCGCCCACCCCCGCCGCCACCGCCCCCTGGCCCCGGTCCTGCCAGGAACACCAGGCGCTCGTGGGGGGCCGTCGCCATCTCGACCACTCCCGATGTAGACCAGAGGAGTGCGGCCAGGACCATGATGTGAATCATCGAAGACACAATCGCCGAGAGTCCCTGCTGTTCGCGTAACTGGCGCCCATCGGATGACGGCGCGGACGGAGACACTGTCGTCGCCGCGTCCTGTCGAGCTTGTCGAGCCGCGCGGACCGCCGAGGAAGTGTCGAAGAAAGAGGACCCCTGGACCGGTTTCAATGAGCCAGTGTCCACCAGCTGTTGGACGATCGCCCGGGGAACGCCCGCGGCTCGCGCAATCTCGCCAATCGTGAACACGTCGACTTGCGACAGCATGGACGTAGAGCCGTTGAAGGCAAATTCCTTGCCTCCAGTTGGCCCCGAAATCAGGCCTGAAGCGAGGTGGGCGGCCAAACTGGACTTGCTCATGTCCCTTCGGCAGGTCAGTCGCGCATGGTCACACGACCTTCAGTCCCTCGACGAAACGATAACCTTCACGGTCCCCCAACATCCTCGCGGCTCGGAACCCGGCGCCTTCCAGCGCTCGAACTGTTCCCTCGGATTGGCCGTCTCCAGGCCGCGATTGGAAGATCGCGGACAACCCGGAAGGGGCGCCTCTCTCTATCACGACGACTCGACCGCCGGAACGAAGAACGCGGCGGCATTCTCCGAGCGCCCGATCGTTGATGTAACTCGTCAGTTGACCGGTACGGTTGTGGAGCACGATGAGGTCGAACGAACTGTCGTTGAAGGGAAGGGCATCGAGGGCGTGGACAGACACGTTCACAAGTGCGCCAGATTCTGAAACGACCTTGCGGGCGCGTGCCGCCGTCGCTTCGTCCACGACAACGAGAGACGATTCGCCGGAGAGGCCCGGCTTCGCGGCCAGGAGGCTCGTGACAAGGGGCGTATCGATGCCGATCTGCAGCAGCCGCTCTCCGAGCCGCACGCCGCTCATGGCGATTGCGAGCGGCTCGCGTCCAACTGTCGACTGACGCAAAAACATGCGCATTTTGCCATGATATAGTGGCCGATTGTGACTTCACCAGTTCAGATCGCCCCTGCGAGCGGCAAACTCGGTGTGCTCCTTGTCGGCCTCGGCGCCGTCAGCACGACCACCATTGCCGGTGTGATGGCCATTCGTCGAGGCCTGGCCCGTCCCATCGGTTCGTTGACGCAGATGGGCACGATCCGTCTCGGAAAGAGAACCGAAGGCCGGACACCGAAGATCAATGAGTTTGTTCCCCTGGCCAGTCTGGATGACATCGTCTTCGGAGGCTGGGACATCTTCGAGGAGGACTGCTACGCCGCAGCGCGCACGGCGGGTGTGCTGGAGCCGGCCCAACTGGAGCAGGTCCGGCATGAGCTCGAGGCCGTCAAGCCGATGCCGGCGGTCTTCGACCAGCGTTACGTCAAGCGGCTCGACGGCCCGAACGTCAAGAAGGGAAAGAACAAACGCGATTTGGCGGAGCAGCTCATCGCCGACATTCGCGCCTTCAAGGCCAAGCACGGGTGCGATCGCCTCGTGATGATCTGGTGCGGCAGCACCGAGGTCTACATGAAGGAAACGGCCGCGCACGCCACCATCGATTCTTTCGAGAAGGCCCTCGAGCAGAGCGATGATGCGATCCCGTCCAGCATGATCTACGCGTATGCGGCATTGCGCGAAGGGCTTCCATTCGCGAACGCCGCGCCCAACCTCACGGCCGATATCCCCGCGATGCTTCAGCTGGCGTCGAAGATGAAGTCGCCCATCGCCGGCAACGACATGAAGACCGGGCAGACGCTCATCAAGACCATCATCGCGCCCGGCCTCAAGGCGCGCCTGCTTGGCGTGAAAGGGTGGTATTCGACCAACATCCTTGGGAATCGGGATGGAGAGGTGCTCGACGATCCCGAGTCGTTCAAGACCAAGGAAGAAAGCAAGAAATCGGCGCTCGATTACATCTTTCAGCCCCACCTCTATCCGGAGCTGTACGAAGATCTCTGCCACGTCGTGCGCATCAACTACTACCCACCGCGCGGCGACAACAAGGAAGGCTGGGACAACATCGATCTGATCGGATGGCTCGGTTATCCGATGCAGCTCAAGATCAATTTCCTGTGCCGCGACAGCATCCTCGCCGCGCCGATCGTGCTCGATTCGGTGTTGTTCCTCGATCTGGCCAAGCGGGCCGGCATGTCAGGCATCCAGGAGTGGCTCTCGTTCTACTTCAAGAGCCCCATGCACGCACCAGAGGTGTACCCGGAACACGATCTGTTCATTCAGTTGATGAAACTGAAGAACACACTGCGTTACCTGCAAGGCGAGGATCTGATCACGCACCTCGGTCGCGAGTACTACGATTGATCGGCTCCTTCTAGCGCGAGGCCGATGACGCGCCTACAAGTGCTAAGGTAAAGCCGTGCTGCAGGCCCCTCTGCTCGGCGGACTGTTCATCGGAATCCTGTCTGCGCTTCCCGTCGTCAGTTGGGGCAACTGCTGCTGTCTGTGGATCATAGGCGGCGGCGTCCTTGCGGCGTATCTCGATCAGCAGCGCGACGAGCGTCCCATTACATCCGGGCGCGGCGCGTTTGCTGGATTTCTGGCCGGCATCATAGGCGCGTTCGTCTGGCTCGTCTTCTCATTGGGCCTCGACGTAATCCTGGCGCCCATGCGTGAACGCATCGCCGGCGAGCTCATACGTGTCGCGCGCGATATGCCACCGGAGGCCCGCGCGGCTCTCGAGTCGATTGGCGCCTCGTCGCCGCTGGGCTATCTCTTCGGCTTCATCGCTCTGCTATGTGCAGGTGCGATCTTCTCGACTCTCGGCGGCGTCCTGGGCGCGGCGTTCTTCCGGAATGACGTGCCGCCAGCGCTCGGCGGTCCGATTGAACCACCCCCGCTCCCGCCCATGTAAGCGTAGGCCGGGTCCTGTTCTGTGGACCCGGCGTTGTATTCTGTGGCGCCATGTCCCAGAACACGCCGCCCCCGGAAATCGCTGATCTGCTTCAAGAGAACCGCTCGTTCCAGCCTTCGTCGGATTTTCAATCGAAAGCCAACGTGCGCGATGAGGGTATCTATGCCCGCGCCGAGGACGATCCCGAGGGATTCTGGGCCGGCTTCGCAGAGGAGCTCGAGTGGTTTTCGAAATGGACGACGGTGCTCGACTGGAAACCACCGCACGCGAAATGGTTTATCGGCGGCACTCTGAATGCGAGCGTCAATTGCGTCGACCGCCACATCCGCGGGCCTCGGCGCAACAAGGCCGCCATCGTCTGGGAGGGTGAGCCAGGCGATCGGCGTACGCTGACGTACTTCGATCTCTACCGGCAGGTCAGTCAGTTCGCCAACGTCATGAAGTCGCTCGGCATCAAACGAGGTGACCGCGTCGCGATCTACCTGCCGCTCATTCCCGAACTCGCGATTGCGATGCTCGCCTGTGCCCGCATCGGTGCCGTGCACTCGGTTGTGTTCGGCGGCTTCAGCTCGGAGTCGCTGCGCGATCGTATCAACGACGCCCAGGCATCGCTCCTCATCACCGCTGATGGTGGATGGCGCCGCGGACAAGTCGTTCCGTTGAAGCAGATGGCTGACGATGCTCTCGAGGCGACGCCCTCCATCAGGCACGTAATCGTCGTGCAGCGTCTGCAGGGTGCGCCGGTGGAAGTGCGCGTCAAAGAGGGGCGCGACCACTGGTACCACCGCCTCATGCTCGAAGCCAGCTATCGCTGCGAGCCCGAGCACATGGACGCGGAGGACATGCTTTACATCCTCTACACCTCCGGCACCACCGGCAAACCGAAGGGCATCGTTCACACAACCGGCGGATACCTGGTCGGTACCTACGCGACAACCAAGTGGGTGTTCGATCTGAAAGAGGACGATGTGTACTGGTGCACCGCTGATATCGGCTGGGTGACGGGACATAGTTACGTCGTCTATGGTCCTCTCGCGAACGGGGCGACTGTCGTGATGTATGAGGGCGCCCCGGATTGGCCACGGAGGGATCGGTTCTGGCAGATTATCGAGCGCTACGGCGTCACAATCTTCTACACCGCCCCCACAGCGATTCGCGCATTCATGCGATGGGGAACGGAGTGGCCGACTGGCCGTGATCTCTCGAGCCTGCGGCTGCTGGGATCGGTTGGTGAGCCGATCAATCCTGAAGCGTGGGTCTGGTATCACCGCTATATTGGCGGTGAGCGATGTCCGGTTGTCGATACCTGGTGGCAAACGGAAACTGGCGCGATCATGATCACGCCGCTGCCGGGGCTGACGAAGACCAAACCCGGATCGGCGACGCTGCCATTCCCGGGGATCAAGGCAGAGATCAAGACAGACCGGGGAGAAAGCATCCAGGGCGCCGGCGGGGGACTGTTGGCCCTCACACGGCCGTGGCCAGCCATGCTGCGGGGGATCTACGGCGACCCGGACCGCTACGTGAAACAGTACTGGAGTCGCTGGTCGCCGGACATCTACTTCACCGGTGATGGCGCGAAGCGAGACAAAGACGGGTTCTTCTGGCTACTTGGTCGCGTCGATGATGTGCTGAACGTCGCCGGCCACCGGATCGGGACGATGGAGGTCGAGAGCGCGCTGGTCGATCATCCACGAGTGGCCGAGGCGGCCGTGGTCGGCAGGCCCCACGAGATCAAGGGGCAGGCCGTGGCCGCGTTCGTCACACTTCGCGAGGGCGCACAGGGAAGCGAGAGTCTCGTTGCCGAGCTCAAGGATCATGTCGTCAAGAAAATCGGGGCCATCGCCCGGCCTGACGACGTGATCTTCTCGGCGGACCTGCCGAAGACGCGCTCGGGCAAAATCATGCGTCGGTTGCTGCGCGACATCGCTGAGGGCAAGGCCCTCGGAGACACGACGACGCTGGCCGATCCCGCTGTCGTGGCCAGGTTGAAGGAACAGTATCGAGACGAGCACTAATCAATAATGCACTGAGTCGGTTCGACCGTGAACGTCGCGGCGTGCGCGTTGAACATCCATGGCCCTCCACCAAGGATAGAGGCGGCCACAAGCGCCGCCACCTGATAGCGAAGGATCTTGATCACGACGAGGAGCGGCAATTGTGAGCAGTGCTGCATGTGACTTCTTCCAAGCGTGATCGTTGCGCGCTGAGAGGTTTGTCCTTGTGTCCTAAGGTGGAGCATTTGCGTTGTTTTACCCGTCATCGAGTGTCGTCACAGGACAGACAGCATGATGCGCGCCAAGGCTCATGTGTTTGGACGAATCGAAGGCAATGAGTGTGTTATCAAACAGTTAACGAAGCCTGCCCTGCATATGCACATGCAAGTATGGTGGGGGCCGTGCCGAAAGTTGACATGGCAGCGTTAAAAAAATTGGCAGTAAGTCGCTGGAAAGTAAACGGTTAGTTCCACAGATGCTTACTTCAGCGCGAGTGTTTCTAAACGGCACACGCACACGGAAGCCGCCGCTGGAACAGCATCGCGCTCAATACCGTAGTGTGAGCTGTCTGGCTACCGACCTCCGGACTGAGGCACACTGAACCGCATGGCACTCATTGATACGCAAGATCTCTGGAAGACCTACGTGATGGGTTCAGAGGAAATCCATGCACTACGAGGCGTGACGATTGGAATCGAGCGCGGGGAGTACGTGGCGATCATGGGTCCGTCCGGATCGGGAAAGTCGACACTGATGAACCTGATCGGCTGCCTCGATACACCATCGAAGGGAAGTTACCTGCTCAACGGCAAGCAGGTCAGCCAGATGAACGACAACGAGCTCGCGCGGATCAGGAACGAAGAGATTGGGTTCGTTTTCCAGACCTTCAACCTCTTGCCGCGAGCATCTGCTCTTCAAAACGTCGAACTTCCTCTGGTGTATGGGGGTGTCCAGGGAAAAGAGCGCTCCCAGCGGGCCAAAGCCGCTCTGGACAAGGTCGAGCTAAGCTCGCGAATGAGTCACCGACCGAATGAGCTGTCTGGAGGGCAGCGGCAGCGCGTCGCCATTGCCCGGGCCTTGGTCAACAATCCTTCGATCCTGCTCGCCGACGAGCCGACGGGAAACCTCGACTCGAAGACGGGCAACGAGATCATGGCGCTCTTCGCCCGACTGCACCAGTCGGGCAACACCATCGTGCTCGTCACGCACGAAGCGGATATCGCCGCGTTCGCTCATCGCACGATTCATCTGCGCGACGGCAAGGTCGAAAAGGACGTTCGCCAGGCTGCTTAGACCGCGGCCCAGTGCCGCTCGCCGATCGCGCGCAGCGATACATCTCGCCTGAATGACGACGAATCGAACTGGATGCGTGTTTTCCGCGCATCCGGGTCGAGCCGTGGCACCGCACTCAATAAGGCCCGTGTGTAGGGATGGGTCGGGTTGGCGAAAAGAACGTCGGTATCACCCATTTCCACGATCTTCCCAAGATACATGACCGCGACGCGGTTGCACACCGTTTCGACCAGTCGCAGATCGTGGGCGATGAACAGGTAAGTCAGTTTCAGCCGTGCCCTCAAATCGAGCAGCAGCTGGATCACCTGGGCCTGGATCGACACGTCGAGCGCGGAAACTGGTTCGTCTGCCACGATGAGCGCCGGGTTGAGCGCTAAGGCGCGCGCGATGCCGATCCGTTGGCGCTGCCCACCGCTGAATTCACCCGGGTATCGTTCGAGGTGCGTCTCCTCGAGACCAACCAGCTCGAACAATGACCTGACTTTGTCCCGTCGCTCTGAAGGGTTGCCGAGACGATGGATGATCAACGGCTCTTCGACGATGTCACCGGCGCGCATGCGCGGATTGAGCGAGGAATACGGATCCTGAAACACGATCTGCATATCGCGTCGCGCCAGCCGCATGCGACTCTTCGAATATTCAAGAACGTTCTCGCCACGGAACACGATTTCGCCACTATCAGGTTCGATCAGTCGCAGGATGCAGCGGCCGGTCGTGCTCTTGCCGCTGCCTGACTCGCCGACCAGCCCGAACATGTCGCCTTCTTCGATCGCGAAGCTCACATCGTCGACGGCACGGACGACCGTGGGAGACGGCGCGAACAGGCCACCGCCGCGCGAGAAGTGTTTAACGAGGCGACGGACCTCGAGCAGCGGCATCAGCGCGGGCTCATGCCGGGTACAGCGTTGAGGAGACGGCGTGTGTACTCGTGGCTGGGTTCACGCAGGATTTGCCGCACGAGCCCCTGCTCGACGATCTGTCCGTGGCGCATCACTGCCACGCGGTCGGCCATCTCCGCGATCACGCCGAAGTCGTGCGTGATGAGCAGCAGCGCGAGGTTGAATTGCTGTTTCAGCTCGGCGAGCATCTCGAGCACCTGCGCCTGGATCGTCACGTCGAGTGCCGTTGTGGGCTCATCGGCGATGACCAGCGGAGGGCGGCACGCCAGGGCGATTGCAATCATCACCCGCTGCCGCATGCCGCCTGACAACTGATGAGCGAAGTCGCGAACCCGCGCGGCCGGGTCCGGGATGCGGACGGCATCGAGCAATTCAACTGACCGCTGACGAGCCTGGTCCCGTCCGACTCCGTGCGCCGTGAGCGCCTCGGCAATCTGCTCGCCGACGCGCATCGTCGGATTGAGGGCCGTCATCGGTTCCTGAAAAATCAGCGAAATGCGCCCCCCACGGACCGATCGCATTTCAGCTTCCGGGAGGCCAAGCAGATCACGTCCCTCGAAGAGAATCCGGCCGCTCGTGACTCTTCCGGGAGGCTGCAACAACCGAAGAATGGCGAGCGCCGTAACCGACTTGCCGCTGCCGGACTCACCGACCAGGCCGAGCGTTTCCCCGGCTTCCATCGTCAACGTCAGGTCGTCTACCGCTTTCAGCACGGAGCCGCCGCGTTCGAAGGTCACGGTCAGGTGCTCGACTTCGAGAAGCGGCGTCATGATGGGTTACTACGTACCAGAGACGTCCTGATATTCGCCGAACACGTTCCGCAAGGCATCTGAAACCTCGCCGAGAGTCGCGCGTTGTTCGACTGCGTGAATGACAACCGGGACAAGGTTGTCACTGCCGCGAGCGGTCTGCACCACGGCCTCCAGAGCAGCCTGGCACTCGCTTCCGCTTCTGCTCGCGCGGAGCACCCGAACCCGCTCCACCTGATCGCGTTCAACTGAGGCATCGAGTGAAAACACACCCAGCATGTGCCCCGAGGATTCGTTGTATCGATTGACGCCAACGACGACGTCATTTCCGTGCTCGAGCGCTTGTTGCGCCCGGTACGCAGAGTCCTGAATATCGCGCTGTATCAGACCTGATTCGATTGCCGACAGTGTGCCTCCGGCGGAATCGATTCGCTCGATAATCTGGACTGCCTCTTTTTCGATGCGCGTTGTCGCTTCTTCAATGGCGTACGCGCCGCCGAGCGGATCGACGGTCGAGGCTACGCCGCTTTCGTGAAGAAGTATCTGCTGCGTTCGCAGCGCAATCGTCGCGCTCTCTTGTGTCGGCAGACCAAGCGCTTCGTCGCGGCCATTGCAGTGCAGCGACTGCGTGCCGCCAAGGACTGCCGCGAGTGCCTGTATCGCGACGCGCGCGACGTTGTTATCTGGTTGTTGGGCGGTCAGCGTGCTGCCGGCGGTTTGCGCGTGAAATCGCAGTTGCTGGGCGCGCGGCTCGGTTGCGCCAAAACGGTCCCGCATGATGCGTGCCCAGAGGCGCCTTGCCGCGCGGAACTTGGCGATTTCTTCGAGAAAATGGTTGTGAACATTGAAGAAGAACGAGAGGCGTTGGCCAAGCACGTTGACGTTGATGCCTGCGTCGAGTGCGGCCTGAACGTAGGCGATGCCGTTGGCGAGCGTAAAGGCGACCTCCTGCACCGCGGTCGCGCCGGCCTCGCGAATGTGATACCCGCTGATCGAAATGGAGTTCCATTTCGGGATTTGCTGCGCGCAGAACGACATGATGTCGGTGACGATTCGCAGCGACTGCCGTGGCGGGTAGATAAAGGTGCCGCGCGCCACGTACTCCTTCAGGATGTCGTTCTGGACCGTGCCAGCCAGCGCCGAGGGTGCAATGCCGCGACGCTTCGCGACCGCCACATACATCGCCAGCAGGACGATCGCCGTGGAGTTGATGGTCATCGAGGTCGACACGCGTTCGAGCGGAATGCCGGCGAACAGTGCCTCCATGTCTTCGATCGAGTCGATCGCTACGCCGACACGGCCGACCTCGCCGGCGGCGAGAGCGTGATCGGAGTCGTAGCCGATCTGCGTCGGCAAATCGAACGCAACGCTCAATCCCATGACGCCCTGCGAGAGCAGATAGCGGTATCGCCGATTCGACTCTGCCGCCGTCCCGAACCCTGCGTACTGACGCATCGTCCAGGGGCGGCCGCGATACATGTCGGCTTGAATTCCGCGCGTGAACGGAAAGGCGCCAGGCTGACCGATGTCGGCATCCGGGTCGATTGCGGCGATGTCTTGCTTAGTGCGGTAAGGACGCAAGCCGCTGGGCTGATTCATCGGAGGGTTGCCGGGATTTTACTTCAAGCCCTTGCGTATCAGTTGATTAGCGGCCATGAGCCGAGAGAGGTTTCTTGTGAGAAGGCTCCGACCTGGGCGACGTTCATCCTCGCCAGGCCGGTTTGTTGACACCTCTGGAATGTCCCTCTACAATGCGTCGCAGCTTTCGAAGGCTAAACCCCTGCAAATGAACATCTTTGGCGCTCAATCCCTGCCAACCTCCCCGGTTAGTGCAGGTTCGGATTGGGGTACGCCCCGGAACCCGGCCCGGTGGCGGATGAGGAGGAGCAGGAATGGATGACGTCGTGAACCGGTTCGCGAAAGAGCTGGCCGACGCGATTGCCGCCGCTGTCGCCGAGAACGCTCAGGTTGAGGCATGCCGAGCCAAGGCGCGCGAGGCTGGATTCGACATGAGGGTGACACTCGAAGCAGTGGTCGGGTTCGTGAGCAGGAACAACGGGACGGCGGTGACTCGGATCACGACGCCTGCCCGGCTCCTGCCCGCCCGCAACGGCTTTGATCTGACAACCAATGACCGCCGCTTCCTCCGATCGTTGCGAATCGGGTGCGAGGAAGCTCCGAAAGAAGCCGTCGACAACGGCTAGCTCGAGTTCGTGCGATCAGCCGGCAGCTGTATCGGCTGCCGGCTGTCGATCACCCCTGCGCTTTTGCTTGATTCGCAACGGCCGCTGCTTTTTGCAGGGCTGCTTCCTCATCTCCAAGGTAATACTTCTTGACCGGTTGTAGCTCCTGATCGAGCTCGTAGACGAGGGGAATGCCGGTTGGAATGTTTAGCTCGACGATGTCTCGTTCAGACACGTGGTCGAGGTACTTGACGAGTGCTCGCAGGCTGTTGCCATGCGCAGCGATCAAAACGCGTCTTCCTGACTTGATGTCGGGGGCGATTGCGGTTTGCCAGTACGGGAGAAACCTGGCGACGGTGTCCTTGAGTGACTCCGTTAGTGGCATCTCACTGGCTTTCAGATCCGCGTATCGACGGTCACGCGATGGATGCTGTGGGTCGTCAGGCGTCAGCGGTGGTGGCGGGATGTCGTAACTGCGCCGCCAGATTTTGACCTGAGCTTCTCCGTGCCTGGCTGCGGTTTCTGCCTTGTTCAGACCCTGAAGCGCACCATAATGGCGCTCGTTCAGGCGCCACGACCGCTTTTCCGGAATCCATATCATGTCCAGTTCGGACAAGGCGATCCAAAGAGTGCGAATGGCGCGTTTGAGCAGCGAGGTATGGGCGACATCGAATTCGAAGCCTTCTGCCTTCAACAGGCGGCCGGCCTCGGCGGCCTCTTCGCGTCCCCGCTCGCTCAAGTCGACATCGGTCCAGCCCGTGAATCGATTCTCCTTGTTCCAGACGCTTTCACCATGCCGCAACAGTACCAACCGATGCATTACACCCTCGCCGTTTGCCTGATGGCTGAAAGACCCGCGTAGCGCGCGGAAGTCCCGAGTTCTTCCTCAATGCGAAGCAACTGGTTGTATTTCGCCGTGCGATCACTTCGGCTCGCGGAACCGGTCTTGATCTGACCTGCGGATGTCGCGACGGCGAGATCGGCGATCGTGCTGTCCTCGGTCTCACCGGACCTGTGCGAGATGATCGTGGCGTAGTGAGCATCGCGAGCGATGCGAATCGCGTCGAGCGTCTCCGATACCGTCCCGATCTGATTCAACTTGACCAGCAGGGCGTTGCCGACGTGTTCGGCGATGCCCTTGCGCAGAATCTCAGGGTTGGTCACAAAGACATCGTCGCCGACGAGCTGAACGCGCTCACCGATCGTGCGAGTCAACAGCTGCCATCCTGGCCAATCGCCTTCAGCCACCCCATCTTCGATCGAGATGATCGGGTACTGCCGAACCCAGTCTGCGTACAAGTCCACCATCTGCTCGGGAGTCCTGGTTGGCTCGCCCGATTTCTTGAAGACGTACTTCCCATCTTCCCAAAGCTCGCTCGACGCGACGTCGAGTGCGAGAAACACATCGCGCCCGGCGGCGAGTCCCGTTTTACCAATCGCTTCGAGCACTACGTCGAGCGCCTCACGGTTGGATCGAAGGTTGGGGGCGAACCCGCCTTCGTCGCCAACGCCCGTCGAGTGTCCCGCTTTCTTCAGGATCGATCGAAGCGCGTGAAAGATTTCAGTGCCGGCCCGGACCGCTTCCGCGAAGGTGGGCAGACCGAGCGGCATCACCATGAACTCTTGAAAATCGACGCTGCTGTCCGCGTGCGCGCCGCCATTCAGGATGTTCATCATGGGCGCGGGCAGAACACGGGAATCACCAGTCGCCCCGTACATCTGTGCGAGGGCGCGATAGAGCGGCTGACCGGATGCGGCTGCGGCGGCCCGCGCAGCCGCCATCGAGACGCTGAGCAACGCGTTGGCGCCCAGTCGACTCTTCGTTGGCGTTCCGTCCAATTTCACGAGCGCATCGTCGATCGCGCGCTGGTCGAGCTCCTGCCTGACAAGCATCGCCGCGATCTCGCCGTTGACATTGGCGACTGCCTTTCGAACTCCTTTTCCGGCGTAGCGCTTGGGATCACTGTCTCTGAGCTCCAGCGCCTCGCGCTGACCCGTCGATGCGCCGGATGGGACGGCGGCTCGTCCGAGCGCGCTTCCAGCCCAGACATCGCATTCGACCGTCGGGTTGCCGCGGGAATCAAGAATCTCTCTTGCGTGGACGCTTGTGATTTGCATGAACTACCTGCGACTTTGGACTTTGCACCTTGTACCTAGAACCTTTGCCCTGACTTTTGACCTTTGACCTTTGACCTAGATAAGAGTCCCGACGCGATCGGCTTCAAACTCCGCCTGCAGAGCCGATTCGCTGATCGTCCCGATCAGTGGCTCATCTTCAGCCGTGACGACCACGACGCCGCCGTCAGTCACGGTGTGCCGGCGCCGATCCTCTTCCGGATTGAAGCCGATCAGCGCGCCTCGCGGCACCAGGACGTCGCGATCGATGATGGCTCGCCTGATCCTGGCGTGACGGCCGACGCGCACACCGGGCATGAGAATCGTCTCTCCAATCTCGCAGAAGCTGTGCACGCGCACGTTGGGGCCCAGAATGCTTCCAACCACTCGGCTGCCGGAGATGATGCAGCCGTTCGAGATGACGGAATCGAGCGCCTGACCGCATCGACGTCCTTCTTCGGCGAAGACGAACTTCGCTGGAGGGGCTTGTGGCTGATAGGTGCGCAACGGCCACTCGGGATCGTACAGGTTGAACTCGGGGTTCACCTGACAGAGATCCATGCTGGCCTCGTAGTAGGCGTCAAGCGTTCCGATGTCGCGCCAGTACTTCGACGCTTTCTTGTTCTCGTCGTAAAAGCGGTACGAGAACACTGAGGACTCCTTGATCAGCGACGGGATGATGTTCTTCCCGAAGTCATGCTGGCTGTCGGGTCGATTAGCGTCCCTCTCGAGTACTCGCATCAATATGTCAGCTTTGAAGACGTAGATCCCCATCGATGCCAGCGCGACGTCGGGCGATCCGGGAACCGGCGTGGGGCGCGGGGGCTTCTCCTCGAACCCGGTGACTCTATCGCCTTCGTCGACGCCGACGATACCGAACCGGCTCCCCTCGCCGATCGGCACTTCAATGGTCGCAATCGTCGCGGCTGCGTTCTTTTCGACGTGGAACCGCAGCATCTTCGCGTAGTCCATCTTGTAGACATGATCGCCGGACAGAACGATGACGTGTCTCGGAGCTTCGCGTTCGACGGAGTAGAGATTCTGATAGACCGCATCTGCTGTGCCGAGGTACCAGTGCTCTCCCACGCGTTTCTGCGGGGGCAGAATCTCGATGAACTCTCCGAGCTCCTCGCTGACGACGCTCCACCCCATCCGGACGTGGCGGCTCAACGAGAGAGACTTGTACTGAGTGGCAATGAAGATGCGCCGCAGACCCGAGTTGATGCAGTTGCTGAGCGTGAAGTCGATGATGCGGTAAGGTCCGCCGAAGTAGACAGCGGGCTTGGCTCGATCCTTGGTCAGGGGATACAGGCGCTCTCCTGCGCCGCCAGCCAGCAGGATGACGAGGATATCGTCGAGTTCCATGACACGGTGCCCGCCCCTCTCCGGATGGGCGCGCACAAGGCGCTTGGACGCCGTCACGGAGGGGCTGCGATCTTAGCATGCGATCCTCGGCAGCCAGTGGACGGAGGCTGGAGGCCGCCATTCGCGAGGAATCCGGCCATTTTTGCGGGACATTGTTGTTTGACTTGCCGCGAGTAGCTGCCTATGATCAGGCGATTCGGATTCTTGGATACTCCGCACTGGGGCTCTGTGCTCCCGGAGGAAAGAGAGAGGCATTCATGCACGGTCGTCGCGCCCTTATCTTGACTGTCGCCCTCACGTTTGTATGCAGCGTCTGGCCTGTTTCCGCGCAACGCAACAACGACAACAAGGGGCGGCAACAGCAACAATCGCAACGTCCCCCCCAGGAACAGCAAGATGTGCAGGCGCTCGTAACACTCGTCGATACGGCGCTGATGGCGGACACCGGGGTGCCCGTGCCTGCGCCTGGCGCGCAGGCTCCGGCGGCACCCGTCACGCCCAAGCCGCTTGCCTTCGGTGCTCCTGACAAGAGCGAAGGGGAAATATCAGTCAAGTGGCAGTCGAACCACTTTGTGAAGGGCCAGAGCGGAGATACCTACGTTCCCTTCACGCTTGCGGTCGACAAAGGGCAACTCGCAAAGGGCGCGGCGCTCTATGTGCGCATCGTGAGTGCGGAACAGGCCACGGCATTCGCCTCGACGATGGCGACGATGGCAGCACCGCCGAAGGACGGTAAGCCCGCGGCCGCACCTCCACGTCCGACATTCCAGTGGGATAGCGTTCACTTCCTCGACGCTCCTGACGGCCAGCTTTCGCGAGCGGTCCAGCTCAAGCCCGGACAGTACATTGCGTTTATAGCGGTGAAGGAGAAGTCTCCAGCTCCGGCCGGCAATCAGCGCAACAACAATCGCAACAACAACGACAAGAATGCCCCACCTGCCGCGGCCGCCGCGGGACCGGTTGGATTGCTTCGTCACGAGATCACGGTGCCGGACTACAACGTCCCGGATCTGAAGACGAGCTCGGTCATCGTGGCTCAGTCGGTCGAGCCCTTGAAGGCGCCCCTCCCGGCGGACCAGCAGGAAGCCAATCCATACGTCTTCGGGCCCATGCGCATCGTGCCGTCGCCCGACGGGAAGTTCTCGAAGAGCGGCGAGCTGAGCGTGATCTTCTGGATCTACGGCGCCAAAGAAGCAGCCTCCGGCAAGCCTGACGTCGTCGTCGAGTACAACTTCCACCAGCGTCTCGCCGAAGGTGAAAAGTACTTCAACAAGACAGCGCCGCAGCCGCTGAATGCCCAGACGTTACCACCTGAATTCAGCATTGCGGCTGGTCATCAGTTGCCTGGCAGCCTTGTCATCCCTCTGGCCAGTTTTCCTGCGGGAGATTACCGACTCGAGATCAAGGTTACTGACAAACCCTCGGGGGCAATGTTGACGCAAAGCGTGAACTTTACGGTTCTACCGGTGTAAGGCCGCCTGCAGGTCGCCGGCGGTAATCGACCGGCCCGCTATGGCCGTGAGAAGGGCTTAACAATGATGCGGATGCGATCCTGGTCGTGTATCGGGGTCATGGTGTTGGCGGGTGCAGCCACCCCCGCACGCGCGCAAGTCGTTGCCCTTCCGCAGATCGCTCTCACTCCTCAACTGAAGGCGTCGAGCAATTCTGCGCCCATCAAACCGTCCGAGCTCAGTGGTATTGTCCAAGACGAGCTCGGAAAGCCACTCTCGGGCGCCGTCGTCTCGGCGCTCGGTTCGACGTCAGCGTTTGCCGTCTCGAACGAGGACGGGCGGTTTACCTTCCGAAATCTACCGCCCGGGCCGTATCTGGTCCGGGCGCATCTTCAGAACTACGTGCCTTCGCGCGGCCGGGTCGTGCAGGTCAGTACCGATGGGCGCTCGATTTCGACGATTGAACTGACTCGCAAAGCCGGAATCACTGATCCTTCCGTGATCGCTGCCGGCGTAGGCCTGGTCGATCAGCCTGCGGCCGCGTCACCACCAGAAACAGAGGAACGGCACGAGCCCGACGAGTTGGCGTGGCGGCTTCGTCACCTGAAGCGCAGTGTCCTGAAAGACGCTGAAACGACGCTCGCTGGACTCGATGACGACGATTCATGGCTCGGTGATTCTCTCTCCACGATGAGTCGCGCGGTCGGTGACTCCGCGCGGGTGGCATCATCGCTGTTTTCCGATCTGCCGGTGAATGGTCAGGTGAATCTGCTGACCTCCACCTCTTTCGATCATCCGCAAGACTTGTTCTCTCTCAATGGCCTTGCTCCGCGCGGTGTGGCCTACGTCTCGATCGAGGCGCCTGGCTCGGCTGGCGACTGGAGAATGCGAGGGACGATGACGCAGGGCGATCTGGCGTCATGGATTGTCGCGGGCTCCTACGTTCGCCACCAGCCGGCGGCGCACGCTTACGAGGCGGGTGTCTCGTACTCGATGCAGCGCTACCTTGGCGGCAACGGTGATGCGCTCGTGGCGATGCGCGATGGCAGCCGCAACGTCGGCGCGATGTACGCGATGGATAACTGGAAGATCACACCGGAACTGCAAGTCAGTTACGGCGCGAAGTACGCCCGTTACGACTATCTCGCAGATCGCGGATTGATCAGTCCTAGAGTCACGATGATCCTGCAGCCGGATTCGAACGACAGTCTCAGAGTGCGGACGACCCTGATGCACCGGGAGGTCGCTCCAGGCGCAGAGGAATTCATTCCACCTTCGGTCGGCCTCTGGCTGCCACCGGAGAGGACGTTCTCGCAGGTATCGCGCGGTTCGTTTGTACCCGAGCGTCACGATCAAATTGAGTTGGCTGTCGATCGCCAGTTCGAAAACAACGTGATCGTGGGTGTCCGTGCCTTCACCGAGCAGGTGGAGGACCAGGTGGTCACGGTGTTCGGGCTCTCTCTTGCGGATCTTCCGGCCAAAGTCGGCCACTACCAGGTGGGTTCGGCTGGTGACTTCGGTGCGCACGGCTGGGGTGTCACTTTCACCCGCACGGTAGGTGAGAGCCTGCGGGCGACGGTCGACTACACCCAGGCACAGACCACATGGCGGGGCCGGTCGATGGATAGCGACACCTTGATGGCGTTGGTGCCCTCAGTGCGACGCGCCGACGAGACCATCCACGATGTCACCGCGTCGGTCGAGAGCGTCCTCGCTGCGTCGGCAACACGTTTGCTGGTGGTCTACAAGGTGAACACCGCCTATGCGGCGTCGCGAGCCGGCGACATGACCCCGAACGCTGGTGTCCGCTTCGACGTTCAAGTGAATCAAGCGTTGCCGTTCTTGAATTTTACGAACGCCCAATGGGAGATGCTGGTCGCGGTGAGCAACCTCTTCAAGGAAGCGCTCTACGAAAACTCGGTCTACGACGAATTGATGGTCGTACGGCCGCCAAAGCGGGTTCTGGGAGGGGTAACAGTCAGATTTTAGGTCGCGTAAGTAGCTGAATTACCAGCTACAACTCGAAATTGGGGGAGCGATGCTCCCCATTTTTTGGCGCTGATTTCGACTCCATTAAGTTGGATGACACGTTCTAGTCATTGGATTTCTTCCGCGTGGCCGGCGACATGGAGCCGGTGGTCACGACCTGCGCTGCCGGTCCTCGTCGTGTCGGCTTTGTTGTGCCTGGGCATTGCCAATATCACTGCCCGCGCAACCTGGCACGAAGTCGAAGATGGCGTGTTGTGGACCACGGGCCCTGACGGCGCGGTTGTTGACGAGGTAGCCAAGCGGAGTCCGGCGGAACGTGTCGGGCTCAAACGCGGCGACCTGCTCCTGGCGATCGATGACCGTCCAATCCAGAGCGCCGCCGATGTCCTCGATGTGCTGCACGATGCGGGCAGCGATGAACGAACGCTTCGCTACACGGTGCTTCGCCTCGGCACGCGCGAAGTGCTCGATCTGCGCCTGGCGCCGGCACCCAGTGGTCCCGGCGCCCTGTATTTCGTGCTCGCGGCCGTGGGAGTTTTCACGCTGCTGGTTGGCGGTGCGGTCAGACTGAGACGGCCGCGCGATCCCGCGACGCTTCACTTTTTCTGGCTGTCAGTCGCGTTCTTCGGAGTATTCACGTTCTCTTTCAGCGGGCGGCTCGACCGGCTCGATTGGGTTTTCTACTGGGCAGACGCCGTGTCGATGCTGGCGCTGCCGCCGATGTTCCTGCACTTCACGCAGGTGTTCCCGGAGCGTCGCCACCGGTGGAGTCGAGGTCCCCTGGCGCGCGCCGCTGTGGCGCTGTTGTATGTTCCGGCGCTCGCACTTGGAGCGGCCCGGGTCTTTGCGATCGTACGGAGCTCGGTTGATCCGCAACTGTTTATCAGACTCGAGTCGCTGCTCGATCGCCTTGTGTTTCTCTATTTTGCGCTCTGTTTCATCGGCGGCCTGATCGCCTTGCTGCGTGCGCGTTCTCAAGTCGGCACGATGACTGCGCGGCGTCAGCTGCGCTGGATTGCCTGGGGCACGGCACTCGGCGCCGGCACATTCGCGGTCGGGTACGCGCTGCCATACGCGCTCGGCGTGGAACCATCGTTGCCGATGGAGCTGTCGGCGGTGCCCCTGAGTCTGATTCCACTCGCCTTTGCTTCTGCCATTGTCCGATATCGATTGCTCGACATCGAGGTCATCGTCAAGCGGGCGCTCGTCTATATCACCGCGTTCGCTGCGGTAGTAGTGATCTACGCCGTAGTACTCGAAGCCGTCCGGACGGTGCTGCTCAAGGGCGACGGGTCGAATCAGTGGGTGCTGGCATTGCTGGCAATCCTCGTAGCCGTTCTGCTGACTCCTCCGATCAAGGACTTTGTCCAGAATCTCCTCGACCGGGCGTTCTATCGAGATCGCTACGACTACCGTCGCGCGCTTGTCGGGTTCGCGCGCGACCTCAACAGCGACCTCGACCTGCATCGACTGTCTGAACGCCTGGTTTCGCGAGTTGTCGAGACGTTGTTGGTCGATCGGATGACGTTGATGCTCGAGGACGAAGCTGCCCCTCACTTCGGCTCAATGCGATCATCTGGTTTCGGGAACGCTCATCCACCTGCTCTGGCCAAGCGATCGGCGATTGGCCGTCGCCTTGCTGATGGTCATGTCGTTGCCCTCGATGATCCTGCAGCCGTCGGCCGCTTCGCCGTCGAGGAAATCGAGTTCTGGCGAGACGCTGGCCTCTACTATTTCGTTCCGTGCGTAGCGACGGAAGGCACGATTGCGGTATTGGCTGTTGGACGAAAAGACACGGGGGAGCCACTGAGCAGCGAGGATACCGGCCTGTTGTCGGCTGTCGCGGGACAGATTGCGACTGCGCTCGAGAATGCGCGTCTTTATCGTCAACTCCATCTGAAGGCGGTCGAAGTCGATCGCATGCGCGCCTTCAACGAGAACATTCTCGAATCGCTCGACGACGGGCTGCTCGTGCTCGACCTTGACGATCGGGTGGTTCGCTGGAATCAGGCGCTCGAACAACTCTACGGTGTCGCGCGGACGGCTGCCTCGGGCTGTGCGTTGGGTGAACTGTTCGACCCCGCGTTCGTCGAGGCAGTGCGTGCGGCGCGCCGCGATACCCCCGAAGGCGCGACCTTGTCACGCATGCCCGTCGTGGCGCGTGGTACGCGCGCTGGCGACACGCTCATCGTCAACGCCGCCGTCGTGCCGCTTCGCGCCGAGGAGGGACGCCTACCCGCGACTGCGGGCACCATCGTAATCGTCGAGGATGTGACCGCGCGAGTGCAGTTGGAGGAGCAACTGCGCCTGTCGGAAAAGATGGCCTCGATCGGGTTGCTGGCGGCCGGCGTTGCTCACGAGGTCAATACGCCGCTGACCGGCATCTCGAGTTTCACGCAGATGCTGCTCGAGGGCGCCGACCCGCAGGATCCGCGGACGCGACTGCTCGAGAAGATCGAGCGTCAAACCTTCAGGGCTGCAAAAATCGTTAATGGCTTGCTCACGTTGTCGCGACCGGCCTCGACCGATCGGTCCTCCTACGACATCAACATGGTGATCACCGACGTGCTGGGCCTGCTCGAGCATCAATTTGAAATGCATCGCATTCGGGTGCGGCGCGAGTTGAGCGAGACGCCTGTTGTCGTGTTGGGACTCGAGCACAAATTGCAGCAGGTTTTCCTGAACCTGTTCCTCAATGCTCGCGATGCGATGCCAAAGGGCGGCTGGTTATCTATTGCCACGCGCACCGAGGGAACCAGAGTAATTGCGGAAGTGTCCGATACCGGGTCGGGGATCCCAAGCGAGTACCTCGCGCGCATCTACGATCCGTTCTTCACGACGAAGGCGATCGGGCAAGGCACGGGGCTGGGTCTCTCGATCACCTACGGCATCGTCCGCGAGCACGAAGGCAGCATCGAGTGTGAGAGCGGCATCGGGCAAGGTACAACGTTCATTCTGTCGTTTCCAGCCGTGGCCGGCGAGCGTTCGGTTCTCGCGAGCCAGGGCATGTCGGGCCGGGCAGCTGGGCCGGGACAAGGTCTTTAGTGATGCGGCGTAACGGTTCCGTTCTCGTCGTCGATGACGAAGAAATCATGCGCGAGATCCTCGACGCGCTGCTCGCGCGCGAGGGGTATCACGTGCGTCTGGCGTCGAGCGCCGAAGAGGGTCTCGATCTGGCACGGTCGTTCCCATTCGATGCCGCGATCGTGGACGTGATGATGCCGGGCATGGACGGATTGGCCATGCTCGAAGAGCTGAAGAAGCAGGACGATGACCTGCCGGTGTTGATGGTCACGGCATTCGCCTCGGTGGAGACGGCGATCACCGCGATGAAGCGCGGCGCATTCGACTACATCACCAAGCCATTCAAGAACGACGAGGTCCTGGTGGTCGTGCGGAACGCCGTCGAGCGTCGCCAGCTCATGGCAGAGAACACCGCGCTCAGGCAGAACCTGCAGGCGCAGTATCAGAAGTTCGCGGGCATCATCGGACGCAGCCCGCGGATGAAGCAGGTGTTCGATCTGATCATCCAGGCGGCGCCAAGCCGGTCCACGATTCTGATCACGGGTGAGAGCGGAACCGGCAAGGAGCTCGTCGCGCGCGCCATTCACTCCAACTCGCCGCGTGCCGATCGCTCGTTCGTGACGGTGAACTCGGGCAATCTTCCGCCCGACCTGCTCGAGTCGACGCTGTTCGGCCACGTCAAAGGCGCGTTCACAGGCGCGATCTATCCAAAGAAGGGGCTGTGCGACCTCGCCGATAAGGGGAGCATCTTCTTCGACGAAATAGGGAACATTCCGCCGGACACGCAGGCCAAGCTGCTTCGCGTCATGCAGGAGCGCGAGTTCATGCGTCTTGGCGGGATGGAGACGATCAAGGTCGACGTCAGGATCATTGCGGCGACCAATTGTGACCTGCGCCACATGGTTGGAGAGGGGCGATTCCGCGAGGACCTCTACTACCGCCTGCACGTCATCAACATCTATCTGCCACCGCTGCGCGAGCGCAAAGATGACATCCCGTACCTTGCGCAGCACTTTCTCGAAAAGTACGCGGCCGAGAACCGTAAGCCCACGCTCGATCTCACCGCCGATGCGCTCGACTTGATGATGGAATACGACTGGCCGGGGAATGTTCGCGAACTCGAGAACGTGGTCGAGCGAGCGGTGGTCCTGAGCTCGGGTGCTCACATCGGTCCCGACCTCGTGCCGGAGCACGTCCGATCGGCGCCGATGTTCCATATTCCGAAGTTTGTGGTCCCGCCTGAAGGGATTTCGTTCAAGGACGTGATCACGAATGTCGAGAAGCGCCTGATCGAATCAACGCTGGAGGCGGCTGGCGGCGTTCAGAAGAAGGCAGCGGAGCTTCTGAAGATCAAGCCGACGACTTTGAACGAAATGATCAAGCGTTACGAGATCGGAACCCGACGTCGGAAGGCTGGAAGCGAAGACAACAGTCCGCGATCGCGACCGTTCCCGGCGGCGGAGCTCACCAGGGAGTGAATCGATAAATTCAAAGATCAAAGTTTCAAGTGAGGAAGTAAGCGAAAAGTACTTCTCACTTACTTATCAACTTTGAACTTTAAACTTCAAACTTCACGGGGTGCGGCGTAGTTTTCCAACCAGTCGCTCGAACCGACCGATGACGGCATCCCATTGATGGTGATGCCGGATGTAACGTCGTCCGTTCTCGCCTAGCCGTTCGCGAAGCGACCGGGCTCGCAGCTCGGTCAGCGCGCCGACAAACTCCCCGCGATTCGAATAGTACAGGCCTGCGTTCGCGCGACGGCAATGCTCGACGGACGCTGCATTGCTGGCGTTGGCCAGCACCGGTGTCCCGACTGCCAGGCTCTCGAGCAACGACTGCGACAACAGGTCCTCTGAGGTGGGTGCGATCGTGACCGCCGCCGCTTCGTACGCCGTCATTCGTTCGCGATCCGGAAGCACTCCGGCCAGGCGAAGATACGGCGCTTCGGGGATGGTCATCATCTTTACCCCCATCAGCACCAAGCCCATCTCTTCGGATCGTGTTGAGGCGAACGAGTCGAAGTACTCGAGCATCTCTTCACACCCGTTGTCCGGTTCGACACGTCCGCCGTAGAGAGCGAAGTTGTCATACAGACGATGACGTCGGCGGAAGGGCACGCCGCGGCCCTCGAGATAGCTTTCTTCCAATACGTCCTCGCCGTTCGCTGAATCGTCCGCGCTGATGACGTCGGCGGGATCCTGTTGATGCCGCGGGTAAGCCTGTTGCGGTGGCGGATCGACTCCGATGCCGATCACTTCTTCGAACTGCGGAACGACACCGACGTACGAGTGGACCAGTTTGCGTTCTGAGCTCGAGAAATAGCCGATGGCTCGAGGAGTGCTCAAGACGTCCGCCCACAACTCGAAGCGCAATTCCGGACGCAACTGCAGGTGAGGGAACAGCAAGCTGCGTTCGGGCGCGGCCTCGAGACCGTTGACAGTCAAGGGATGCCACAGGCCGAAGAAGACGAGCGCGTCGTACGATCGGTGCTGCCGCTTGATGTGCTCGAGGAGGCCGCTGCTCCAGGGGCCGACATGCCGCAGCCAGTTCAATTCATCCGCACGATACCGGGGACCCTCACGGAGCCGACGAGCGAGGTCGGTGAAAGCTGATTGATCCGGCATCGTGCTGACGGCGAAGCGGCGCACGAAAGCTCCTCGCACGCGATCGGATCCCTCGGCGTATTCGTTCTTCCACGTTGCAGAATCACGTGCCGTAGTGGTCAGAACGTCTACGTCATGACGTTTGGCAATCTGCTCGGCAAGCAATCGGCACGCGTGCTCAGCGCCGGTGTTGAACTCGGCGCCGTATCGCGGTGTGATGAAGGCGAACTTCACGACGACGCCTGCAGCTCAGGAGCGTTCCGGTGGAACTCGGTCGGGCCGCTCGACAGCAGGATCAAGGGGGGAGGCTGGAGAGCTTTCTGCCGCCGCTGTGCCCTGCGTGTCCGGTGCCGAAGCGGACTGCAGTGATTCCTCCGGCCCGGACGGAGGCTCGAAAGGAACTGGCGGCTCCGCAGGTGGCTGCGCCGGAGAGAAGTCCACGACAGTCGCTTCGTCAACTATCGACGTCGCGCCAATCTCTTCGATCAGTTCCTCGCCCGCGTCGTCCTCGAATTCGTCTCCTTCGGACCCTTGATCGACGCTTGCGGGGTTTGCCGCTGCCGGAATCGCCGCGCCACTGATGTCACGTAGCTGTCCCGATCTGCGTCCACGCCGTCGCCGCCGCCGTCGCCGGGTTCCGTCGGGGGATGCGTCGGAGGAGACGGCTTGCTCGCTCGACGATGTTTCTTCCCTCGGTGCAGGGGCGGGAGAATGGATTGGAGCGACTGTCGCATCCGCCACTCGGCCGATGCTCGGGCGCGCCTGGTGCTGCGTGTGCTCGAGACCGCGCACGCGTCGCTCGTTGAAGTCGACTTTAGCTGTCAACGACTCCACACGGTGGGCGAGATGTTGATTGTCGATTTCGACTCTGGCCACGTCCGTGACAAGACGACGCAGGATTTCAAAGTGGAGGGCATTCCACTCCGTCTGGCGGCCTCGAAGTTCCGCTTCTCTCGCCTCGGCGGCCTTTGCGCGACGCGCCTGGGTGTTGAGCGCGTCGACGATCGCCGTCGGATTGAAAAGCAGCTTGAGGAGTGGATTGAGCAGCTTTCGCAGGGCGCGCACGAAGCCGTTGTCCGACTTGTACAGGGCTGACTCGGTGAGCGGTTCGTCGTTTTCCGGTTCGGACGAAGGCGTGTCGGCGGGAAGACCCGACGCCCGACGCAGTTCGTCCATCAGCGACGGTTTGATCGTGCGTGGATCGAGAATCGCCTCGAGCCGTCGCGCGGCCAAGTCCTGAATCTGTTGCGCGGTCAGATCGATGCCGTGTCGCTCGGAGATCCGTGACCGGATCTCGCGCATGATCTGCTCGACGTCCAGTTGATCCCGATGGGCGGGTTCCTGCTGCTGTTGCTGCTGCGGCGGCCGGCGATCCCCGCTGCGACGGTCTGGTCCACGTCTGCCGCGATGATAGTGAGGTCGGCGCGAATGCTGTTGATTGTGATCAGGTGGCATCGTCCATCAGCCCTGCTTCGACCGCGCTCCGGAACGACGGGAGGCGTCCCCGTCACTGTTCAGGGCCGAACCAGGTGAGCAGGACCGCTGGTGTGAGTCGACGGTGCGCGAGCCTACCAGGTCACTACACGTTGGCCGACGACTGGAAGCTGCGAATCGCGTCAGCCTCGTTGTCGTGGGTCTCGAACACTGTGAGCAGCTTGGTAATGGCCAGCAGATCTGTAATCCGCTTCGTCAGGCTGAGGAGCTTGAGGCTGCCGCCCTGACGACTGACCGTCGTGAAGGTACGAACAATTTCTCCCAATCCGGCGCTGTCGATGTAGGGAACGTCCGCCAGATTCAGGACGAGCTTTTTTCGACCCTGCAGCACCAGGCTGTTGATCTTGTCCTTAAGAGCCTCGTCTCCCTCACCGAGGGTCATCTTGCCTTTGAGGTCCAGGATGGTTACATCACCGGCGGATCGTTCCTCGATCTGCATAGTTCCTCGAATGTACAGCCCGTAGAAAGAACGGATTCTAGCACAGACAATCAGGGCCAGACGGGGTCCCCACTGCGTTCAGGCGATGGGGTTGAGCCTCGCGTCTGGCCCTACGAAATCTGGCGACGACTACCCGGAATTCCAGACGAGTCAAGCGTTTTCGACCCGAATCTCGTGCCTTACACCCCTCCAGCACCCGCGAATTTCCGCTGCTGGAAGCACTCCTTGCAAAACACCGGACGACCCTGCGTAGGACGGAACGGCACGGTGGTGTCCTTGCCGCACGCCGAGCATTGCGTCTGTGTTTCGACCCGGTCCCGTGCCGGTGCTGGACCGGCACTGACCCGGTTGGCTCGCTTAGCCTTGCACGTCTTGCACCGCTTCGGCTCGTTCTTGAACTGCTTATCAGCGAAAAACAGCTGTTCGCCTGCAGTCCAGATAAATTCTGAGCCGCAATCCACGCACCTCAAGGACTTATCTTGGAACTCCATCGGTCGCCACCTCGTGCTCGTCGATCGCGGGACCGCTTGCCCTTATTCCGTCTCGCGACGGAGTTTCTTACGGTTCCGCTTACGCGCCAATGCCTGTTTGGCCCGGCGCTTGTCTCCCGGCTTCAAGTAGAAAGAGTGCTTCTTGATGTCCTTGATGATGTCTTCCTGCTGAACCTTACGCTTGAAGCGACGGAGTGCGCTCTCGATCGACTCGCCCTCCTGAATCTTGACTTCAGCCACGCCTAGAACACCCCCTCACCGGCCTGGTGGCTCCCTGTGATCACCAACGAAAAGTGGCGAATATGCTAGGCTATCACAGGCAGGCGCGGATTCTAGGCGCAAGACGCCGTTACGTCAACGAAATAGTCGTGTGCCGCCCTTGAGTTCTGCGCACAAGATGTTGACACCGCGTCGCCAAGCTCTACCGGCGTCGGGCCGGTCCGTCAACTTCCTGTCTTCCAGACGGTTAGCCTGTTTCTCATGAAGATCCTCGTCATCGGCGGCGGCGCGCGCGAGCACGCCATCGCCTGGAAGCTTTCTCGCGAGCGCAACGTCAGTTCAGTTTTTTGCGCTCCGGGAAATCCGGGAATCGGCTCCATTGCCCGATGCCTCGATGCCGACGTCGGCGACCCTCGCGAGTTGCTGCAGGTCGCCAGAAGTCATGCGATCGATCTCACCGTGGTGGGCCCCGAACTTCCACTGAGCCGGGGAATCGTTGACGTCTTCACGGCCGACGGGCGGGCCATTGTTGGTCCGTCGCAGGCGGCAGCCGCCCTCGAATCAAGCAAGGCGTTCGCAAAGGACTTCATGGCACGCCACAACGTGCCGACTGCCCGGTATCACGTATGCGAATCGGCGAGTGCCGCTCTCGCGTGGCTCGATGGCGATCGATTCGGGTATCCGCTGGTCTTGAAGGCGGATGGCCTTGCCGCCGGCAAAGGCGTCGTGATCGTCGACGATCGCGCCGCTGCGGCAGCGACGGTGCGGTCGCTGATGGTCGAGCGGAAATTCGGGAGTGCCGGCGATCGAATTGTCTTCGAGGAGTTCCTGGTTGGACAGGAAGCCTCCTATTTCGTGCTGGCGGACGGCACTTCGTTCATCGCCCTCGGTTCGGCGCAGGATCACAAGCGGATTTTCGACGACGACCAGGGTCCGAACACGGGCGGAATGGGAGCGTTTGCGCCCAGTCCGCTCGTGACGCCGGAGATCGAACGTCGCGTGGTCGACGAGATCGTGTGGCCCGTTCTCGAAGGGATGCAGCACGAAGGGCATCCGTACCGCGGGTTTCTCTACGTCGGCCTGATGTTGACGTCAGAGGGACCGAAGGTCGTCGAGTTCAACGTGAGACTCGGCGATCCCGAAACGCAAGTCGTGCTCCCGATGCTCGACGAAGAGCTGTCGTGGCTCTTGGGCGAAGCGGCAATGGGTGCGTTGCCATCAAGAGCGGCGCGCTTCCACTCCGTTGCGAACGTCGGAGTCGTAATCGCTGCGAGAGGCTATCCCGAAGCGGTTGAGACCGGGCTGGCGATCAGCGGGATCGAGCAGGCGGCCTCAGTTCCCGATGCGCTCGTATTCCACGCAGGGACGAGCAAGCGAGAGGGCCAACTCGTGACTTCCGGCGGACGAGTGTTGACCGTCGTTGGGAGAGGACAGAACTTCAGCGCGGCGATCGACACGGCATATCGAGCCGCTTCGCAGATTCGTTTCGACGGCATGCAGTTCCGCCGCGATATTGGCCAGAAAGCATTAAGGGGGTCGGGAGTCATTTGATCAGGACACTCGGCGAACGCGGCTCGGTACATGTCCTATTCAAATGACTCCCGACCCCATTACAGAAGTGTGAAGTACTCCATCATCACCTTCGGCTGTCGCGTCAATCAGGCCGACTCGATGGCCATCGCGCGAGATCTCCACGCGCGCGGTGCCGTTGAGACAACGCCAGACGACGCCGAACTCGTCGTGATCAATAGCTGCTCCGTGACAGCGACCGCTGATCAAGGTGTCCGTCAGACCGTTCGTCGGATCGTGCGCGACAATCCAAGTGTCCGTGTCGTGATCACGGGTTGCTACGCGACTCGCCGCCCGGACGAAGTCCGTCAGCTGCCAAACGTTGCTCATGTCGTGACGAATGACGCCAAGGACGATCTTGTCCATCGCCTGGGGCCGTCGATTGGGTTGCGCCATCATGAAGAGCAGACGACGGCTGTTCGCTATGGCTACGGCGATGGTCCTTGTGGTGACAGTCTGTCGCCGGGCACAGTCGGCCGTACGGCACTGACACTCCGTGTGCAGACTGGCTGTGATGAGATGTGCAGCTACTGCATCATTCCCACCACGCGGGGCAAGGGGCGCTCGCGTCCGCTGAATGAAGTGGTCCAGCAGATCGAAAACGCGGTCGCGTCCGGATATCGCGAGGTCGCGATTGCCGGTGTGCATCTCGGGTCGTATGGACGCGACCTGAACGGATCTACGTCTCTCACGGCCCTCGTCCGCACGCTGGCCGAATGGGATGCCGATGTGCTCTTTCGTATCAGTTCTCTCGAACCGATGGACTGCGGGCCGGCGATCGTCGACATGGTCGCCGCATCGCCGCGACTTGCCCCACACTTCCATTTGCCATTGCAGAGCGGTGCCGACGCCGTACTCCGCGCGATGCGTCGCCCCTACACCGCTTCCTCGTTCGCAGCGCTGGTAACCCACATTCGCGAGCGCATTCCGCACGCGTCCGTTGGTTCCGATGTGATCGTCGGCTTCCCGGGCGAATCGTGCGCACACTTCGATGAAACGGAGACGCTCCTTCGCGATCTGCCGCTGACCCATCTCCACGTGTTCCCGTACTCAGACCGGCCCGGCACGGACGCGGCCGCTCTTGGCGCCCGGGTTGACGGCGCCCTGATCCGCGAGCGAGGGCAGCGCATTCGCGACATCGGTCACCAGATGTCAACGCGATTTCGACAATCGCAACGCGGAACGACTCGCCGTGCTCTGACGATCGACGACGGGTGGTCAGCTGTGACGGATAACTATCTCAAGGTAAAGCTGGAGACCCGGCACTCGCGAAACGAGTGGGTACAAGTCGCAATCGACTGAATCAACTCTCGACTCAGCGAAGCAGAAGCGCCATCTGCTGGGCAGCCGATTTCTTCGACCCGCCCTCGACAATCAACTGACCGCACGCAGCCCGGATATCACGGCCACGGCTCTTCCTCACTGACACGGTGAGGTGCCTGTCGGCGAGAACCTGGGCGAACCGATCCACGCGCGCGTCGGGAGGACGCTCAAAAGGAATTCCGGGCGCAGCGTTCAGCGGGATCAGGTTGACCTTGGCTTTGATGCCCAACAGCAGGGTTGCGAGACGTCGCGCGTCTTCTGGTGTGTCGTTGACGCCGTTCAGCAACACGTACTCGAACGTGATGCGGCTGCGCTTCTTCAGCGGGAACCGACGGCATGCGTCGAGAATGGCAGCGAGTGGATACTTCGTGTTGGGCGGCACAAGGGCTGTGCGTTGCTCGTCGGTCGTTGCATGAAGAGAGATCGCCAGGTTCGGCATCAAGGGCTCGCGAGCCAGCCGCTCGATTCCAGGCACGATGCCCACGGTCGACAGGGTGACACGCCGCGGCGAGATCGACAGTCCCTCTTCGGCGTGCAGCATTCGCAACGCCTTCATCGTGTTGTCGTAGTTGTGGAGAGGCTCACCCATTCCCATGAGCACGATATTGAAGGGCTGTTCGAGCAAACCGGTGGCTGAGGCCAGCGTGATCACCTGCCCAACAATCTCTCCCGCTGTCAGGTGACGCACGAGTCCCATTTTTCCGGTCAGGCAAAACCCGCATGACATCGCGCAGCCGACCTGGGTCGAAATGCAGAACGTCATTGCCGGTGTATCTGGAATGAAAACCGACTCGATCCGGCGCCCGTCGCCGAGCTCGAGGACGAACTTCCGGGTCCCGTCGGTCGACAGCTGGTCACTGACCACCTTTGGGTGCCTGACACTGAATCGTTCCCGCAGCTCCGCCCTAAGCTCCTTCGACAAGTTCGTCATCAGGTTGAAATCCGTGACCCCGTGACGATGGATCCAGCGATACAACTGTCGGGCATGGAAGGCGTCGTAGCCGCTTTCCTGGAGAAGCCGTTGGATCTCTGGCACGTCGAGCTCGACCAGATCGAAGCTGGGGGAAGTCATCTATCTCTCGCGTTTTCTAGAGGATGCGAGCACCAGATTGTAGCGTGGAAACGACACCGGGTGTGATTTCCGAGTGCGAACCTCAACGGAAATCACACCCGGTGTCATTTCGAGTTGCGACCGCCAAGGCGCGCGTGCTATGATGGGCACGTTCTTCTAATTCATTGTCTGTCAATGGTTTGCGGCTGATGTCGCGGCTCCATAACAGACGCGTCCTGGCGACCGCCGCCCTCAAACGCATCCGGTGTCTCAATCAGCAATCGTCCGTGACGTTCTCCCGAATGGTCTCCGACTCCTCACCGAGCGGATGCCACACGTGCGCTCCGTAAGCATCGGTGTGTGGCTCGCTCGCGGGTCCCGCCACGAGACGGAGGAGCAGAGCGGCATCGCGCACTTCGTCGAGCACATGCTCTTCAAAGGAACCGGGACTCGGACCGCCGAAGACATCGCCCAGACCGTGGACTCCATCGGCGGGCAGATGGACGCCTTTACGGCCAAGGAGTACGCGAGCTACTACTTCAAAGTTCTCGACGAACACCTGCCGCTGGCCGTCGAAGTCCTTGCCGACATCGTCATGAACCCGGCGTTCAGCGCCGACGACATCGGCCGGGAAAAGAAGGTCGTCCTTGAAGAAATCAAGATGGTCGAGGACACGCCTGACGACCTGGTTCATGAGCTGTTTACAGAAAACCTCTGGCCCGGGCACCCGCTGGGACGTCCCATCCTCGGTACGAAGGAAACCGTCGAAGCGCTGACCCAGGACGGGCTGCGGCAATACTTCGGGGAAACCTATTCGGCTCCCAATCTGATCGTGGCGGCAGTGGGGAATATCGAGCACGAGCGCGTCCGCGAGCTGGTGCAACGTGCCTTCGACAAGCTGCATTCGAACAGTAACCCGCTGACGGAGGCGCCGCCTAACGTCGTTCCGACGACCGTCATCCGAAACAAAGAGCTCGAACAGAGCCACGTATGTCTCGGGACGGGCAGCTACCGGCAGGATCACGACGAGCGGTATTCGAGTTACGTGCTCAATACCGTGCTCGGCGGGTCGATGAGCTCGCGGCTGTTTCAGAACGTTCGCGAGAAGCGGGGACTGGCCTACGCGGTGTTCAGCGGGCTGAGCGCCTATCGCGACGCCGGTTCGATCACGATTTACGCGGGCTGTGCCAACGGCGCCGTCGGCGAATTGATCGATGTCGTGATTGGCGAGCTCCAGCGGTTGAAGGATGAACCCTTGCCTGAATCAGAACTGCGGCGCGCGAAGGATCACCTCAAGGGCAGCTTGATGCTGAACCTGGAGAGCACGTCGAGCCGCATGTCTCATCTGGCTCGCCAGGAGATTTACTTCGATCGGCAGTTCGGGCTGGACGAGACGCTCGAAGGTGTCGAGCGTGTGTCTACCGAAGATGTGCAACGGGTGGCGCAGGATCTGTTCAAGGATGCGTCGCTGGCTGCCACCGTCGTCGGCGCTGTCAACGGTCTGCAGATACCTCGGGAACGATTGGCGCTTCGGTAATTCGTTCGTCAGGCGTGGACTTCGTGCTGCGGAGATTCTTGTAGACTGATGATCTCCCTGAGATGATCCGGCGTTACACGCATCCTGAAATGGGTCGCATCTGGAGCGACCAGCGGAAGTACGAAACCTGGTTGCAGGTCGAAGTGGCCGCGGCCGAGGCCATGTCGAGAGCCGGGATCGTTCCGCCGGATGCCGCGCGCGACATCCGGGAACACAGCGCGTTCGACATCGCACGCATCGAACAGATCGAAGAAGTCACGCAGCACGACGTCATCGCCTTCACGACGGCTGTTGCGGAGCACGTCGGCCCATCGGCGCGCTGGCTGCATTTCGGTCTCACGTCTTCCGACGTCATCGACACGGCGCAGGCGCTCCAGATGCGGGAGGCGTGCGATCTGCTTTTGGCCGACCTCGATGGGCTGATGCAGGCCGTACACACGCGGGCGCTCGAGCATCGACGCACGCCGATGATCGGTCGTACCCACGGAGTCCATGCCGAGCCGATGACCTTCGGTCTCAAACTGGCGCTGTGGTACGGCGAGCTTGCTCGAGATGTGATTCGTCTTCGCCGCGCGCGCGAAGTCATTGCCGTCGGCAAGTTGTCGGGCGCCGTTGGCACCTTTGCGCATCTACCGCCGGCCGTTGAGAGGGATGTGTGTCGAGCGTTGGGGCTGGCCGCGGCGCCCGTCGCCTCCCAAGTAATTCAACGAGATCGGCACGCAGAGTTGATCTGCGTGCTTGCGATCATCGGGTCGTCGCTCGAGAAGTTCGCGCTTGAAATTCGTGGATTGCAGAAAACTGAAATCGGGGAAGTCGAAGAGCCTTTTGGCAAGGGTCAGAAGGGTTCTTCGGCGATGCCCCACAAGCGGAATCCGATCGGCTGCGAGCAGATCGTCGGGTTGGCGCGATTGCTTCGCGGCAACGCCACTGCCGCCCTCGAGAACAACGCCCTGTGGCACGAGCGCGATATCTCCCATTCGTCGGTTGAGCGCGTCATTCTTCCTGACAGCTTCATCGCGCTCGATCACATGCTGCGCAGGTTCACCCGGATCGTGTCCGGGATGGTGGTGTACGCCGAGCGTATGCGTGAAAACCTCGAGCGGTCACGTGGAGTAGTGTTCTCCGGGACCGTGCTGCTGGAGCTCGCGAAACGCGGAGTCTCGCGTGAGCAGGCCTATGAATGGGCGCAGCGAAACGCCATGCGGTCGTTCCACGAACGGCAGGACTTCAAGTCGCTGCTGCTGATGGATCCCGACGTGTGCGCAGTCCTGACACCCGTTGAAATCGAACGCGCGTTCGACCTCAACGATCAGCTGAGGCACGTCGATGAGGTGTTCGAACGCGTGTTTCAGGAGGTAACCGTCTGATGCAGGCCCGCGTGTTTGTCACTCTCAAGCCTTCCGTCTTCGATCCCCAGGGGACGACCGTCGCCGAAGCGCTTCACACGCTCGGCTATGCCACTGTCCGCGACGTGCGTCAGGGGAAGTACTTCGAGTTGGAGATCGATGCTCCAAGCGCCGACGAGGCGCGTCGCCTCGCATCGGAAGCGGCTGACAAGCTGCTTTCGAATCCGGTCATCGAGAGTTATCGCATCGAGGTGACGTCGTGAAATTCGCCGTTGTCGTCTTTCCAGGCTCGAATTGTGACCACGACACATATCACGTTGCGAAGGACGTCCTCGGCCAGGAGGCTGACCTCATCTGGCACAAAGACATGAGTCTCGGCCGACCGGACGTCGTGATCCTGCCGGGCGGGTTTGCACACGGTGACTACTTGCGGACCGGCGCGATTGCCAGGTTCTCGCCAATCATGCAGGAGGTCTCGAAATTCGCGGCCGCCGGAGGGCCGGTTATCGGGATCTGCAATGGCTTCCAGGTGCTTCTCGAGGCGGGGCTGCTACCGGGTGCCATGCTTCGGAATCGAAGCCTGCAGTTCCGCTGTGAGTTCCTTCATGTGAAGGTCGAACAGACAGATACGCCGTTCACGCTTGCGTCTCGTCCCGGTCAGATTTTGAGAATGCCGATCGCGCATGGTGACGGCAACTACTACGCCGAGCCTGATGTCGTCGCACGGCTGGAACGGAATCGTCAGGTCATCTTTCGCTATGTTTCGGCGTCGGGAGATGTGACTGACGAGGCCAACCCGAACGGCTCATTGAACAACATCGCCGGCATCTGCAATGAGGCGCGCAACGTTGTCGGCCTCATGCCGCATCCGGAACGTGCGTGCGAGTTGGCCATAGGGAGCGCGGACGGCATGGCCGTTTTCGAATCGATTCTCAAATGGGGTCGGGAGTCATTTAATGAGGACACTCTTACGACGATGACTGCCAGCTCTGCGACTGTCCTCAACAAATGACCCCCGACCCCATTACCGATTCCGTCCTCGCACGCCACGGCGTCACCCGCGACGAGTACGATCGCATCGTGGGGATGCTGGGGCGTGAGCCGAACCTCACGGAGCTCGGGATCTTCTCTGTGATGTGGTCGGAGCACTGCAGCTACAAGAGCTCGCGCGTGCATCTCAAGACGCTCCCCACGACCGGACCACGGGTACTCCAGGGCCCAGGTGAGAACGCGGGCGCGGTCGATATCGGCGACGGGCTCGCGGCAGTCTTCAAGATCGAATCACACAACCATCCGTCTTTCATCGAGCCCTACCAGGGCGCCGCCACGGGAGTCGGCGGCATCATCCGCGATATCTTCACCATGGGCGCGCGCCCGATCGCGCTGCTGAATTCCCTTCGATTTGGGCCGCTCGACGAAGCACTGGTCCGCCGCACGATGTCTGGTGTGGTTTCCGGTATCGGAGGCTACGGCAACTCGATCGGCATCCCTACCGTTGGTGGTGAGATCGGTTTCGACCGCAGCTATACAGGGAATCCGCTCGTCAACGTCTTTTGCCTCGGCATAGCCAGGGCCGACGAGAT
>Ga0207689_10000280_pt1 | contig 46392 bp, 40 predicted proteins | sample KBSMisM52_FD_184312 | JGI IMG/M metagenome (GOLD analysis project Ga0207689, IMG submission 184312) | Miscanthus rhizosphere microbial communities from Kellogg Biological Station, Michigan, USA - KBS Miscanthus M5-2 (SPAdes) (version 2) | ecosystem: Host-associated > Plants > Roots >...
GCACCGCGAAGTTCTTCGAATACAGCTCCATCGCCGCGGGCGTGGCGAGCCAGTCCATCAGGCTTTTCGCCGCGTCGAGCTTCTTGGTTGTCTTCATGATGCCGGACGCCTCGAGATCCCAGCCCAGCCCTTCGGTTGGAAAGATGATGTCGATGGGCGCGCCCGATTTCTTGGTCGTCACGGCGCGATATTCGAACGACACGCCGATCGGGAATTCACCCGCGCCCGCCTGGCGGCATGGCTTCGATCCGGAATGCGTGTATTGCGCGATGTTCTGATGCAGCGCGTCCATGTACTTCCACGCGTCGGCTTCGCCCCACATCTGGATCCAGCCGGCCACGTCGAGGTAGCCCGTGCCCGATGACGCAGGATTCGGCATCACGATGCGGCCCTTGTAAACCGGCTTGGCCAGATCCTTCCAGGTCTCGGGCTTCGGCAGGCCGAGCTTGGCGGCTTCCACGGTATTGAAGCAGATGGCGGCGCCATAGACGTCCATGCCGACCCACAATGGCGGGTTCGACGGATCGCGGTACGCCGGCGTGATCTTGTCGAGGCCCTTGGGCGCATAACCCTGCAGCATGCCCTCGTTGGCGAAGACCGCCATGCTCGAGGCCGAGACGCCGACGACGAGGTCGGCCACCGGGTTCGCCTTCTCGGCGAGCAGCTTCGACGTGATGACACCGGTCGAGTCGCGCGTCCACTTGATATCGATGTTCGGATAAGCCTTGTTGAAGCCTTCGGTGTAGGCCTTCAGCTGGTCGGTCTCGAGCGCCGTGTAGACATTGAGCTCCGTCTTCTGCGCGAGCGCGGCGCCCGTTGCCAACGCGAACACCACCAACGCGGACGACCATCCGCGCATTGCCGATGCAACTCTCATTGCGTTCTCCCTCGTTCCACGTGCGTTCGAAAACCCCGAAAACCTCGGCCAAGGATCGCTCGCGCTGATGCTACCCGCGGGATGGCCCCCGGGCAACGAAAGCGTATGACCCATGCGGGCAAGGCGAAAGACGTGCTGGACATCGCGTCAACCTTTCGCCCGACCCACAAGGAAAATGGCACTCATCGTAGCGCGTCCGGATTGCAGATTGTTGACAATCTACACGTGGCGACGTCTAATCGCAACATGCTGAAGACCGGAAACGGCCATGGCGGTGGCCAATCGTCCCGCCCGGCGACCGCCGCGCCCCGCGCACCGCGCCACGCCAGCGCGCTCCCCGGCACCATCGCGATGCTGCAGTCGAATTCGCTCCCCACGCTGGTGCAGCGCGAGATCGAGCGGATGATCCTGGCGGGCGACCTCCCGGCCGGCGCCAAGCTGAACGAAGTGACGATCGCCGGACTCCTCGGGGTTTCGCGCGGCCCCGTGCGCGAAGCGTTTCGCGCACTGGAGGAGTCGGGGCTCGTGCGCCTTGAAAAGAATCGCGGCGTGTTTGTGCGACAGATCGCCGTCGAGGAAGCCGACGAGATCTATGAGCTGCGCGCGGTTCTCGATGAATTCGCCGGTCGCCGCGTCGCGCAGACGATTGCACCCGCCGATCTCAAGGCGTTGCGCACGGTGGTCGAGCGCATGGACCGCGCCGCTACGCGCAGCGACGTCGATGCGTACCACGCGGCCAATCTTGAATTCCACGACACGCTGGTCGCGCTCGCCGGCAACGGCAAGCTGCTCGCCACGTATCGGCGGCTGGTCAACGAGCTGCACCTTTATCGACGCGCCACGCTCGCCCAGGCCGGCGCGCTGCCGCTGTCCGCGCGCGAGCACCACGACATTCTGGACAAGATCGCCGCCGGCCAGGCGGCGGCGGCGGGGCACGCGCTGCACGAGCACGTAATGGGCAGCCGCGAGCGGATGCACCGTGCGCGCCGCGTACCGCCCGCCGCCGCAGTCGCGCCCTCCGCGCGGCGCCGGAGAAAGGGATGAACGTTCCTGCACCGCGCAGCGTCACCGTCAACGGACGCCTGTACCGCTGGCCCGACCGGCCGCTGGTCGTCGTGTGCGTGGACGGCTGCGAGCCCGATTACATCAACCAGGCCATCGCGGCTGGGCGCGCGCCGTTCCTGGCGTCGCTCGCGAAGCGCGGCACCTGCCTCACCGCCGATTGCGTGGTGCCGTCGTTCACCAATCCCAACAACCTGTCGATCGTGACCGGCGCGCCGCCGGCGGTCCACGGAATCTGCGGCAACTTTTTCTGGGACGCCGACGCGCAGGCCGAAGTGATGATGAACGACGCCAAATATCTTCGCGCGGGTACGATTCTCGCGGCGTTGGCCGACGCGGGCGCCAAGGTGGCCGTCGTCACCGCCAAGGACAAGCTGCGCTCGCTGCTGGGGCACAAGCTCGCCGGAATCTGCTTCTCGTCTGAAAAAGCCGATCAGGTCACGATGGACGTCAACGGCATTGCCGACGTGCTCGCGCTGACCGGGTTGCCCGTGCCTTCGGTCTACAGCGCCGCGCTGTCGGAATTCGTGTTTGCCGCCGGCCTCGCGTTGTTGAAGCGTGACCGCCCCGACGTGATGTATCTGTCGACCACCGACTACGTCCAGCACAAGTCCGCGCCGGGAACGGGCCCGGCGAACGACTTCACGGCGATGCTCGACCGTTACCTCGGCGAGATGGATGCGCTGGGCGCCACCGTCGTGCTTACCGCCGATCACGGGATGAACGCCAAGACCGATGCGCTCGGCCGGCCCAACATCGTGTTTCTGCAGGAGCAACTCGACGCATGGTTCGGCGCCGGCGCCACGCGCGTCATCCTGCCGATCACCGATCCCTATGTCGTGCATCACGGCGCACTGGGCTCGTATGCGACGGTCTATCTTGCGGACGCGACGTCGCGCGACGACGCCACGCGCAGGATCGCGGGCATGCGTGGCATCGAGGGCGTGTACTCGCGCGAACAGGCCTGCGCGACATTCGAGCTGCCGCCCGATCGCGTCGGCGATCTCGTCGTGGTTTCCGAGCGCCTGACGGTGATCGGCACCAGCCCCGACCGCCATGATCTTTCCGGGCTCGACGTGCCGCTGCGTTCGCACGGCGGCCTTTCCGAGCAGCGGGTGCCGTTGATTGCCAACCGGCTTGCCCCTGACCTCCCCGAGCGGCGCTGGCGCAACTTCGACGCGTTCGACCTCGCGCTCAATCATCTGCGTTAGCCATTCGCGCCACCGATGAACATGATGACGGAACTGGCCGGAGTGAAATTGGGGGCCCCGCTGCGGGCCGCGATGCGCATTGCCGGTGAGTCGGTCGGGAGTGACCGCGTCATCGAAGTGCGCAACCCGTATACGAAGGCGATCGTGGGCACGGTGCCCAAGGCGACGATCGCCGACGTGCGGCGCGCGTTCGCCATCGCGAAGGGCTATCGAGCGACGCTGACGCGCTATGAGCGCGCGCAGATCATGTATCGGACTGCCGAGCTGATCCGAACCCGCGCCAACGCCATTTCCGACCTGATCACCGCCGAATCCGGCCTGTGCAAGAAAGACTCGAGCTACGAGGTCGGCCGCGCCTGCGACGTGTTCACGTTCGCCGGCAACGCGGCGCTGCAGGACGACGGCCAGGTGTTCTCGTGCGACCTGACGCCCCATGGCAAGTCGCGCAAGGTGTATACGCTGCGCGAGCCGCTGCTCGGCGTCATTTCGGCGATCACGCCCTTCAACCATCCCTTGAACCAGGTCGCGCACAAGATTGCGCCGGCGATCGCGACCAACAACCGGATGGTGTTGAAGCCGACGGAAAAAACGCCGCTCAGCGCATTGCTGTTGGCCGACCTGCTCTACGAGGCGGGCCTGCCTCCGCCGATGCTGTCGGTCGTGACCGGCGATCCGCGGGAGATCGCCGACGAGATGCTCGTCAATCCGGACGTCGATCTCGTCACCTTTACCGGCGGCGTCCCGATCGGCAAATACATCGCGGCCACGGCCGTCTACAAGCGGCAAGTGCTCGAGCTCGGCGGCAACGATCCGCTCATCGTGATGGAGGACGCCGATCTGGACGAAGCGGCGTCACTGGCCGCGGCCGGCTCGTACAAGAATTCCGGGCAGCGGTGCACGGCGGTCAAGCGCATGCTCGTCCACGAGCGGGTCGCCGATGCCTTCGTCGAACGTCTGGTCGCGCGGACGCAGGCATGGACGTACGGCGATCCGGCCGATCCAGCCATCGACATGGGGACCGTCATCGACGTCGCGTCGGCCATCAATTGCGAAACCCGCGTCAACGATGCCGTAGCGCAAGGCGCCAAGCTGCTCGCCGGCAACGTCCGGCGCGGCGCGCTGTATTCGCCCACCGTCATCGACCACGTCCATCCCGAAATGAACGTCGTGAAGACCGAAACGTTCGGCCCGGTGTCGCCGGTGATCCGTTTCCGCGATATCGCCGACGCCATTCGCATTTCCAACGGCACCGCGTACGGATTGTCGTCGTCGGTATGCACCAACCGGCTCGACTACATCACGCGTTTCGTGACCGAGTTGCAGGTCGGCACGGTCAACATCCGCGAGGTGCCCGGTTACCGGCTCGAACTAACGCCGTTCGGCGGCATCAAAGACTCCGGGCTGGGCTACAAGGAAGGCGTGCAGGAAGCGATGAAGAGCTTCACCAACACCAAGACGTATTCGCTGCCATGGTGACTTTCGCCTGACCATGCAGATCCTGCTCAACCTGCTGGCCGGCGTGTCGCTGCTCGTGTGGGGCACGCACATCGTGCGCACCGGCATCCTGCGGCTGTACGGCGCCAACCTGCGCCGCGTGCTGCGCAAGAGCATCAACAAGCGCTTCACGGCGTTTCTCGCCGGGCTTGGCGTTACCGGGCTCATCCAGAGCAGCACGGCTACAGCGTTGATCATCTCCGCGTTCGCCGGCCAGGGGCTGATCAGCACCGCCCCTGCCCTCGCGGTCATGCTCGGCGCCGACGTCGGCACGTCGCTGGTGACGGTGATTCTCTCGTTCGACCTGTCGTGGCTTGCGCCGCTGCTGATCTTCGTCGGCGTCACGCTGTTTCTCGCCAGGCAATCGACGAACGTCGGCCGCTTCGGCCGGATCCTGATCGGGCTCGGCCTCATTATTTTCGCGCTGCAGTGGATTTCGCTCGCCGCCAAGCCGTTCGTCCAGGCCGCGGGCGTCAAGGTGATCTTCGCCTCGCTCACCGGCGACGTGCTGCTCGACATGCTGGTGGCGGCGCTGTTCACGATCCTGTGCTATTCAAGCCTCGCCGTGGTCCTGCTGATGGCCACATTGGCGTCGCTGTCGATGATTTCCCTGCCGGTAGCGCTCGGTCTCGTGCTCGGCGCGAATCTCGGCAGTGGCCTTCTCGGGATGCTGTCGACACTGCGCTCGCCGCCGGAAGCGCGCCGCGTGACGCTGGGCAATTTCCTGTTCAAGCTGATCGGCTGCGTGCTCGCCATCCCTTTGCTCTCCCGTGTCGATGGCTGGATCTCCGGTCTGGAGCTCGATCCCGCGCGCGAAGTGGTTCTGTTTCACCTCTTCTTCAACGTCGCGCTGTCGTTGCTGTTCATCTTCTGGACGGAAAAAATCGCACGCGTCGCGGAACGACTGCTTCCCAACAAGCCGGTTGCCGACGACCCGGGCAAGCCGCGCAACCTCGACCCATCCGCGCTCGACACGCCACCGCTTGCGATCGCCAATGCGGCACGCGAGGCAATGCGCATCGGCGACGTCGTCGAAGACATGCTCACCGGCATGCTCACCGTGCTCAAGACCAACGACCGCTCGCTCGCCAACAGGCTGCGCAAGAAGGACGATGTCGTCGACGAGCTCTACACGGCGGTCAAGCTTTACCTCACGCAAGTCTCCCGCGAAGCGCTGGACGAGAAGGAAGGACGGCGGTGGGCCGACATCGTGTCGTTCACGATCAATCTCGAGCAGGTCGGCGACATCATCGAGCGGGTGCTGACCGACATCGAGGAGAAGAAGATCGCCAAGCACCGGAGCTTCTCCGACGCCGGCATGGCCGAGATCTGCGACTTGCACGCGCGTCTCGTCGCCAACCTCCGGCTGGGAATGAGCGTGTTCCTGCACGGCGACCTCAAAAGCGCGCAGGAATTGCTCGCGCAGAAGGTGCTGTTCCGCGACCTCGAGCGCGCGTACGCCGATTCCCATCTTGGACGGCTCGCCGGCAACACGCTGGAAAGCATCGAGACGTCGTCGCTGCACCTCGATCTCATTTCCGACTTCAAGCGGATGAACTCGCACATTTGCTCGATCGCCTATCCGATCCTGGAGCAGGCCGGCGTGCTCGCCCGCACGCGTTTGAAGGAGCCTGCCCCGGCCCCTCCCGATGACGATCCGGTGCCCGCCGACGCGCCTGACGTGAAAACGGATTGGCCGAAGCCCAAGCCGCGGACCGCCTGACGCGAAACGCTTGTCATGGCCCTCTCCCTTTCCGACATCTGCATCCTGTTCGGGCGCAAAGGCGGCCGCGCGTACTCGGGCGAGCCGGTCACGCAGCTCGAGCATGCGCTGCAGACCGCGGCGCGGGCCGAAGAAGCGGGCGCACCGCCTGCGCTGATCACGGCGGCCTTGCTGCACGATCTCGGCCATATGCTGAACGACCAGGGCGAAACGCCGACGCTGCGCGGCGTCGACGACCTGCATCAGTACGCCGCGCTGCCCTTCCTGCGTCCGTTGTTCGCCGACGACGTGCTGGCGCCGATCAGGCTGCACGTCGACGCCAAGCGCTACCTGTGCGCGACACGCGACGGCTACTTCGATGCGCTGTCGGCGGACTCCAAGCGCAGCCTTGCGCTGCAGGGCGGCATCTTCACGCCGGAGGAAGCCGACGCGTTCATTGCGCAGCCTTTTGCCGCGGACGCGGTCGCGGTCCGCCTGTGGGACGATCTCGCGAAGGTCGCCAATGCCGCCACCCCGCCGCTTGCGCATTTCGTCGTCGCGCTGGAAGCTGCGCAGCGACTGCCCGTGCATCCGGCAACCTAGCGCCTGTTCACAGGCCCTGACAACGCCGTCGCGCGGTGGAGCTCACTCTCGGCGTAACGCTCGCCGTCCTCGGCGCGGGACTGCTGCACGCGGGCTGGAATGCGCTGCTCAAATCGGCGGGCGGCGGCGATCCGCTCCTTGACACGGCGACCGTCGTTGCCGGTTCCACGATCTGCTCGCTGGTGGCCTTGCCGTTCGTGCCGCTGCCGATCACCGCGTCGTGGCCGTTCGGGCTCGCCTCCGTGGTCATCCATTTCTTCTACTTCCTGACGCTGGCGCAGGCCTATCGGACCGGAGACCTGTCGTTCGCGTATCCGCTGATGCGCGGCACGGCGCCGCTGCTCGTCACGCTGCTCGGCATCGGCTTCCTGCGCGAACTGCCGACGGCGCAGGTCACGCTCGGAATCCTGCTGATCAGCGCCGGCATCGTGGGGATCGCGTTCGCACAGCGGCACCATCATCCCCGCGCCGCCGTCTATTGGGCGCTCGGCAATGCCACGATCATTGCCGTCTACACGCTGGTCGACGGCGCCGGCGCCCGCTCGTCCGGCAATGCGCTTTCGTACGTGGTATGGCTGTCGTTCCTCGAGGGCGTCGTGTTCCTGGTCTGGATCCGCGCCCGGCGCGGTGCTGACGCCGTCACGTACATCGGCGCGCAATGGCGGCGCGGCCTGCTTGGCGGATTCTGCAGCGTGGCCGCCTATGCAATCGTCCTGTGGGCGATGACGCGTGCGCCGGTCGCGGCCGTCGCGGCGCTGCGCGAAACGTCGGTGCTGTTCGCGGCTATTATCGGGACGCTGCTGTTGAAAGAAGGCTTCGGCGTCGCGCGTCTCGTTGGTGCGGCCAGCGTGGTCGCGGGCGTGGCGGCACTCAAGCTCTCCTAAGGAACCGCACGCCATGTCTGCACTCCCCACGCAGGCGCAAGTCGTCATCGTCGGCGGCGGCATTGCCGGCGCGTCGACCGCCTATCACCTGACCAAGCTCGGCATCACCGATGTCGTGCTGCTCGAACAGGGCAAGCTCACGTGCGGAACGACGTGGCATGCGGCCGGACTCGTCGGGCAGACGCGCGCGACGCGCAACGCAACGCGGATGAGCCAGTACGGGATCGAGCTGTATTCGACGCTCGAGGCCGAAACCGGCCTGGCGACCGGCTGGAAACGATGCGGCAGCCTCAACGTCGCGAAAACGCCGGAGCGGCTGCAGCTCATGACGCGGCAGATGGCGCGCGCGAAGAGCTTCGGCATCGCGTTCGACTTCATTTCACCCGCCGAGGCGGCGCGTATCGCGCCGATCCTGCGCACCGACGACCTGGCAGGCGCCGTATGGATCCCCGGCGATGGCAAGGCCAACCCGACCGACCTGACGCAGTCGCTCGCCAAGGGCGCTCGGACGCGCGGCGCAAGAATCATCGAAGGCGTCAAAGTCACCGGCGTGACGATCGATCACGGTCGCGTGGCCGGCGTCACGTGGTCGAGCGCCGAAGGTTCCGGGGAAATCCGCTGCGCCACGCTCGTCAATTGCGGCGGGCAGTGGGCGCGCGAGTTCGGCCGCGGTGCGGGCGTCAACGTGCCGCTCTATGCCGCCGAGCATTTCTACATCGTCACCCGACCGATTCCAGGCGTCACACCCGATCTTCCGGTGATTCGCGATCCCGACGGCTTCATCTATTACAAGGAGGAAGTCGGCGGACTCGTCATGGGCGGCTTCGAGCCGGAAGCCAAGCCATGGAACGTGGCGCCGATTCCCGACGGCTTCGAGTTCCAGCTGCTGCCGGAAGACTGGGACCAATTCGAGATCCTGATGACCAACGCGATTCACCGCACCCCGTGCCTTACAACCGCGCAGATCAGGATGCTGTTGAACGGCCCGGAGAGCTTCACGCCCGACGGCAATTTCATCCTGGGGGAAGCACCCGAAGTCGGCGGCTATTTCGTGTGCGCGGGGTTCAATTCCGCCGGTATTGCCAACGCGGGCGGCGCCGGGAGGCTCATGGCCGAATGGATTGTCGGCGGTGAGGCGCCGATCGACCTCTGGGACGTGGACATCCGCCGCTTCGCCGGCTTCCACGCCAACCGCCGGCACCTGGCCGACCGTACCGTCGAATCGCTCGGGTTGCACTATGCGATGCGGTGGCCGCGCGAGGAATTGCAAACGGTACGGCCATTGCGCCGGTCGCCGCTTTTCGATCGCTTGCGGGCGAAGGGCGCCGTGTTCGGCACCAAGCTCAATTGGGAGCGCGTGAATTATTTCCTGCCGCCGGGCGCGCCCGCCGCGCCGTACACGCTCGACACGCCGCAATGGCTGCCGTTCGTTCTCGACGAGCAGCGGGCGTGCCGCGAAGACGTGGTCGTTTTCGATCAGACGTCGTTCGCCAAGTTCGTGCTCAAGGGGCGCGATGCGCTCGCGGTGCTGCAACGCCTGTGCGCGAATGAAATCGACGTCCCGATCGGCAAGATGGTGTACACGGCGATGCTCAACCAGCGCGGCGGCTTCGAGAGCGACTTGACGATCACGCGCCTCGCCCGCGACACGTTCTTCATTCTCACGGGCTCCGGTCAGGCCACCCGCGACGCCGCATGGATCGAGCGTCACATCGCGACCCATGAATTCGCGGCGCTGGTCGATGTCACCAGTGCCTATTCGGTGATTTCGCTGATGGGCCCGCAGTCCGAGGCGCTGCTGCGCACGCTGTCGCCCGACGATCTTTCGAAGGCGGGTCTGCCGTTTGCGATGACCGCCGAGATCGACGTCGGCTATGCGCGCGTACGCGCGGCGCGAATGAGTTACGTCGGCGGTCCCGGCTACGAAATGGTGGTGCCGACCGACCAGTGCGTGACGCTGTACGACGCGCTATGGAGCGCGGGCGCGGACTTCGGATTGCGCGATGCCGGCTACTACACGATCGACGCGTTGCGCATCGAAGCGGGCCGTCGCGCGTGGGGTCCGGAATTGTCGCCGGACGAAACACCGCTCGAAGCCGGCCTGACCTACGCGGTCAAGCTCGACAAGCCGGTGCCTTTCATCGGGCGCGATGCGCTGGTGCGGCAACAGAGTGAAGGACTGCGCAAGCGGCTCGTCCTGTTCACCTTCGACGATCCTGCCGCGTTTCCCTGGGGTGGCGAGCCGATCCTCATGGAGGGGCGCAATGTCGGCGAGCTCACGTCGGCCGGCTACAGCCGCAAGCTCGGTCGCGCCATCGCCATGGGCTATGCGCGCGCCGACCACGACGCGCCGCCGTTGTCGGACACCACGCTGCTCGCCGCGCACTATGAAGCGGACATCGCGGGGACAATGTTTGCAGTCACCCCGCACTTGCAGTTACGCTGACGGGCGCATCACCGCGCCGCTGAAATTGCCCCATGCCCAACCGCCTTTCGACGCCCCCGCCGCGGCGCGGCCGCACGCCGTCCAAACCCGGCGTTGTCACGGTCCAGGTGCAAAGCCTCACGCGCGGCCTGTCGTTGCTCGAGGCGCTGGCGCGCGCGGAAGGCGGCCTTACGCTGACCGACCTCGCACAACGCGTGCAGCTCGCGCCGTCGACCGCGCATCGCTTGCTGGCGACGCTGGAAAAGATGGGCTACGTGTACCAGGGCGGCGAGATGGGTCGCTGGTACATCGGCTTGCAGGCGTTCACCGTCGGCACGAGCTTTCTCGCCAATCGCGACTTCGTCGCGCAAAGCCATCCGTACATGCGCCGGCTGATGGAGCAGTCCGGCGAAACGGCCAATCTCGGCATCATCGACGGCACCGAAGCGGTGTTCATCGACCAGGTGCAGTGCCGCGAGATGATGCGCACGATCGTCAAGCTGGGCAGCCGCGTGCCGCTCCACGCGTCGGGCGTGGGCAAGGCGATCTTCGCCGCCCTCCCAGACGACCAGATCGATGCGATTCTCAAGGTCAAGGGCTTGCCGCGGATCACGGCCAATACGATCACGTCGCCGGAAACGATGTGGGCGAGCGTGCGGGTGATCCGGCAGCGGGGCTGGTCGTTCGACGACGAAGAGCACGCGCTCGGCACCCGCTGCGTGGCCGCGCCGATCTACGACGAGCACGCCGACGTGCTCGGCGCGATCTCGCTGGCGGGACCGTCATCGCGGCTTCCCGATGAGCGGATCAAGCAGCTGGGTCCGATAGTTGCGCACACGGCCGAGGAGCTCACGCACCGCCTCGGGGGACGCTGGCCCCACGGCCGGTAGTTGACGAGTCGGCATCGCTTCGCGCCGCCAAGCGTCCGCGATCGTCGATGCTTCGCCATTCACACGCACAAGTCGCGGTCCTGGGTAGCGGCCTCACCGGTTCCACGGTGGCTCTCGAGCTGTCGCGAGCAGGCCGGCGCGTCACCCTGATCGAACAGGATGCGGTGGCGATGAATCGGTCGAGCTTGCGCAACGAGGGCAAGATTCATCTCGGGATGGTTTACGCAGCCGAGGAATCGTTGGCGACGGCGAGCCTCATGCTCGACGGCGCGCTCAGCTTCCGGCGGCTGGTGACGGTCCTGCTCGACGGAAAAGCCGATGCGCTGGCGGCCTCGACCCCCTTTGCCTATCTCGTCGCGAACGACTCGATCCTGACGCCGGCGCAACTAGGCGAGCGCTACGACGCGATCGAGTCGCTGTATTGCGACCGGCTGCGCGATGATCCTCGACTGGATTACCTCGGCCGCCGACCTCCGCGCCTCGTCCGTCCGGTGGAGCTCGCAAGCCTGCGTTCCACCTTCCGTATCGACGCGCTGATCGGCGCCTTCGAGACGGAGGAGCTTGCGATCGACACGGAGCGCTTGGCTGTCGCGCTCAGGGCCGCACTTGCCAGCGATTCGAACATTCGCCTGCTTTCACGATGCAGGATCGAGTCGGTCGCTCGCGATCCGGGCGGCTTCCACGTTGAGGGATGCGGCCCGCTCGGCGCATGGCATGTGCACGCCGAACAGGTCGTGAACTGCCTCTGGGAAAATCGGCTCCGCATCGACGCCCAGCTCGGTGTGGGGCCGAGTGCCGGATGGGTCCATCGACTGAAATATCGAGTCATTGCGCGACTTCCCCCGCAGCTCCGCGAGAGGCCATCGGTCACGATGGTGCAGGGGCCATTCGGCGATGTCGTCGTGCGCCCTGATGGGTACGGCTATTTTTCGTGGTATCCGGTGGGTATGCGCGGATGGTCACACCAGATCGCGCCGCCGGACGCGTGGAACGCGCCGTGCCGAGGCGAGATCGAACGCGAGGTCGCGGAAGGCATCGCGCGCGCAGTCCTTGTCGCCGTCGACGCCTGGTATCCGGGCGCCGCGGACGCCGTTCCAGTCCTGGTTGACGCGGGCACCATCGTCGCCTATGGACAGACCGATGTTGACGATCCGGGAAGCGGCCTTCACGGGCGAACCCGCGTCGGCGTTGCGAGCGTCGACGGCTACCATACGGTCGATCCCGGAAAGTTGACGACTGCGCCCTTGTTCGGTATTCGTGCCGCTCGCCAGGTCCTCGGGACCGGTGCCGCATGAAGACCCGCGCGTCGACATTCCCGAAGGTGGTTGCCTGCATGCCGGCGTGGAACGCCGCCGCCTTCATCGAACCCGTATTGGAATCGCTTGCCGCGCAGACCTATCCCAATCTTCATGTGCTGATCTCGGTCGACGCGGGCGACGACGGCACTGCCGAGCTCTGCGCGAAATTCGCGCAGCGGTACCCCAATTTTGAAATGCTTGCCCAACCGACACGACTGGGTTGGGTCGAAAACAGCAACGTGCTCATACGCCGCGCGGCCGGCGACTACCTTTTCTTCGCGTTTCACGACGATCCCCTCTTTCCCACGTACGTCAGCCGGCTGGTGGAGGCCATCGAACGCAATCCGAATGCGGTCAATGTGTTTTCGGACATGCTGTCGGCAAAAGGGACCGAGGCCTATCGTGAACTGGAAGGAATCACCGATCGATTCGAGAGGGCAAGAAAGCTGCTCTCGCCGTCGGGGCCCTGGTGGTGCCCGAACCGGGGTCTCGTCCGCGCCGAGGTAGCGAAAGAAGTCGGCGGCCTTCGTCGGCACCTGGGCGGTGAGTTCGGCGCCGATTGGCCGTGGCTGATGGGCCTGGCATTGCGGGGCGAGTTCGTTCGCGTTCCGGAGCCCCTGCTCTACAAGGATCGGCGTCCCGAAGGTCTCAATACGAAGTTCATCAAATCCGCGACGATATGGAAAAGGCTGTCGGTTCGTCTGGCTTGCTTGCGCGAGATTCGGCGCGTTCGACCGCCTTTGCTCACATCGTTGAAACTGCATCTGCGAGGCTTGGCCTGCTTCGTTCGCGAGGAGCGGTGGCTCGTGCAACGGAAATTGGCGCGCCGTGCGCGTTTGCGGGGCCCGCCTTGAGTGCGGGAAATTCAGCGGGCAGGCGGCGACCTGATCGCTCAATGTCGGCGGCGATATTCATTTGCGCTTCGGGGAGCCTGGTGGCGGCACGCATCGGCATCGGCCACGTAAGATAGCGGCGGCACGAGAGTCCAAACCATGAAACGCGCGATCGTCATCAGCATCCTCGTCGTCATCGCCGCCGCCGCCGCGACGCCGTGGGTGATCGGCTGGCGCACCGAGCAGCTCGTGCGCGCGCGGGTGGCGCAAGTCGAAGCGGACAAGACCTCGAAGATCCGGCTGCAAATCGACCGGTATGAGCGCGGCTGGCGCGGAGCCAACGCGCGGATCAGTGTGATCGACCGCGTCGGAACACCGCTGATCACGCTACCCGCCGCGATCAGGCACTGGCCGTTTGCGGGCGGAGGCCCGGCCGATTGGGTCGCGGTCCCCGAGCTCGGGACGACCGTCCGTGACGCACTGGGCCCGTGGGCCGAGAAGCTGCCGGATCTCACGACCTACACCCGGCTTTCGTGGAGCGGCAACGTGCTGACGCGCATCGAGTCGCCGGCGTTCAAGCGGCGAGTACCGGAAGTGGCGGGCGGCTCGCTGGAGATCGCGGCCATCTCGGGCACGGTCGACTGGCGACGCGATGGCGGGTTGACTTACGAGTTCGCGCTGCCCGTCTTTCGCGTCGAGCAACAGGCGATCGGCCGCGGCGAAGGTCCCAATGTCGCCGAGTTCAAGGAGGCAGTGATCAAGGGCGATGGCTCGCTCGGAACCACCGAGCGCCGCTGGAACCAGAAAGGATCTCTCACCGCCGCGTCGGTATTGGTAACCGAAGCGGGCAAGACGATCCTGTCCGCGACGACCCCCCTCATCGGCTACGCGAGCATTGACGAGGGCCAGTACGTCGGGATGCAGTTCACCGCCGCCGCTTCGTCCATCAGCGCAAGGCACACGCTGCAGAGTTTCTCGGATGCGACGATCGAGCTCGTGCTCGATGCGCGGCACATCGCGAAGGATCCGCTCGGCCGCCTCCTCGATACCGCGGCGATCGCCACCACCCCGCCGGTGCCAGGCGCCGCCCCGACGTCGGAACCCCCGGCCTCCGATCTCGTCGACGAAGTGCTGCGCGGGTCGCCCGCCGCCGACGTGCGGTTCATGCTGAAGGCGCGCGAGGGCCGCGTCGAGATCAAGCTTGCGCTCGCATTCGACGGCCAGGGCTACGACCCGAAAGTCAGTCGCGGCAGCTGGCTGCAGCGACTCGACGGCGAGCTCAACGCCCGGGCCAGCACGTCGCTGGTCATCACCGGCGCCCGCGCCGGCGCCGGCATGGCGGCGGGCCTGATGCGGCCGGGAGGTTCTGCGGGCGTGAATGCGGGGCCCGACGCGCCGTCGCCCGATGCGGACGCGATCGTCCGCCAGCAGCTGGCGGTGGCCGCGACGCAGGGATGGATTCGCATCGAGGGCGACGAAGTGGCGACGACCGTGTTGTGGCGGAAAGGAAACCTCGCGGTCAACGGCAAGGAGGTGAACGAGTTGCGCGATCTCGCCCAAGGAATGATGGGACGCTGACCGGCCGTGCGCACACAACGTTCAATTTGACCAGCCGTATCCAAAAATCAACGGAGGGAGAGATCATGAAGTCATTCGTAGCGTTGATCAGGGGGTTCACCGTGGCAGCGATCACGACAATTGCCGGCGGCACATCGGCAATGGCGGCAACATTCGTTTATGTCTCGAATGCGGAAGATGGCGATATCAGCGCCTATCGGATGCTCGATTCCGGCGAATTGCAGCCGGGTGCGCGCACCAGGGCGGCAAGCGTCGTCATGCCGATGGCGGTCAGTCCCGATCGTCGCTTCCTGTACGCGGCGTCACGGTCCAAGCCTTACCGGGTGCACGTCTATGCGATCGATCGCGGTACCGGTGAATTGAAGCAATTCTCGGCCTCGCCGCTGGCCGAGAGCTTTCCCTATATCTCGCTCGACAAGACTGGGCGCTTCCTGTTCGGCGCGTCTTATGGCGGCAACGTCGTGAGCGTCAACGCCGTCGAGAGCGACGGGCGCGTGGCCGTCGAGCCGCTGCAGGTGATCCCCGTCGGCCGCCATGCGCATTCGATCCGTGTCGATGCGACCAACCGGTTCGTCTACGTTCCGACGCTCGGCAGCGATGCGATCTTCATGTTCACGTTCGACGCGAAGACCGGCAAGTTGAGCTCGAACACGCCGGCGATCTACCTGGCCAAGCCGGTGACGGGCCCGCGCCATTTCGTCACGTCCGGCGACAACCGGTTCGTGTATCTGTTAAGCGAAATGACGGGAACGGTCACGACCCTCGCGGTGGACGGCAAGACGGGGCTGCTGACCGAAGTGAGCGCGGTTTCGGGCCTGCCACCCGATACCAAGCTCGTCCCGGGCGCGCTCCGCGGCTCCATTCCCGGCCGCAACATGGACAATGACATCTGGGCGGCGGACGTCCACATGACGCCGAACGGCAAATACATGTACATCTCGGAGCGCACCAGCAACGCAATCGGCGCCTTTGGCGTCGATGCGGCCAGCGGCAAGCTTACCTACCTGTCGAGCACGCCCACCGAGCGTCAGCCGCGCGGATTTGCCATCGATCCGAAGGGGAGGTTCCTCGTCGCCACCGGCGAAAAATCGGACACGATTTCCGTGTACTCCATCGACCAGGCCACTGGCTCGCTCAAGTTCCTGAGCAAGTACCCGACCGGGAAAGGAGCCAACTGGGTCGAGATCGTGAGCTTCGACTGAGCGATCGATCGCGGCTTACCTGCCTTCGAGCAGCGCAGTGCGCCGCGCGAGATCGGATTGCGGCGCCGGCTGCCACCGCGACAGCAGCTCCTCGGCATCCGCGAATTCGTTGCAGGTGAGCACCATGTCGCAGCCGGCGCTCAACGCCGCGTCCGCGCGCGCGACGATGTCGCCGGCGGTATGCGCGCCGGCCATGCCGAGATCGTCGGAAAAGACGAGGCCGTCGAAACCGTAGCGATCGCGCAACAGGTCCTGCAGCCAGATCCGCGAATAGCCGGCCGGCAACGCGTCGACCGCCGGGTAGATCACATGCGCGGGCATGACCGCCTCGAGACCCTCGCGGATCAGCGCCGCAAACGGGAGCAGGTCGCTGGCAGCGAGCTCGGCGAAAGATCGCTCATCGACGGGAACATCGACGTGCGAATCCGCGGCGACGAAACCATGCCCCGGAAAATGCTTGCCGACGGCCGCGCAACCACCCGCGTTGAGTCCGAGGCGCAAGCTCGAGGCGAGTTGCGCAACGGCGTTCGCCTCGCTGTGAAAGGCGCGATCGCCGATCACGGTGCTCGACCCGAAATCGAGATCGAGCACCGGCGCGAAGCTGAAATCGATGCCATGGACGCGCAATTCGCGAGCGATGATCGTGCCTAAGCGAGTTGCCTCGCGCGCCGCCGCGGCGGCGTCGCCATCCCATTGGTCGCCCAGCGTGCGCATGGCCGGGATCGGCGTAAAGCCGTCGCGAAACCGCTGGACGCGGCCACCTTCATGGTCGACGCAGATCAACAGCGAGGGCGTGCGCAGCGCACGAATCTGCGCGGTGAGCGCGTCAAGTTGGCGCCCACCGGTGAAATTTCGAGCGAACAGGATCACCGCGCCGACGAGCGGATGGACGAGGCGCTCGCGATCGGCCGCGGTGAGCTCGATGCCCTCGATGCCAAGGACCACCGGGCCGCGTGCAATGGAAAGCGTGCTCATCGCAGGAGGCATTCGCAGCGAGCTAGGCGGACGAAGCGGCAGCGGCTTCGCGCAACAGCGCCTTCATCTGCCGCACCGCCTCGCGCAGGCCGATGAATACCGCGCGCGACACGATCGCGTGCCCGATGTGCAGCTCGCGAATCCCCGGCAGCGACGCCACCGGCTGCACGTTGAAATAGGTAAGCGCATGACCCGCGTTGAAGCGCAGCCCGGCGCCGAGGATCGCCGCGCCCGCGGTGCGGATCCTGGCCAGCTCGGCGACGACTGCCGCACTCTCCGGGTCGCGGCCCTTGGCGTGAAACGCGTGCGCGTAAGGGCCGGTGTGCACTTCGCAGACCTTGGCGCCGATGCGCGCCGCGGCCTCGACCTGCGCAATCTCGGCATCGATGAACACCGACGTCACGATCCCCGCGTCGGCAAGCTGCGCGACCGCGTTGCGCAGCTTGGCTTCCTGTCCCGCGACGTCGAGGCCGCCTTCGGTCGTGATCTCGTGCCGCCCTTCCGGCACCAGCATCGCCATTTCGGGCTTGACCCGGCACGCGATACCGAGCATTTCCGGTGTCGCGGCCATTTCCAGGTTGAGCTTGATGTTCACCAGCTCGCGCAACCGCCGCACGTCCTCGTCCTGGATGTGGCGGCGGTCTTCGCGCAGATGCACGGTGATCCCGTCGGCGCCGCCCAGATGGGCCTCGACCGCCGCCCATACGGGATCAGGCTCATACGTGCGGCGCGCCTGCCGCAGCGTGGCCACGTGGTCGATGTTGACGCCGAGCTCGATCATGCTGCCGGTCCTTCCTCGTCCAATGCCTGCAGGTCGCGCACTACCCTGCGGCTGAAGATATGGCGCGCTTCGAGGTAGTGATCGAGCACCTCGCGCATCAGGCGCTTGGCCTCGGCCGCTACTTCCGCATCGGGAAACCTTCGCGCCGCCAACGCCAGCAGCGTCGCGCCGCGAACCGTCGGCCAGCGCCGACCCGGCTCGCGCGCAACGTTCGCCATTGCGCGACGCGGCCCGCGGTCGAAGACGTAATGGTACCTGTGTGCGGCGTCGATCGCCGCGCCCGATTCGACATCGTGCGTCAGCGGCAACGCATAGCCCAGCTCCGCGAGCAGCCGCAGCTCGAAGCCGCGCAGCACTGTCGCCTGGTCCGCGGCGCCCAGGCGCTCGGCCAGTGCGCGCAGCGCCTCCGCATAATCATCGAAGAGCGCCGGGTGCGGGTCCTCTCTCGCGATCAGCTTCAGCAGCAACTCGTTGAGATAGAAGCCGCAGAGCAATGCGGAGCCGCCGGGCAGCGGCAACCCGCCGCGCCACTCGGCCCTGTGCAGCGTCTTCAATTCGCCGGTCCCGGACCAGGTCAGGGCCAGCGGCGCGAACGCCTGCAGCAGCCCGCGCATTTCCGAGCGCGGCCGCTTGGCGCCGCGCGCGACGAGCGCGACGCGGCCGTAAGTGGATGTGAACGCCTCGACGATGAGGCTCGTCTCGCGATACGGATAGGCATGCAGCACGAACGCGGGCTCGTCGTCGCGTCGCTGCACCGGTTGGCGGGTCGCCACGGGCGAGGCCGTCAGTACCCGAAGCGCGTCAGCGACCGCTCGGTGTCGGCCCATCCGCTTTTCACGCGCACCCACACTTCGAGAAACACCTTGCCGCCGAAGAGGCGCTCCATCTCGGCCCGCGCCTGCGTCGCGATCGCTTTCATGCGCGCACCGCCTTCGCCGAGCAGGATGGCGCGCTGGCCCGCCTTGTCGACGTACACCGTCGCGTAGATCCGCCGCAGCGCACCGTCGAGCTCGAACTTGTCGATCGCGACCGTCGTCGCGTAAGGGACTTCATCGCCCAGCAGGCGGAAGATTTTCTCGCGGATGAACTCGGCCGCCAGGAAACGCTCGTCGCGATCGGTCACGTCCTCGCTGGGATACATCGGCGGGGACTTCGGCAGCGTCCTGGCGATTTCCGCCCGCAGCTCGGGCAATTGCGTGCCCCGCTCCGCCGACACGGGAACGATCGCCGCGAACGCATGCAATTGCGCGATCTCGGCCATCCTCGGCAGCAGCATGGACTTGTCGGAGACGAGATCGATCTTGTTGACCGCCGCGATCACCGGGACGTCGGCGGGCAGCAGCCTGATGACGTCGCGATCGGCGCCGATGATCCGCGTGGCATCGAGCACGAACACCACGGCGTCCACACCGGCGAGACTCTCGCGCACGGTGTGATTCAAACGATCGTTGAGCCGGGAGCGATGTTGCGTCTGGAAACCCGGCGTGTCGACGAACACGAACTGCGCTTCCGCGTCCGTGACGATCCCCAGGATGCGATAGCGGGTCGTTTGAGGTTTTTTCGACGTGATGCTGATTTTCTGGCCGATGAGCGCGTTCATGAGCGTCGACTTGCCCACGCTCGGCCGGCCCACGATCGCGACATGGCCGCAGCGAAAGTCCGGCGTCACGGCTTCAGGCGCCGCCACGCGTTGCTCCGCCTGCCTGCTGCATTGCCAGCAATCCTGCGGCCTCCGCGGCCGCCTGCTCCGCGGCCCTGCGGCTCGCGCCTTGACCCGCAACCGCAAGCGCGAGCGCGGGGATACGGCACTCGACTTCGAACAGTTGCGCGTGGGCCTCGCCGGAGGTCGCCGTCACGACATATTCCGGCACGGGCAGGCGGCGCGCCTGCAGCCATTCCTGCAGCCGCGTCTTGGGATCCTTCGCCAGCGCCGCCGGATCGGCCTCGCTCAGCACTTCACCGAAGCAGGTCACGATCGCGGCGCGCGCCGCGTCGAATCCGCCATCCAGAAACACGGCGCCGAACACCGCCTCGAGGGCATCGGCGAGAATCGACGGGCGATCGGCGCCGCCGCTCTTCAATTCGCCCTCGCCCAACTCGATTTCCTTCCCCAGTCCGAGCGTACGCGCGACGCGCGTTAACGTGTCCTGGTTGACGAGCGCCGCGCGGACCCGCGACAGATCGCCTTCGGGCAACGCGCGAAAGCGCTCGAACAGCGCGACGCCGATCACGCAGTTGAGGACCGCATCACCGACGAATTCCAGCCGCTCGTTGTGCGATGAACGTGCGCTGCGGTGCGTGAGCGCCTGGCGCAACAGGTCAGGCTGGCGAAACGTGTAGCCGAGTTGCGTACGCAGTGAGGCGGCCATCCGATCGCTTGGGGTGCCTACCGCGAGGCGGACGCGTTGAATTCCAGCAGAAGGCTCACGTTGCTTACCATGGGCAGAATCTTCTGCCAGCTCGCCGACGCGGTGACGACGTTGCCGCTCTTTGAAATCTCGACGTCCTTGGGAGTGATCGCGTCCGCATAGTCGGCGGACAGCTTGCGATCCATTCCGCGGCGGATCGAGGCTACCGACAAATCGCTGGAATCCGCCACCGCGGCCTCGAGCGCCCGCTGGATCGTGTACCACTCGATGTAGGCGGGAATCATCCGGAACGCCAGCAAGGCCACGACGAGCAGCACCGCGGCCACGAACAGGAACCCGATCATCGACAATCCGCGCTGCCGCCGTTGCGTTGTGGTCGCCATTGTTGTGGTCTCCCCTCGTCGTGCTACTGGATACCGCTACCGACGCGCTTGAACGAAAAACTTGAGATGTCGTCCCAATTGAACCAGATGAAAAACGCCTTGCCGCGGATGTGGTCGTCGGGGACGAATCCCCAGTAGCGGCTGTCGTCGCTGTTGTCGCGATTATCGCCCATCATGAAATAGTGGCCCGCCGGCACCTTGCAGGTGAATCCGCGGTCATTGTAGTCGCAATTCTCGCGGTCCGGAAACGGACGCACATTCTGCGGATACACCGGCGCGGCCTGCGGATTGACGCCGATCGTATAGGCGTGCTGCCCGGCGCCGCCATTGGCGGTCTCGATCCATTTCTCGAGCGTCTCGAACCGCAGGCTCTCGAGGTAGCTGTACGTGCCGTCGCGTACCTGCGGCAGCGGCTGCCCGTTAACTGTCAGCTTCTTGTCCTGGTATGTCACGACGTCGCCGCCTACGCCGACGACGCGCTTGATGAAATCCTGGCTCGGATTGACCGGGTAGCGGAATACCACGACATCGCCGCGCTGCGGCTCGGCCACCGGAATCACCTTCGCTTCGACGATCGGCAGCCGCAATCCGTACGCGAACTTGTTGACCAGGATGAAATCGCCGACTTCGAGCGTGGGCCGCATCGACGACGACGGAATCTTGAACGGTTCCGCGACGAACGAGCGCAGCAGAAAGACGACGAGCAGGACCGGAAAGAAACTCGCCGCATACTCGACCCATGCCGGTTCGGGCGCATCCGCGGCGCGGCGCCTGGCGAAATAGACGCGGTCGACAAACCACAATACGCCGGTGGCGAGCGTCAGCAGGAACAGGATCAGCGCAAAGTTCATTGTTGTTGGGTCTTGGGCGAGCAGCACAAACAGGCGGCGGCGGCGAATTGTGCCACGCCGGCCGGCCGTGACGGCCGCCGTTCGGCATTCTCATATCGCATTTCGTCTATTTTTCGCCAACTTGCAGGATGGCCAGGAACGCCTCCTGCGGGATTTCGACGCTGCCGACGGCCTTCATCCGCTTCTTGCCGGCCTTCTGCTTTTCCAGGAGCTTCTTCTTGCGCGTGATGTCGCCGCCATAGCATTTCGCCAGCACATTCTTGCGCATCGCCTTGATCGTCTCGCGTGCGATGATCTGCGCGCCGATCGACGCCTGCACGGCCACGTCGAACATCTGCCGCGGAATCAGCTTGCGCATCTTTGCCGCCACCTCCCGCCCGCGGTACATCGACACCGACCGGTGCACCATGACGGACAGCGCGTCGACACGCTCGCTGTTGATCAGGATGTCGAGCTTCACGACGTCCGCGGCCCGGAACTCCTTGAATTCGTAGTCGAGCGACGCATAGCCGCGCGACACCGACTTCAGCTTGTCGAAGAAGTCCATTACCACCTCGGCCATCGGCAGCTCGTAGGTGAGCATGACCTGCCGGCCGAGGTACTGCATGTTCTTCTGCACCCCGCGCTTCTCCGTGCACAGCGTGATCACGGGACCGACGTATTCCTGCGGCATCAGGATGGTCGCGGTGATGATCGGCTCGCGGATTTCCTCGACGCGCGACAGGTCGGGCAGCTTCGACGGATTCTCGATCTCGAGCAGCGTGCCGTCGCGCATCAGCACCTGATATACAACGGTTGGCGCCGTCGTGATCAAGTCCATGTCGTATTCGCGCTCGAGGCGCTCCTGCACGATATCCATGTGCAGCAGGCCCAGAAAGCCGCAGCGGAAGCCAAAGCCGAGCGCCTGCGAGACTTCCGGCTCGTAATGCAGCGACGCATCGTTCAGCTTCAGCTTGTTGAGCGCGTCGCGCAGCGCCTCGTACTGATTGGACTCCACCGGGTAGAGTCCGGCGAACACCTGCGGCTTCACCTCCTTGAAGCCCGGCAGCGGCGCCGGCGCCGGCCGGTTCGCGAGCGTCACGGTATCGCCGACCTTGGCCGCGTCGATTTCCTTGATGCCCGCGATGATGAAGCCGACGTCGCCGGCCGAGAGGGAATCCCGCGCCACCGACTTTGGCGTGAACACGCCGACCTGCTCGCAGTTGTACGTCGATCCCTGCACCATCAGAAGGATCTTGTCCTTCGGTTTCAACGTGCCGTTCATCACGCGCACCAGCATGACGACGCCCACGTAGTTGTCGAACCAGGAGTCGATGATCAACGCGGATAGCGGCGCTTCGGGGTCTCCTACCGGCGGCGGCACTTTGGCGATCACGGCCTCGAGGATGTCGTCGATGCCGACGCCGTTCTTGGCGCTCGCGCGGACCGCGTCGGTGGCATCGATGCCGATGATGTCCTCGATTTCGTCGATCACACGCTCCGGGTCGGCCGAAGGCAGGTCGATCTTGTTCAGCACCGGCACCACTTCGACGCCCTGCTCGATCGCGGTGTAGCAATTGGCGACCGTCTGCGCTTCGACGCCTTGCGAAGCGTCGACGACCAATAGCGCGCCTTCGCACGCGGCGAGCGAGCGCGAGACTTCATACGCGAAATCGACGTGGCCCGGTGTATCGATCAGGTTGAGCGCGTAGGTTTCGCCATCGCGCGCCTTGTAGGTGAGCGCGGCCGTCTGCGCCTTGATCGTGATGCCGCGCTCGCGCTCGAGGTCCATCGAATCCAGCACCTGCTCGCTCATCTCGCGATCGGACAATCCACCGCAACGCTGGATGAAGCGATCGGCGAGCGTCGACTTCCCGTGGTCGATGTGGGCGATGATCGAGAAGTTGCGGATGTGGCGCACGATGTGGGCGGGGGAAAATCGAAGGGCACCCGGAAGTGCCCTAGGAGGGGATCGGTGCGAAGCGCGCCGAGCCTTAAGGTTGCCAGCGGAAAGCGTTGAATTTTAACCGATTCCGCCCTATTGCGCGAGTTTGGCCAACGCCGCCTCGACTGCATCGGCGTCAAGATGGAAGTGACAGAGCTCGATCCCGTCCGCGGGGGCTCCGAGCAACAGCACTGGAACGCGTTCGCCGAATGCCGCTTCCAGCGCAGGCTCACCATCGACATCCACGTCCACGATGGCCACGTCATGCCGCAGTGCGATGGGCGTGACTGCGTCGCGCATTTCGTCGCACAGATGGCAGTAGGCCCGCGAGAGCAACGTCAATACCGGCATCGCAAAACCCGTCTGCAAGAAAGTACGGCACAAGATGCGGCACGCGACGACGTCCGCAGAGGCATTCAGCCCGCAAACGCGCGCTACCGAGCCTCCGCGAAGCGGACCGCGGTACGCCGATCCGAGCGGGGCGCAGCCCAGGCGCGCAGCGCGCGTCCGCGAGGACGGCGAGGCTGCCGACACGCCATCGCCGCACATCTTGCCGGCATACCAAGGAGGCGGCGGCGCGCTTCGTGCCCTTTCTACGCGGAAAGCGCGCGGCCGCCCGAAGCTTTCCGCGCTAACTGGTTTCGGGGAAGAATTCGTGGCGCGGGCGAAGCCCGCGCCGACGAATTATTCCCCGTTCAAGGTCCGCAGCGTCGAAAAAAACTGCTGATCCCCGCGCTTCATCTGCAGCGTCACCGAAGCACCCTTGTCGATCTTGCCGAGCAGCTCGTTGACCTGCGCCGCCGACTTCGCCTCGGTCGACGTGCCGCCTCGTATGATCGCGATGATGATGTCGCCCGGCTGCACGTTGCCGCGCACGGTCGGCGCCACGTCGTCGACGACCACGCCGGCCTTGAGCTCCGCTTCCTTCTTCTGCTCCTCGGTCAGGTCGGAAAGCACCAGCCCCATCTTGTTGGGCTTCGCCTTTTCCTTCGGCGGCTGATTGCCGCGCCGCGGCTGCGCCACGACGTCTTCCTTCATTTCAGCGACCGTGATGGCGATTTCCTTCTGCTCTTTCTTGCGCCAGATCGTGAGGTTGATCTTCGTCCCGGGCCGCACCGCGGTGATGATCCGCGGCAATTCGTTCGACGTGCGGACGTCGCGGCCGTCGGCCTTGAGGATGATGTCGCTGACTTCCAGGCCGGCTTTCGCCGCGGGGCCGTCCTTTTCGACGCCGGTGACCAGCGCGCCGCGCGGTGCGCCCAGACCGAACGCCTCGGCTTCCTCCTTGCCGACGGCCTGGATCTGGACCCCGATGCGCCCCCGTGTCACGCGCCCCTTGTCCTTGAGCTGCGCGACCGTATTCATCGCGACATCGATGGGAATCGCGAACGCGAGCCCCATGTAGCCCCCCGTGCGCGAATAAATGAGCGAGTTGATGCCGACGACCTCGCCCTTCATGTTGAACAAGGGACCGCCGGAATTGCCCGGATTGATCGCGACGTCGGTCTGGATGAACGGCACCAGGTTTTCCTGCGGCAGATCGCGTCCCTTGGCGCTGACGATGCCGGCAGTCATCGTGTTCTCGAGTCCGAAGGGCTTGCCGATCGCCACCACCCATTCGCCCACGCGCAACTTGTCGGGGTCGCCGATCGTGACCTTCGGCAGGTCCTTGGCTTCGATCTTCAGCAGCGCGATGTCGGTGCGCTTGTCCGCGCCCAGCACCTTGGCCCTGAATTCGCGCTTGTCGGAGAGGCGGACGGTGACTTCGTCGGCACCGTCGACGACATGCGCATTCGTGATCACGTGGCCGTCACTGCCGATGATGAAACCGGAGCCGACCGCCTGTGCCTCCGGTTCGCGTTCCGGCCCGCGCCGCGGCGGAACCTGCCCGAAGCGGCGAAAGAATTCGTAGAACGGGTCATCCTCCGACAGTTCGGGCATCCCGCGCGTGCGCCGCGACTTTTGCGTGACGTCGATCGACACGACCGTCGGTCCGGCCTTTTCGTACAGGTCGGTGAAATCGGGCAACCCGACGCGTCCCTGCGCGGACGCAACCGGCGCGAACGCCGCGCCAAGCGCAAGAACGAGAACGCCGGCCATCGTGGTCGGACCGGCGAAAGAGCGCATGAACATGGCAATCCTCTTGCTTTGTAGTTCGTAATGGAAATGGGAAGGGAGACGGCAACCGGTACCTACTTGCGGCTGACCGACTGCGCGATCTGGCGAACGGTCGCCGGCGGCGCTTCGCCCAGCACCGTCACCAGGAACGCATCGTTGCGCGTGCTGAACACGTTGAGGCCGCCGGCCTGGGTCAGGCCGACCTGCGTTTGCGTGACGGTCAGCGGCTCGACGAACACGCTCACGGCCACTAGGCCATCCGAGTAGACGATGTGCGCCACCGGATTGGGCTTCCCGCGCAGCGTCCGGAACCCTTCCATGATCTTGGCGAATCCGGGCGGCAGCTTGCCGACGGCCCAGCCGGTGTCGTTCAACACGACCTCGCCGCCGCCGCCCTGCTTGACTTGCCAGTCCGGGGGCACCGGTACCCAGGAAGGCTTCACCATGTCCTTGTCGATCTTGGCGTTGACCGCGACGTCGGTGAACGCGAACTGCTCGACGACCTCGCCCTTTTCATTGAGGAGGCGTGCCTTGAGCAGCAGCCCGGTCGCCGCGTCGGACCAGAATTTATGACCGTAGCGAAGGCCGTCCTTCGGCTCGAACACCACGATATCGGCGGTATGGCCGGCGATACGCTCGCCGGCGACGATCCGGAACGCATAATATTGCGCCAGATTCTTGATTTGCTCGGCCGACAGCGACGGAAACACATTGCGAAACGTCCGCGGTTCGATCCGCACGATCTTCGCATCGGGAAAGTAGTAGCGCACTTCGCCGCCGCTGCGGACGATCTCGCGCGCGGGGCCGTCGAGGCTCAGGAGCTTTTCCCACTCCTGGCCGCCCTCGTTCAAGTGCGCAAGGCGAAACGTTTCTACACGCGGGCCCGACTGGTACACGACGGTGCCCGTGTAGTTGAGGGTGCGCGCCGCCTGGGCGACCCGGGCCAGCCATTGCGCTGCATCCTGCGCGAGCACCGGCGGCGCCGCCAGCCATGCCGCGGCAAACAAGACTGCTGCGCCCATGCGCCTCCTGGCGCATGGCCCCCCCCACAACCTTCGGATCATCGGATCAATCGCATCAATCAGGGACGGGGTTCGACACCGGTGTTCGCGACCGCGCGAACATAGGAACCGCCACCCTGGATCACCGTCGCCGGCGAGTACTCCTGGTGGGCAATCAGATAGTCGGCGGGGACGCCACCCGGCGGCTTGACCTGCGCCGCGCGCACCGACGTTGCCTCGCGCGCCTTGGCGACGGCGGTCGGCGGGACCTCCACCATCGAGAACGCCGTCCAGCCGACCACGGAGACGGCGGCCAGCGTCGCGGCCACGGCCCATGCGAACGTGGCGGGCGCGGCAGGGCGGTGCGATCTGCGTGCCGGCGAGAGCACCGTCGGCTCCGCCGCGAGCGCCGCGGCAAAGCGTGCGGCAAATCCCGGCGAGAGGCCATTCGCGCCGCGCAGATGATCACCGATGACGTGGTAGCACACCCACGCCTGCATCGCGCCTTCGGCCTTGAGCTCGTTGCAGCAGCGCTCGAGCTCGGCGTCGTCGAGCTCACCGTCCATCAGGCGCGAAATGTTCTCGTTCATCACCATCTCCGGTTTTCGTCAGTGCCAAGCTGCGGCCGCAGTTCCGCGGCGATCGCTTCCCGAGCGCGGAAGATTCGCGAGCGCACGGTACCGATTGGACAATTCATCACTGATGCAATTTCCTCGTAACTCAAGCCTTCGATCTCGCGCAGCGTAATCGCCGTGCGCAAATCCTCAGGCAACGCATCCATCGCGCGGTTCACCGTGGCGGCAATCTGCTTGCCGATCAGCTCGTCTTCCGGTGTCGCACTGTCCCGCAACTGCTCCGCATCCTCAAAACTCTCGGCCTCTTCGTTGTCGAACGACGTCGTCGTCGGCGCGCGCCTGCCCATCGCGACCAGATAGTTCTTCGCCGTGTTGATCGCGATGCGATACAACCACGTGTAGAACGCACTGTCGCCCCGGAAGCTGGGAAGCGCGCGGTACGCCTTGATGAAGGCCTCCTGCGCCACATCCTCCACTTCCGCGGGATCGCGCACCAGCCGCGACAACAGCCGCCCCAGCTTGCGCTGGTACTTCATGACCAGCAGCTCGAACGCTCGTTTGTCGCCGCGTTGTGCCCGCTCCACGAGCTGCTGATCGACTTCGCGATCACCCATCCGCGGGTAGTCCCTGAATCATTCGTTGTTATCCCGCCGAACGGCAGGTGCGGCTACCGGCGGAATCAGCTCCCCCCGAGGCGAACCCGCCGGGTTGAAACCGCAGCGCACACTTGCCGTAACAGACTGTTTCGGGGGGGTTAAGTTCATTCGGCGCCGATCGTCCGTTTATTGGGCGGGCGATTGCCCGGGACGGTTCAACGGCCGGTCAATTTTGTCCAGGACAACGACTGCGCGGGCGTCCCCGGTGACGATGCCGCGGAAATTTCGCAACGCAGGATGCGCAACGTCCGCCAACGCCTGCCGGGCGGTGGCGTCCAGCAGTCCCGCCTGGTCAAGCGCCGCCACCGTCGCCGGATGCAGCCCACGCGCATTGCCGTCGGCGACCTTGATCGCGATGCCCCAGCCGCGACTGCGGATCCCCATCGCCTGCACGCCTTCGGCGCCGATCTTGCACACCCAGTCGCCGCGGCCGGCGCGCGCGAGCGTGAGGTCGCTGCGGCGCTCCCCGGACACCATTTCCGGATGCGCGGTCATCGCGTCGGCCAACGTGCGTGGCGCGCGCCCGAACTGCGGATCGACATCGGCCGCGGCGAGACGCGCGAACGCGAGCGCGAGATTGGCGAGCGGAATGGCGTAATTCGGCGCCGAGCAGCCGTCAACGCCGGCCACGAGCGCTTCCTCGGGAACATCGGTGAACGCGGAGACCGCGCCGCGAATCGCCTGCTGCAGCGGATGGCCGAAGGCCAGGTAATCGTGCTTGCCGTACCCGCATGCGACGCAATGGGCAAGCATCCCGCTGTGCTTGCCCGAACAGTTATGGGCGAGCGGCGAATAGGGCGGCGGCGGCGGCACTTCGCCACGCGCGTCGAACTGCAGCGGCGCATGCGTGCCGCATTGCAGGTCCGCCGCCGTGTTCCCCGCCTTGGCCAGCATGTCCGCGGCAGCTTCCACGTGGCGCGGTTCGCCGGAGTGACTCGCGCACAGCAGCGCCACCTCCGGCAACGCATAGCGAAAGCGCTCGACGCCGCCCGCCGCGACGAACGGCAACGCCTGCAACGGCTTGAGCGCGCTGCGCGTGAAGGTCAGCACTTCAGGATCGCCGGCGGCATAAAGCAGGTTTCCGGCGCGATCCACGACGGCGATCGATCCGCTATGCAGGCTTTCGATCATGCCGCCGCGACTGATGGCAGTCAGCGGCACGTGGGCGGGGGTGGCGGACGAAGCGGCGCGCATCAACAGAAAGTAATAAGGGCAAACGCCCATTATCGCTTATCCGGCTTTCCGCCGTTGGCGATGTGCGTGGGCAAGGCGAAAGCCTCGCGCAACGGCGCGTCGGGGCCGAAGCCCGACCCACGAGAATCGTCAACGCGCGGCGGATTCCAGCGCCGTGCGAATCTGCTCGAGGGCGCCCGGATCCTCGATGGTGGTGAGGTCGCCCGGATCGCGCCCTTCGGCGAGCGCCTGGAGCGAGCGGCGCAACAGCTTGCCCGACCGCGTCTTCGGCAACACCGTCACGAAGTGCACGGTGCCGGGCCGCGCGATCGCGCCGAGCTCGCGGTCGACGGTATCCATGACTTCCTTGCGCATCGCCGCGCGGCCTTCGGCGGTCGCCACGCGCGACGGATCCTTGACCACCGCGAACGCGATCGGCACCTGCCCCTTCAGCGGATCCGCGACGCCGACCACGGCGACTTCCGCGATACCCGCATGCGCCTGCACCGCTTCCTCGATTTCGCGCGTGCCCAGCCGATGGCCCGCGACGTTGATGACGTCGTCGGTGCGTCCGAGCACGAAGTAATAGCCGTCCGCATCGCGCGTTGCCCAATCGAACGTCGAATACATGAGCTTGCCGGGAAACGTCTCGAAATACGTTTTCACGAAGCGTTCGTCGTCGCCCCACACCGTCGTCATGCAGCCCGGAGGCAGCGGCGGCGCGATCGCGAGCACGCCTTTCTCGTTGACGCCGATTTCCTCGCCGGTTCCCTCGTGCAGCAACCGGACGTCGTAACCCGAGGCGGGAAATGACGGACTGCCGAATTTGCGCGGCGTATCTTCGATGCCCGGCTGCGCGGACAGGATGGGCCAGCCGGATTCGGTCTGCCAGTAGTTGTCGACGATTTGCACGCCGCCGAGCGCGTCCGACACCCAGCGCGCCGTCGGTTCGTCGAGCGGCTCGCCGGCGAGGAAGAGATACTTGAGCGACGACAGATCGTGCTGCCGCATGTAAGCCGGATCCTGCTTCTTCAACACGCGGATCGCCGTGGGCGAGCTGAACATCGTCGTGACCGAGTGGTCGGCAACGATCTTCCACCAGATTGCCGGATCCGGGCGGATCGGCAATCCCTCGTACATGATCGTCGTCGAGCCATTGATGAGCGGTGCGTAGATGATGTACGAATGGCCGACCACCCAGCCGATGTCGCTGGTCGTGAACATCGTTTCGCCCGGCGCCACGCAGAAGATATCGCGCATCGACGCCGCCAGCGCGACCGCGTAACCGCCCGTGTCGCGCTGCACCCCTTTCGGCTTGCCGGTGGTGCCCGACGTGTAAAGGATGTACGAGGGCTCGCTCGATTCGAGCCATGCGCACGGAACCTGCGCGTCGATATGCTGCGCGCGTAGCTGTGCATAGTCGAGATCGCGGCCGCTCACGCGCGCCATCTGTGGATCGAGTCCGCGGTCGACGATGACGACATGGCGCGGAGGATGCCGCGCGAGACGCACCGCGTCGTCGACCAGATGCTTGTACGGAACGGCCTTGCCGCCGCGCATGCCGGCATCGGCGGTGATCATGACCTTTGGCTTCGCATCGTCGATGCGCGTGGCGAGGCTCGCGGCCGCGAAGCCGCCGAACACGACGGAATGGATTGCGCCGATGCGCGCACAGGCGAGCATCGCGAACACCGCCTCCGGAATCATCGGCATGTAGATGAGCACCCGATCACCGCGTTCGACGGACAGGCTGCTCAGGATCGCGGCGCAGCGATTCACTTCGGCGTGCAACTCGCGGAATGTGTATTGCCGGTCGTCACCCGTTTCAGTCGAAAGGAAAATGAGCGCCGGCTGCTCCGCGCGCTCCGCCAAATGACGATCGACTGCGTTATGGCAAAGATTGGTGCGCCCACCGACGAACCAGCGCGCAAACGGCGGCCGCGAATAGTCGAGCACCGACGTGAACGGTGTCTGCCAATCGATCAGCGCGGCGCGTTCACCCCAGAAGGCGTCGCGGTCGGTCAGCGAGCGCCGATGCTGCTCGCGATACGTGGACACGGTCGAACCCCGGTCAGCCGCCGTGCGTGTCGGGCGCGACGCGTACGACGGTGCGGCCGCGCGCGAGCCCCTTCAGATAGGGATCGAAGTGCGTGGGCAGCTCGTTGAAGTCGATCGTGCGCACCTGGTCGTGCACGCGGTCCGGCCGCCATTCGACGGCCAGCTTGTTCCAGATCCGCTGGCGCACCGCCATCGGCGTTTCCGCGCTGTTCACGCCGAGCAGGTGAACGCCGCGCAGGATGAACGGCATGACGGTCGTATGGAGCTTGAAGCCGGCGGCGAGTCCAACCGAGGCGATCGTGCCGCCGACCTTGGCCGTCGACAGCAGCCACGCCAGGATGTCGCCGCCGAGGTTGTCGATGGCTCCTGCCCAGGTAGCACGATCAAGCGGCCGCACCTTGGTGAGATCGAGCGACTGCCGCAGCACGACTTCCTTGGCGCCGATGCCTTTCAGATAGCTCGCCTCTTCGCCCTTGCCGGTGATCGCCACCACGTGGTAACCGAGCTTGGCGAGGATTTCGATGCCCACCGAGCCCACGCCGCCGGTCGCGCCGGTCACCGCGACCGGACCACTTTCCGGCGTGAGGCCGTTGTGCTGCATCAGCTCGATCGCCAGCGCGGCGGAATAGCCGGCCGTACCCAGCGTCATCGCATCGAACGCCGTCATGCTTTCGGGCCGCCGCACGACCCAGTCCGCCGGCACGCGCACCCGCTCCGCATAGCCGCCGTCGTGCGCGACCCCCAGGTCATAGCCGTGAACGATCACCTTGTCGCCGGGCTTGAACCGCGCATCGCCGGACGTTTCGACCGTGCCGGCCATGTCGATGCCGGCGTTGGTCGGGAACTTGCGCATGATCTTGCCGGTACCGTTGTGCGACAGCGCATCCTTGTAGTTGATCGTCGAGTACTTGGTCCTGATGATCACGTCGCCGGGGTCGAGCTCGTCGATCGTCTCGTCGACGAAATGGCTCGACACGACCCCATTTTCCTCGAACGTGCGGTACGCCTTGAATTTGTTCGGCATGGGAACCTCCTCGTATAGGCGTTGATGTTCAGGCAGGTACGAAAACGGAAGCCGGCGCGCCATCGGCGGCGTGCGCCAGCGCCATGTAATCGCGGGTGCGCATCTCGGTCAGCCGGCTCACCGTGCGCGGAAACTCCTGCGCGTTGGGGCCGGCCACATAGAGCGCCGGCGCCGGCGCTGCGGCCGACGCGATGAGCTTGACCTTGTGGTCATACAGGATGTCGACGAGCCATGTGAAACGGCGTGCGAGATCGCCCTGCGCCGCCGTCATCACCGGGATGTCGGAGACGAACACGACGGCGAAGCGCTGCGCGAGCTCGAGATAATCGCGCTGCGAGCGCGGCCCGTCGCATAGCGTCGCGAAGTCGAACCAGACCGCGCTGCCCGCGCACCGGCGCGCCGCCAGCAGCCGGCCCTCGATCATGAGCTTCGCCGACTCGTCCGGTCCCGACCGCATCGCGTCGAACGCCGCCGCCATTGCCGCGTCGGCCCGCGCATCGTGAGGGACCAGGAATGTCTGCGTGTGCTCCAGCGTCCGCAACCGGTAATCGACGCCGCCATCCACCTCGACCACGTCGAGCCACTGGTGAAGCAGCTTGATCGTCGGCAGGAAATTCTCGCGCTTGAGCCCGTTCGGATAGAGCGCGTCCGGCGGATAGTTCGACGTCATCACGAACACGACGCCCGCGGCGAACAGCGCGGTCAAAAGGCGTCCGAGGATCATCGCGTCGGCGATGTCCGCCACGTGGAATTCGTCGAAGCAGATGAGCCGCCAGCGCCGGGCGATGCGTGCCGCGACGGTCGCCAGCGGATCGACTTCGTTCTTGAGCGTTTTCAATTCGTCGTGCACGGTCCGCATGAACGCGTGGAAATGCACGCGCGTCTTGCGCCGCAGCGGCACCACGGCGAAAAAGCTGTCCATGAGAAAGCTCTTGCCGCGCCCGACGCCGCCCCACAGATAAAGGCCGCGTGGAACTTCGGGCGGATCCAGCAGGCGCTTGAACGTCGATTTGCGCGCCGAGCGGAACGCCGAAAGCTCGTCGGACAACTGCTGCAGGCGATCGAGCGCTGCCGCCTGCGCGTGGTCGAGGGTTGAGCCACGCTTGCGGAGAAGCGGTTCAAGGTAATCGATGAGCGCGCCATCGCGGCGCGCAATTTGGCCTGGGGCGAGTGCCCCGGTCATTCTTGGACCCCCACGCTTGCCGCTATCGCGGCGGCGCTGCCCACGGGGACGTCCACGTGAGCGGGGCGAAGCCAAGGCGCGAAGCGCGCGTCCGCGAACGTGGATGGCGGCCGACGCGATAAGGCCGCGCACTGCAACTTCTGTGAGGAGGCCGCGGCGCTATGAGCGCCTTGGGGCGCCCCGGCGTCGCTCATGCCCGGCGCGCGGCGGCGTATCCCGCCGTCCGTCCGAATGCCGCCATTGCCAGGTTCTTTCCTGCCACTACTTTTCGTCCCCCACCGGTCGCCGCCCGATCGTATTTATGGTCCGGGCATGCCCGACTATGCTAGAGGTTCAGCGTCCTTCCGTCCACCGCTAATGCAGCCTCCTTGGTCGCCTCGGACAACGTGGGATGCGCATGGCAGATGCGCGCCAAGTCCTCGCTGGCCGCGCCGAATTCCATGGCGACCACGCCTTCGGAAATCAATTCCGAAGCCATGGGTCCGATCACGTGCATGCCGAGGATGCGGTCGGTCTTGCGATCGGCGAGGATCTTGACGAACCCGGCGGTTTCGCCCATCGCGCGGGCGCGGCCGTTGGCGGTGAATGGGAAGCTACCTGCGCGATAGTCGACGCCTTCCGCCTTCAACTGCTGTTCGGTCTTGCCGACCCACGCGATCTCGGGCGAGGTATAGATCACCCACGGCACCGTATTGAAGTCGACGTGCCCGTGCTGGCCGGCGATGCGCTCCGTGACCGCGACGCCCTCGTCCTCCGCCTTGTGCGCGAGCATCGGGCCGCGGACGACGTCGCCGATCGCCCAGACATTCGGCAAATTGGTGCGGCATTCGCCGTCGACGGCGACGAAGCCACGCTCGTCCAGTTGCAACCCGACCGCCTCAGCGCCGAGTCCGCCCGTAAACGGCACGCGGCCGATCGACACGATCAGGCGATCGAACGTCACGTTCGCGACCTTGCCTGCCGCGTCCGTGTAGGTGACCGCGACTTCGTTCTTGCCGACCTTCACGTCGGTGATTTGAACGCCTGTCTGAATGACGAGCCCCTGCTTCGTGAAGAGCTTCAGCGCCTCCTTGGCAATCGCGGTGTCGACGAGACCCAGGAATGCGGGCAGCGCTTCGAGCACGGTGACGTCGGCGCCCAAGCGGCGCCAGACGCTGCCCATCTCGAGGCCGATGACGCCGGCGCCGACGACCCCGAGCTTGCGCGGCACGTCGGGAATCGCGAGCGCGCCTTCGTTGTCGAGCACGCGCACGTTGTCGAAAGCCACGCCCGGCAGCGCCCGCGGCTTCGATCCGGTGGCGATGATGACGTGCTTCGCCGCGAGTTCGGCCGGCTTAGCGCCCGCAACCGTCAGCTTCCACAGGTCGCCCTCCTTGCCCGCGAACGATCCCAAGCCGTGGAAGAACGTGATCTTGTTCTTCTTGAACAGGTACAGGATGCCGTCGTTGTTCTGTGCGACGACCTTGTCCTTGCGCGCCAGCATCTTCCTGACGTCGATGCTCAAGCCGGAGACTCCGATGCCATGATCGGCGAACGAGTGACCCGCATGCTCGAAGTTTTCCGACGACTGGAGCAGCGCCTTCGACGGGATGCAGCCGACGTTGGTGCAGGTGCCGCCGGGCGCGGGCTTGCCGTCGGCGCGCGACCAGTCGTCGATGCACGCGGTCGTAAAGCCGAGCTGCGCGGCGCGGATTGCCGCGGTGTAGCCGCCGGGGCCGCCGCCGATCACTACTACGTCAAAGGTATCCATGTTTTCAGGGGCGAGGGGTTAGGGACGAGGGGCGAGGGAGCATCGTGGCGATGCGAGATTTTGTATTGTCAGTACCTTCGAAGATGCGTGTCGTTTCCGCGGCAGGATGCTCCCTCGCCCCTCGTCCCCCGCCCCTCGCCCCTAGATGTCCAGCAGCAACCGTGCAGGATCCTCCAGCGCCTCCTTGATCGCCACCAGCGACAGCACGGCCTCACGCCCATCGATGATCCGATGATCGTAGGATTGGGCGAGATAGTTCATCGGCCGCACGACGATCTGCCCGTTCTCGACGACGGCGCGATCTTTCGTGGCGTGCACGCCGAGAATCGCCGACTGCGGCGGATTGATGATCGGCGTCGACAGCATCGAGCCGAACACACCGCCGTTGCTGATCGTATACGTGCCGCCGGTCAATTCCTCGACGGTCAGCTTGCCGTCCTGCGCGCGCTTGCCGTATTCCGCGACCTGTTTCTCGATGTCGGCGATCGACATCTGGTCGGCGTCGCGCAGGATGGGCACCACGAGACCGCGCGGACTGCCCACGGCGATGCCGATGTCGTAGTAACCGTGATAGACGATGTCGGTACCGTCGATCGACGCGTTGACCAGCGGATATTTCTTGAGCGCATGCACGGCCGCCTTGACGAAGAAGCTCATGAAGCCGAGCTTCACGCCGTGCTCCTTCTCGAAGCGCTCCTTGTAGCGGTTGCGCAGGTCGATCACCGGCTGCATGTTGACTTCGTTGAACGTGGTCAGGATCGCCGCCGTGTGCTGCGACTGCACGAGCCGCTCGGCCACCCGTTGGCGCAATCGCGACATCGGGACCCGCTGTTCCGGCCGCGAGCCGAGCGCCGCGGGAAGCGCGACCGCCGGGGCCGGCGGCGCCTTTGCCGCGGGTGTGGCTGCGGACGGCGCCGGTGCAGCTTTCGCCTCGACCGCAGCGAGCGCATCGCCCTTGGTGATCCGGCCGCCGCGGCCCGTGCCTTCGACCCTCGCCGGATCGACGCCCTGGTCGGCCAGGATCTTGCGGGCCGCGGGCAACGCAGTCACGGTCGCGGACGCCGCGGGCGCTGCAGCGGAGGTCGGTGCCGGGGGCGCGGCCGGGGCCGGCACTTTCGGTTCGGTGGCTTTCGGCGCCGCACTGGCGGCGGCCGCGGCGCCTTTGGCTTCGGTGTCGATGACCGCGATGATGTCGCCCGACGTGACGGTCGCGCCGTCCGGCTTGACGATTTCGGCGATGACGCCGTCGGCGGGCGCAGGCAATTCGAGGACGACCTTGTCGGTCTCGATGTCGATCAGGTTTTCATCGCGGGCCACGCCGTCGCCAGGTTTCTTGTGCCAGGTGACGAGCGTGGCTTCGGCGACCGATTCCGGCAGCTGCGGGACTTTGACTTCGATACGCATGATGTGCGTTCGTGGACCGGTTCGTTAATGGGCGACGACCATTTCGCCCGACTTCAGCTCGGCGGCGAAGGCATCCTCGATCAGCTGCTTCTGTTCCGCGTTGTGCTTGGTCGCGTAGCCCACGGCAGGCGACGCCGATATGGCCCGGCCCGCGTACGCCAGCACCTGCTTGCCCGGGATGTCGGCGCGCAGGTAAGCACGCAGCCGGTACCACGCACCCTGGTTCTGCGGCTCTTCCTGCACCCACACCACCTCTTTCGCGTTCGGGAACTTCGCGATCTCCGCTGCGAATTCTTCGTGCGGAAACGGATACTGCTGTTCGAGCCGGATGATCGCGATGTCGTCGATCTTGTTGTCGCGGCGATAGGCGAGAAGCTCGTAGTACACCTTGCCGGAGCACGCAAGGACGCGGCGGACGTTGCCGGCGACGAGCTTTTCGGTTTCGCCGATCACCGTTTGAAAACTTCCATTGGCGAGCTCGTCGAGCGAGGACACGGCTTCCTTGTGCCGCAGCAGGCTTTTTGGGCTCATGACGATCAGCGGCTTCCGGTAGCGACGGATCATCTGCCGCCGCAGCATGTGAAACACCTGCGCCGGCGTCGTGGGCACGACCACCTGCATGTTGTGCTGCGCGCACAACTGCAAAAAGCGCTCGGGCCGCGCCGATGAGTGCTCGGGACCCTGCCCTTCGTAGCCATGCGGCAGCAGCATCACGAGTCCGCAGATCCGGCCCCACTTGACCTCGCCCGCGCTGATGAACTGGTCGATCACCACCTGCGCGCCGTTCACGAAGTCGCCGAACTGCGCTTCCCACACGACGAGCCGCGTCGGATCGGAGGTCGAGTAGCCATATTCGAAGCCGACGACCGCCTGCTCGGCGAGCACGGAGTCGATGATTTCGCAGCTCGGCTGGTGCTCCTTGATGTGCTGCAACGGCACGTAGTCGCCGGTATCCCAGCGTTCGCGATTCTGGTCGTGCAGCACCGAATGGCGATGCGAGAACGTGCCGCGACCGGTGTCTTCGCCGGTGAGCCGCACGCCATAGCCGTCGTTCAGCAGCGTGGCGTATGCGAGCGTTTCGCCCATGCCCCAATCGAGCGGCAGCCTGCCCTCGCCCATCGCCCGGCGATCGGCCATGACCTTTTCCGTGCGCGAGTGCAGCTTGAATCCCTCCGGCACCGTGGTCAGTTTCACCGACAATTCCCGCAGCGTCGGCAACGGCACGCTGGTCTCGACCGTATCGGCCCAATGGCGGCCGACATAGGGCGACCAATCGATGGTGAACGGCGGCTTGTAGTTGGAAAGAACGGTCTTGTTGGTGTGCTGGCCGCGGTCCATCGCGGCGCGGTACGTCGTGACCATCGCGTCCGCTTCCTCGCTGGTCACCACACCTGCCGCCACCAGGCGATCGGCATACAGCTTGCGCGTGCCCGGATGCTGCGCGATGCGCTTGTACATGAGCGGCTGCGTCACCATCGGCTCGTCCGCCTCGTTGTGCCCCAGGCGCCGGAAGCAGACGAGGTCGATGAACACGTCGCGATGGAAGCGCTGCCGGTATTCGAGCGCGAGGTCGATGGCGAGCAGCGCGACTTCAGGATCGTCGCCATTCACGTGCAGGATCGGCGCCTCGATCATCTTCGCGATGTCGGTGCAGAAGTAGGTGCCGCGCGCGTCGCGCGGATCCGACGTGGTGAACCCGATCTGGTTGTTGACGACGATATGCACGGTGCCGCCCGTGTAATAACCGCGGGTCTGCGCCATGTTCAGGCATTCCTGGTTCACGCCCTGGCCGGCGATCGCCGCGTCGCCGTGGATCAGGATCGGCAACACCTGCTCGCCCTGCTTGTCGCCGCGCCGGTGCTGGCGCGCGCGCACCGAGCCTTCGACGACCGGGTTGACGATCTCGAGATGCGACGGATTGAAGGCCAGCGTCAGATGCACGGGCCCCCCCGGCGTCGATACGTCGGATGAGAACCCCTGGTGATACTTCACGTCGCCCGCGGGCAGCTCCTGCGCCGCCTTGCCTTCGAACTCGGAGAACAGGTTGGCCGGCATCTTGCCGAGGATGTTGACCAGCACGTTGAGACGGCCGCGATGCGCCATTCCCATCACCGCTTCGCCGACGCCCGCCACGCCCGCTTTTTCGATCAGGCGGTCGAGCATCGGGATCATCGTGTCGCCGCCCTCGCCCGAGAAGCGCTTCTGGCCGACGTATTTGGTATGCAGATAGCGCTCCAGCGTTTCCGCCGCCGTCAGCCGCTCGAGAATGTGCTTGCGCTCCTCCGGCGTGAAGCTGGGCCGCGAGCGGATCGGCTCGAGGCGGTCCTGGAAGAAGCGCTTGGTCGCCGTGTCGGTGATGTACATGTACTCGGCGCCCAGCGTGCGCGTGTACGTCTCCTGCAGTGCGGCGACGATGTCGCGCAGCCGCATCCGCGCCGGGCCGGCCTTGTACGATCCGACATCGAATTCGGTGTCCATGTCGGCTTCGGTGAAGCCGTAGGTGCGCAGATCGAGATCGGCGATGTAGTCGGGCTGGTGCTGCTTCAACGGGTCGAGGTCGGCGTTGAACATGCCGAGCGTGCGGTACTTGCTGATGAGCCGCAGGACGAGCACCTGCTTGTGCATGGTCGTGGCGTCGACCATCGCGCCGGCCACGCGGCGGTTCTTGGCGAGCTCGACGAAGGACGCGACCACCGGCGCATGCGGGACGTCGTTGGCGCCGCCGCGCAGCTCGTCGAAATATTCGCGCCACTCGCCGCTCACGCTGTCCGGATCGGCAAGATAGCGCTCGTACAGCTCCTCGATGAACGGCGCATTCGCGCCGAACAGCGTGCTGGTCGCTTCCAATTCCTTCATGATGCCCATGCGATCACCTTTTACCCGTAGAGCAACGTCGAGATGGGGGCGACGGGCTCCCAAAGCAACACGGGCAGCCTATGAGGGCCGCCCGGTTCGAGCGTCAGCTAGCCCCGCTGCGCGAGCGGCACCACCGAACGGCGCGTGGCGCCGGTATACAGCTGGCGCGGGCGGCCGATCTTGTACTCGGGGTCGGATACCATCTCGTTGAGCTGCGCGATCCAGCCGACGGTGCGCGCCAGTGCGAAGACCGCAGTGAAGAGCTGCACCGGAATGCCGATCGCCTTCTGCACGATGCCGGAATAGAAGTCGACGTTCGGATAGAGCTTGCGCTGCACGAAGTAGTCGTCTTCGAGCGCGATCTTCTCGAGCGACATGGAAAGCTTGAACAACGGATCGTCGTCGAGGCCGAGCTCGTTCAGAACTTCGTAGCAGGTTTCGCGCATCAGCTTCGCGCGCGGATCGTAGTTCTTGTAGACGCGGTGGCCGAAGCCCATCAGCTTCACGCTCGAGTTCTTGTCTTTCACCTTCGTGATGAACTCGCCGATCTTGGCGACGCCGCCGTTGGCCTGGATGTCGTAGAGCATGTTGAGCGCCGCCTCGTTGGCGCCGCCGTGCGCCGGACCCCACAGGCAGGCGACACCCGCCGCGATCGCCGCGAACGGATTGGTCCCGCTCGACGCGCACATCCGCACCGTCGACGTCGACGCGTTCTGCTCGTGATCGGCGTGCAGGATGAAGATGCGGTCGAGCGCGCGCACCAGCACGTCGTTTACCTTGTACGGCTCGCACGGCGTGGCGAACATCATCCGCATGAAGTTGCCTGCGTAGGAAAGGTCGTTCTGCGGATAGATATACGGCTGCCCGACCGAGTACTTGTACGCCATCGAAACCAGCGTCGGCATCTTGGCGATGAGGCGAATGGCCGAGATGTCGCGTTGCCGCGCATCGTGCAGGTTCATCGAATCCGGATAGAACGCGGACAGCGCGCCGACCAGCCCGGTCAGCACCGCCATCGGATGCGCGTCGCGCCGGAACCCGCGCATGAAGAAATGCATCTGCTCGTTGACCATCGTGTGATGGGTCACGAGCGACACGAACTCGTCCTTCTGGTCGGGCGTGGGGAGCTCACCGTACAGCAGCAGGTAACAGGTCTCGAGAAAGTCGCAGCGGGTGGCCAACTCCTCGATCGGGTACCCGCGATAGAGCAGCTCGCCCTTGTCGCCGTCGATGTAGGTGATCGCCGAGCTGCAGGACGCGGTCGACAGGAAGCCCGGGTCGTAGGTGAATTTGCCGGTCTTGCCGTACAGCGTGCGGATGTCGATGACTTCGGGGCCGAGCGTTCCCGCCAGAAGCGGGAAGCTGACCGAGGGCGAGCCGTCGGAGAAGTTGATGGTGGCGGAACGATCACTCATTGCAATGGCTCCCTGCGGGTTACGCGAAACCGGCCGGCGCAGTGCCTGGCAGGTACAAGTGGATCGGGCAAATCGACTTGCACGGCGCTTACGCGGCGCGCAATTGCAGCAACACGGGCACGACGTCCTGGTCCTGCGGCTCCTGGCGCCCGGCGATCAGGTCCCAGAGATCGTTGTCCGTCAAATCGAGGAGCCGGTCGAGCATCGTCACCTCGTACTCGGTGAGGCTCGGACCCCTGGCTTCGAGGAATCGGGCCAGCACGAGATCGTTCTCCAGCATGCCGCGCCGGCAGCGCCAGGTAATCCGGTTCAAGCGTTCGGGTGTCATCGTTGTCGGCGCCAGCGACTAGATCGCCCGCTTGACCATGATGTCCTTGATCTTGCCGATGGCCAGCGACGGATTCAGATTCTTCGGACACACGTCGACGCAATTCATGATCGTATGGCAGCGGAACAGCCGGTAGGGATCCTCGAGATTGTCGATGCGGCCCTCGGTGTCGTGGTCGCGGCTGTCGGCGATGAACCGATACGCGGCAAGCAATCCCGCGGGTCCGACGAATTTGTCGGGATTCCACCAGAACGACGGGCACGACGTCGAGCAGCACGCGCACAGGATGCACTCGTAGAGACCGTCGAGCTCCTCGCGGTCTTCGGGCGACTGCAGCCGTTCCTTTTCGGGCGGCGGCGTGTCGTTGACGAGGTAGGGCTTGATCGAGTGGTATTGCTTGAAGAACTGGCTCATGTCGACGATCAGGTCGCGGATCACGGGCAGCCCCGGCAACGGCCGTATCTCGACGGGTTCCTTCACGTCCTTGAGATTGGTGACGCAGGCGAGCCCGTTCTTGCCGTTGATGTTCATGGCGTCGGACCCGCACACGCCCTCGCGGCAACTGCGGCGGAACGACAGCGAGTCATCGTGCGCCTTCACCCGGATGAGCGCGTCGAGCAGCATCCGGTCGGTCGGCTCGAGCGCGACGTCGTACTCCTGGTAGTACGGCTTCGGATCCTTCTCGGGGTCGTAGCGGTAGATACGAAATTTCATCGCGGAAAACTTCTCTTGGATCCGCGCCGGCGCGGCCGGCCCGACTCTGGGTTGATCATCTCCGGCACTCTTGGGTCTCCTAATACGTCCGCGCCTTCGGCGGAAACGCCTCGACCGACAGCGGTTTCAGGTTGACCGGCTTGTAGTCGAGCCGGTTGCCGTCGCGATACCACAGCGTGTGCTTGAGCCAGTTCGCGTCGTCGCGGTTCGGATAGTCGCTGCGCGCCTGCGCGCCGCGCGATTCGCGCCGCGCTTCGGCGGAAATGATCGTCGCCTTCGCCGTCTCGATCAGGTTGTCGAGCTCCAGCGCTTCCACGCGGGCGGTGTTGAACACGCGGCTCTTGTCCTTGATCCACACCCGCGCGACGCGCGCTTCGAGCTCCATGATCTGGTCGACACCCTCCGACAGCAGCTGCTGGTTGCGGAAGACGCCGCAATGCGCCTGCATCGCCTTGCGAATGGCGTGAGCGACCTGCGGTACCGATTCGCCGGACGTCGCACCGTCGAGGCGGGCGAGCCGCGCCCGCGAAAGATCCCCGGCATCCTTCGGCAGCGGCTTGTGCGGCTGCGCTTTCAGGTTCTGGTCGACGACATGATTGCCGGCCGCGCGGCCGAACACGAGGAGGTCGAGCAGCGAATTGGTGCCGAGGCGATTGGCGCCGTGCACGGATACGCACGCGCACTCGCCGACTGCATACAGCCCGGAGACAATCGAATTCGGATGGCCATGCTTCGGCGCCACCACCTGCCCGTGGACATTCGTCGGCACCCCGCCCATCTGGTAGTGGATCGTCGGCACCACCGGAATCGGCTCCTTGATCGGGTCGACGTTCGCGAACTTGATCGCGATTTCGCGGATCGACGGCAGCCGTTTCATGATGACGTCAGGTCCCAGGTGATCGAGCTTCAGCAGCACGTGATCCTTCTCGTGCCCGGCTCCGCGCCCTTCCTTGATCTCCTGGTCCATCGAGCGCGACACGATGTCGCGCGACGCGAGATCCTTGAGGTTGGGCGCGTAGCGCTCCATGAAGCGCTCGCCACTGGCGTTGAGCAGGATCCCGCCTTCACCGCGCACACCCTCGGTGATCAGCACGCCCGCGCCGGCCACGCCGGTCGGATGGAATTGCCAGAACTCCATGTCCTCGAGGGGAAGACCCGCGCGCGCCGCCATGCCGAGGCCATCGCCGGTATTGATGAACGCGTTGGTCGACGCGGCGAAGATGCGTCCGGCGCCGCCGGTGGCGAGCACCGTGACCTTCGCCTGCAGGATCATCACGTCGCCCGTTTCCATTTCGTAGGCGACGACACCCACTACATCGCCATCGGCATCGGTGATGAGGTCGAGCGCCATCCATTCGACGAAGAACTGCGTGCGCGCCCGCACGTTGCGCTGGTAGAGCGTGTGCAGCATCGCATGACCGGTGCGATCGGCGGCCGCGCACGCGCGCTGCACCGCCTTTTCGCCGAAGTTCGCCGAATGACCGCCGAACGGACGCTGGTAGATCGTGCCGTCGGGATTGCGGTCGAACGGCATTCCGAAGTGCTCGAGCTCGTACACCACGTGCGGCGCCATCTTGCACATGTACTCGATCGCATCCTGGTCGCCCAGCCAGTCCGACCCTTTGATCGTGTCGTACATGTGCCAAAGCCAGTTGTCCTCGGACATGTTGCCGAGCGACGCGCCGATGCCGCCTTGTGCCGCCACCGTGTGCGAACGGGTCGGAAATACTTTGGACAGGACCGCTACCGACAACCCCGCCTCGGCCAGCTGCAGCGAAGCCCGCATGCCGGCACCACCCGCGCCAACAATGAGCGCGTCGAACTTGCGGACAGGAAGCGTGCTCAAATGCCGCCCCACAAGACTTGAATCGTCCAGCCGGTATAGCCGACGAGAAGCGCGATCACCGCAACCTCGAACGTAAGCCGCAGGCTCACCGGCTTGATGTAATCCATCGCGATATTGCGGACACCGACCCAGGCGTGCCACAGCAGCGAGAGCATGAAGACGAACGTGGCCAGCCGGAACGGCTCGCTGGCGAACGTCGCTTTCCATGCGTCGTAATCGAGGCCGCCGAACCACAGCAGCAAACCGAGAATGAGCAGCGTGTACAGCGCCATGACGACCGCGCTGATCCGCTGGACCAGCCAGTCGCGCCATCCGTAATGCGCGCCGACGACGATGCGATTGCGCGTCACCACAGCTTCACCGCCACCGCCAGCGTCAGCACCACCGCAAGCACCAGCACGAACGCGCCGGACCGGCGCGCCGCCGGCAGGTCCATTCCGATATGCAAATCCATCACCAGGTGGCGGATACCCGCGAGGAAATGATGGAAATACGCCCAGGCAAGCACCAGCAGCGTGAGTTTCGCAACGGGATGCCCGAGCGCCGTGCGCATCTGCGCCCAGGCATCCGGCGACGCCAGCGCGCGCTGCACGACCCACAGCAGCAGCGGAATTCCGATCAGGAACAGCAGGGCGCCGCTGATCCGGTGCAGGATCGAGACGATCGCGGGTAACGGCTGCCGAATGGCGAAGAGATTGAGGTAGACCGGGCGCGGCTTGGCGACAGGGCGGTCCAGCGCAGCCATCTGTAAAAGGTCCTCGCAACGACGAAAACGACGCGGATTGGGACTGCGCACCGTAAAACGGCATATTTGTGCGCAGCACACAATTATAGCCGTACCGGTGGTCGCCGCGCCAGAAAGCCCTTTAAAGCAACCGCACTCCGTCAATACAATTCGTTGAGGTAATGGTAGCCGCGCGTGACGCACAGGCCGCGGCGAACTTCGACCGGCCGGTCGCCGTAGGTCAGCGTCACGCGATCGACCGCCAGCAGCGGCGCACCGGCGTCCGTTCCGAGAATTCGCGCGGTCGGCCCGTCGGCCGCGACCGCGCGAATCTTCTCCTGCGCTTTCAGCATTCGCACGCCGAACTGGCTCTCGAAGAAACTGTACATCGAGCCGCGATACGCATCGTAGCGGGCCTTGGTCAGCCCGCGGAACAGGGCGGCCGGCAGCGTGATCTCGTCGAGCACCACCGGCTCGCTTTCGTATTCGAGCACGCGCCGCAGGACGAGTACGGCGTCGCCGGTCTTCAACTGCAGCAGTCGAGCCGCGTCGGCGCCCGCCTTGGTGCGCTTGACGTCGAGCAGACGGCTGACCGGGGAAATCTCGGCGCCGTCGTTGCGGCGGATGCGCAAAAAACGGAACAGCGACGAGCGCTCCTCCGTGTGGGTCGCGACGAACGTACCCTTCCCTTGCCGGCGGACCACGAGGTTGTCGGCGGCGAGCGCGTCGATCGCCTTGCGCACGGTGCCTTGCGACACGCCGTAGCGGCTCGCGAGGTCGATCTCGGACGGAATGGCCTCGCCGGGGCGCCACTCGCGTGCTTCGAGGCTCCGCTCGAGCAGACCCTTGATCTGCAGGTAGAGCGGTGCGAACGACGGGGAAGTGGGCGGGGCGATCACGGGGAAGGCGGATTCCGCGGCGAGGACTAGTGACGCGCAAGGCTGGGTGCCAGGCGGAATTATCGGCACCCGCTCTCCCGTTGTCTATTACATGTCTTATGTCTTATATAAGTTATATGACTTCATTGACAGCCATCGTCACGCCGGACTAGAATGCGGCATCGCGGTCGGGCGTCTCCGCCCTCGGGCGGGGCGACTGTTGGGATGCGTCGCATGTTGCGCCGCACTCGCTTGGCACGGCCCTGCCGCGGCGTGCTCATTCCCACCCGCCAGGAGCCTCGTTCATGAAATCACCCGTCCGCGTCGCCGTCACCGGCGCCGCCGGCCAGATCGGCTACGCCCTCCTCTTCCGGATCGCCTCGGGCGAAATGCTGGGGCGGGACCAACCGGTAATCCTGCAGCTGCTTGAGCTGCCGATCGAAAAAGCGCAGGCCGCGCTGGCCGGCGTGATGATGGAGCTCGAGGACTGCGCCTTTCCGCTGCTCGCCGGCATGCTAGGCACCGGCGATCCCAAGGTCGCATTCAAGGACGCCGAAATCGCGATGCTGGTCGGCGCCAAGCCACGCGGCCCGGGGATGGAACGCAAGGACCTGCTGCTCGAGAACGCCAAGATTTTCATCGAACAGGGCAAGGCGCTCGACGCCGTGGCCTCGCGCAACGTCAAGGTCCTGGTCGTCGGCAATCCGGCCAACACGAATGCGTACATTGCGATGAAGTCGGCACCGTCGTTGCCGAAGAAAAACTTCACCGCGATGCTGCGGCTCGACCATAACCGCGCGCTGTCGCACGCCGCCGCCAAGGCCGGCGTGCCCGTGGGCGACGTCGAGAAGATGATCGTATGGGGCAACCATTCGCCCTCGATGTACGCGGACTACCGGTTTGCCAAAACCGCCGATGGCAAGGTGCTGCGTGAGCTCATCAACGACGAGACGTGGTACCGCAACGAGTTCCTGCCCAAGGTGGGCAAGCGCGGCGCCGCGATCATCGAGGCGCGCGGCATGTCGTCGGCCGCCTCGGCCGCCAACGCCGCGATCGACCACATCCGCGACTGGATCCGCGGCAGCAACGGCAAATGGGTGACGATGGGGATTGCGTCGGATGGCAGCTACGGCATTCCCCCCGATGTGATCTACGGGATGCCGGTGATCACCGCCAATGGCGAATACGCGCTGGTGCGCGACGTTCCCATCGACGATTTCTCGCGCGAGCGCATGAACGCGACGCTGAAGGAGCTCGAGGAAGAGCGCGCCGCCGTGACGCCGTTGCTGGGTTGAGGGAGCCGGACGGAATCGCAATGAACGCGAGGCTGACTCCACAGGCCGCCCT
>Ga0207689_10000284_pt1 | contig 46090 bp, 37 predicted proteins | sample KBSMisM52_FD_184312 | JGI IMG/M metagenome (GOLD analysis project Ga0207689, IMG submission 184312) | Miscanthus rhizosphere microbial communities from Kellogg Biological Station, Michigan, USA - KBS Miscanthus M5-2 (SPAdes) (version 2) | ecosystem: Host-associated > Plants > Roots >...
GACACGCCGTACTCGGCATGCTCGTGCATCTCGGCGGTGCGGATCTGGATCTCGACCGCGCCGCCGTCGTCGCCTTCGACGACGGTGTGCAGCGAGCGGTATCCGTTCGCCTTCGGCCGCGCGATGTAGTCGTCGAGCTCGCCGGCGATCGCGCGATAGCGCTCGTGGACGCGACCGAGCACGGCATAGCACGCGGCGACGTCCCTGGCGATCACGCGCAGGGCGATGACGTCGAGCACCTTCGCGAAGCCGAGGTGCTTCCTGCGCATCTTCTTCCAGATGCTGTAGAGATGCTTCGGCCGGCCGTGCACTTCGACCGCGAGGCCATGCGCGGCCAGGTCGGCAGCCAGGCTCGCGCGCATCGCCGCGACGCGCGCCTCGCGATCGGCGCGCGTCTCGTCGAGCAATCGGGCGATCGTTCGGTACTGCTCGGGATCGAGGAAGCGGAACGCGAGGTCCTCGAGCTCCCACTTGATCTGCCAGATGCCGAGCCGATTCGCGAGCGGCGCGAACACCTGCATCGCCTCGGCGGCGAGATCGGGCGGGCACGGCGTCTTGCTCGCCGCGAAGAAACGCAGCGTCTGCAGTCGCGAGGCGAGCCGCAGCAGGACCACGCGCAGGTCGCGCGAGAACGCGAGCAGCATCTTGCGGACCCGCTCGACCTGGAGCGCGCGTCCGGCGCCGTCGAGCCGCGCCCCTTGCGCCGCGCGCTGCAGCGCGCCGAGCTTCCTGGCGTGCGCGACGAGCGCCGCCTGCGACGCGCCGAACAGCGGCGTCAGCACCGCGTCGGGCTCGCCCAGCTCGTCGGCGGCGTGGACGAGGTAGGCAGCGGCGCAGAGCGGCGGCGCGGCGCCGATCGCGGCCAGGATCGCGGCGACGCCGTCGCCGTGGGCGAGGACGCCCTCGCCCGTCGGCAGCTCGCGGCCGATGACGAGCGGCGCGGTGAAGGCGCGGGCGCGTGCGACCTCGTTGCCGCCGCCCGGGCCGTCCGACTGCGGGTCGAGCAGGCGAACGATCGGCGCCGTCGCCTCGGCCACGGCCGCTGCGGTCTTCACCGTGCTCCGAGCGCGACCATCACGCGCCTTCTTGCAGGAACTCCCGCACGACGGCGACCTGGTCGGGTGCGACGATCGTCGGCGCGTGGCCGACTCCGGCGAACTCGTGCACGCGCGCCTTCGGCCCGCGCGCCGCCATCGCCGCCGCCGTCGCCGGCGCGAGGACGTCGGACTCGGCGCCGCGCAGAACGAGCGTCGGGCAGCGGATGGCGTCGTACGCGGCCCACAGCGCCGCCTCGCCGGCGCTCGCGGCGGCAGGCGTCACGGCGCGCAGCGGCACGCCGATCGCGGGATCGTAGTGAAGACGGATGCGATCGCGGTCCTTGCGCAGCATCGGCCGGGTAAACGCCAGCCACTGCTCGCGGCTGTGCGGCCCGAACCCCTGCGAGATCGTGAGCAGGTAGTCGGCGGCCTCGTCCTCGCTCGCCCAGGTCAGCGGCAAGCCGACGTACGACGCGATGCGAGCGATCCCGGCCGCATCGATCGCCGGCCCGACGTCGTTGAGCACGAGCTGCGAGATCGGCGAATTCGGCAGCGCGGCGAGTCCGATGCCGATCAGGCCGCCCATCGAGGTGCCGAACCAGTGCACAGTGGTTGCGTCGAGGCGGGCGAGCAGCGTCACCATGTCGGCGACGTAGGTCGTGATGCCATAGGCGGTGGGATCGGCGAGGCGATCCGACTCGCCGCGGCCGACGACGTCGGGGCAGACGACGCGCCAGCCCTCCTGCAGCGCCCGCGCGAGCGCGTCGAAGTCGCGACCCTGACGCGTCAGGCCGTGGGCGCAGACGAGGACGCGATCGCTCGCACCGCTGGCGCGCTCCCACTGCCAGTAGGCCATGCGATGCAGGCCGCGGCCGTCGAGGCACTGGACGTAGCGAAGGGTCGGTTCGGTCATGGCCTTCGTCACTTCATCTGGATCGTGCCGTTGACCGTCGCGGTCACGACCGCCCGGCCGGGCTCGACCGACAGCGCGTCGGCGGGGCTCGCGGCCGCGGCCTGCATGCGCATGACCGGCACCGGGCCGGGCTGGGGCTCGCTCGTCGCGACCGACACCTCGCGCACCGCGTAGCCGCCGTAGCCGAACAGCTTCGCGTAGCTGGTCGCCTTGGCGCCGAAGGCGGCGATCGCCTCGGCGACGATGTCGGCCTCGACACGCCGGCTCGCCTCGCGCGAAAGTCGGTAGCCGACGCGCGCGATCGTCATCGTCGTGATGCGACCGGTGAGCTGGCCGATGGCCGTCATGTCGCGGCCTTCGACGATCAGCTCGGTGCTGCCTTGCCAGCCGGTGATCGTCGGCGCGCGGCCCGCGCTCGTCGCGTTCGCATAGCGTGGATAGAGCGAGAAGTTGCCGGTCTGCACATCGACCTGGCCGGGCTTGGCCGCCTTCTTCGCTTCGGCGAGCGCCGCGTCGAGCGCTTGCTTCAGCTGCGCCTGCACGCTGTTGGCGTCGGCGCCTTCGCGCATGGTCGAGAACGTGACGGCGAGCACGTCTTTCGCGACCTCGACGCTCGCGTTCGCGCTCAGGCCGAGCACGCCTTGCGGCGGCGGCGTCTCGCCGCGCGCCACGTTCGCGAAGCTCGCGAGGCCGAGAAGAGAAGCGACCGCGGCCGCGCGAACGTTGCACTTCATGATGGATTGCTCGACATCGCCGAGATCACTTGTAACAGCTCGTCAGTGCAGCCCGGAATCGCCCGCAAAGCCGCGCAGAATCGCGATTGTTACAAATGGGGAATCGATGAACACAGCTGCCAACGCCCGCCCGGATCGGATCGTCGTCGTCGACGATGATGCCCGCATTCGCGACCTGCTGCGCCGCTACCTGACGCAGGAAGGCTTCGAGGTGCTGCTGGCCGAGGACGCGAAGGCGCTCAATCGCTTGCTCACGCGCGAGACCGTTCATCTCATCGTCCTCGACCTCATGCTGCCGGGCGAAGACGGCCTGTCGATCTGCCGGCGCCTGCGCGCCGCCAATGACGTGACGCCGATCATCATGCTCACCGCCAAGGTCGAGGACGTCGACCGCATCGTCGGCCTCGAGGTCGGCGCCGACGACTACCTGCCCAAGCCGTTCAACCCGCGCGAGCTGCTGGCGCGCATCCACGCCGTGCTGCGTCGCCGCCCGGCGATGGAAGCACCCGGCGCGCCGGCGCTCGACGCGCAGACCGTGAGCTTCGGGCCGTTCGTGTTCGACCTGGCGCTGCGTCGGCTGACCAAGGACGGCGAACAGATCGCGCTCACGACCGGCGAGTTCTCGATGCTGAAGGCGCTGGTGCGCCACCCGCGCCAGCCGCTCTCGCGCGACAAGCTGGCGCAGCTCGCGCGCGGCCGCGAGTTCGAGCCCTTCGACCGCAGCCTCGACGTCCAGATCTCGCGTCTGCGCAAGATGATCGAGCCCGACCCGACCCAGCCGCGCTATATCCAGACGGTGTGGGGGGTCGGCTACGTCTTCGTCCCGGACGGCGCCGCGTAAGGCAACAATCGGCGGGTGGCGACAAGAACCATCAAGCGGCCCTCCTCGACCTCGCTCTCCGAGCGGCTGAGACCGCCGCAGACTCCGCGGCTCGCGAAGAAGTTCGTCGCCCTCAGCCTGTTCTGGCGCACCTTCTTCCTGCTCGCGCTGCTGCTCGCGAGTGGCGTCTTCGCCTGGGTCCAGACCTTCCGCGCCCTCGAGTTCGAGCCGCGCGCGATCCAGGCGGCGCAGCAGATCGCGAGCCTGGTCAACATCGCCCGCGCCGCCTTGCTCGGCACCGACGGCATCAACCGAATCGCCATCATCAAGAGCGTCTCGACGCTCGACTCGGTGAAGCTGACGCCGCGCGAGCCGACCGACAAGTGGGAGCCGTTCGAGGTCGACCGCTTCCAGCGCGTCATCGAGAGGGAGCTGCGCGACCAGCTCGGCCCCGACACGATCGTCGCCAGCTCGATGAACGGAACGCCGGGCCTGTGGGTCGGCTTCTCGATCGCGCGCGACTCGTTCTGGCTCAAGGTCGACCCGACCCGAGTCGGGCCGATGTCGACGAGCACGATCGTCCTCTGGGTCTCGATCGCCCTGCTCGCGACCGTGCTCGGCTCGGCCGGAATCGCGCGCCTCATCAACCGGCCGCTCAAGGACCTCTCGTTCGCGGCGAGCCGGATCCGCGAGGGCGAGTACGACTCGCGCCTCGACGAGACGACGATGACGAGCGAGATCCGCCAGGTCAACATGGGCTTCAACCGGATGGCGCGCGAGCTCGCCAAGGTCGAGCAGGACCGCGCCGTCATGCTCGCCGGCATCTCGCACGACCTGCGCACGCCCCTCTCGCGTCTCCGCCTCGAGGCCGAGATGAGCGTGCAGGACGAGGAAGCGAAGTCCAACATGGCGATGGACATCGACCAGCTCGACGCGATCATCGACAAGTTCATGGACTACGCGCGGCCGGGCGAGGTCAAGCTGGTGCCGTGCGACGTCGCGACGATCGTCCAGCGCGAGGCGGCGGCGTTTCGCGACACCAGCCAGATCCGCATCCAGTCGAAGGTCGCGCCCGACACACGGGTGCTGGCCGACGACGTCGAGCTCGGCCGCGTCCTGCAGAACCTGTTCGAGAACGCGCGCCGCTACGGCCGCTCGACCGACACCGGAATCGCGCGGGTCGTCGTCAGCTACGCGCGCACCGGCCAGTGGGTGATCGTCACCGTGCGCGACCACGGCCAGGGCGTCGATCCGAAGAAGCTCGACCAGCTGACGACGCCGTTCTTCCGCGGCGACGCGGCGCGCACCGCGGCGACCGGCGCCGGCCTCGGCCTCGCGATCGTCGAGAAGGCGCTGGCGCGGATGGGCGGCGCGTTCGAGATCACCAACGCCACGGACGGCGGCCTGCTCGCGCACATCCGGCTGAAGCGCGCGTAGCCCTCTGCAGCATCACGCGTCCCGGACTTCGATGTGGTACGTCGCCCACGGGCAGCCGGCGAACCGCTGCCCGAGCGGCAGCGCTGCGGTGTCGGGATACGCATCGGCTTCGAAGATCGTCCAGAGCGGACCGAGGCCGCCGAGCGCCATCGGCTTGCCGTCGAGATGGGTCGCGACGATGAAGCGGCGCCGGAGCGCGTCGGCCGCCGTGATCTGCGCGGCGTAGCCATCGATCGCGCGGACGAAGAGCGCCGTCTTCTCGCCGGGCTTGACGCCGCACGCCTTGACGACGTCGAGCAGCAACGGCCCGCCGAGCGCGTGCTGCTTGCCGTCGTACTCGAGCGTCGGCCTGATCGTGACCGCGGGCAGCGCCGCGATCGCCGCGAAGTCGAAGGTCTGCGCCTTGCTGAACGCGACCTTCTGCTTGGCCATCAGCTGGTCGAGCACCGGATCGAAGGGACCGCGGTTGCCGCTGCCGATCGCGCCGCTGACGGTGAGCAGCGTCGGCCCTGCTGCGGCCTTCGCGACGGGACGCGCAGCGAAGGCCGACGATGCCACGAGGCCGCCGCCGAGCATCGTCGCGGCGAGGAAGCGTCGCTTGTCCATCGTCTTCTCCTTCACTCCGGCTTGACGCCGGCGTCCTTGACGAGCTTGGCCCAGAAGCGGTTGTCGCCTTCGAGGAACGCGGCGAATTCATCGGGCGACCGCGAAGGCGCGATCTCCGCGCCTTCGCGCGCGAGCACGGCCTTGACGTCGGTGCGCTGCAGCGCGTCCTGGGCGGCATCGAAGAGCCTCCTCACGATCTCCGGCGGCGTTCCGACCGGAACGAAGAGGCCGTACCAGAACGAGAGGCCGTAGCTCGGCAGGCCCGACTCGGCGGTGCCCGGCACGTTCGGAACGAGCGGCGTCCGGTTCGGGCTCGTCACCGCGATCGCGCGCAACCGTCCCGCCTGCACCATCGGCAGCACCGACGGCGGCGTTCCGAACGTGAGCTGCGCGTCGCCGGCGACGACCGCGGCGATCGCCGGCGCGCCGCCCTTGTACGGAATGTGGACCATCTCGACGCCGGTCACCGCGCTGAAGTGCGCGGCGCCGAGGTGCGGCGCCGAGCCGTTGCCCGACGACGTGTAGTTGAGCGAGCCGGGTTTCTTCTTGGCGAGCGCGATGAGGTCCTGCAGCGAGCGGACGGGCAGGTCGGGATGGACCGCGATCACGAGCGGCGACGACGTCAGCCTGGTCACCGCCAGCAGATCCTTCGGGTACGTGAGCTTGGGATTGAGCGACGGGTTCACCGAGATCGAGCTCGGGCTCGCGATCAGCAGCGTGTAGCCGTCGGCGGTCGACTTGGCGACGAAATCGGCGGCGAGGCTGCTGCCGGCGCCGGCACGGTTCTCGACGACGACCGCCTGGCCGAGCGCGCGCGCGAGCGGCTCGCTCAGCGTGCGCGCGACGTAGTCGGCAGCGCCGCCCGGAGCGAAGCCGATGACGAGGCGGATCGGCCTGGCCGCCGGCCACGCCTGCGCGTGCGCGCGGTCGGCGCCGACGATGCCGAGCGCGAGCGCGCCTGCGCTGGCGAGCGCGACGCGGCGCGTGCACGACGGGCTCGATCGGGTGCGTTGCATGCGGTCTTCTGTCGTGCGCGTCGACTCGCGGCTCAGGCGGCGATGCGCAGGACGATCTTGCCGAGGTGCCGATCGGCTTCCATGCACGTGCGCGCAGCGGCGAGCTCGTCGAACGCGAAGACGCGGTCGACGAGCGGCCGGATGCGGCCGTCGGCGATCGCCGGCAGCAGGTCGGCGCGAAACGCCGGGACGCCGGCGGCGCGCTGGTCGGCACTGCGCAGCTTGTTGGAGACGCCGAAGAGCGTGAGGCGCTTGGCGTGCAGCGCCTGCAGGTCGATCTCGGCGCCGAGCACGCGATCGACGTAGCCGACCGTCGCGAGGCGTCCTTCGAAGGCCATGCAGCGCATGCACTCGGCGAACACCGAGCCGCCGACCGCGTTGACGACGAGATCGGCACCGCGGTCGTCGGTCGCCTTCAGCACCGCGTCGGCGAACGCGGGCGCGCGCGTCTCGATGCCGACATCGAGGCCGAGCTCGCGCAAGCGCGCGAGCTTGGCGGCCGAGCCCGAGGTGCCGATCACGCGCGCACCGAGCACCTTCGCCGCCTGCAGCGATGCGACGCCGACGCCCGAGGACACGCCGCAGACGAGCAACCACTCGCCGGGTCGCAGACGTCCCTGCGCGACGAGCATGTCGTGGACGACGAGAAAGACGAGCGGCACCGCCGCCGCTGCTTCGATCGCGAGCGGCGGCGGCACCGGCATCGCCTCGCGCACATCCATCAGCGCGTATTCGGCGAACGCGCCAGCGCAGCGTCCCATGACGATGCTGCCGGGCGCAGGACCGGCGACGCCGGCGCCGAGCGCAACGACCTCGCCCGCGCCTTCGAGGCCGGCGGGCCGTGCCGCACCGCCCTTCACGAGCCCCCCGGGGATCAGCTCACCGCGGTTGAGCGCCGCAGCACGCATCCGGACGAGCAGCTGGCCCGGCTCGGGATCGGGCACCGGCACTTCGCGCCGCTCGAGGACGACGCCGTCGCCCTCGGCGCGGATCGCGTAGGCCTGCATCGTCAGCCGCCGCCGCGCCAGAGGAGGCACACCGCGCGCGTCTCGATCGATTCGCCGCGGCCGACCGGTCCCATCTTCTCGGCGGTCTTCGCCTTGACGCTGACCTGGTCGAGCTCGACGCCGAGCGCGCCGGCGATGCGCTGGCGCATCGCAGCGACGTGCGTGGCGAGGCGCGGCGCCTGCGCGATCACCGTCGAGTCGACGTTGCCGATGTGCCAGCCGGCGCCGCGGACACGCCGTGCCGCTTCGGAGAGCAGCGCGAGCGAGTCGGCGCCCTGGTATTGCGCGTCGCTCTCGGGAAAGTGGTGGCCGATGTCGCCGAGCGCAGCGGCACCGAAGAGCGCGTCGGTGATCGCATGGCAGAGCGCGTCGGCGTCGGAGTGGCCGAGGAGGCCGTGCGTGTGCGCGATCTCGACGCCGCCGAGGATGAGCTTTCGGCCCTCGACGAGCGCGTGCGTGTCCCAGCCCTCGCCGATCCGCCAGAGCGGGCCGCGCGGTCTCATGCTGCAGCACGCCGCGCGAGCAGCGCCTCGGCGATCGCGAAGTCGTCGGGATGCGTGACCTTGATGTTCTCGCTCGAGCCGGTGACGAGGCGCGGTCTCAGGCCGATCGCCTCGATCGCCGACGCTTCGTCGGTCGCCTGCGGCATCCGCGCGAGCGCGTCGGCGAGGATGCCGAAACGGAACATCTGCGGCGTCTGCGCCTGCCAGACGTCCTCGCGCGACAGCGTCGCGACCGCGCGACCGGCCTCGGCGCGCTTGAGCGTGTCCGAGACCGGCAACGCGAGCAGCCCGCCGATGCGGTCCTCGCGGCAGGCGTCGATCAGCGCGTCGATCCATTCGACGCGCACCAGGCAGCGCGCGGCGTCGTGGACGAGCACCCAGTCGTTCGCCTCGGCGCCGAGGCCGGCGAGCTTGGCGAGCCCGTTGGCGACCGTGTCGGCGCGCGTCTCGCCGCCGCAGCGCACGAGCGCGAGACGCGCGTCGTCGGGCAGCGCGAGCTTTTCGTAGTGCTGGTCCTCGGGAGCGACGACGACGACGATCTTGCTGAACCGCTTGACGCCGGCGAGCGCGGCGAGCGTGTGGACGACGAGCGGCCGTCCGCCGAGCTCGACGTACTGCTTGGCGACCGGCGCGCCGGCGCGACTGCCGCTGCCCGCGCACGGGACGAGCGCGAAGACGCGGCGACGGGCGGGAGCGGGTGCGGGAGTCGGCATCGAAGCGATCGCGGCGGGCGAAGGATAAGCCGGCGATCCGCGCCGTCACCGCGCGCCTTTTAAAATCGCGACTTTCGTCGCGCGCGGCACGCGTTGGCTGCCGCCGTCATGCTCCTCCCCGACATCGCACCCGGCAAGCGCTTCGCGCTGCCCCGCCCTCCCGGCTCTGCCGACGCTTTGCTGCTCGCGCGCTTCGCCGAGCGCGAGCGTGCCAAGGGCGCGCCCGTCGCGATCTTCAGCGCCGAGCCCGCCGACGCGCAGCGCCTCGCCGACGAGATCGCGTTCTTCGCGCCGCAGCTGCGCATCGCCGTCTTCCCCGACTGGGAAACGCTGCCGTACGACGCGTTCTCGCCGCACGAGGACCTCGTCTCCGAGCGGCTCGAGACGCTGTGGCGGATCGGCCGCGGCGAGGTCGACGTCGTCCTGATGCCGGCGACGACGGCGCTCGTGCGGCTCGCACCGCCGAGCTTCATCGCCGGCACGACGTTTCACTTCCGCACCAAGCAGCAGCTCGACGAAGCGGCGCTGAAGGCGCAGCTGACGCTCGCCGGCTACGCCCACGTCAGCCAGGTCGTCTCGCCGGGCGAATACGCCGTGCGCGGCGGCTTGATCGACCTCTTTCCGATGGGCTCGTCGGTGCCGTATCGCGTCGACCTCTTCGGCGACGAGATCGACTCGATCCGCACCTTCGATCCCGACACCCAGCGCAGCCTCTACCCGGTGCCCGAGGTGCGGCTGCTGCCGGGCCGCGAGTTTCCGATGGACGAGTCGGCGCGCAACGCCTTTCGCGCGCGCTGGCGCGAGCGCTTCGAGGGCGACCCGACCAAGGTCCGGATCTACAAGGACATCGGCGCCGGCATCGCGACCGCGGGAATCGAGTTCTACCTGCCGCTCTTCTTCGACGAGACCGCGACCGTCTTCGACTACCTCGGTGCGGGCGCGACGCTCGCGCTGCACGGCGAGCTCGACGAATCGCTGCAGCGCTTCTGGGCCGACACGCGCGAGCGGCATCGCTTCTTCCAGCACGACCGCGAGCGGCCGGTGCTGGCGCCCGAAGCGCTCTTCCTGCGCCCCGAGGAGTTCTTCGCCCGCTGCGGCGCGCACGCGACGCTTGCGGTGCGCGGCACCGGCGACGCCGACGCGTGGGCGACGGCGCTGCCCGATCTCGGCGTCGACCGCGGCGCTCCCGATCCGCTCAGGCGTCTGCAGGAGCACGTCGCGTCGACGCCGCACCGCGTCCTCATCGTTGCCGAGAGCGAAGGCCGACGCGAGAGCCTGCTCGAGCTGCTGCGCGACAGCCGGATCGAGCCGCCGAGCGTCGCCACGCTCGCCGAGTTCACTGCAGGCAGCGAGCATTTCGCCATTGCGGTCGCACCGCTCGCGCAAGGCTTCGCCGCCCGCGCCGAGGGCGATGTCGATGCGCAGACGGTCGACTTCGTCACCGAGACCGAGCTGTTCGCGATCGCGCCGACGGCGCGGCGGCGGCGCAGGCAGGAGCAGACGAGCGACGTCAACGCGCTGATCAAGGACCTCTCCGAGCTCGCCGTGGGCGACCCGGTCGTCCACGTCAACCACGGCATCGGCCGCTATCTCGGCCTCGTGACGATCGCGCTCGGCGGCACCGACGAGGAGCCGGGCGAATTCCTCCAGCTCGAATACGCCGACAAGGCGACGCTCTACGTCCCGGTCGCGCAGCTGCACCTGATCGCGCGCTACACCGGCGTGAGCGCGGAAGAGGCGCCGCTGCACAAGCTCGGCTCGGGTCAGTGGGAGAAGGCCAAGCGCAAGGCCGCCGAGCAGGTCCGCGACACCGCCGCGGAGCTCCTCAACCTCTACGCACGGCGCGCGCTGCGCGAGGGCCACGCGTTCCGCTTCCAGCCGCACGACTACGAAGCGTTCGCGGCGAGCTTCGGCTTCGACGAGACCGCCGACCAGCACGCCGCGATCCACGCCGTCATCCAGGACATGGTGTCGCCGCGGCCGATGGACCGTCTGATCTGCGGCGACGTCGGCTTCGGCAAGACCGAGGTCGCGCTCCGTGCGGCGTTCGTCGCCGTCGTCGACGGCAAGCAGGTCGCGATCCTGGCGCCGACGACGCTGCTCGCCGAGCAGCACTACCAGAACATCGCCGACCGCTTCGGCAAGTGGCCGGTGAAGGTCGCCGAGCTGTCGCGCTTCCGCTCGACGAAGGAGGTCAAGGTCGCGCTCGACGGGCTCGCCGACGGCACGATCGACATCGTCGTCGGCACCCACAAGCTGCTCTCGGCCGACGTCAAGTTCAAGCGGCTGGGCCTCCTCGTGATCGACGAGGAGCACCGCTTCGGGGTTCGCCACAAGGAGCAGATGAAGGCGCTGCGCGCCGAGGTCGACGTGCTGACGCTGACGGCGACGCCGATCCCGCGCACGCTCGGCATGGCGCTCGAGGGCCTGCGCGACCTCTCGGTGATCGCGACCGCGCCCGAGCGGCGGCTGGCGATCAAGACGCTCGTCCGCAGCGAAGGGTCGAGCACGATCCGCGAGGCGGTGCTGCGCGAGCTCAAGCGCGGCGGCCAGGTCTACTTCCTGCACAACGACGTGCAGACGATCGAGCACCGCCGCGAGACGCTGCAAGCGCTCGTCCCCGAGGCGCGGATCGCGGTCGCGCACGGCCAGATGCCCGAGCGCCAGCTCGAGCACGTGATGCGCGACTTCGTCGCCCAGCGCCACAACGTGCTGCTCTGCTCGACGATCATCGAGACCGGGATCGACGTGCCGAGCGCGAACACGATCGTCATCAGCCGCGCCGACAAGTTCGGCCTCGCCCAGCTGCACCAGCTGCGCGGCCGCGTCGGCCGCTCGCACCACCAGGCGTACGCGTACCTGATGGTTCCCGACATCGAGGGCCTGTCGAAGGCGGCGGCGCAGCGGCTCGAGGCGATCCAGCAGATGGAAGAGCTCGGCTCCGGCTTCTACCTCGCAATGCACGACCTCGAGATCCGCGGCGCCGGCGAGGTGCTCGGCGAGCACCAGAGCGGCAACATGCAGGAGGTCGGCTTCCAGCTCTACAACGACATGCTCGCCGAGGCCGTGCGGTCGCTCAAGAACGGCCGCGAGCCCGACCTGCTGGCGCCGCTCTCGGCCGTCACCGAGATCAACGTCCACGCGCCGGCGCTCCTGCCCGACGCGTACTGCGGCGACGTCCAAATCCGCCTCTCGCTCTACAAGCGGCTCGCGAGCGCAACGCGCGCCGAGCAGATCGAGGCGATGCTCGACGAGATCACCGACCGCTTCGGCAAGCTCCCGCCGCAGGCGCAGGCGCTGTTCGACGTGCATCGCCTGCGCGTCCTCGCCAAGAGCTACGGCGTCGCCAAGATCGACGCCGGCGACGCGCTGACGACGATCACGTTCGCGGCGAACGCGCCGGTCGATCCGGCGCGCATCATCGAGCTCGTGCAGAAGAACCGCTTCGTCCGGCTCGCCGGCAACGACAAGCTGCGGATCGAGGTCGGCGCCAAGACCGTGCGCGACCGCGTCCAGCTCGTCCGCGACATCCTGCGTTCGCTCGGCCAGCCGAAGGTGCTCGAAGCGGCATGAGCGAAGCAACGAACGCCGGCGAGCGCGAGGTCGCGCCCGGGCTCGTCGTCCGCGGCATCGCGACGCCGCTCCGGCTCGCCGACTTCGGCCTTGCGGCGTTCGACATGGACTCGACGCTGATCTCGATCGAGTGCGTCGACGAGATCGCGGCCGTCGCGGGCAAGAAAGCCGAGGTCGCGGCGATCACCGAGGCGGCGATGCGCGGCGAGATCGCCGACTACAAGGAGAGCTTGCGCCGCCGCGTCGCGCTGCTGCGCGGCGTTCCCGCGACGGCGCTGCAGCAGGTGTACGACGAGCGATTGCGCTTCAACCCGGGCGCCGGGCGCCTCGTCGCCGCGTGCAAGACCGCGGGGCTGAAGACGCTCCTCGTCTCGGGCGGCTTCACGTTCTTCAGCGACCGCGTTCGCGACCGCCTCGGCATCGACTTCACGCGCAGCAACGTGCTCGAGATCGTCGACGGCGCATTGACGGGCCGCATGGTCGACCAGCCGTGGGGCGACATCTGCGACGGCGCCGAGAAGCGAAAGATGCTGCTCGAGACGTGCGCGTCCATCGGCATCGAGCCGCGACGCGCGATCGCGATCGGCGACGGCGCCAACGACCTGCCGATGATGGCTGCCGCTGGCGTCTCGGTCGCGTACCACGCAAAGCCGAAGGTGCGCGCGGCGGCGACGGTCGCGATCGACAGCGGCGGGCTCGACCGACTGCTCGAGGTGGTCCGCCCGGACTAGGCGAAAAGCCGAACGACAACGAGAAGTCGCGCGCTCCGATCGCCCCCTACCGCTCGCGCCATGGCGGCGTCGGGAATCGCATCCGCGCGGACGCGACGTCGTCGGGCCAGACCACGACCTGCTTGCCGCCCTGCCACTGGATGGTCACCGCCTTCTGGCCGACCTGAAACCCGCGCTGGTCGACCGCGAAGTCGCCCAGGATCGTCTTCGTCCTCAGCACGAGCAAGGTCTCGCGAAGCCTCTCGGAGTCGGTCGTGCCGGCGCGGCGCAGCGCCTCGACGAAGATTCGACACCCGGCGTAGGAGTTCGCGGACTGGACGGCCGGAGCGCGCTTGAACTCGTCCTGGTAAGCCGCAACGAACTCCGGATTCCCGGGGTTGGGAAGAGCGGCCTCCCAGAAGGTCGCGCTGTAGACGAACTCCGCGTCCCTGCCCAGCCGATCTTGGTATTCGGGGAGCAGACCATAGGGCAGGCTGCTCAGCATCTTGACATTGAAGTCGACTTCCTTCATCTGACGCGTGACGGCCACCAGGTCGTCGAGACGTGCCGAAGCTGCGACGAGGACGTCGGGGTTGACTGCCTTCAGTCGTTTCAGCGTCGCTGAGAAGTCCGTCGTGCCATCCGGATACGTTTCCGAGGAGACGACCTCGAGGCCTTGTTTCTTCGCGACCTGGCTGGTCCCGCTGGCCACCGCTTTCGGCAGCAACGCGTCCTGGTTCAGGATCGCCACGGTGCGAAGGCCGTTGCGAGCCGCCAAGTCGACCACGCCGGCAGCGGCGGAATCGATGGGGGCAAGCACCATGAACAGGTAGCGGCGCCCCTTCTCCCAGATCGAACTCGTCGCCGCATTCGCCGCGACCATCACCTTGCGATGCTTCTCGGGGACGTCGGCGACGGCCTCGGTGATCGCCGTCCCGTAAGGGCCGAGCACCGCATCGACCTTGTCCTCGACGATCAGCTTCTCGTAGAGGCGGGCAGCGGTCTTGCCGTCGGATTCGTCGTCGTAGATGACGAGCTGGATCGGGCGTCCGAGGACTCCGGCTTCCGCATTCACGTGCTTCTCGCAGAGCAGGTAGCCCTCACGCCCGTATCGACCTTGCACCGAATACTGTGCGCCGGTCAGGGACATCGTGGCGCCGATCCGAAGCGGCTGCTGCGCGAGGCTCGGCCACGGCAAGCCAACTGCGAACGCAACGACCCAAGTGGCGAGCGAGAGCAACTTCGGTTCCATCTGGCCGACTTTGCTCGCACGCGCGTCGCATTGCAACGGCGCAGCGCGAGCGCCGGGCCTCGCGACGGACGCCGGCGGATCGGCGCCTGCACACTCGCGATGTGCCAGGGCCGCGCGTGCCGCGTCAAGAAGGATTCGGTGTCCGCTCGGCGTCGCGCCGCGCCTCGGCCTTGCTCCGGATTGCGCTTAGCGTCGTCCGGCTGGTGATGACGTCGGTCGCGAGCTTGACGTGGATCAGCGCCGGCCTGCCGCTCGCGAGCGCGGCGACGAGCGCCGGCTCGAAGTCGCGCGTCGCATCGACGCGCTCCGCGGCCCACCAGCCGAACGCGCGGGCGAGCGCAGCGAAGTCGGGATTGCCGAGGTCCGAACCGGAGACACGGCCCGGGTATTCGCGCTCCTGGTGCATGCGGATCGTCCCGTAGCTGCCGTTGTCGACGACGATCGAGACGAGCCGCTTCGCGCCGTACGCGATCGCGGTCGCCATCTCCTGCGCCGTCATCAGGAAGTCGCCGTCGCCGGCGATGTTCACGACCGTGCGCTCGGGCGCGAGCAGCGCCGCCGCGACCGCCGCCGGCAAGCCGTAGCCCATCGCACCCGACGTCGGCGCGAGCTGGGTGCGGCCGGCGTGGCGCAGGCCCGCATAGCGATGGAAGCGATGCAGCCAGCCGGCGAAGTTGCCGGCACCGTTGGTGAAGACCGCCTCCGCGGGAACGTGGCGATCGATCGCGCGCACGACCTCGGCCATGTCGAGCGGCTCGACCGGTTGCGAGGCGCGGTTGGCGTCGAAGTCCGCGCGCGCGGCATCGCTCCACGCGCGCCAGCGGATCACATCGGGTGGCGTGAGCGCGGCCAGCGCCGGGCCGACGTGCGCCATCGCTGCGTTGACGAGCAAGTCGGCGGCGTAGACGCGGCCGAGCTCCTCGGCGCCGGCATGGATGTGGACGAGCTTTTGCATCGGCCGCGGCGGCACGAGCAGCTCGTAGCCGCCGGTCGTCATCTCGCCGAGCCGCGCGCCGATCGCGACGATCAGGTCGGCGTCCTCGATGCGCGCGCCGAGCTTGGGATTGACGCCGATGCCGACGTCGCCGGCGTAGCTCGGATGGCGGTTGTCGAAGACGTCCTGGAAGCGGAACGCGCAGCCGACCGGCAGCTGCCAGGCGGAAGCGAACTGCTCGAGCGCTGCGCACGCCGTCGCCGTCCAGCCGCTGCCGCCGACGATCACGAACGGCCGCTCTGCGGCCGCGAGCAGCTCGCGCAACCGCACCATCGCCTCGGCCGGAGGTGCGGCGAGCGCGGGCTCGGTCCGCGGCAGCACGGGCGCTGCGGTCGGCACGCGCAGCATGTCTTCGGGAAGCGCGAGCACGACCGGACCGGGCCGACCCTGCATCGCGACATGAAAGGCGCGCACGATGTACTCGGGGACACGGTCGGCGTCGTGGATCTCGCCGACCCACTTCGCGAAGCCGAGCGTTCCCGGCCCGAACATGTGCGTGTAGTCGACCTCCTGGAACGCCTCGCGATCGCGCTGGTCGCTCGCGACCTGGCCGATGAAGAGGACCATCGGCGTCGAGTCCTGGAACGCAGTGTGCAGGCCGATCGCGGCGTTGCTCGCGCCCGGCCCGCGCGTCACGAAGCACAGGCCCGGCCGGCCGCTGAGCTTGCCCTGCGCTTCGGCCATGTTGCTCGCCCCGCCCTCGTGCCGGCAGCTGACGAAGCGGATCTTGTCGCGATGCTCGTAGAAGCCGTCGAGGACGGCGAGGTAGCTCTCGCCGGGAACCCCGAACGCCGTCGTCGCCCCCTGCGCGACGAGCGCCTCGATGAGCGCGTGTCCGGCCGGGCGCGAGGACGCTGGACGAGGGCTGGTCATGCCGCCAGTGTGCCTGCACCGCGCCGCCGCACCGCGATCAGGGTTCCCACGGATTCGCTAATTCACCGTTTGGTGAATTATCGCGGCGATGCCGTCCCGGTCCGCATCGGTCGTCGAATTCCGTCCCCGCGATGCGGACCGCACCCGCGAGGAGATCCTGCGCGCGGCGATGGCCGAGTTCGCCGACCACGGCTTCGGCGGCGCGCGCATGGAGGCGATCGCCGAGCGCGGCAAGGTCGACAAGAAGCTCATCTACTACTACTACGCCGGCAAGGACGAGCTTTTCCTCGCCGTCCTCGAGCAGAGCTACGCCGACATCCGCGACGCCGAGCACGCGCTGCATCTCGAGGCGAGCGACCCGCTGCACGCGATCGAGACGCTGGTCGCGTTCACCTGGAACCACTATCTTCGCCACCCCGAGTTCCTCGCCCTCCTCAACAGCGAGAACCTGCACCGCGCCGGCCACCTCAAGCGCTCGCGCCGGATCCGGCAGCTCAACTCGCCGCTGATCGACGTCCTCGCCGACGTGCTCGCGCGCGGCGAGGCCGCGGGGACGCTCAGGAGCGGCGTCGATCCGATGCAGCTCTACATCTCGATCGCCGGGCTCGCCTATTTCTATCTCTCGAACAAGCACACGCTCGGCGCCGTCTTCGGCCGCGACCTGATGGCGCCGGGCGCGCTCGCCGAGCGGCTCGGCCACATGACCGAAGTCGTCCTCGGCTACGTTCGCCCTCCCTCGCCCACCGCGCACAAGGCGCGCGCCACCGGCACCGCGCGTGCCGCATCCCCAGCAAGAACCAGGAGACCCGCATGAATCGCATCACCTTCGGCCGCCTCGCCGTCGCCGCGCTGCTCGCCGTCGCCGCCGGCGCCGCGTCGGCGCAGAACTGGAAGCCGACGCGGCCGATCAACCTGATCGTGCCGTGGGCGGCGGGCGGCTCGACCGACCAGGTCACGCGCGTCACCGCGGCCGAGCTCGAGAAGGTCCTCGGCCAGACGATCGTGATCGTCAACCAGCCCGGCGCGTCGGGGTCGATCGGCACCAAGAGCGCGCTCGACGCCGCCAAGGACGGCTACACCTGGACCGCGGGTGCGGCCCAGGACCTCGGCACGTACGAGACGCTCGGCTCGCTGAAGACGCGCATCACCGACTGGCACCTCTTCCTCACCGTCGCCAACATCCAGGTGATCGGCGTCAATCCGAACACGCCGTACCAGAACGCGAAGCAGCTGATCGACGCGATGAAGGCCAACCCCGGCAAGATCTCGGTGGCGACCGCGGGCGTGACGTCGGCCGGCCACAACGCGATGGAGTTCATCGCCAAGGCGACCGGCGCGAAGTACCGCGAGGTGAGCTACGACGGCGGCAACCCGGCGGTCGTCGCAACCGTCTCCGGCGAGACCGACGCGACGACGCAGCTCGCCGTCGAGCAGGCCGACATGATCCGCGGCAAGCGCCTGCGCCCGCTCGCGACGGTGAGCGACAAGCCGCTCGACCTCGATGGCTACGGCACGATCCCGCCGCTGTCGGCGACGCTGCCCGGCTTCAGCGCGCCCGCCAACTACTTCGGCATCTTCGTTCCCAAGGGCGTTCCCGACGAGGTCGTGAAGACGCTCGATCGCATCTGGGCCGAGAACATCGCGAAGAACGAAGCGCTGCGCAAGTACGCGGCGAGCCGCGGCGCGCTGTTCGCGCCGTCGTCGGAGGAAGCCGCGCAGAAGGCGGTCTTCCCCGCCGTGCAGGCGAACGCGTGGATGCTGTTCGAGAGCGGCAAGACGAAGGTCTCGCCCGACACCGTCGGCATTCCGAAGCCCTGAGCCGTGGCGACTTCCGAGCTCGACGAGTTCGACCCGGCGCTGCTGACGCCCGAGCAGGCACGCTCGCTCGCGGTCACCGATCTGCGCGCGGCGGCCGGCTGGCTCGCGTTCGGCATCGCCGTGCTCGTCGGCTCGGTCCGCATGGATCGGCTCGAAAGCCAGAACATCAACCCGTACACCGTTCCCGGGCTGCTGCCGGGGCTGCTCGGCATCGTCTTCATCGTCCTCGCGCTGCTGCTCGGCGTGCGCAGCTGGCGGCGCGGCGGCGGCACGCGCGGGGCGCGCGGCCTGCACGTCGACGCCGCGGTGGCGCGCCGGCTCGCGCTGATCATCGTCCTCGTCGTCTTCTACTCGGTCGTCCTCGTCGGCCACGGCGTGCCCTTCTGGGTCGCGTCGGCGATCTACGTGTTCGCTTCGATCCTGCTGCTGCAGCGGCCGCAGCGTGCCGCCGCCGGGCGCAACGTGACGCTCAAGGACGTCGTCTTCGCCGCCGCCGTCGGTCTCGCGTCGGGCGGGATCATCCAGTTCGTGTTCCAGGAGCTGTTCCTGGTGCGCCTACCCTGAGGGCGCCCTTGTTCTCCGGCCTCGCCGATTACGGCCAAGCGTTTCTCGGGTTCCTCAACCCGGCCTCGATCGCCCTCGGCCTCGGCGGCGCGCTGCTCGGCATCATCGTCGGCATCCTTCCGGGGCTCTCGGCAACGCTGGTCATCGCGCTCCTGACGACGCTCACGATCAAGCTGCCGGCGAACAACGCGATCCTCGTCCTCATCTGCTCGTACGTCGGCGCGCTCTACGGCGGGTCGCGGACGGCGATCCTGCTCAACATCCCGGGCACCGCGGCGAACGCGGCGTCGTGCGCCGACGGCTTCGCGCTCGCGCAGCGCGGCGAGGCCGGGCGCGCAATCGGCATCGCAACGTCGGGGTCGTTCACCGGAACGCTGTTCGGCGTCCTCTGCCTCGCGGCGTTCACGCCGTCGCTCGCCGAGGTCGCGCTCGCGTTCGGCGCCTACGAGTTCTTCTGGCTGGCGCTCTTCGGCGTGACGATGTCAGGGACGATCGTCGGCAACGACCCGGTGAAGGGCTGGCTGATGGGCGCGCTTGGCCTCTTCGTCGCGCAGATCGGCCAGGAAGGGCTGTACGCCTACGACCGCTTCACGTTCGGCTGGGACGAGCTCTCGGGCGGCATCGCGCTGATCCCGGCGCTGGTCGGCGCGTTCGGCCTCGCCGAGATCCTGACGACGCTCGCCGACCCCGCGGAAAAGAAGCTCGTCGAGCTCAAGGATTCGGTGCTGCCGCGCTTTCGCGAGGTCTTCCAATACTGGCGCACCGTGCTGCGCTCGGGCGTGATCGGCGTGCTCACCGGGCTCTTGCCCGGCGTCGGCGAGGACTCGGGAGCGTGGATGTCGTACGCGGCTGCGAAAGCGACGAGCAAGGAGAAGGAGCTGTTCGGCAAGGGTTCGATCGACGGCCTCATGGCGGCCGAGACCGGCGACATGGCATCGATCCCCGGCCACATCATCCCGTGCCTGGCGCTCGGCATCCCGGGCTCGGCGCCGTCGGCCGTGCTGATGGCGGCGATGATCGTCCACGGCATCCAGCCGGGGCCGATGATGATGATGCAGCACCCGCACTTCGTCTACGAGGTCGTCGCGATGACGACGCTCGCGACGATCACGATCCTGATCTTCGGCCTCTTCCTCGTGAGGCCGCTGCTGCTCATCCTGCGCATCCGCCACACCGTGCTGATGCCGATCATCTTCCTGCTCTGCACCGTCGGCGCGTTCGCGAGCGCGTCGCGGCTGTTCGACATCTACGCGATGATCGTGATCGGCATCGGCGCGTTCTTCCTGCGCCGGCGCGGCTACCAGATGGCGCCGTTCGTGCTCGGCCTCGTCCTCGGGCCGCTGCTCGACAAGAGCCTGAGGCGCGGGCTCGTGCTCTCGGACGGCAGCGTCGCGCCGTTCTTCACGCGGCCGATCTCGATGGCGTTCGCGATCGTCGTGATCTTCACGCTGCTGCTCTACATCCCGGCGTTCAAGGCCGGCGTGCGGCGCGTCACCGGCGGCGCCGGCGCGATCGTTCGCTCCGCCGTCGGGCGCACGCCGCGCGGCGGCGACGCGGCATGAAGATCGCGCTCTGCAACGAGGTGCTCGCGTCGCTGTCGCTCGAGCGGCAATGCGAGCTCGCCGCGGCGCTCGGCTACGACGGCCTCGAGATCGCGCCGTTCACGCTGGGCGCTGCGCCGCATGCGCTCGCGGCAAGCGAGATCGCGCGCGTACGCAGCACCGTCGAATCGTTCGGCCTCGTCGTCACCGGGCTGCACTGGCTGCTCGTCGCGCCGCCGGGGCTCTCGGTCACCGATCCGGATGCGAGCATCCGCGCCCGAACGCGCGACGTCGTCGCGGCGCTCATCGCGCTCTGCGCCGGGCTCGGGGGCGGCGTCCTCGTCCACGGCTCGCCGAAGCAGCGCCGGATCGCTCCCGGCGAGGATCACGCGACCGCGCTCGGCCGGCTGCGCGACTTCCTCGCCGACGCTGCGCGCGTCGCCGAAACGCACGGCGTCGTCTACTGCATCGAGCCGCTCGGCCGCGCCGAGACGGCGCTCGTCAACACCGTCGCCGAAGCTGCCGCGCTGGTGCGCGAGATCGACCGGCCGTCGCTCAGAACGATGATCGACACCAGCGCCGCCGGCGTGAGCGAGACGCAGTCGGTGCCCGAGCTGATCGACCAGTGGCTGCCGACCGGCGTCATCGGCCACGTGCAGGTCAACGACCCGAACCGGCGCGCGCCGGGCCAGGGCGCGATGCGCTTCGCCCCCATCTTCGCCGCGCTCGCGCGCCACGGCTGGAACCGCACGGTCGCGGTCGAGCCGTTCGACTACGTTCCCGACGGCGCCGGCTCGGCAGCGTTCGCCGCCGGCTACCTGCGCGGCATCCGCGAGTCGCTCGCCTGAGCGACCCACCACGACATCACGCGAAGGACCCGCCATGGCGACGCGACGACTCGGAATCATCATGCACGGCGTCACCGGGCGGATGGGCATGAACCAGCACCTCATCCGCTCGATCTGCGCGATCCGCGCCGAAGGCGGCGTGCTGCTGGCCAACGGCGACCGCGTGCTGCCCGACCCGCTCCTCGTCGGCCGCAACGCCGAGAAGATCGAGGCGCTCGCGCGCGCCAACGGCATTCACCGCTGGGGGACGAACCTCGAGGCCGCGCTCGCGAGCCGCGAGGACGCGGTCTTCTTCGACGCCGGCACGACGCAGATGCGGCCGCGCCTGCTCGCCGATGCGCTGCGCGCCGGCAAGCACGTCTACTGCGAGAAGCCGATCGCGACCAACCTCGGCGAAGCGCTCGAGATCGCACGCAAGGCACAGGCCTCGGGCCTCAAGCACGGCGCGGTGCAGGACAAGCTCTTCCTGCCGGGACTGCGCAAGCTCGACATGCTGCGTCGCGGCGGCTTCTTCGGCCGCATCCTCTCGCTTCGCCTCGAGTTCGGCTACTGGGTCTTCGAAGGCGACCTGCAGCCGATCCAGCGGCCGTCGTGGAACTACCGCAGCGAAGACGGCGGCGGGATGATCCTCGACATGATGTGCCACTGGCGCTACGTCCTCGACAACCTGTTCGGCGAGGTGCAGTCGGTGTCGTGCCTCGGCGCGACCCACATCCCGCAGCGCTGGGACGAAGACGGCCGGCCGTACCAGGCGAGCGCCGACGACGCTGCCTACGCGACCGTGCAGCTGAAGGGATTCCAGGGCGAGCCGATCGTCGCGCAGCTCAACATGTCGTGGGCGACGCGCGTCCGCCGCGACGACCTCGTCACGTTCCACGTCGACGGTACCGATGGCTCGGCAGTCGCGGGCCTGCACGACTGCCGCATCCAGCCGAAGGTCGCGACGCCGCGTCCGGTGTGGAACCCGGACGTCAAGCAGCCGATGAGCTTCGTCGCGCAGTGGCAGGACGTGCCGGATTCGACGACGTACGACAACGGCTTCAAGATCCAGTGGGAGCACTTCATCCGCCACGTCGTCGACGATGCGCCGTACAAGTGGAACCTCGTCGAAGGCGCCAAGGGCGTCCAGCTCGTCGAGGCCGCGCTCGCGAGCTGGAAGGAGCGGCGCTGGATCGACGTCCAGCCGCTCGAGATCTAGGAGCGTCGCGATGGCCTTCCCGCTCACGCTGAAGCTTCCGGTCGCCGGCGGCCGGCTCGACCCCTATGCGCTGCGCGGTGCGGCACCGTTCGCTGCGACGGCACCGGCGAAGCCGTTCACGCGGATCGCGTACTCGGCGGCGCACGTCGTCGCCGATCCGCTCGCGAGCGTCGACCCCTGGCTCACTGCGACGATCGACTGGGACGCGACGATCGCGACCCGGCGGCGCCTGTGGTCGCTCGGCCTCGGCGTCGCCGAGGCGATGGACACCGCGCAGCGCGGCATGGGCCTCGACTGGCCGACGTCGCTCGAGCTGATCGAGCGATCGCTCGACGCCGCTCGCGACGTCCCCGGCGCGCTCGTCGCGTCGGGCTGCGGCACCGACCACCTCGACCTGGTCGACGCGAAGAGCGTCGACGACGTCATCCACGCGTACGAGGAGCAGATGGCGGCGATCGAGCGCCTTGGCGGCAAGCTGATCGTGATGGCGAGCCGGGCGCTGGCGCGCGTCGCGCGCAGCCCCGCCGACTACGAGCGCGTCTACGACCGCGTGCTGATGCAGTCGCGCCAGCCGGTGATCCTGCACTGGCTCGGCGAGATGTTCGATCCACAGCTCGCCGGCTACTGGCTCGGCAGCGAAGCGAGCCGCGGCGACGCGATCGACCGTGCCATGAACGTCGCGCTCGGCGTCATCGCCGCCAATCCCGGCAAGGTCGACGGCATCAAGATTTCGCTCCTCGACAAGGAAAAGGAGATCGCGATGCGCCGCCGCCTGCCGGAAGGCGTTCGCATGTACACCGGCGACGACTTCAACTACGCCGAGCTGATCGCCGGCGACGGCATCGGCGCTGCCAGCAACCAGCGGCACAGCGATGCCCTGCTCGGCATCTTCGACGCGATCGCGCCCGCCGCCAGCGCTGCGCTCGGCGCGCTCGCGGCCGGCGAGATCGACCGTTTCCACGCGATCCTGGCGCCGACGGTGCCGCTCTCGCGCCACGTCTTCCAATCGCCGACGCGCTTCTACAAGACGGGAATCGTCTTCCTCGCCTGGCTGAACGGCCAGCAGCGCCACTTCACGATGGTCGGCGGCCAGCAGAGCGCGCGCTCGATCGTCCACTTCGCCGAGGCGTTCCGTCTCGCCGACGTCGCGGGCCTCCTCGAGCAGCCCGAGCTCGCCGTCGGGCGGATGCGCGAGCTGCTTGCGCTGCACGGCGTCGACGGCTGACGACGCGCGACATGCGCGACTTCTCGACCGACCACCGCTGGCTCTCGATCAACACCGCGACGCTGCGCGGCGCCGGCGCACTCGACCGCATCGTCGAGGCGTGCGCGCGCCACGGCATCCGCGCGATCTCGCCCTGGCGCGACCAGGTGCACGCGATCGGGCTCGCGCGGACGGCCGAGCTCGTCCGCGCGCACGCGCTCGAGCTCTCGGGCTACTGCCGCGGCGGCATGTTCCCCGCGCTCGACGCCGCCGGCCGCCAGCGCGCGCTCGACGACAACCGGCGCGCGATCGACGAAGCGCGCGCGCTGAACGCCGCGTGCCTCGTCCTCGTCGTCGGTAGCCTTCCGGGAGCGCTCGAGGGCAAGCCTTTATCGAAAGACCTCTTCGCCGCGCGCAACGACGTCCGCGATGGCGTCGCGGCGACGCTCGAGCACGCGCGCGCCGCCGCGATGCCGCTCGCGATCGAGCCGCTGCATCCGATGTACGCCGCCGACCGCGCCTGCGTCAACACCCTCGAGCAGGCGCTCGACCTCTGCGATTCGCTCGACCCTGCGCGCGGCGGGTCGAACGGCGTCGACGGCGCGGGCCGCGCCGCGCTCGGCGTCGCAGTCGACGTCTACCACGTCTGGTGGGATCCCAAGCTCGAGGCGCAGATCGCGCGCGCCGGTCACGAGCGGCTGCTTGCGTTCCACGTCTGCGACTGGCTGGTTCCGACCAAGGACCTACTGAACGACCGCGGCATGATGGGCGACGGCGTGATCGACATTCCGCGCATCCGCGGCTGGATCGAAGCGGCGGGCTTTGCCGGCTACAGCGAAGTCGAGATCTTCTCGACCGAGAACTGGTGGAAGAGGCCCGACGACGAGGTGCTCGCGACGTGCATCGCACGCCACCGCACGTGCGTGTGAGCTAGGCCGCGGCGGGCGCGAGCGCGGTGCGCCGCGCGCGGCGGACGTTGACCGCGGTCGTGATCATCAGCGCCTGCACGATCGCGATGCCGAGCCAGACGTCGGCCGGCCGATGCAGGTCGAGCAGCGGCGCGAAGACGAGCGGCGCGAACGCCTGGCCGATGTCGAGCCCCGAATAGACGACGCCGTAGACGCGGCCGGTCGCGTTCTCCGGCGATGAACGCTTGACGATGAGGTCGCGCGACGGCCCGGCGATCCCCGCTGCCAGCCCCATCGCGGCGAACAGCACCGGCACCGCGAGCGGCGCGAGCGGCGCATAGGCGATCGTCAGCGCAATCGCCGCCGCGACCGTGAAGCCGATCGCGACGATCCGCTCGCAGCGCGACGGATCGGCGGCGACGAAGCCGCCGACGACCATCCCGCACGCTGCAGCCACCATGTAGAAGGTCAGGCACATCGCCGCCCAGCGGGTCGGCACCGCATGCAGCTGGCGCGCCGCTTCGGGGGCGAACGCCTGGATTCCGCCGAGCACGACCGCGTAGAGGAAGAAGAAGCCGAAGCACATCCACACCGCGGGAATCGCGAGGAAGGCGAAGCTCCCTGCCGCCTTGCCGTGCGCGTGTGCTTTTGGCGCGGTCGGGCTCGCGAGCGTGATCGTCAGCCGCGACCGTTTCACGACCAGCACGACGAGGACGACGACGATGAGGACGCCCGCCGACGCGAGCGCGATACGCCACGAAAACGCGAGCGCGATCGGAACGAGCATCGCCGGCGCGAGCGCCCAGCCGAGGCTGCCGGTGATGCCGTGGACGCTGAACGCATGGCCGAGCCGCGACGGATGGATCTTGCGGTTGAGCAGCGTGTAGTCGACCGGATGGAAGACGCCGTTGCCGATGCCGGCGACGACGACGCACGCGAGCATCGCCGCGTAGCTCGTGCTCGCCGCGAAGCCGAACGCGGCGCCCGCGAGCAGCGCGATGCCGCCGAACAGGATCGGCCGCGGCCCGAAGCGGTCGACGATGAAGCCCGACAGCGCCTGCACCGAGCACGAGACGACGAAGAAGACCGTCAGCAACAGGCCGAGCTCGGCGTAGCTGGCGTGGAACGCGTCCTTCAGCCACGGAAAGAGCGGCGGCAGGAGCAGCTGGCTGAAGTGACTGACGCAGTGCGCGAGTCCGACGAGGCCCATGACGGCGGCGTCGTCGCGGCGGGTGTGGGGCACGGAAAGGGGGACGGAGAGGCTCATGGAGTCGGCGTTCGGCGGCTCGACGAGCCCTCGGGCGGCGGCAAGACGCTATCGTAGTGCGGCCCGCGCCGCGCCGTCGTGCGTGGGGCTTCCGTGCCGTCCGTCGCGGCGCGCTGCAATGCGGGCCTCCGGCGATGCAGTCCGTCGCACCGCGCTGGCGCTCGCGCCTTGGCCGGCGCGAGCATCCTGCATCGCCTCGAGGAGACCACGACCATGCTGACCCGCCGTCCGTTCCTCGCCTTCGCCGCGCTCGGCGGCCTCGCCGTGCCGCTCCTGGCGCGCGCAGCCGACGTCGTCCGCGGCGCGGGGGTCGTCACGACCCAGCGCCGCGATGTCGGCACCTTCACGGGCATCGCGCTCGGCGGCCCGTTCGCCGTCGTGCTGCGGCCGGCGGCGCGCGAAGCGATCGAGATCGTCGCCGACGACAACCTGCTGCCGCTGATCGAGACGACGATCCGCGGCAGCGGCGACGAGCGGTCGCTGCACATCGAAGTCGCCAAGGACGCGCGGATCGAGCCGCGCACGAAGATCGTCGTCACCGTCGACGTCGTCCGTGTCGAGCACCTTGCCGTCGGCGGATCGGGAACGATCGACGGCAAGACGATCAAGGCCGCGAAGCTCGGCGCCGCGATCGGCGGCTCCGGCTCGATCGGCCTCGACGAGCTCGACGTCGGCGAGCTCGCGGTCGCCATCGGCGGCAGCGGAACCTTCCGCGCCAACGGCCGGGCGCGCAAGCTCAAGGTCAACGTCGCCGGCAGCGGGCGCTGCGACACCGAACGTCTCGCCGCCGCCGACGTCGCGGTCGCGGTGTCGGGGAGCGGCGATGCGCGCGTCCGCGCCGACGCCTCCCTGAGCGCGGCGATCGCCGGCAGCGGCGACGTCTATCACACCGGCGCAGCGACGCCGAAGATCGCGATCGTCGGCAGCGGCCGCGTCAAGCGGATCTGAACGCGGTCGTCAAGGCGAGGCCGGTCATCAGCCCGCTGCTGCCGTGTGTCGGCTGTAACAGAACGTAGCTTGGTGACCCGCCTAGACTCGTTGCTGCGTATGAGCCCCCTGAACGGCTTCGTTCGGGCACAGGAGCAGCCATGCTGACATCGCTCTTTGGAGATCTGCGAGCCGCGCGCGACGCGAAGGCGAAGTCGGGCGACTTCGAAGAGACCCAGGTCGTCAACACGAGCCCGGAGTTCGCGGCGACGGCGATCATGGAAAGCATCGCGACGGAGGTGAACGAGCGCGGTCAGATGATCGACCGCCACGTCAGCGACCTCGTCGTCACCGGCTCTCCGGCGCAGGCGATCCGCGACCACTTCTCGACGACGCGCGCCGACCTCGACACCGCGACGTCGATGATCACGTTGCTCGACCCGGTCGGCGTCTGGGCTTCGTCGGTGATCAAGGCGCTGTCGGACGCCGGCGGCCGGCCGATCGAGAAGCTCCACCTGCGCGAGCACACGACGCTGCGCACGATCGCGATGCTCGAGCGGACGATGCTCGTCCGCCGCAACGAGGACACGCTGCGCATCTTCCACGCCGACGTCCGCGCTCCGGGCCCGGAAAACGCCGAGATCCCGGTCGCCCTGATGGAGCGCAGCCAGATGACGGCCGTGATCATCGGCCCGATGCAGCCGCACGCGATCGACGCGCTGCTCGCCTCGCTGCGCCACGCGACGAGCCTCGCGACGTGGCGCTGCCCGCATCTGCTTTTCCAGCTGCCGCCAAGCTCCGACTGGATCGCTGCCAAGGTGCACGCGATCACGTGGCCCGAGCGGCTGCGCGTGCACATCGTCAGCGAGCCGATGACGAGCGCGTCGTCGGTGTGGAACGCGATGCTCAACGTCTGGAACTCGGTCAAGGTGCAGCCGGGCTGGGACACGGCGGTCTCGCCGATGCTCGGCACCAGCGACTTCCCGATCAAGGTCGGCGAGCTCGATCCCAAGGGCGCCCCCGCGAAACCGGCCGAAGCCGAGGTCGCCGTCGCCGGCGCGGCGGCGAATCGCGGCGTCCTCGACGCCGCGCGCGGCAAACAGGCGCTCGCGAGCCTGAAGAAGCTCGACGGGCTGCTCGGCTGCGCGCTGGTCGACTCCGCGACCGGGCTCGTGCTCGCGCACGACGCGCGCGACCCGGAGACGATCGACATGGAGCGCGCCGCCGCGTCGTGCGCGCAGGTGCTCGCCAGCCATCGCGAGGCGGCGCAGACGATGGGCCTCGCCGATCCGATCGACGAGATCATCACGACGGCCGGAGCCCGGCACGTGCTCGTCCGCTCGCTGCAGCGTCACGAAGACCTCGTTCTCGTCGCGCTGCTCGAGAAGCACCGCACGAACCTCGCGCTCGCCCGCTTCCAGCTGCTCGAGGTCGAGCGCAGCCTTTCCTGAGGCGGCGCGCCGCCGTCAGGCGGCGCTGCGCGTCTTCAACGCGAGTGCCTTGTTGGCGAGCGCGTCGGCCTTCTCGTTGCAGCGATCGCCGTTGTGCCCGCGCACCCAGCGCACGCTGACGCGGCGCGCATCGGCAGCGGCGTAGAGGCGCTTCCAGAGCGCCAGGTTGGCGACCGGATCGCCCTTCGAGTTGCGAAAGCCGCGCCGCTCCCAGCCCGAGCGCCACTCGGTCAGGCCCTTCAGCACGTACTGGCTGTCGGAGACGAGCTCGACGTCGGCGCCGGGCGGCACGAGCTCTAGCCCTTCGATCGCGGCCGTCAGCTCGGCGATCTGATTCGTGCCGAGGCCGATGAAGCCGAAGTGGTCGACCTCATCGCCGTCGGGCGCGATGACGACCGCACCCCAGCCGGCGGGGCCGGGGTTGGTCGGCGCGCATGCGCCGTCGGTGTACGCGGTCCACTTCATCGGCCGGCCTCGTCGAGCTCGGCGACGGCGCGGCTCTTGTGCTGCGTCACCGCGACCGGAGCCGGCGCGGCGTGCGCCTTGCGGTCGTTGCGGATCAGCCCGACCAGGCGCATGCCGCGCACGCGCTTCACTGCGACGATGTAGTAGAGCGCGCCGAACACCGGCCACCAATGCTCGCCGGCGCGATCCATCCAGGCGAAGCGTGCGAGCCAGCGGCTCGTCCGCACCGGCGGAACGTAGCAGCCGAAGCGACCTGCCTCGACCTCGAAGCTCAGCAGGCGCAGCCAGTCGCGCAATCGCCGATAGCCGACGAATTCGCCCGCGTGCGGCAGGAACAGCTCGCTCGACGAACGCGGCGCGAGCCTGCGACGCAGACGCCCGAGCCGCTGGCGCAGCCCCCAGAGGCTCGCCGGATTGAAGCCGACGATGATCGCGCGGCCTTCGGGAACGAGAACGCGTTCGACCTCGCGCAACGCGAGGTGCGGGTCGCGTGCGAGCTCGAGCGCGTGCGGCAGCACGACGAGGTCGAGCGTTCCGGCGGCGAACGGCAGCGCGTCGAAGTGGCAGCGCAGCGACGGCGGCGGCACGACGTACACGCGCGGCGTGGCCTGGGTCGGGTCGGCCTCCGAGGAAACGCTCGTCGCTGCAGAAACGTCGGTGTCGGAAACTTCGGCTTCGCCCGCCGACTCCACCGCGAGCCAGCGGTGCGGCATGCGATTGGCCCGCAGCGCATCGAGCTGCGGCAAGCCGAGCTGCAACGCGTGAAATCCGAACAGGTCGGCGACGGCGCTGTCGAGATGGCGCTGCTCCCACTCGAGCAACACCTGCCCGACGGGAGACCGCAGCCATTGGGGCAACTGTATGATCGCGCCTTCAGTCATGAGCTTGCCTGCACTGCCTGCATTCAACGACGACTGCATGGGCCACGGCGATGAACTCGCGGCGATTCTAGTGACCCGCCGGATGGGGCCGCGTCACGGCACGGCAAGCCGACCACATCGCAGCGATCGTGAACAACGTCGCAACTGCGCTCCATTGACGTCGCCAGCGCACACCGGCAGACACACCGCTTACGTCAGACTCGCCGGCGCAAGCGATTCGACGGTCGCACGGCGAGCTACCCTGCTCGACTGGCGGCGAAGCGATCGCGGCGAGGTGCTCGCCGCGCCGCGCGCTTGGAAGAACGATTTCCGATGACGAAGCAACCCGACATGCGGCCCGCGGCGGCGGCGCGAATCCTGCGATGGCTCGCACTGCCCCTTCTCCTGCTGGCGGGCTGCGCGTCGGCGCCGGTTCCGCCGGCGGCGGTGCAGGCACCCGAGGCTCCGGTCGCGGTCGCCGCGACACCGGCGGCGCCGGCTGACGTCAGGAGCGTGCAGCAAGCGCAGGCGGCGCAAGCGACGGCCGTTGCCGCAGCCGCGTCCGCAGCCGACGCAACCGCCGCCGAGGAGTCGGTCGCCGCTCCGGTGCCGGTCGACCCGGTGCGCCCCGAGGTTCGCCTCGACCTCGACGATCGCGCCGCGCGCGTCGACCTCTGGGATCGTGTCCGCCGCGGCTTTGCGATGCCCGACCTCGACACCGATCTCGTCCGCGACCGCGAGCGCTGGTACGCGTCGCGGCCCGACTACGTCGCGCGCATGACCGAGCGCGGCGGCCGCTACCTCTTCTACATCGTCGAGGAGCTCGACAAGCGCAACATGCCGACCGAGCTCGCGCTGCTGCCGTTCATCGAGAGCGCGTACAACCCGCAGGCGATGTCGGTCGCCCGCGCCTCGGGGATGTGGCAGTTCATTCCCTCGACCGGCCGCAACTTCGAGCTCAAGCAGAACGTCTTCCGCGACGACCGCCGCGACGTTCTCGCGTCGACGCGCGCGGCGCTCGACTACCTGCAGAAGCTCTACAACATGTTCGGCGACTGGCACCTCGCGCTCGCCGCGTACAACTGGGGCGAGGGCAGCGTGCAGCGAGCGATCGCGAAGAACCAGCGCGCCGGCAAGCCCACCGACTACCGGAGCCTCCGCATGCCTGCCGAGACGCAGGGCTACGTGCCGAAGCTGCAGGCGGTGAAGAACATCGTCAGCCGCCCGGCGGAGTTCAACCTCCAGCTGCCCGAGCTCTACAACCACCCCTACTTCCTGAGCGTGCCGATCGAGCACGACATCGACGTCGCGCTCGCCGTCAAGCTCGCCGGCATTCCCGTCGAGGAATTCCAGTACCTCAACCCGCAGATGAACCGGCCGGTCATCCTCGCCGCCGGGACGCCGCAGATCCTGCTTCCCTACGACAGCGCAAACCGCTTCGTCCGCGAGCTGCCGCTCTACCGCGGGCCGCTGACCTCGTGGACGACGTGGGTCGCGCCGAAGAACATGAAGCCGGCGGAAGCGGCGAAGGCCGCCGGCATGGACGAGGAAGCGCTGCGCGAGGTCAACAAGATCCCGGCCCGGATGGTCATCAAGTCGGGATCGACGCTGCTCGTGCCGCGCCACGGCGCCGGGCCGATCGTCGACGTCTCGAGCACCGTCGCCGACAACGCGACGATGATCCTCGCGCCCGACGCGCCACCGATGCGCAGGGTGAGCCTGCGCGCGGGCAAGCACGACAGCGTCGAGACCATTGCACGGCGCTACCGCGTGCCCGCGAGCCAGGTCGCGCAGTGGAACGACGTCGGCACCGCGGCCAAGTTCGCGCCCGGCCAGACGGTCGTCGTCTATGTCGCACCCAAGGGGCGGGCGACGACGTCGACGCGCTTCGCGTCGACCGTGCACGGCACGAAGGTCGCGCACAGCACGCACCGCAGCAGCGCCAGCTCGGGCAAGCACGTCGTCGCCAAGCGCTGAGCGGCCCGCGCCGCGTCAGCGGCGGTCGAAGAACGCGTGCGCGATCGTTCCCAGGTCGACGTACTCGAGCTCGCTGCCCACCGGAACGCCGCGCGCGAGCCGCGTGACGCGGATGCCGCGCGAGCCGAGCGCCTCGGCAAGGACGTGCGCGGTGGCCTCGCCCTCGGCGGTGAAGTTGGTCGCGATGATGACCTCCTCGACGCGGCCGTCGCCGGCACGGTCGAGCAGCTCGCGCGCGCCGATCTCCGACGGACCGACGCCGTCGAGCGGGCTGAGCCGGCCCATCAGAACGAAATACAGGCCGCGGTAGCTGCCGGTGCGCTCGAGCGCGGCCTGGTCGGCGGGCGTCTCGACGACCGCGAGCTGGCGGACATCGCGCGACGGATCGAGGCAGATGCTGCAGACCTCGCTCTCGGTGAAGGTGTGGCAGCGCGCGCAGTGGCGGATGCGCGCGACGGCGCCCTCGAGCGCGCTTGCGATCCGGCGCGCGCCCTCGCGGTCGTGCTGAAGCAGGTGCCAGGCCATGCGCTGCGCCGACTTGACGCCGACGCCGGGCAGGCGCCGCAGCGCCTCGATCAGCCCTTCGAGCGCGGGTTCTGCTGCCAATCTAGAACGGCAGCTTCATTCCCGGCGGCAGCGGCATGCCGGCGGTGAGCTTGCCCATCTTCTCCTGACTGACCTGCTCGGCTTTGCGGATGCCGTCGTTGAACGCGGCGGCGACGAGATCCTCGAGCATGTCCTTGTCTTCGCCGAGCAGGCTCGGGTCGATCACGACGCGCTTGACGTCGTGCTTGCACGTCATCGTCACCTTGACGAGGCCGGCGCCCGACTGGCCTTCGACCTCGATCGTCGCCAGCTCGTCCTGCGCCTTCTTCAGGTTGTCCTGCATCGCCTGCGCCTGCTTCATCAGGCCGGCCAGCTGACCCTTCATCATGTCCTTGCTCCTTCGAATGTCAGGGCGCCGGCAGCGGCTTGACCGAGCCGGGAACGATGCGCGCGGTCTTGTACTGCGACATCAGCGCGCGCACGAGCGGATCCTCCTCGATCGCGCGCTCGGCCGCCGCCTGGCGACGATCGCGCTCGGCGGCGTCGCGCGCCGCCGGCGTGTCGGCCACGGCCGCCGCCTCGAGCTCGAGCCGAACCGGATGGCCCTCGGCTTCGCTCCCAGCCGCTTGCAGCCGTTCGCGCAGCGCCTGCGTGCGCAGATTCTCGCGCTCGACGCGCAACTGCCAGGTCCGCTCGGCGCCATCGCCGATCACGCGAACGCATTCGGCTTGCATCGCCAGCTCGCGCACCATCGCCTGGATCGCACCGGCGCCGACCAGGCGGGCGACGAGCGCACACCAGAGGTCGGCTGCGGCGGCGCCCTCGGCGATCACGCGACCTCGATCGATCGCGGCACGCGGCAGCTCCGGAGCCGGGGCGGATGCGGCGAGCGCCGCGGCAACGACCGGCGCAGCGACCGCCGGCTGGCTGCGCGGAGCACTGGCCGATGCGGGGCGTGCCGGCGCAGCGCTCGTCGGACCCGACGCCACCGGCGCGCCATCGGACGGCGCCGGTGCGAACGCGAGCATGCGCAGCAGCACCATCACGAGGCCGCTGTATTCGTCGGGCGCGAGCGGCAGCTCGGCGCGGCCGGCGAGGACGATGCTGTAGAGCAGCTGCGTCTCGTCGGCCGGCAGCAGCGCGCCGAGACGGATCGCGTCGGCCACGTCGGGATCGTCGCTCTCGCCGGCGCCGGGAACCGCCTGCACCACCGCCATCTCCTGCAGCAGGCTCGCCATCTCCTCGAGCGCTCCCGCCGCCGACAGCCCCAGCTCGCGCAGGCGATCGACCGCACCGACGAGCGCGGCCCCGTCGCGCGCGGCGACCGCCTCGATGCACGCGATCGCCTGGCCGCGATCGACGGCGCCGAGCATCTGGCGCACCGCCGCTTCCTCGATCCGGCCGCTGCCGAACGCGATCGCCTGGTCGGCGAGCGACTGCGCGTCGCGCATCGAGCCGCGCGCCGCGCGCGCGATCAGCTTCAGCGCCGCGGGCTCGGCGTCGACCTTTTCCGTGGCGAGGATCGTCTGCAGGTGGCCGACGATCGTCTCGATCGCCATCGGGCGCAGGTTGAACTGCAGGCAGCGCGACAGCACCGTCGCCGGCACCTTTTGCGGATCGGTCGTCGCGAGGATGAACTTCAGGTACTCGGGCGGCTCCTCGAGCGTCTTCAGCATCGCGTTGAAGGCGGTCGTCGAGAGCATGTGCACTTCGTCGATCAGGTAGACCTTGAAGCGTCCGACCACGGGCTTGTAGACCGACTGGTCGAGCAGCCGCGTGATCTCGTCGACGCCGCGGTTCGACGCCGCGTCGAGCTCGACATAGTCGATGAAGCGGCCGGCGTCGATGTCGCGGCACGCCGGGCAGACGCCGCACGGCTGTGCGGTGATACCGCCGTTGCCGTCGGCGCCGGTGCAGTTGAGCGACTTGGCGAGGATGCGCGCGATCGTCGTCTTGCCGACCCCGCGCGTGCCGGTGAAGAGATAGGCGTGGTGCAACCGCTGCTGCGCGAGCGCGTTGGCGAGCGCCTGGACCACGTGCGCCTGGCCGACGAGCGACTCGAAATTGCGCGGCCTGTACTTGCGCGCCAGCACCGTGGACGACATCCGGACGATTCTACGAGGCGGCCTCGCTGGCGCTGCGCTGCGGGATAATCGCCCCAACGTGGCCGCATCGCCTCCCCCGCCTTCCGGCCCGCTCAGTTACGGCACATCCGGCGTCGACTACGGCCGCATCGACCCGCTCAAGATCGCCGCGCAGCGCGCCGCGCTCGCGACCGGCGCGCGGCTCGACGGCCACGGCTTCAGCGAAGTGTCGGCATCGCGCGGCGAGTCGGCGTTCGTCGTCGACGTCGGGCCGTTTTACCTCGCGAGCATTGTCGAATGCCTCGGCTCGAAGGCGCTCGTCGCCGACGCGATGGCCGAGCTCACCGGCGCGAGCGCGTACGCCGACATCGCGCAGGACACGATCGCGATGGCGGTCAACGACCTCATCACCGTCGGCGCAACGCCGCTCGTCGTGCAGGCGTACTGGGCCGCCGGCGGCTCCGACTGGTTCGACGACGCCCAGCGCTCGGCGGCGCTCGTCGCCGGCTGGCAGCGCGCATGCGAGCTATGCGGCGTCGCCTGGGGCGGCGGCGAGACGCCGGCGCTCGCCGGCATCGTCGAGCACGGCCGCGTCGACCTCGCCGCGTCGTGCACCGGCATCGTCAGCCCGAAGCCGCGGCTGACGCTCGGCGAGCATCTCGCGCCGGGCGATGCGATCGTTCTGCTCGCGTCGAGCGGCATCCACGCCAACGGCGTCAGCCTCGCACGCCAGGTCGCCGAGCGGCTGCCGCGCGGCTATCTCACGCCTGTCTCCGACAGTCCGGTGCCGATCGGCTTCGGCGAGGCGCTGCTGGTGCCGACGATGCTGTACGCGCCGGTCACCGAAGCGCTCTTTCGCGCCGGCATCCGCGTCCGCTACGCGGTCAACGTCACCGGCCACGGCTGGCGCAAGCTCATGCGCCATCGCGCCGACCTCACGTACCGCATCCAGCGGTTGCCCGAAGTGCCGGCGGTCCTCAAGTTCCTGCAGCGCGAGGCCGGGCTCGATGCGCGCGGCGCCTACGCGACGTTCAACATGGGCGCTGGCTTTGCGGTCTTCGTTCCGCCCGAGGACGCCGAACGCACGGTCGCGGTCGCGCGCAAGGCGGGAGTCGAGTCGTGGATCGCGGGCAGCGTCGAGGCCGGCCCGCGCCGCGTCGTGATCGAGCCGCTCGACGTCGAATACGCAGGCGACGAGCTCGGCGTTCGCCTCTGATTCCGCGGGTGAAGGGCGTCGCCGCCTAGAATCGACCGTGACGGGCCTCCTCGCATGGGAGCGCGGCCAACCGGGTCAGGTCGGGAACGAAGCAGCCCTAACCGTTGCAACCAGTGCCGAGGTCAGGCTCGTCACCCTCGCTGCCGTTCGTCCGGAATGGCACGCCGTCGGCGCCGCCGCCGCGCCACGGTGAGAAGGAGTACCGCATTGCGCGGCCGCTCTCGCGTTCGCCGGCGACCCCGCGCGTAGACTGACTTTGGGCGCGACCCTCGCGAGGCGAGACGTTCGCGTCGGCCGCAGTCTTCGCATGCACAACGCTCGATCGGTCATCGTCGCTTGCACGCTCGCAGTCGCAGCGAGCACCGCGCTCGCAGCGCCGGGCGACGTCGTCGTTCCGGCGCACCGCACCAAGGACGGCCAATGGGTACCGGCGAACGTCCCGCCGTCGTCGGGCAAGACGACCGTCGCGCGCCGGCCCACGCGCGTCGCCGCGTCGACGAAGCTGCCGCCGGCATCGACGCGGGAAGCGGCATCGACGCAGTCCACCCCGCTCCTGCCGCCGCTCCTTCTCAACGCGCAACCGATCCGCCGCTAGCGCGCATCGCGCGGGTCCTTCCCTCGTCGGATGGATTCACGCGCGCGGTCGCGCTGCCTAGAGTTGCGCGATCGCTCCTGCACCCGCCGCCATGCGCTCTCCCTTCGTCGACTCGGCTTCGTTTCTTTCGGAAGGCTTCGCCGGCGCCGCCCGCCGCGCGCCGTCCACGATCCGGCTGCTCGCATTCGCCCTCGTGACGGCGGTCGCCGCGAGCTCAGCCGTGCTGCTCGCGATCTAGCGCGGTCGCAGCGCCGACCTCCGAAACGCTCACGCCGCCAAGGTCGCCGATGTCGGCGGTCTCTTCGAGCGCGTCCCGCGGCGAGGGCCGGATGCCGTCGCTGGCGAGCGCCTCGCGCGCTTCGGCGAGCGCGTCGTCGAGGACGCGCGAAGTCAGGCGCAGCGTCCGCGCGTAGCGGACGACGACCTCGTTGAGCGCCGTCGCCGACTTCGGCGGCGGCAACGCGAGCGCCTCGATCGCCTCGTTGGCGGCGCTCGCGACGATCCGCAGCAGCTCGTTGTCGTTGTCGGGCTTGCGCACCGGCGCATCGGTCGGCAGACGCCGGATCATGTGCGCGATCTCGTTGCCGAGCCCCCAGTGGCGCGCGGCGGCGTTGCCGAGCGTGTCGATGGTGACACCGAGCACGGCGTAGGCGGCGGCTTCCTCGTCGAGCCCGGGCTGCGGCGGCGAGACGATCTCGCCTTCGCTGCGGACCGCCGGGACCGGTTGCATGAGCTGGTGGATCTGCTCGGCTTCCTCGGCGAAGTGGTAGCCCAGCAGGAGCCGGCCAAGGTTCTGCAGCACCGTCACCAGATAGACCGCTTCCGGGTCGTATCCCGCCGGACGCACCGCCTGCGCGAGGTGGCCGGCGAGGCGCACCGTGTCGATCGTCTGGCGCAACGACTGCGCGCGCTCTTCTTCGAGCGCTCCCGGCCATGTCCGCAGACTGTTCGCCGCGGCGCGGACGCCGTCGACGCCGATCAGCGCGACGATGCGCCTGAGCGTCAGCACCGGCCCGTTGCCCGGGATCTGGGTTCCCTGGACGCGCGCCGAGCTGAGCGTCTTCAGCAGCTCGAACGACAGTGCCATGTCCGGCAGCAGATGGCGAGCGATCTCGTCGGTGCGGGTGCTCTCGATCGACGTGACGCGCTGCACGCGCGTGGCGAGCCCTGGCAGCGCCGGCAGGTGGCCGACGCCGTGCAGCCGGTCGAGCAGCAGGCCGACCGGGCCGCCGTTGTCTTCCGCGGCGGCTTCGCGCCAGCCGGCGATCGCGCCGAGGAAGGTGCGCGCGCTGCGATAGCGCAGCCGCACTTGCGGCGACGTGCTGCGATTGGCGATCGCGCGCAGCGCCTCGGCGATCGGCTGCGGCGTCGTCCACGGCAGGCGAACGAGCTCGCGCCCGCGCGGCGCAATCCGCGCGATCGCGCGACCGATGTCGTCGCAGTCGAGCGCGTAGGCGCCGACGAGCAGGCGATGCAGCAGCAGTCCGGTGGCGAGGACGTCGCGCTCGGCGGCGGCGCGCTGCGCGCGCAAGATCGGCGTCGCGCCGGCGACGTCGGCGTGCGCGGAGTCGGCGCCGTCGAACGGGCCGACGCCGAGCGCCATCACGCTCGCCTGGCCGCGCTCATTGATGACGATCTGGTGCAGCTGCAGGTCGTGGTGGGCCAGGCCGGCGTCGTGCGCGAAGGCGAGCCCGCGCAGCACGCTTTCGATCCAGACCGTCGCATCGTCGAGCACCGGCAGCGGATGCTGCGTCAGCCGTTCATCGAGCGTGACGCCGGCGCGACGGTCGACGGCCACGTACGGCCATTGCTCGTGAACGCCGCAATCGGCGACCCGCACGAGATTCGGATGGTCAAGGCGCGCCGCCCGCCGCGCGGCGAGCAGCCAGTTGCCGAGCCCCGACGCGCCCATCGGCTGAATGCGCGGCACCGAGAGCATCGTCTCGAGGCCAGTGCGCTGGTCGATCGCGAGCCAGAGCGTGGTCAGCTCGCTCTTGCCGAGCTGGCGCTTCAGCGCGTAATGACCAAAGGGCCGCGCCGGTGACGGAGGAATGGCGTTCTGGTCGGGCGCGGAAAGCATCGCGGGCGGCAAGGGGTTCCCGGATTGGAGCGTAGCGGAGCCACCGGCGATGGCGCGGGCAAGGCGGCCAAAGTGAGGTTTCTTGCCGTGAAGCGCTGCACCTCAGGCGACTTCGGTGAGGTCTCCTGCCGTGAAGCGTCGTGCATCAGGCGACTTCGACGACCCTGCCCTCGCCGGTGACGAACGCGCAGCGGACGTTCTCGCCGGGCTGGGCACGCGCGACGACAGCGCGGTAGCGCAGCAGCTGGGCACGGTACGGCTCGAGCTCCTCGGGCCGATGGTGCAGCTTGTAGTCGAGCACCCACCAAGTCGGACCGGCGGCTTCGTCGAGCTGAACGAGGCGGTCGACGCGAAGCACCTCGCTCGCGTCGCCGATGGCGACCTCGTTGCCGCTCCAGAGGATCTGCGGGCCGACGAAGAAGCGCGCGCCTTCGGGATGGAGAAGCATCGCCGCACCGTGCCGTGCGACAGCGTCGGCCTCGACGCCGAACTCGGCTGCTGAGGCGGCGGCGAGGTCGGCGAGCGGCGTCGCCGCGGCGGGACCGGCAGCCCACTCGAGGAGTCGGTGGACCGCGCGGCCCAGCGAGCGCGCGCGCTCGTCGCCCGCGGGCGTCGGCGCGGCGATCCGGCGCGGTCGCTCGACGGCGAACAGCGAGAGCTGCGCCGGCCCTGCGGGAAGCACGACCGTCGGCGCGCGTTTCGGCAGCACACGAAGCAAGCCGGGCCGGCGATCCGGCGATGATGGTCGCGCCGTCGCCGCGACAACGTCGACCGCGCCATCGATCGCGACCGCGAACGGCTGCACCCGCTGCCACCACGACGGCCGCAGCGGCGGCTGGAACGGCTCGGTCGCGCTGAAGACGAGACGCTCCTTGGCGCGCGTCATCGCGACGTAGAGCGCGTTGAGCTCCTCGCGCTCGCGCGCCGCGAGCTCCTCGCCGAGCAGCGGCGCCAGCGAAGGCGGGCAGCGCGCCTCGTTGTAGACGAACGCACAGCGCCACGGATGCGGCGCTTCGACCGGCCAGTCGACGAGCAGCGTTGTCATCTCGTTGCCGGGTCGCTCGGGATCGGCGTCGGTGATGAAGACGACCTCGGCCTCGAGGCCCTTCGCACCGTGCACCGTCAGCAGCCGGACCGCGTCGGCGCGCAGCGGCGGCGCGCTCTTCACTGCCCGGCGCTTGAGCGCACGAACGAACGCGTACGGCGTCGCATAGCGGCCGCCGTCGAGGAGCAGGGCCTGCGCGAGCACGGCATCGATCGCGTCGAGCGCGAGCGCGCGCTGCTCGGCAGGAACGACGGCGACGGTGCGCTCGCGCAGCTCGCCTTCGCCGACGATGCGGTCGAGCAGGTCGTGCGGCGGCAGCTCGGCGGCGGCGGCGCGCCAGCGCTGCAGCAACGTTCGCGCACGCGCGAGCGCCGCGCTCGGCGACGCCATCGCGGCGAGCGCGCGCCACCAGTCGCCGTCGCCGGCAGCGGTCGCGGCGGCGGCGAGCGCAAGCAGGTCGGCATCGCTCGCACCGAAGAGCGGGCTGCGCAGCGCGCGCGCGAGCGAGAGCCGGTGCGCCGGCGAGACGATCGCATCGAGCACGGCGATCAGGTCCTGCGCCTCGGTGGTCGACGCGAGCGCGGTGTCTTCGACCGCCGAGTGGGCGACGTGCTCGCGTTCGAGCGCGGCGGCGACGAGCCGCAGCGTCTCGCGCTTGCGGCAAAGCACGAAGATCGCGTCGGGCGCGGTGCCGCGGGCGAGCAGCGCGACGACGCGCTCGGCGACGGTCGCCGCTTCGCGCTCGCGCAGCACGATCTCCGCTTCGAGCCGCGCCGTCTTGAGTGTGTCGCGCCACGTCGCCGTGGCGGGGTCGAAGCGCGCGGCGCGACGGTCGCGCGGATGGCTCGGCAAGGCCTCGACCGTGCCGGCAGGCGACTCGACCTCGGTCGTGTGCGAACGAAAGCCGGCGAATGCGCCCTCCTCGGTTGCCGCGCCGAACACGCCGTTGATCGCTGCGATGACTTCCGGCGCGTTGCGGCGGGTGTGGTCGCAGGCGAGCACGCTGCCCTCGAGGCCGTCGCGAACGAACCGCGCCGCGGCCTCGAAGACGCGCGGCTCGGCGCCGCGGAATCGGTAGATGCTTTGCTTCGGATCGCCGACGATGAAGATCCCCGGCGGGCTCTGGCCGCTCGCCCCGCCGCCCGCGCCGGCGTACGCCGACAGCCACGCGTGCAGCGCCTGCCACTGCAGCGGACTCGTGTCTTGGAACTCGTCGACGAGGAGATGGCGAAAGCGCACGTCGAGCCGCTCCTGCACCCAGCCGGCGAGCTCGTCGTCGCGCAGGATCGCGAGCGCGCAACCCTCGAGGTCGGCCATGTCGGCGAGACCACGCGAGCGCTTGTAGTCGGCGAACGCGGCGAGCAAGGCACGCACGAGGCGAACCATGCACCGATGCTCGATGCGCGCATCCTCCTGCTCGACCTGCAGTCGCAGCACGCCGAGCTGCTGCTGGGTGTCGGCAAGGACCGCGAGGGACTTGGGCAGCACGCGCTGCTCGTCTTCCTGCGTGTAGAGCCCGCGCCATGCCGCCTCGAACGCAGGTCGCGCGTCGCCGGTCGCGAGCGCGTCGGCGAGCCGCACGGCGGACTCCTGCCACGTCCGTGCAGCACGACCGAGGACCTCGACGACGTGCAGCAGGCGCTTCTGCCAGAACGCTTCGCGCACGGCATCGACGGGATGGGCGAAGCGCGCCACCTCGGGCCACAGCGCCGAAGCCGGCTCGACGCTGTCGTCGAGGACGCCGGCCGCGTCGGCCGTCTCGAACTCGACGCGGCGCCACCATGCCGCAGCGAGCCACTTGCTCAGCTGGGTGCGACCGCGCCGCGCGGTCATCGCGTCGTAGTCCTCGCGAAGACCCGGGTCGCGAACGACGCGCGCGTGGAACGCGCGCAGCACCGCCGCGCGGTGGTCGTCGAGCTCCTCGATCAGCTCCATGTCGGGCGCGAGACCGAGGCGATCGAGGAGCGCCAGCGGCGCGGCGCGCAGCAGCTGCGCGAACCAGGCGTGGAAGGTGCGGATCTCGATCGGCCTCCCGGCGGCGAGGATCCTGCCGTGGAGCGTGGCGAGGTCGTTTGCGAGCGTCTCGGCGCGAGCGGGCGCGACGCCGCGGTCGACGAGCGCGGCGACGCGCTCGTCGTGTCTCGAATGCGCCGATGAATAGCGCGCAAGCCAGCCGTGCAGGCGCTCGCGCATCTCGCCGGCGGCGGCGCGCGTGAAGGTGATCGCGAGGATCTCGTGCGGCGCCGCGCCATCGAGGAGCGCGCGCAGCATCCGCGAGACGAGGATCCACGTCTTGCCCGAGCCGGCGCACGCCTCGACGACGCAACTGCGCGACGGATCGCATGCGACCGCGTAGAACGCTTCGCGCGACGCCGGAGCCCGGTCCACGCGAAAAGCAGGCGTGGTCATTCGCCTTCGACCGGCCGCGGACCGGGCTCGGGCGACCAGTGGTCGCGGCGGCACAAGCCGCGGGCGTCGCAGTAGTCGCACGCCGACCCTTCGCCGAGCGGCGGCAGCGCGGCCCCGGCGCGCAGTCGTCGCAGGTCCTCGGCGATCCCGTCGAGGAGCGCGTTCGCCGTCGTCCGGACGTCGAGATGCTCGTGCAGGTCGAGCCCGCGCGTCGCGTCCATCGCCAGGTAGTAGGCCCGCAAGGGGAGCGCGCTCTTTGCGCCGACGAGGGCAGCGTAGAACGCGAGCTGGGTGTCCTCGAAGCGATCGCGGACGATCTCCTTGAGCCTGCTCGAGCTGCCGGTCTTGTAGTCGATCAGCTCGAGTCGGGCGCCTGCGTCGACGACGTCGATGCGGTCGATCCGGCCCTGCAGCTCGACGCCTTCGAGGGCCGCCGGGGCGGCACGCAGCTCGACTTCTCCCTCGGCCCACGCGGCACCCTCCGCTTCGCGGGCATGCAGCCAGGCGACATAGCGCGGCACCAGCACGGCGAACGAGGCGCTGAACGGCAGGAACGCAGCTTCGTCGAGACCCTGTGTTGCGAGGCTCGCTTCGCCGATCGCGCGCAGCCGCTCGATGTCCTCGTCGACCGTTGCGCCGGCGCCCCGTCCGACGTGGAACGTGTGCAGCACGTCGTGCAGCCAGCGGCCGTAGTCGCGCTTCTCGACCTCGACGTCGAGCTCGTCGACCGCGCGCAGGCCGAGCACGCTCTGGGCGAAGAATCGGTACGGACACGCGCGCAACGCCTCGAACGCGCTCGCCGAGAGCACCCGCGGCAGGCGGTCGCCGGCCGCAGGCGCGCTCGGCCGGATCGGCGTCGCCGCGATCGCGCGCTCGACGCGCGGATCGCGCCAGTCGCGCAGCGCCGTCTTGCGCTCGGCCAGCACGAGCGCGAGCCAGTCGACGAACGCGCTGTTGGCGAGCGGATCGGCACCGTCGACGCGACGACGAAGAAGCGTGACCTCGTCGATGCGAAGCAGCTGCGCGAACGCGAGCAATTCGGCCTGGCGCCGTGCCGCCGGATCGGGCAGCCCCAACGCCCGCGCGGCGGCATGCGGCAGCAGCGCATCGGGCGCTTCGGTTGCGCCGAGCCTGCGATCGTCGGCACCGGGGACGACCGCGGCGGCGAACGGCCGCAGCATCGCCCGCGCCAGCGGCGTGATCACGACCTCGACCGGCAGCGGCAACACGTCGTCGTCGACGGGATCGGGCGGCAGGAACGTCTCGCGCTCGAAGACGTCGTCGATCCAGCGCGAGAGCTCGGCGAGCGTCATCGGCTCGAGGTCGGCAGCGAGCTGGGCGCGCCGCGACGGCGCCAGCGCGGGGTCGATTCCCAGCGCCGCGAGCGCCTGCTGTCCGGCGGCGTCGACGCGCAGCCGCTCGAGCGCGCCGCTGGCGTCGAGCGCTGCGGCGAGCGCGTCGAGCCAGTCGACGAGCGTGCGGCGCGGCGAACGTGCGAGCGTGTCGACGATGCGCGTCGCATCGTCGCGCAGCGCCCCGACGGCGCCTTCGAGCGGCAGACGCGCGAGGCCGCGCGCGTCGGCAACCTGCGACTTGCGCAGCGTCGCCTCGAGCGCTTCGAGCGCACTGGCGCGGCGGGCGCCGAGCAGCACTGCCTTCAGCCAGTCGAGCCATTCGTCGCTGCTGGCTCCGCTCTCGGCGGCGCGCAGCGTCGCCATGATCGTCGCGCCGGCGCGCGTCGTCGCCAGCTTCCAGCCGGTCTCGTCGTGGACGACGACCTCGCTGCGCTCGAGCAGCGCACGCACGCGGCGCACGAGCACGCGGTCGAGCGCGACGAGCGCGACCGGCGTCTCGCCGCGCTCGACGTGCACGAGGACCTGCGCCGCGGCGGCCAAGGCCTCGTCCTCGAAGCCGTCGCAGACGTGAAAGGCCGGCGGCTGCAATGGCAGCTCGCGAAACGGCTGCTGCGGATCGACGTCGGCATCGATGACGAGCGTCGGCACGTCGGCGCGATCGAAGAGCGCGCGCACGAGCGGATCGGCGCCCCCCGCGACGACGGCGACCCACGCTGCGGGTCGCAAGGCGAACAGTCGATCGGTCGCGGCGGTCGCGGCGGTCGCGGACCGCACGGCCCACTCGAGCGCTGCCTGCACGAGCCGCCGCTCCCTGCTCGCCGGCGCGCCTTGCGCGCGCTCGAGCTCGCGGGCGCTCTGCCACCATGCGTCGCGCTCGTCGGGCGCGACCGCGGCGGACGCCGCGATCAGCGCATGCGCGGTCGCGACGACGCGCGTCGCCGCGTGCGCGAAGCCGCGCGGATCGCGGCGCGACCATTCGGCTGCCCACGGCTCGGTGGCGAGCCGCTGCGTCGCGAGCAGCGTGTCGTGGGCGAAGCCCCAGCCGAGTTCGCCGGATCCGCGCGACGGCGGCGGCCCGAGCGAGGCAGCGAGCGTGCGCGTGGTCTCGATCCGCGGCAGCCAGGCCCCGGTCGCAGCGAACGCCCGCCGCGCCGGCGCGAGCAGCTGCACGAACGGCAGCACGACGACCGCGTCGCGCAACGCCAGCCGCTCGCTGGCCAGCCACGAAGAGACCTGCTTGGCGACGGCGTCCCAGGGCGACGATCCCGGGCCAGCAAGGGGAAAGCGAACTATCGTCGCCATAGGGAGAAGGAAGCCTCGGGCACCCTGTTCGAAAGGTGCTTGTGTCACAATGATTGTGCCTTCGATGCACCGTGCAGACGCGGCTCAGCGTCCGTCATCCGGGGTGCAGCAACGAGGACCCATCGATGAGCAGCGACCTGATCACCCACACGTCCGACGCTTCGTTCCAGGCCGACGTCCTCGACGCCGGCACGCCGGTGCTCGTCGATTACTGGGCCGAATGGTGCGGGCCGTGCAAGATGATCGCGCCGATCCTCGACGAGGTCTCGAAGGACTACGACGGCAAGCTCCGCGTCGCCAAGATGAACGTCGACGAGAACCGCGACGTGCCGTCGAAGTACGGCATCCGCGGCATCCCCACCCTGATGCTGTTCAAGGACGGCCAGCTCGCCGCGACCAAGGTCGGCGCGCTCTCGAAGGCGCAGTTGACCGCCTTCCTCGACTCTCACCTATAATTCGCTTCCAACGAAGGAGCCCGCGCGTCCGAGACGCCGGTCTCCGGCACGAGACGACCCTCCGGGCGCCTGGTCGTCGATCCGCAGCGATCGGCTGACCGGCTCGCCGCCCGGCCCGAAGCGCTCGCCGCTTCGCCTCCCGACCGCCGCTTTTCGACGTCCCGAGCTGCGTTCGACGCAGCCTTGCACGCCCGGCCGATCGCCCCGGGCACCCTCCGCGAGCATTCCAGCGCCGCACGGCGCACCTCCCATGCACCTCTCCGAACTGAAGCAGATCCACGTTTCCGAGCTCATCAAGATGGGCGAGGCGCTCGAGATCGAGAACGTCGCCCGCATGCGCAAGCAGGAGCTGATGTTCGCGATCATGAAGAAGCGCGCCAAGGGAGGCGAGCAGGTCTTCGGCGACGGCGTCCTCGAGGTCCTGCCCGACGGCTTCGGGTTCCTCCGCTCGCCCGACGCCAGCTACATGGCGTCGACCGACGACATCTACCTCTCGCCGAGCCAGGTCCGCCGCTTCAACCTGCACACCGGCGACGCGGTCGAGGGCGAGGTCCGGGTGCCGAAGGACGGCGAGCGCTACTTCGCGCTCGTCAAGGTCGACAAGATCAACGGCCTGACTCCCGAGGAGAGCAAGCACAAGATCATGTTCGAGAACCTGACGCCGCTCTTTCCGAAGGAGCAGTTCAAGCTCGAGCGCGACATCAAGTCGGACGAGAACATCACCAGCCGGATCATCGACCTGATCGCACCGATCGGCAAAGGCCAGCGCGCTCTCCTCGTCTCGGCGCCGAAGAGCGGCAAGACAGTGATGATGCAGAACCTCGCGCACGCGCTGACCGCCAACTACCCCGAGGTCTACCTGATCGTCCTGCTGGTCGACGAGCGCCCCGAGGAAGTGACCGAGATGCAGCGCACCGTGCGCGGCGAGGTCATCAGCTCGACGTTCGACGAGCCGGCGGCCCGCCACGTCCAGGTCGCCGAGATGGTGATCGAGCGCGCCAAGCGCCTGGTCGAGCTGAAAAAGGACGTCGTCATCCTGCTCGACTCGATCACCCGCCTGGCGCGCGCCTACAACAACGTCCTGCCGTCGTCGGGCAAGGTGCTGACCGGCGGCGTCGACGCCAACGCGCTGCAGCGCCCGAAGCGGTTCTTCGGCGCCGCGCGCAACATCGAGGAAGGCGGGTCGCTGACGATCATCGGCACCGCGCTGGTCGAGACCGGAAGCCGGATGGACGAGGTCATCTACGAGGAGTTCAAGGGCACCGGCAACTGCGAGATCCACCTCGACCGCAGGATGTCCGAGAAGCGCGTCTACCCGTCGATCCTGCTCAACAAGTCCGGCACGCGGCGCGAGGAACTGCTCTTGAAGCCCGAGATCCTGCAGAAGAGCTGGATCCTCAGAAAGCTCCTCTACTCGATGGACGAGATCGAGGCGATGGAGTTCATCCTCGAGAAGATGAAGGCGAGCAAGAACAACCTCGACTTCTTCGACATGATGCGCAGGGGCGGCTAGCGGCCCAAGGCCGCGCGGCTACAATTCAAGGTTTACTCGGAAAGTGCGTCGACGGGATCATCCTGGGGCGACGTGGCTCCCGGCAGCGAAGAAAGGTCTACCGTGAAAGAAGGAATCCACCCGGCGTATCGCGAGGTCTGCTTCGTCGACCTCTCGAACGGCTTCAAGTTCGTCACCCGCTCGTGCGCCCAGACGCGCGAGACGATCAAGATGGACGACGGCCGCGAGCTCCCGCTCTACAAGCTCGAGACGACGAGCGAGTCGCATCCGTTCT
>Ga0207689_10000286_pt1 | contig 45874 bp, 44 predicted proteins | sample KBSMisM52_FD_184312 | JGI IMG/M metagenome (GOLD analysis project Ga0207689, IMG submission 184312) | Miscanthus rhizosphere microbial communities from Kellogg Biological Station, Michigan, USA - KBS Miscanthus M5-2 (SPAdes) (version 2) | ecosystem: Host-associated > Plants > Roots >...
GGACCGGCATCGGCGCGAGCCCGCGGTCCTCGATCGTGACCACCATCTTGTCGGCGACGACCGTGGCGGACGCGATCGCCTGATCCAGCGTCCACGTCTCATACCACCAGGTCCGCCAGAACCAGCCGAGATCCCGGCCGGCGAGCGAGTTGAACGTATTGAAGAAGTCGTATGGCGTGGGATGCTTGTACTGCCAGCGAAGCCCGTAGGTGCGATACGCCGAACGAAAGACGTCGTCGCCGAGCAGCGCCCGCAACGCACTCATGTTCGTCGACATCTTGTCGTACGAGGCGATGCCATACGCCGGCGTTCCGTACGGGTATTCGTCGCCGGGGCGCATCAGCGGGACTTCGCCGTCGGTTCTCGCCAGGTCGACGTAATTCTCGCGCGAGATCCGCTCGCGGTCGTATCCCTTGAAGAAGGCCTGCATCCCCTGCGCCTGGTTGAAGCGGGTGAGCCCCTCGTCCTGCCAGGCGTACCGTCGCTCGTCGGAGCCGACCTGCATCGGGAACCACATGTGCGCGGTCTCGTGCACCTGAACCGAATAGAGAGTCAGCGTGTCGCGTGGCCCACCGATGCATGTCAGCATCGGGTACTCCATCCCGGTGCAGGAGGTCGGGCCTTCGAGCGCGGTCATCTGCGGCCACGGATACGCCCACAAATAGCCGGAGAGGAACTCGACGACGTTCCGCTCGTATTCGCCCGACCGGTCCCATGCCCACTTTCGCGCCTCGGGCCGGTAGAACGTGTTGACCAGTGTCGTGTCCGGTTTCTTGTCGCCGTCGCGATCTCCCACCGTGGCGATCGTCGCGTCCCAGACGAACTTCGCCGAAGTCCCCCAATCAAAGTCGCGGACGTTATTGGCGCGAAAGCGCCAGGTGAGCACGCCGTCGAATCCGGTGTTTGTGGCCTTGTTGCGGCCCGCGCCGCGATCGGGTTCGCGAACGACATGGATCACACTCGCGCCGCGACGTGCTTCGGCCAGCCTGTCGCGCGTTTGCTGCGACAAGACTTCCTGGGCGTTGGTCAACTCGCCGGTTCCCGCCACGAGCCACCCCTGCGGGATGCTGAGATTCACCTCGTAGTCGGCGTACCCCATGTAGAACTCGGCGCCGCCGAGGTATGGATCCTTCTGCCAACCGTTGACGTCGTCGTACACCGCGAGCTGCGGGTACCAGTACGCCACCATGAGAACGTCGCCACCGGCGGTGCTTCCTTCTCGCGGTGCGCCGTCGGGCGGGAGTTGAAACGCCCACGCGATGTCGAGGTCGAGCGAGTCGTGTGGCAACAGCGGCTTCGGTAGCCCGATGCGCATCGTCGTTCCGTCGATCGCGTATCCGGCGCCCGAATCGCTTTTCACGAGGGGACGGCCGGCGGAGGCGACCCGCAGAATCTCCATCCCGCCGGTTACCGGCGTCGAAACGACACGCGCCGCGGTTGGCGCGAAGAGATTCTGGTTCAAGAAAACCCAGACCGCGCGAAGCGTGTCGGGAGATCGATTGAAGTAGCGAACCGATTCTCGTCCCGTGATTTGACTCGTCGCCGGAACGAGCTCGGCATCGATGCGATAGCGCGCGAACTGCTGCCAGTAGTTCGGCCCGGGCTCGCCGGTACGTGTTCGTGTTCCACGCGTGACGGCGCGCGCGAACGCCTTTGTCTCGAAAACCGGATACGGAACAGGTCGCGTCGGCGCGACCGCGACGGGTGCGGGCGGCGGTGTGCGGTGCAACTGACGAAGCGGCCCGCAGGCGACGACGAGAACGGTGGCGGCGAGAAGTAATCGCATTGGCCGAGAATATGGCGGTTTTGCGCGCTGGCAAGCGGCGTGCAGCGAATAGCCGACTTGCGATTCAACTCTTGACCGGGAGAGAGAAATCATGGCCAGAACCACTCGTGGCGATTCGAACCGAGACACCGTAGTGCGTCAGACGTCACGCCGACCGTCGACCGATAGCACAACGAAACGAGGCGTGGAAGCGGGACAGGCATCGCAATCCAGTACGACGAAACCGGGCAATCAAGCGAGTCAGCCCGGCGCGCCGGATCGAGAGCGTTCGATCGAGACCCGGAACGAGACGGCGGGCACGCAGGCGGAAAACACCGGTGCTGGAGTCTCGCGGCGTCAAGCCACGTCTCCGGTGTACGGCTCGAGTGGCGCCGGCATGAATCCGTTCGCGGCCATGCGACGGTGGTCCGAGGACATGGACCGCCTCCTCCAGGATTTCGGATTTGGTCAGCTCGGTTTCGGCAGCTCGCCATTCCGTGAGATCGGCTCGATCGGTCGCCGGCTTGGGCCCGAAAACGAAATCGGCGATTGGTCGCCGCAGGTCGAAGCGTTTCGGCGCGGCGACAAGTTCGTGGTCCGGGCCGACCTTCCCGGGATGAAAAAGGACGACGTCAAAGTCGAAGTCGAGAACAACGTGCTCACGATCTCGGGCGAACGGACCGACGAACACGAAGAGAACCGCGAAGGCTTCTACCGGAGCGAGCGCAGCTACGGACAATTCTTTCGTGCGATACCGCTGCCCGACGGCGTGAACGCCGAGCAGTGCGATGCGACCTTCAAAGACGGTGTGCTCGAGGTCGCATTGAAAGCCCCGCAGCAGCGGGAGAAATCGAGGCAGATTCCCATTCGTTGACGCGGGTAATAAGCGACGCGCCGCGCCGCACGGCGCGTCGCTCAGGCAGGGTTTGCCGCGTTGAGTGTGGCGAGCGTCGCTCTCGCCCACTCGCGAGCTCGCTGTACGTAGATATCGACGTCCACCGTCGTTCCGGGAACGAAGACATCCTGAATGGCGACCGGCCATGCAGCGGGCCACCACGCCGGCGGCGGCGACCCCGGCTCGCGCACACGCTTGGCGCCCTCGAAGCGTCGTCCGGACAGCTCACGCAACTCGCGGATGCGGGCGCCGTTCAACGCCTTGCCGACTAGCTCGCGCCAATGTGTCAGGGCCTCGTGCGTGTAGCCGGCAGGGTGCTGGAGATAATACGTCGCGACGGTGAGATGATGGACCGCGCCGAACGCGGCAGGTCGCTCATTCTCATACGCCAGGAGCGCGTGAAAGCAGCTCTCGCAGTCGGCGCCGTCGTCATGAGTGGCGCCGCACTGATTGCACCTTTGGGTCAAATGCCTATGAGCAGTAGAAAGGAAGCGTATCAGTGACGGATTGCCCGTCCGTGACCGTCACCGTCTTGTCCGGCCACGCGTACAAGACGGTCGCCGCGTGCAGTGTATGCCGGCCAGGCGACGCGGTGAACGCGCGAGAACGAACGTGATCGGGGGCGAGGTGGACGAGGAAGGTATCCGTCCCGACGATTCTGCCGTCGATCTGGAACTCCACGGGGATCCGCGAGCTGCAGAGCGGAGCGTCGATGAGAAAATCGACCGTTGCTCCCGGCGCCGGGTCGACGACGGCGCAGGCGCCCACGATGCCGGCCGCCGCGAGAATCAACGTTGGTAATATCGCGCGATGCATGACGAAAACTGACGCAGTGAACGCGCGGCGGGAACCGCTCGCGACCATTTCTAACGAAACTCGTGCGCGCGGTGGGTGAGGTTGCCGACGTCGAGCTCCTTGAACCGCTTTCCCACGACGGAGATCGCCGCGCCGTCGTTCTCGACGCGGCCCTGCACGAGGACGAACAGTGACCGTTTCACCACTTCCTCATTCGGCGCGACGAGGGGCTGTGGGACGACCACATTTACATATCCGTGCTCGTCCTCGAGCAGCAAGAAGATCGTTCCCCCCGCGGTGGCGGGACGCTGCCGAACGGTCACGAGTCCTCCGACGGTCACGATTCGGCCGTTTTGCATCTGCTCGAGCTGCCTGCTGTCGATGGCGCCGCCTTTCCTGAGTCGCTCGCGTGCCGATTCCATCGGGTGGCCGTGGATGCTCATGCCGACGGCGTGATAGTCGAGGAAGATGAGCTGTTCGCGATTGATCGGGACGGGATCGTGGTGTGAGACGGACGCCGGCGCGAGCGGCAGCACGTCGCCGCAGGCGCGGAGCGCTTCCCACGCCGCGCGACGACGATCCGGCGCCCAGGCCGCGAATGCATCGGCCTGCGCGAACGCGAGGACGTCGCCGCGATTCAATCCGCCGCGCTCCACGACATCCGCGATCGACGTGAACGGCGCGCGTGTGTGCGCTTCCTTCATTCGGTCGATCACTTTGTCGCCGATGCCGCGCACGAATCTCCAACCGATGCGCATTGCGCCGTCCTCGTACGTGCAATCCCAACTTCCGGTGCGCAGACACGGCGGCCGTACTTCCACGCCGTGCCGCTTCGCATCGTGCACGAGCGTGGACACGGGATAAAACCCCATCGGCTGCGCGTTGAGCAGTCCGATGAAGAACTCCGTCGCATGGTGGGCCTTGAGATACGCCGTCACGTACGCGATGAGCGCGAAGCTCCAGGCGTGTGATTCCGGAAATCCGTAGTTCGCGAAGCTCACGAGGTCGTCGCAGATCTTGGTCGCCGTCTCATCGCTGAGCGGTCTGATCGCGCCCGACGCCGAACGCGCCAGCATCGCTTTCTTCATCTCCGAGAGGGCCGCCTCCAGGCGACCCTTTTTCCGGATATTTCCCATCGTTCTCCGCAGTGCGTCCGCCTGCGCGCCGGTGTAGCCGCCGAGCTGCATCGCGATCGCCATCGCCTGCTCCTGGAAGATCGGAATGCCCTGCGTGCGCGCGAGAATCTCCTCGAGATCGGGATGCGGGTAGACGACCGGTGCGCGTCCGAGGCGTCGCTCCGTGTAGGGGTGCACGAATGCCGCCTGGATGGGACCCGGTCGGATCAGCGCGACCTGCACGACGATGTCATACAAGTGGTCAGGCTTGGTGTGCAAAATAGAGTTGATCTGCGCCCTGCTCTCGATCTGGAACGTGCCGATCGTTTCGCCGCGCTGGATCAGCTCGTACGTCTCTTTGTCGCTGGTGTCGACGTCGTACATGTTCGGCCGCACGCCGGTCTGCTGCTCGATCACGTCGTACGCGATGCGCACCATGGCCAGCGCGCCGAGTCCGAGGAAGTCGAACTTGGGCACGCCGATCATGTCGAGATCGTCTTTGTCGAACTGGACGATCGTGCGGCCCATCGTCGTCTGCTCGACGGGGAGATAATTTCCGAGCGGCACCGCCGAGAGCACGAACCCGCCGACGTGGGTCGAGCGGAGACGCGCCAACCCGTCATATCCCTCGAGCGCCATGAGCAGCGCGCGGCCGCGCGCGTTCTCGAGGTCGATGCCGCGCACCTGGCCCAGCTCGCGCACGAGCTCGAGGCACGTCGCCGGCTCGTCGCCGTGCACGCGCTTCGAGATCTCGAGCGCCGTGGCGGCCGGGAAGCCGAGCGCGCGCATCGCGTCCTGGACCGCGGTCGGCGCGTGGAAACACTGTGTCACCGCGGTGATCGCCGCGTGCGCGCGGTGGTACGTGTCGTACATGTAGTCGAGCACTTCTTCGCGCCGCTCGTGCTCGAAATCGACGTCGATGTCCGGCGGCTCGGCTTTTCCGTCGACGCGCGCTTCGGACAGAAAACGCTCGAACAACAACCCGTGCTTTACCGGATCGACCGCCGTGATGCCGAGACAAAACGCGACCGCCGAGTTGGCGGCGCTGCCGCGTCCCTGACAGAGGATGCCTTTGCCGCGGGCGAAGCGGATGGCGTCGGCCATCACGAGGAAGAAGCCGGGGAATTTGAGATTGGCGATGAGCTCGAGCTCGTGCTCGATCTGCTGCCACTGGCGCGGCGTGGGCTCTCCCCAGCGCTCGCGCATCCCTTCTTCGGTCCAGCGGCGTAGCGCGTGATTGTCGTCGACGTCGCTCATGCCGGCGCCGACCTTCGCCTTGTGAAAGTCGGGTAGCGGCGGCCGCATCCAGTCGAGTGTGAACCCCGTACACCGTTCAGCGACACGGAGGCTTTCGCGCAAACCTTCCTCGCGTCCGCGCCACCGCGCCGCCATCTCGCGCGGAGAGAGCAGACGCCACTCGCCGTTCGGGTGCAGCAGCCCACGCTCGGCGGCGACGTCGATCGTGAGGTCGTAGCGGAGCGCGGTGAGCATGTCGTGCACGAGGCGGCCGCGTTCGTCCACGTACCGCGGATCCTGCGTGGCGACCCAGGGCAGCCCTTCACTGTTCGCGAGCTCGATCAACTCGCTGGCGAGTGCCGCTTCGTGTCCGCCCGTGTAATGGAGCTGTACTTCTATCGAAAGGGCGCCGGGCTCGAACGCGTCACGCCAACGATTCAGGAGCTGGACAGCGTCGGTGGTGCGTCCGCCGCGAACAAACGAGGCTAGCTCGCCCGACGCGGGACCGGTCATCGCGTGCAAACCATTCGCGTGCGTGGCAACCTGCTCCCATCGCACTTTCGGTCGTCCGCGACGCTTGCCTTGGATTTTCTTGTCCCATTCTTCCCATTGCCCGACCCGCGCCAGCGTCACGAGCGCGGCGAGGTTGCAGTACCCCTCCTCGTTTCGCGCCAGGAACGCCATCGGATATCCGTCGACGTTCAGCTCCGCGCCGACGATTGGCCGCACGGGATACTGGCACGTCTTGCAGTATTCGGCGTCGTGTCGCTCGGCATCCGGGCAGGTCGGATCCTTGAGTGGCGACATCGCTTCCACTGCGAATTTCGCCAGCCCGCCGAGGTCTGCCGTATCCGTGATGCCGAGGTGTGTATAGCCGAGCTGTCGGGCGTGCTTCGCGAGCGCTTCCGCCGAGATGGCGCCATCGGAGAAGGAGAAGCAGGTGTGGGAGCGGAGTTCGATGTATTGGGGATTGACGTCTGACATGACTAGCTCAGTAGTTCGAAAATCTCGGTCCGGCGTCTGGTTCGTCGTTTCGGAGAATTCCTGGAGTTTTGGAACTGCCGCGGGCTAACGCGGACACGCGCGGGCACTACGCGGATGGCGTGAGAGTTCACATCGCCACGAGCCGTGATTTCTTGGGAACCGCCGCTCGGGAAGCAACTCGAAGCGTCCCGAGCGGATGTTCCAAAAAAATCTCGGCGCGTTGCGCGACTGGCATCCCGATGTTGTCCCGCGTCCTGTCCGCGCGTGTCCGCGTCGAAGCCGCGAGTCAAAATCGCGCGGAGTCGTACCAAACCTCGAATCTCGACGCCGGACCGAGATGTCGAAGCTCAATCCCACCATCCATGTAAAAACCAATCAGTCGCCTGCTGCTGTGGATTACGGAACAGCCACACCATCATCCCATCTTCGCGCACACAGCGGAAATACTCTCGCGAATACGATCCGGCCCAGTGACCACCAGAAACGCGGTCGGGTCCGGCGGTTTCGACGATGTCGTGCCATTCGTTGTTGTCGAGATAGCGCGTCGGCACGACGTGGTCGCGGCGCGGCTGGGTGTCGACGGTGACGGTTTTCGGTGTGGGCAGTAATTGCAGCGTGAGCTTGAGGTCGAGGTCGCGCTGCTTGGCGCCGGCGGTCGGAACGTCTGCCGACTCGCGACGCCTCCACGTCGTACGCATCTCGAGCAGGGGATGCCGCGAATTGTTCGGAGCGACGACGACGTCGCCCTGGTCGTCGGTGAGCTGAACGATCGCGTCCTCCACGGCGGGCGCGCTGGCGAAGCCGCGGTCGAAGAGATCGCCCTGCGCACCCTCGTTGCCCGTCACCGACTCGACGCGCAGCGTCACGCCCATCACGGCGTCGGGGAGTGTGATCGTGTCGAGCGCTTCGCGTACCAGCCGCATCCATCGCTTTTGCTCCGCGCTCGGGCGCGATGAACGGATGAGATGCGTACGCTGCGTGCGGTTGCCAAGCGCGAAGACTAAAGCCATCTCTCTCGCGCGCTCGCCGCGCTGCACGAGCGACGTGCACACCGTGCCGGCGAGCGAGTTGATGACGAAGAGCAATCGCTCGGGATCTTTGAGGCCGTACTCCACCCACTCGAGCGACGCGTTCGGCAATGGTCGCGGCAATGATCTGAACAACCAGCGGTCGTCCTCGGCTCGCGCGCGCTGCCAGAGCCGGACACCTTCGACGCCGAGGCGCACTTCGATCGACTCGGCATCGAGCGAACCGAGCGCACCGCAGGTTTCGATGCCGAGCCCTTGCAGCAGCGCGGCGATGTGTTCTGGAGGGGAGAGCACGGCGAGCTTGCGCGGCGCGATGAACGATGCGTCGCTGCCGGGCTTGACCATGATGAACGGCACGTCCGCTTCGATCGCGCTGTGCACGGCCGCGACCTCCGCGGCGATTGGCGTCAGCGCGACGCCGGCGCGTGCGTCGTCGAAGCCGTAGTCGCTCGCCACGCGCAGCATCGCGTCGGCGAGATGGCCGCCGTGGAGGCCGCGCGCGTCACCCCAGACGAGCGAGCGTTCGCCGATGGCGACATGCGGCGCGACGCCGAGCAGACTGGCCGCGAGATCAGCGGGGAAGTCCGCGCCGGTCGGCCAGCTCGGACTCCAGAGACAGACGTAGCTCATGATGCGAGACCGGAATGGGAAACACCGCGTGTGCGTTCACGCCGATGGCTCTGGCGTCCACGCGGACGTTGACGTCGACGGCGTCGGCCGGGTCGCCGAAGGGTGTGCGTCGCCAGCGCCAACGCAGCAGACGCGACGTGAGCCGCAAGCTCGCCATCGACGCCGCCGTGCCGACGGACACGAGCGCCGTACCGCCCTCGCGCGCGGCGCGCGTCAGCCGGACGGTCTCGGTGCCCTGGGGTTCAGTACCTGCTAATACGAGAAGTGAAAAGCCGCCTGAACGGAGCAGCTCGTCGGCTGCGCGCATGGCATGGATGCGCGATTTCGGGCGAATGAGGTAGAGGCCGCCCGGATCCTGGCTCCAGAATTCGCCGGCGAGCGTGTTGTCGCCGTCGATCCACGCCGCGCGCTCACCGCCGGCGACGACGGAGTGGCAGGCGGCGCGGAGAATGGCTGTGGCTCCGCCCTGCGGTGCCCAGACCGCGAGTCGTGCGCGGGGCAGTCCGCCGTTCGGCAGGATCTTGTCGAGCGCGCCGATCCCCGTGGCCACCTGCTCCGTAGTCTGCGACCCGCCGGTGAGCGGGGTCGCATCCGGGAAGCGTTGCTCGATGAGAGCACGGAGCGCGGCGATGGAGGATCTGGACATTCCGAGCGGCCAAAGAATGGGGCGAAGAAACTATACCGAACATATCCCGAAAGCAAGAAGTAATCCACAGATTTCAAGCTTGTTCGGTCGGCCGCTCAGATTTGTGATCTAACAGCGAAAGCTCGAGTTGCTCGGTCCCCGCGAACTTTTCCTCGATTGCCTCCGCCTCAGCCCCGCGACCGTAATACCCGTACGCCACACCGTACCGCTCGCACAACCCTCGCATCGTCTGCCGCAGTCCGTCGGTATATGTCGCGCTCACCTTGTGGTCGAACGCGTACGTCGCCCAGTAGCGCTTGGCGAGATGAGGAAACTCCTTCTCGATGAACGGCAGATAGCGCGCACGCGCCGACGAACGCAGGCGAAGCGGGCAGGCGTTGAGGTACGACGCCCCGCGCTCGGCCACGGCTTTCACGAGCGTCTCGAGTGCGATCGGATGATCAGTAATCGCCGGCAGGACCGGCATGACGTTGATGCCAGTCTCGATTCCCGCCTCACGGAGCCGCCCCAGTGCACGAAGTCGTGCGTCCGGCGTCGGCGCGCGCGGCTCGATCTTTCGCGCGAGATCGCGGTCGGTCGAAATGAGCGAGAGATGAATCGACAGCGACGAATGACGGTTGATCCGTGAGAGCACGTCGATATCGCGCGTGATCAACGGACTCTTCGTGATGATCGCCACCGACAGTCCCGGATGTTCGGCCAGGACCTCGAGCACCGAACGCGTGATGCGAAAGCGTCGCTCGGCCGGCTGAAACGGATCGGTTGCCGTGCCGATGACGATCGTTTCGCCTTCGAGCAGCGCCTTGTGCCTGTCGGATCCGTGTCGGAGCGTGCGTCGGAGGACGTCCGCGGCGTTCTGCTTCACGAAGATGCGTCGCTCGAAGGCGAGCCACGGCTGCATCGCGTCGCGTGCGCTGCCGAGATCTTCCCGGTCAGGGTTGGCGGTTGCCGAGCGATCGAGCACCCACCGGTGCGTGTAGCGGGCGTAACAGTACGCGCAGCCGAACGCGCACCCCACGTACGGATTGATCGACCAAAAGCCCATCTTGGTCGTTTCCGGGTCGTTCAGAACGGACCGAGCGGTGCTGCCGAAGTACTGAATGTCCTTCTGCTCGCCAACCACCGGCAACGCCCGCCCGAGCGTTCCGGCGTCAAAGAGCGCCGCTTGCTGAACCTTGGAGCGTGATCGGACAGCCATCGCCAACTCGACCTTCGAGACTGGTCGAGCACATTACCGAATAAACTCCGAAGATTCAAGTTGGGAATTAGCGCAAAAAAGGGTCTGACCCCCATTCAAAGATCGGGGTCTGACCCCATTTTGGGGGATTAAACGGCTCAGGGCTCGGTTAACAAATGAGGTCTGACCCCAATTGACGCGTTTTGACCCTAATTGAAATGGAATGCTACGGGAGGGTGAGCTGGACGCCGACATCCGTCCCGCCGTCTGGGCGGCCGCGGGCGAAGAAGTTGGCGTAGTGCGGGTCGCGCGAGATGCGAAGTGAGTGGAGGGCGGCCATGCCGCCGTAGATCAACGTCACTTGGGTCTTCGTGAGCGCATGAGTTCGCGCGATGAAGTCGACGTCACTCACCGAGCCCTGGCGGCCGATCGTGAGATAAAAGAGCGTCGTGCCGATTCCGCCGCCGAGCAGCCCACGCTCGAACGCGCTTCCGCGGGCGTGTGGCACGTCGAGGATCGCCTCATCGAGCACCGTTTGAGCCGTCAAACCGGCCGCGGAGAACAGAAACTGCTTGTGGGGCGCGACATGACTGTCGATCCCAGAGAAGACGGTCGGCCGAAGCTTGTCGAATCCGAACGTCGGATGTCCGCCGACCGCCATCGCCGTGACGATATGAGCGGCCTCGTGGAAGAGGATGCTCGCCGCGACGCCGTAGCTGAAATGTCTCCAGTAGTAGCGAGGCGACGAGATGGTGTCGGCGCTCTGCGCCCGCGCGGCGCTCGCCACCACGAGCACGGCGACCACGCCGGCCGTGGCGTGCGCGACAATGCGCCGGATGGCCGCCCGTCCCCGAACGCGATAAGATCCGTAGCGTCGCTCACGCACTCGAACTACCTCACATCGATGCGGCAAAAACTGTCCGACCTCGAAATTCAACGTGCCCTCGGCGGCCTCGCCGGCTGGGCGCGTCGCGGCGATGCGCTCAGCAAGACCTTCATCTTCGAGCGATTCGCCGACGGCATCGCATTCGTCGACCGTGTGGCGAAAGCGGCGGATGAAATGGATCACCATCCCGACATCGACATCCGTTACACCAAGATTACGATGACGCTGTCGACGCACGACGCGGGTGGGATCACCTCGTCCGACCTCAAGCTCGCCGAGCGCATCGAGTCCGTCACGACCTGACGTCGAGCCCGGCGAAAATATCGTCGACGATTGCCGTCGGCTGGGGGACGCCGGCGGCCAGAGCAAGATACTCGACGTCAAAAAACGCGGCCGAGTAGAAGCCCGCAGCCGAGCCCTGTTGCGTAGCGTGGGCGCGGAACGCGGCGTCCTTCCGACCCTTCCACGCGGCGACATCGATGTGAGCCGTCGCCGGCACGCTTTCCAGCTTGAACTTTGGATCAGGAAAGGGAAGCGTCCACGCCTGATAGTAGAGGCGCGACGGCCGATGCGGCTGCAATTGCTGATCAGGGTAAGCGGTCGCGAGCTGGGACAGGAAGAACGCGGCGGTCGCGGCGCGCGACAGGGCGCGGTGGTCGGCATGGCCCGTCGGTGCGCCTTCGGGACCAAAAGTCAGCACCACTGTCGGTCGAGTGCGCCGAATGAAGGCGACGATGTCGCCCGTCAACTGCGCGGAATCAGTCTGCGCGAGCTCGCCGTCTCGATAGCCCGGCATCTCGACAGCGCCGATACCGAGGACGTTCGCAGCCTCGCGAAGCTCGCGTCGTCTGAGTACGGCCAGCTCCTCGCGCGACGAAACAGGGACGCCGGCACTCTTGCCGGCGTCCCCGTTGGTCGCGCAAAAAAGATCGACTGGTACACCTGCCGCCGCGTACTTGGCGATGATCCCGCCGACGCAAAATGTCTCGTCGTCAGGATGCGCGAAGACGCAGCCGATGCGGTGCGTCAACTAGCGGCGACGCCCCCCGAGCAAGCTCAGGATGAACATGAACAGGTTCAGCAGGTCCAGATAAATCGTCACCGCGGCGAACACATAGTCATCCTGGCCGTACGTACCCGAGCGGACGATGCGCCACGTGTCGAACACGAGCAGGCCGCTGAAGACGAACACGCCGATCGCCGAGAGGAACAGACCGACCGCGACGCTCTGCAAGAAGATGTTCAAGAGCGACGCGACCAGCATCACGATCAACCCGACGAAGAAGAACGCGCCCCACGCGCTGAAATCACGGCGGCTGAACACCGCATAGAGCGACAGCGCGCCAAACGCCGCAAACGTCAACGCCCCCGCCTGCAGCACGACACCAGGCACCGCACGCTCGGCCAGATACATCCCCGGCGCGATCGCGACGCCCATGACGAACGTGAACAGGAACGTCAGAACGAGATTCTTCGGAAACTCGCGCGCCGACCGCTGGGCCATGATCAACGGGATGAACGCCGCGATCATGGTGATGAAGGGATGCGCCGCGACGGCGTTGAACAGACCCGGTTGCACGAGCGTGAACGCCGTTCCCGCCATCGTGGCGAGAATGCTGAGGAACACCAGGCCGTACGTCCGGCGAACGAGCGTTGCGCGCTCGGCCCCTGACCGGACTTGAACTGCCGGTGCGTAGGAAATGCCCGAAATGCCCATGTTGAGCGATAGCTCCGTTGGAGAGTCGAACGTCGTGAATTATACCCCGTCGCATCGGGGCGGTGCCAGCGGCGGAGTCCGCTATTGCTCGGCCGTTGCGCGGGCGGTCACCGAAACCATCCCGTTCATGGTATGCAGACGCACCAGCCGAGCGAGGGTTCCGACCTGGCCTTGGATACGACGCGTCGACTTGCCGGACTGCGCGCTGGGTAGCGGCAAATTGCTATGCACCATCCCGTTCACCGCGGAAAGATCGAAGCGACCTTGCAGCGCCGGAGGGAATTCCGCGCGGATGTTGCCGTTGGTGGTGGATATGCGAATCGAGTCGGCGTCGGCAACTGAATCGACCGACACGCCGACGTTGCCGTTGGTCGTGATGAGCGCGATCGGACCGGAGACGTTCATCGCGGTCACGTTTCCGTTCGTGCTGCGCGCAATGACGCCGGCGGCTGAGCCGTCGATGTCGACTGAGCCGTTGCTCGTTCTCGCGTCCACGCTGACGTTCGACGGCAACTCGACGACAAAGTCGGCGCTCGCGTCGCTGCCGCGGTGGAAGAGGCTGAACATGTTGAGAAGTCCGCCGGTCGATCGGCCCTTGTAGCCGGAGGCGCCGCATTTTCCGCTGCCGCTCCACATCGCGCACACGAAAATGTCGTTGCCGTTGCGGACGACCTGGAACTGAACGTCCTTGGCGCGGCCTCGACGCCAACGACGACCACCATTCACCGTCAGTTGTTGGTTTGCAGCACGTCGGACGGTGATGTCTCCGGCGCCGTCACGAAAATGAACGGCCGTTCCGGCGGGCACTTCCGTCGACCACCGGAAGGCGTTTTGATCGGACCCGGGGCGGTTGCAGGCGGCCGCCAATAACAAGACGCCGAGCGAGGCATGGGCGCGGTAGCGCATGAGAGCTCCTGTCGTTCGCGTGCTCCACCCAATACGCGGCGGGCAGGAGGAAAGTTACCGCGACCTGCCTCCGCTATCGCTTTCGGAGCTCGACGTTCCCGTTGACGGTCTCGAGCTTGAGCCTGGGGCCGCCGGGCTTGCCGATATGCGCCCGGAGATGCTTCGGATCGAGCCGGCCGCTCACCGTCATCTCGAAGTTCGTGAACAGGGATCCATTCACCGTCTCGAGATCCACGTCGCCGCCGAAGTCGCCGGTGAAGTCCACGATGACGCTCCCGTTCACCGTCTCGAATTTCATGTTCGCGTCGGGATCGACGCGGCCCATTCGCGCCCGGACGTTGCCGTTGACGTTGGTCGCGTTGACCGGTCCGCCGGTCGTGCTGACGTCCACTTCGCCGTTCACGGTGCTGGCGTCCACTTCGGACGTTGCGCCGGCGACGCTCACCGCGCCGTTCACCGTCTCGACCGCGACTTTGACGCCGCGCGGAACGCGGACCTGGAACTCCACACTCACGTCGTTGTTCCGCGTCGAGCGGTCGCTGTGCGACTCGTAGTTTCTCTCGTCGCAGCTCGACCGCTCGCCCCAGAGCGCGCACACAAGGACGTTCTCGCCGAACTTCTTGGTGTCGAATCGCACGACAGCCGGATCGCCTTTCCGCCAACGCTTGGTCGCCACGATCTCGACCTGATCGCCGCTCGCCTGATCCACGGTGATGCCGCCGTTCATGTTCTTGACCCTGATCCAGCCGCCGGAGGGAATGCGGCCGGACCACTTGAAGCCCTCGGCGGTCTGAGTCGGCTGTCCGGCAGCGGGCAGCGCGAGGCCAGCGAGAAGGAGGAGAGAGAAACGGTATCGCATGATTACGAGAAAGTTGGATGACGCGGCGGATCAGCGAATGATGCGCAGCCTAAGGTCGCCGCTCACCGTCCCAACATCCAGACGCCGGCCGCCGTTCCCGATCCGCGCTTCGACGCGATGGCGGTTCATGCGGCCGTTGCCGAGGGTGAGCGGAAAGTCGCTGTTGATGTCGCCGCTGACGGTGGACATGGAGAGGTCGGCCTCGAAGGTGCGCGGCACTTCGAGCGTCACGTTGCCGCTCACGCTCTTGAACGAGAGATCGCCGCGGCCGGTGAGCTCATCGGCCTGCACGACAACGTCGCCGCTCACCGTGTGAGCCGTGATGGTGCTGGCGCGGATGTGCTCGAGGTGCACGTCGCCGCTCACGCTGTTCGCGTTGACGTCGCCGCGCGCGCCGTTGACGAACACGTCGCCGCTCACCGAGGCTGCCGACAGCGAACCGAGGGTTGCCGGAATCGCCACCTCGAGGTCCATGCTCGCCCGACAACAGTCACGATCGTCGTCGTTGCTGTGCATGTGCAGCCCGTGCTCGTCGCACGACGAGTCGGTGTCAGTGTAGATGACGCAGATGTCGATGCCACGCGACGACTCGTGCACTTCGGCGCGGACGCGATCGAAGTAGCGGCTGTTGCCGCGCTTGATGCCGTTCACTTCGACTTGTCCGGTCGTGGACGGCGTGACCCGGACGTCGCCGGTGATGTTGTGGATCGCGACGTTACTGCCCGCCGCGACCGCTTTGTTCCAGTGGAAATCGCTGCGTTGCGCCTGGAGCGAGGTGGCGAGCGCGGTGGTCGCGAAGATCGTGGGAAGGAGACGCATCGTCGTTCCTGGTGAGTGGTCAGGGTCGGCGTTCGGGTGACGAAGCCCCGCGCCCGTTGGAAGAGATCGTGACGTCGCCGCTGAAGGTTTCGGCGCTGATACGCGCCGCGCCGCCGCCGATCTCGAAAGTGAACTTCTTGCTGTTCGACGAACCGATCCCGTGTTCGCCCGGCCGAAGAGTGATCGGGAACTGGCTCTCGATGCCGCCGTTCCAGGTGGAGATGGTGAGCTGCGCGCTCGCTTCCCGCTGGATGTGGAGGTTCACGTCGCCCGAGTGCGCGACGAGCTCGTAGCGCCCGGTCGGATCGATCAGGCCGTCGAAGGTGACGTCACCGCTCGTCGTTTTGGCGCGAACGACTTTCGCCGTCACGCCGCGCAGGTCGACATCGCCGCTCACGGTACCGATGTCCGCGTTGCCGCGGATCTCCGACGCTTTGACGCTCCCGCTCGTCGTGGCGATGACGACCTCGCCGACCACGCTGCGGACGGTGATGTCGCCCGAAAGCGTGTTGATGTCGAGCCGGTTCGCGACGTCATCGACACCGACGTCGCCGCTCTGCGCGTGCACCTCGACTTCGCCGCGCGTCCCGTGAACGCCGATGTCTCCCGACTGCGTGCGGGCGATCACGCGTGTCCCGAAGGGCACGCTCAGCTCGAGGTGCGAATCACCACTGCGCCGTCCAACCCCCGTCGCCTCGAGCATGACACGGGTCGCCGACGCATCGAGTCGGAGATTGTCGCCGTCGCTCGAGGCGCGCACGTGGATCTGGTTTCCGGAAGCTCCGGTGACGATGATGTCGCCGACTGAAGCGCTCACCGTGACGGTGCCGCTCTTGTCGAAGGCGAAGGTCGTGTCGATGCGGGAGCGGTCGTCCGAGGTGAAGCGCGTCCGTCGCTGCGCCTCGCTGGAGCGCGCTCCCGTCAACGTCAGAACGAGGGCGAGACCCGGGAGAAGAGCGTATCGAGTAGTCGAGAATGACATTGGCGTGCTCACATCCGAGACGTCGGCAGCGCCGTCGCCGTGCGGAGCAATTGAACCTTGTTGTCGAGGGCGTCGTTGAGCGACTGCATCAGATAGCCGCTGGCCGGGTCGCGGCGCAACGCGAGCCGACATTGGGCGATCGCCTCGTCGATGATCGCCATGTTCTTGGCGACCACCGCTACCGTGGACGAATCCAGATCGCGCTGCTTGAACTTGTAGACCGCGAGGAGGCCCGCGATCTCGTGATCGTACGTCTGTTCGGCCGTCGGTTTGTTGGAGACGGGGCGGATCGTGGTGGGCGGATTAGTCGCGCCGCCAGTGGATCGCGGGGGTTGAGCGACGGAATCCGTCGACACCGCCGGGCTACCGATCGTGCCGACGGGCTGCGTGGCGGCCGGCACTTCCCGTGTAGCAACCGTCGTCGGACGACCGCTCTCGATCGAGCGTCGCGTGATCTCACGCGTGACCGTCGCTGTAATCGCGATGAGCGCCGCCGCGGCCAAACCGACCCACGCTCGACGCGCCAGGTTACGGCGCGGAGCTGCCCCACCGCTACTACGCGGAAGCGCGACGACGGGCGTCTCGATGCGCTCGGCGATGCCACGCCACAGATCGCGGCTCGGCGTGAGCTCCGGAAGATTCGCCGCATCGATGCGAAGGCGGCGCAAATCGGCGAGCAGCGGACCGCACTCGTCGCAGTCCAACGCATGCGCCTCGATCGCCGCGCGCGTGCTTTCGTTCACGTCGCGGTCGAGGAAATCCGCCAACTTATGGGCGAACTCGTCGCAATTCATTGCCAGATCCGTCATCGGTTCAGTGCCTCCCGCAACAGGAGCCTCGCGCGGTGCAGCTGCGCTTTCGTCGCCCCTGACGTCACGCCGAGCATCTCGGCGATTTCCTCGTGTTTGTAACCCTCAACGTCGTGCAGTACGAACACCCGCCGCGCGCCTGGAGGCAGTTTGGTGATTGCCTCTTCCAGGTCCAGCAGGTCACCGGGAGCGAGCGGCATTCCCACGACACCGGGCAGCGAATCCATTCCCGCATCGTCGTCGTTCTCCTCGTAGCGCGACCGTTGTCGTCCTTCGACTTTCCGCGCGTTCAGGACCACGTTGACCGTCAACCGGTGCAGCCAGGTTCCGAACGAGCTCTCGCCACGAAAGAGATGCAGTTTCTCCCACGCCCGAACGAAGACATCCTGCGTCAGCTCTTCGGCGCGGGCACGGTCGCTGACCATGCGAGCGCAGAGGGAGAAGACCCGGTTCACATGCTCGCGGTACACACGCTCGAACGCACTCCGATCACCAGCCGCCGCTCGCGCGACGTCCGAATCGTTTTCACCGGCACGATTCACGGATGCTTCGATGATGGCCACTGCGGCTGCCATAGACCCCGGGAACGCTTCGTCCTTGCAACGAGTTGGACGGCCCCAGGTGACGGAAGGTTTGAACGGGGATGCATGGGAACGAACCCGTCGTCGCGCTCGAACGTAAGGTGATCAGTCCGTCGCGGCGAGCAGGGAAGGGAGTTCGGAAATCCTTTCGAGCCAAACACTTGGCGATCCCGGCTCGAGGTCCTGCCGCTTGAAGGCACCCCAGAGAGCGGCGAAGGTTCGAACGCCGGCCGCATTTCCGGCCAGGACGTCGTGCACGGAGTCGCCGACGAAGACGGCCTCGTCCGGGCCTCGGCCGAGGCGGTGGAGCGCTAACCGTACGGGCTCGGGATCGGGCTTGTGTCGCCTCGTGGCGTCGCAGCCGACGATGGTGTCCATGTGCCTGGCGAGCCCGACCAGGGCGAGAGCGCGAAGTGCCAAGTACTCGGACTTGCTCGTCACGATCGCTATTTCGTGACCGCGTGAGCGGAGCGCAGTGACCGTGTCAACGACCTCGTCGTAGCAGCGGACGAGCCGGTCGTGGTGTTCGAGTTGGTATTCACGATATGCCGCGATGAGCGCAGCCTTATCGGCATCGTCGCGGGCATAGCGACCGAACATCGTGAAGAGCGGGATTCCGACGCCGGCCAGCCACTCTTCGTCCGGCGGAGTTACGCGGCCGAGCTTCTCGAACGCGTAGCGGGCGGAATTGAGGATCAGCTCGATCGAGTCGATGAGCGTTCCGTCGAGATCAAAGAGGACGGCGGGGAGGGTTCGGCCGGATCGAGACATGGATACCAACGAACCTAGCAACTACCATCCATCGCATGCCCGGACCAGTCACGCGAGAGGTCAAGAAGTACCTCATCCAGCTCGTCGCCGGCGTCGCGGTGCTCGACGCGATCATGATGGGGTTGTACTACGGGTTCTCCATCAGTCTGCGTCCGGAAAGGACGCAGCAGACGTTCGTCGCGGTTTGGGTCGTGCTGACGCTGATCGTGGTGACGACGCTGATGAAGAAGATCAGGCAGGCGAGGCGAAGAACGTAAGGCAGCTTTTTACTACGCCGTTTATTGCTAAGAAAAACGCCGGTCCACTGAGTGGACCGGCGTTCTTGCACTGCTGAAAGCCAGCCTTAGCGGCCGATCTTTACGACGTTCTCGGCCGCGGGGCCTTTGGCACCCTGGACGATGTCGAACTCAACGCGCTCACCCTCGGCGAGCGTGCGGAAGCCACCGCCCTGAATCGCGGAATGATGGACGAAGCAGTCCTTCTGACCACCTTCGGGCGTGATAAAGCCAAAGCCCTTCGCGTCATTGAACCACTTCACGGTGCCGGTCGTACGAGCCATGTCGAACTCCTAAGAATGTTGTTGTGTCGTCGGAGTAGCGGAACATGCCGTACACACCGACCCACAGTTACTCGTGAACTCCCTCACGACGGGTACGTTTCGGTGATCAACCTCGACCACCGGCGCGGCTCGAAACTAAAAAGAGGCTCTCGCGCATGCGAAAGCCCCAATGTTCGTCCCGGAACGTATTCGCGCAATCTAGCGTGTGGCAAGGTAATGCTCTGCCGGCTCGAGCGCAAACCTTTTTTGGGGACCAGGCTGTCGGGGCGGACTCCGCGCTGGTAGTTTCGGCGTCCCCCCCCCGCCCATTCGCCACCGGAGGGACCTATGCCGGACCGAGCCGAATTCGAGGCCGTTTTCGCCGACCTCCGGGCCATGTTGATGGACTATGCCCCGAAGCTCAAGGTCGTCCACGACAAGCCCGGGGACTATTACCTCGATACCCATACAATCGGCAAGAACAAGAAGCCGATCATGTTCGCCGCCGCCCGGATTGGGAAAGCCTACGTCAGCTACTATTTCATGCCTGTTTACGGCGACGCGATCAAAGGTATGTCGCCTGCATTGAAAAAACGCATGCAGGGCAAAGCGTGCTTCAATTTCACCAAGCGTGACCCGGAGCTCATGTCCGAGCTGAGCCGCGTAACCCGCCAAGGCTACGAAGCCTGGCGAAAGATCGGCTGGGTCGAATAGTCAGCCCAATCATGTCGCGTGCATTCGTAAACGAAGACGCCGGTTCGCCGGGCTCATCCCGACGGTTCATTCTCCCGCCGCGTGATGATCCCGCCTTTAACGCGGCGGCAGCCGAAGCCCTGCTCGAGGCGGCGCGCGAAGGCGACACGTCGAGCGCCGAGCAGGCGACAGGCTACTACTGGGGCGAGCCCGCGCTTCGAGAAGACGTTCGACGAATCATGGCGCGCGCCCAAAAATCGGGCGACGACCGGCTCGAGCAGCTGGCGCGCCGGTTTCTCCGCTGATGGCACGCTGGGTTATCGGCCTCGTACTCGGCGTGATCATGTTCGCGATAGGATTGTTCGTCGCGTTCAGGCCGCTGTGGACCCACGACGGAGTTCTACTCGGCTCGCGAGGCCTCGATCTGCTCTTCGCGATCGTGTTCATGCTCCGCGGTGCCGTGAACGTGCGGACCGCGCTCAATCGCCGCGCAAATGCGCGCCCCGTTGCAACAATTTGAGATCCGGTCCCTCGGCGAGTTCGTCGACCGAGTCACGCCGAATGTTCCAGATAGCGTGACCGGACGACGGCGCGATACCGGTGTGTACCGCGGTGCCGCTGACGTCGACGCTCCACTGCTCACGACTCTCGACCGCCTCGGCGGGACCAACCCTGCCCACACCAAGGCGGACCTCGAGGAGCACGTCCTTCGGAATTACATCCGATACGCTCGTGCGCATACGGATGCGTCAGCCGCGAACGACTGGGAGGAGCTGTTCTCGGCGCAGCACCATGGCGTGCCGACGCGTCTGCTCGACTGGACGTACTCGCCGCTCGTCGCCGCGTTTTTCGCGACGCGACCGTGCGCCGGTGACGAGCGACCGCGCGCGGTTTGGCGCCTGGATTGGCAAGCAGTTCACCGCGCGTTTCGCTTCCCGCCATTGGCTCTGTTGCCGCGCGATCTCGACGCGTTGTTCGAGCCCGGCGGACACGCTTCGCCTTGGCAGATGTTCGCGCGGCAGCAAAGCGCGGCACCGTTCGTCTGTCTCGTGGAGCCGCCGTCCCTCGACGCGCGCATCGCCGCGCAAGCCGCGGTGTTCACCATGTGCTCCGACAAATGGCATTCGTTCGACGATTTCCTGGCGTCGCACGGACTCGCCAGCACGCTGACGAAGTTCGTGTTTCCCGCGGAGTGCGTCGGACAGATTCTCGACCAGCTCGATCTGGTCGGCATTGATGAGCGCCGGCTCTTTCCCGACCTGGATGGCGTCGCGGCGGCGATTCGGCGCTACTACGCGTAATCGCCGCGCCCGGTCGGTGTCGTTGGCTAAATTGTTCGCGACTCGAATCTCACCAATGGTTTTCTTCAAGCGAAAAGAGAAGGTCCCGACCGAACCACAGCGGCTCGATTGGCGACTGCTCGAGCGCGGGGCGATCGCGCTCTATTACAAGTCCTCGGTTCTTTCGGCAGACCTCGGCTGGTTTCGGCAGGCGAAATACGTCGTGCACGAAATGAACGGCACGGCGTGGGACTCCCCCGCGGCCTTTCACACCGACGTGCAGCGTGCGCTGGGTTTTCCGGACTATTACACGAAGAACCTGGCGTCGTGGATCGATTGCCTGGCGGAGTTGCACGTTCCCGATGAGAGCGGGACGGTGCTGGTCTTCCGTCGCTTCGACGTTTTCGCGAAGGCGCAGCAGCACTTGGCCCAGACGATCCTCGATAGCATCGAATGTACGTCGCGGCGCTTTCTGCTGACGGGCCGGCGCCTGCTCGCGCTCGTTCAGTCCGACGACCCCCGTATTCGCTTCGAGCGGGTCGGTGCGGTTCCGGTGACATGGAATCCGCGCGAGTGGGTGGATTCCGAGCGGATCGGCGGGCGCGACTAGGCCGCTCGACCTAGAACGTCATATTCCACGTCAGTTGCAGGCGGCCGGTTTGTGGTCCGAGGAGAAAAGCGTCCCGGCTCACCGGGGTGTTGTCCGTCGCCGCGCGGTTCGCGCGATGTGAGGAGCGCACCGCGAATTGCTTGCCGACCGCATAGCCGAACGCGGCGCCGATGACCTGGTCGGAGAGCCAGTGCCGCCGGTCGAGGATTCTCGCGAGGCCGACGCTGCCAACGACTGTCCATGGGATTGCCTCCGCCGCTCCCATGGAGTAGCGGCGCGTGAGAAAGGCAGCACAGGACGTGACGTTGACGAGATGGCCGCCAGGAAAGGAGTGGCGCCCCCAATTGCCGCTGCCTGGGATGTTCAGGTTATACTGGTCGCCGAATTGTGCCGGTGGCGTGGCGACGTCGCGCGAGCTGTCCGGCCGCGTACGCGCGAGAACCGGATAGATGACCCAAGTGCGTACCGCGCTCGACGCGGCGTAGGCGCTCGCGCAGCCGAGCAGGCCTTCTTGCAGCCGGCTGTTACCCGTAACGACACCAACGCCGAGTGCTGCCAGGGCAATGGGAGTAACCACGCGTCCGGAAAAGGCGATGCCGCCCTCGCGAAACGGTTTCAGGAACGACCAGGTGGCATCGTTTTGTTGCTTGACTGCCCACTGATCGACGCTTGCGTCGGCGAGCGAGACGGCGGCGGATCCCGCGACGGCACCCAAAGCGAGGAGCCAATCGTCTCCTCGTCCTCGAAACGGTGACGTCCACACATCCCACGCGTCGCCCGTCGAGTTCTTGAGGTTGGTTCCGAGTATGCTGAGCTTCGACTGACCATCAGCCGTCGCCGCCAAAATTGAAACAAAAAGCGTCGCAGCGACGCACCGAATAGAGGAAGTTCGCATGTCGGTTTCGGCTCCCCGCTTGGCACTCGGGGGGCGCAGCGCGACATTGGCAAGAGGTGCGCCCTATGGCGCATCGGACAAACGACATGCCTCGCTTGTGTGCCGCATGCGAGGCGACTTGGAGATGGGAATGCATCACGGCTACATGTATGGCGGCTCGTTCGAGCTCAACTACGACGGACTCGGCGCGAGCATAGACACCTATCGAACAACTTCAGGCGAGACTCATCCGCTCCCGACTTGGCCGGAGACGGTGGATGGCGTGCGGGTTTGGTACATGGAGAAGACGGGGAAGAAATTCTACGCCGTCCGGCTCCAGTTCGAGTCGCACGACATCGTGCTCGTGCACCCGGTGGCGATCGACCCGATGCGTCACATGAACAACCGGCGGTTTTCCGCCCAGCCGACGCTGGTCAAGGATGGCGAAGTGTCGGCACTGCTCGACGATGTCATACGGGAGAATCCGGAGACGCAGCCCGAGCTGGCGATGCTGATAAACCGGGTGAACCACGTCCGCCGAGCGGGCCGAGCCGGGAGCTTAGGGTAGGGATAGGCCAAAGGTCGCCTTTCGGGAACGAAAATGGCTCGCAGGAGGCGGCTCCGGTCGCTAGATTACGCGCGTATTCCGAAAAGCCATTTCGAACCTTTGGCCCCATTACAAATGGACGGCTCGGCAGCTCTTGCACTCTATCGTGAGGAGAAGGCGCGTGCGCTTCAGGAGCGTCGCATCTCTCACGCGCAGCTCATGGCGGAGGCGAAGGAGGCCTTTGCCAAGATGTTGGCAGACGCTCAGTTAGCGCGAAAAGGCGGCCGTCCTCGGACCAATCCGCAAACTCCCGCGCAGGCGGCTGCCGCGGCTGCGGCGAAGGCCAAACAGGTCGCGGTGGCGGCTGCTCCGGCAAAGAAGCCGACTGCTGTCGCGGCGGTAAAACCGGCAGCCGTGAAGGCCGCACCGGCGAAGAAAGCATCGTCGCGAAAGGTTCGCGTCGCAGCCAAGCGGGCGACGCCTACCCGAGCCAAAGTCGCGGCGGCGAAAAAGGGCGCGACCAAGAAACGGACGCCGGCGCGGGCGAAGCGACCGGCGGTCCGCGCCAAGTCGACGAAACGTCGATAGTCGTTCGGGCCGATGCGCCCGCGTCGCATAGTTCTAGGCCTAATTGCGGGTTTGATTCTTGGAAGCGCGATCGGTACCCACCCGGGTCCGATCGCGCTTCGTCTTGTATCGGTCATCGAACCGCTCGGGCAGCTGTGGGTTGGCGCGATTCGTATGACCGTCGTGCCGCTCGTGATCTCACTCCTCTTCGCCGGCGTCGCGGGGCGAGGTCACGACGACGGTGAGCGGTTCGGGCGGATCGGAGCGGTAACAGCGGTGACTTTCGTGGCGCTCCTGATTTTCGCCGCGCTGGTCGCGCTGCTTCTCGGGCCGCCGCTCATGGCCGACATGAAGTTGTCGGCGGACGCCATCGCGAGTTTGCGAGCCACCGCCGGCGCGGGTGCGGCGAAGACGACCGCACAAGCGGCCCAAGTTCCCGGATTCGCGTCGTGGGTCACGTCGCTCGTCCCCGCCAACGTCGTGAAAGCCGCGGCGGACGGCGCGATGCTTCCCGTCATCGTCTTCACGTTGTTGTTCGGGCTCGCCGCGCGCCGGATCGAATCGTCGCTCCGACTTGCGTTGCTGCATTTCTTCGGCGCGGTGGCGGGTGCGATGACCACCGTCGTCGACTGGATCATTTGGGCGGCGCCGGTGGGCATCTTCTCCTTAGTCGTGGCGGCGGCGAGCCGAGCGGGGATCGCCCTCGCCGGCGCGCTGGCGTACTACATCATCGCGATCTCGGCGCTGCTCGCGCTGTTCGCGCTGCTTCTCTATCCCATCGCGGCGATGGTCGGCCGCGTTCCTCTCGGATGGTTCACGCGGGCGGCGGTTCCGCCGCAGGCGGTCGCGCTGAGCTCCAGCTCGTCGCTGGCGTCGTTGCCGGCGTTGGTTGAGAGCGCGCGAGCGCTCGGTCTCCCGACGTCGGTCACGGGATTCGTCCTACCGCTGTCCGTTTCGACGTTCAAGGTGGCGACGCCGATCACGTGGATGATGGGAGTCTTGTTTCTTGCCCGATTGTACGGGGTCGAGCTCTCGACGCCGGCGTTAGTGTCCGTGGCGGCAACGGCCGCCGCGCTCAGTTTGACGCTGCCGGGTGTTCCGCAGGGTGCGTTGCTGCTCCTCACCCCCGTGCTGACGAGTTACGGAATTCCGGCGGAGGGAGTTGGTCTACTGCTCGCCGCCGACACGATTCCCGATTTGATGGGGACGATGACCAACGTCACCGGCGATCTCGTGGTCGGTACTGTGGTCGGTGGATGGGGCGTTGCGGAGCCCACCTTCGAGGAAGCATCATCCGCCGATGCGTGACGTCGCAATGTCTGGCCGGTGGTTCACGTTATTCCTGGCGCTCGTCGCGTGCGACAAGCCGGCCAAAGAAGATCCCTCAGTGGAGACGAAAGCGGGTCCGGCTCCCGTTGCGGCCATGCCCGGCGATGCTCGCTGTCCAGCGACCGGGCTTTGGGCGGAGTGCTCCGTTCTCTATCGATTGGAGCGCTCGGGGCTGGCGCCGCACGTCGATTCGACCGGCGTGGCGGGCGAGAAGTCGCTCACGGGTCGGGCACTCCTGATCAGATTCGGAACGGCATCGCAGCTCGAGGTCTTTCTTTACGCCGATTCGGCGGCGCGAATCGCCGACGGCGCTAAGCTCGATCGCTCCACGCTGGTTGGAGCCACCGGTCAGCAGACGTTGCGACGCGAGCGTACGTTGATAGAGAACGCGAATCTGATTGGACTACTCAGCAGCATCAACGATCGACTGCGAGAGCGCGTGTCGGACGCGCTCACCGCGGGCGCTCCGCAACCCACCGCGCCATGAGGCTTCCCCCGGACGGAGAGATGCGTCGATGAGGAGAGCCGCCGGACGATTGATGCTGATGGTCATCGCGACCGGCGCGACGTCGTGTGGGCTCGCGTCGCGTTTCAGCTGCCAGCAGGAAGCGCCCGATCCGAAGAAGCCGGCGCCCGATAGCTTCCGCGTCGCCTTCGAGACGAGCCAGGGAAAGTTCGACGTCATGGCGCGCAAGGCGTGGGCGCCGATCGGCGTCGATCGTTTTTATACGCTCGTCCAGACCAAGTATTTCGACGACGTTCGCTTCTTCCGCGTCGTCAAGGGATTCGTCGCGCAGTTCGGCATGTCCGGAGACCCAAAGGCGACGCAGGACTGGCAGCGTCGCTGCATGGCCGACGAACCGGTGCAACACTCCAACTCGCGCGGCTCCGTCTCGTTCGCGCGCGGCGGACCGGGCACACGCTCCGTTCAACTGTTCGTGAATCTCACCGACAATCCCGTACTCGATAGTCTGAGCGGTTTTGGGTTTCCGCCAATCGGCGAAGTGGTCTCGGGTATGGACGTCGTGGATTCGCTGTACTCGGGATACGGCGACTCGGCGCCGCGCAGCGGTCCGCAGTACGGGCGCGAAGGTCCGGATCAGGATTCGATCGGCGCGCGTGGTAACGCGTATTTGAACGCCGGCTGGCCGAAGTTGGACTACATCAAGACGGCGCGCGTCGTTCAGCAGTGGCCTCCGAAATGATCCGAGTGCGCGGCGTGAGGATTCGGCGGCTCATGATCAGTGCGTTCGTCGCCTGCTCGGAGTGCGTCGCGACCGGACTTGCGGCGCAAGATACGAGTACGACACACATCTCGGACGCGCGCTGCGACTCGATCGTAGCGGCGTCGCGTGTGGACGGCGTGGCGAGCGGACTCTTTCTCGGCGTGAAGCGCGTCGATGGCGGCGAGCTGGCGACGGCGCAAATCACCGACATGTTGCTGATCACGGGCGCTGCGTTCGTGCCGCCGATTCCGTTCAGACTCACGGTTTTCTCCGGGCCGGTGATGACTCCGAGCTTTCGGCGGATCTCGGCGAGCGCAGAGGCAGTGCTTCGTTCACCGACGCTCACGGGAGCATATCGCGCGACGGTCGGCTCCAAGGGCACGTTGGCGACTGTCGAGACGATCCGTGCTTCACTCATGCCCGGCTTCGACTCGGCCGCGATGACGGCGATCAAGGCGGCCGGGGACACCAAGGGATTGTTCGCGCCTCGAGACGGAACGCCCTTGGCGACGATCGATTTCCGGTTCTCGACGGATTCCGTTGGTGGGCCCGGCTGGACGGTGCAACGACTCGTTTCGACGACCTTCCCGCGAATGCCGGTCACGGACGCCGTGGTGCAATCCGGAAGCCCCAGCGCGGACCTGCCGCAGACGGAACGACGAGAAGGCCTTCCCACGGAGACGGTGCTCCGGTTCGTGGTCGACCGGGCGGGCGAACCGATTCTCGAGACGCTGGAGATCCTGCGCGGCACGTCGGTTGAATTCGTGCGCGCGGCGCTGACGGCGCTCGGTAAGCAGCGCTTTGCTCCGGCGAGGATTCACGGATGTGCCGTGGCGCAGCTCGTGGAGTTTCCCTTCGCTCTGCCACCGTTGAGCCCGAGTGGCACGCCGCCTGATGATGCGCGCGTTCGATATTGACTGGCGGTTGCGGGCGACGTCCATTACCCGCGCTCTTTCGTTTAATTCCCTCCATCCTCATTCCAAGACATCCCCGACATGAGTCATGCACCGCTACCGCTCCTTCACCGCGGCTTCGGTGAAACACAGCGGCGCGACGCATGGTGGCTGCAGCCACTCGTCGTCTTCACGATCCTGAGCGGCTTCGTCGTCTATGCGACGTGGGCCGCGTTCCAAAACGCCCACTACACGTACGGGCCGTATCTATCGCCCTTCTACTCGCCGGAGATCTTCGGCGACTCGCCGCACGCCTGGTTCGGGCCAAAACCATCGTGGTGGCCGGCGTTCGCGCCGTTCTCACCGGCGCTGATCATCCTGCCGTTCCCCGGTCTGTTTCGATTCACCTGCTATTACTATCGGGGCGCGTACTACAAGGCGTTCTGGGCCGATCCATCGAACTGCGCCGTCGGTGAGCCGCGGAACGGCTACCTCGGCGAGCGCTATTTCCCGCTGATCCTCCAGAATGTCCACCGCTACTTCCTGTACATCGCGGTGCTGTTCCTGTTCTTCCTGTCGCACGACGTCTGGAAGGCGCTGTGGTTCAGCGACGGTGCAGGGGGAACAAAGTTCGGCATCGGCGTCGGGACGCTCGTCCTCGCGCTCAACACGACGCTGCTCGCCTGCTACACGCTCGGCTGCCACTCGATGCGCCATATCGTCGGCGGATTCCTCGACAATCTCTCGAAGCATCCGGCGCGCAAAGTCGCCTACGACTGCTCGAGCTGCCTAAATCGGTGGCACATGAAGTGGGCGTGGATGAGCCTCTTTGGCGTCGCGTTCGCCGACCTGTACGTGCGCATGTGCTCGATGGGGATCTGGCACGACTTGAGGATCCTGTGAACACAGAATACGAAACGATCGAACACGACGTGCTCGTCATCGGCGCCGGCGGCGCCGGTTTGCGCGCGGCAATCGAGGCGGCGGCGCAAGGCGTCCGCGTCGGCCTCGTCTGCAAATCGCTGCTCGGCAAGGCACACACGGTGATGGCCGAGGGCGGCATGGCGGCGGCGATGGCGAATGTCGACGACCGCGACAATTGGCGCGTCCACTTCGCCGACACCATGCGTGGTGGGCAGTACATCAACAATTGGCGCATGGCCGAGCTGCACGCCAAGGAAGCACCGGAGCGCGTGAAGGAGCTCGAGGCGTGGGGCGCGCTGTTCGATCGCACGCCCGACGGCAGGATACTCCAGCGCAACTTCGGCGGCCATCGCTATCCGCGGCTCGCCCACGTCGGCGACCGCACGGGGCTCGAGCTGATTCGCACGTTGCAGGATCACGGAATCCATCAGGGCATCGACGTGCACATGGAGTGCACGGTGACGACGCTGCTCAAGGACGGCGACCGCGTCTGCGGCGCGTTCGGCTACGAGCGTGAGCGCGGCCGATTCCGCGTCTTCAAAGCCAAGGCCGTCGTACTGGCGACGGGCGGCGTCGGCCGCGCGTTCAAGATCACATCGAACAGCTGGGAGTACACGGGCGACGGACACTCACTCGCCTATCACGCCGGTGCCGCGCTCCAGGACATGGAGTTCGTGCAATTTCACCCGACCGGAATGATTTGGCCGCCGAGTGTGCGCGGCATCCTCGTGACGGAAGGCGTGCGCGGCGAGGGTGGTGTGCTGAAGAACCGCGACGGTCAGCGGTTCATGTTCGACAACATCCCCGACAACTACAAGTCGCAAACGGCGGACAATCCCGAAGAGGGATGGCGCTATACGCAGGGCGACAAGAACGCCCGGCGTCCGCCCGAGCTGCTCACGCGCGACCACGTCGCCCGCATGATCGTGCGCGAGGTGCGCGAAGGGCGCGGGTCACCGCACGGCGGCGTCTTCCTCGACATTGCGTGGATCAAGGAGAAGCTCCCGAACGCCGAGGAGCACATCAAGCGCAAGCTGCCGAGCATGTATCACCAGTTCATGCAGTTGGCCGGCATCGACATTACGAAAGAAGCGATGGAGATCGGACCGACGACGCACTACGTCATGGGCGGGATTCGCGTCGATGGTGACACGCAGATGTCGACGGTCCCCGGTCTGTTCGCCTGCGGTGAGTGCGCGGCGGGTTTGCACGGCGCAAATCGACTGGGCGGTAATTCGCTCTCAGATCTGATCGTGTTCGGCAAGCGCGCCGGTGAGCACGCGGCGAAGTTCGCTCGATCGAACGGCAATTCCTCCGTCGGCGCCGGACAGGCGGAGGCGGCCGCGCGCGCCGCGCTCGCTCCGTTCGAGCGGAGTGCAGGCGAAGGTCCGTACCAGGTGCAGGAGGCGCTCCAGGAAACGATGCAGGATCTCGTCGGCATCGTGCGAGCGCAGGGCGAAATGGAGCAGGCGCTGTCGCGGTTGCAACAACTCAAGCAGCGGGCGGAGGTGGTCGGTGTGAGCGGGAACCGGGAGTACAATCCGGGATGGCACACCGCGCTCGATCTGACCAACCTGCTCACGGTGTCGGAAGCGATCGCGAGATCGGCGCTGGAGCGAAAGGAAAGCCGCGGCGGACATTTCCGGGACGACTATCCGGACAAGGACCCCGCATACGCCACGTTCAACTTCGTGACCCGCAAAAGTCCAAACGGTGAGATGCAGCTCGTGCGTGAGCCGATTGCGCCGATGCCCGACCATCTCAAAGCCGTCATCGAGGAGATGCAATAGTGTCGACAACCGCGCCCCCCCCTGCTACGGGAGCGAGCAAGGCAAAAGACGCATTCACCGCCGCGCAGGCGGCGCAAGACGCCGCCGCCAAGCACGACACGCGATCGTTCAAGATCTGGCGAGGCGCGGGCGGCAAGGGCGAGTATGTCGAATACAAACAGGATGTCGTGGAAGGCATGGTGGTCCTCGATGCCGTGCACGAGATCCAGGCGACTCAGGCCAACGACCTCGCCGTGCGATGGAACTGCAAAGCGGGGAAGTGCGGCTCCTGCTCGGCCGAGATCAACGGCCTGCCGAAGTTGATGTGCATGACGCGGCTCTCGGAGCTCGACGCCTCCAAGCCGGTGACGATCGAGCCGATGCGCGCCTTCCCTCACGTGCGCGATCTCGTGACCGACGTTTCGTGGAATTTCCGCGTCAAAAAGCAGATCAAGCCGTTCAAACCGCGGAAGCCGGATTTCCCCGACGGCACCTGGCAAATGGACCAGCGCGACGTGGACCGGGTCCAGGAATTCAGAAAGTGCATCGAGTGCTTCCTGTGCCAGGACGTCTGTCACGTCCTGCGCGATCATCAGAAGCACGAGGAGTTCATTGGACCACGATTCCTGGTACACGCTGCGGCGCTCGAGATGCACCCGCTGGACACCGAGGACCGCGTGCCGGAGTTGCGCCAGGCGCACGGCATCGGGTACTGCAACATCACGAAGTGCTGCACCAAGGTGTGTCCCGAGCACATCACGATCACCGACAACGCGATCATTCCGCTCAAGGAGCGCGTCGTCGACGAGTTCTTCGATCCGCTCGGTAAGCTGGTGAAGATCTTCAGTCGCAAAAAGCGCGACTAGCTGCGAGGTGACGATGGACCTGAAACCGATCACGCGGGAAGGCGTTCCCGCCGCGCTACAAAAGGCAGAGCGCTATCGTCTGCTCAATGATTCGTCGGCCGCCGAGAGCATCTGCCTCGACGTGCTCGAGATCGATCCGGACAATCAGGAAGCGACTGTCTCTTTGCTGCTTGCGATCACCGATCAGTTCGGCGAAGAAATGGGCGACGGTGTTCGTCGCGCGCGCGAGGTGCTGCCGCGCATCACCGACGAATACGAGCGAACGTACTACGCGGGCATCATCTGCGAGCGTCGGGCGCGCGCGCAGCTGCACCGCGGCAGCCTTGGCTCAGCCGAGGTCGCGTCGGAGGGCTTCCGCGAGGCCATGGGCTGGTATGAGAAAGCCGAGCCGATGCGCCCGAAGGGAAACGACGAGGCGATTCTGCGCTGGAACACGTGCGCTCGCATGCTCGGTCGACATGAGCGGGTTTACGTGCCCGGAGAATACGAGCCGGCGCTCGACGACTGAGACGTTGGGCGACGGGCGACGCTCTATGGTGTCCGTCGTCGCACCTGGATCGGGATGCGAATGGTCCAACCTTCGACCTGCGTGCTCACGTCGAGGATGAGACTACCCGGCTCGGTCGGCGTGTAGCTGAAGTCCGCCGTCTCGCCGGGACCCATCGGCATGCGCGCGGTTTGCACGGTGCGCTGGTTGGGTGGGAGATCGGCGCCGTCCTTCGCCATGGCGCGCCAACGTACCGGCCCGACGGCGTCGACGAGCGAGGCGAATATTCGAAAATCCGGCGCGATGTCGATCAGACGAAATCGATACGCGGTGCCGACCACGAGCCGAAGCGTGTCCGGCTGCGCCACTCCATTTATGCGGCCGCGACCGTCCAAACTCTCGTTAACGAAGATTGTTTTGTCGGTCGTGGTATCGTAGACGGCTCCCGGCTCGAGCACGATCAGCGGGGCGGCCAGCCCGGCCGCAATCTGGAAATACTCGTTCGAGTGGGAGTGATAGATGAACGTTCCTGCGCGCGTCGGCGTGAACTCGGCGATGAACGAACCACCCGGCATCACCGCCGGCGCGAGGCGCGATGCCGAGCCGCTCCACCCCGGCACTCCATCGACGTAACTGTTCTGCACCTCGATCCCGTGCCAGTGTACGGCGCCGGGATGCGGCAGACGACTCTCGATGGTGATGCGCACCGGCTCGTCACGCCGCAGCACGAGGGGCGAGCTCAGTTTAGGCAACGAGTCGGGCGCCGGCGGTTTGGACCCGTGTTCTTCGACGAAGGCATAGTTGTACAGCGTCAGGCCGGTCCCAGGCGGAGAGAAAGGCGGGGAAGCCTGCATGAAGAGTCGAATATCTCTCGCCGCCTTCTCCACGGCGGCGAGTGCGACGTGTGATCCGGGCTTCTCATGCGCGACGATGCCGAGGACGAGCCCCGCCATCCCCGACACCGTGTGATCAACCTCATTTGGAGAATCCGGCTCCTTGTCCGGAGGTACTGGCTTCATCGACAAGGAGTGCGAGACGTGGAAACCAAAGTGGCAGTGAAAGAGCCAATTGCCGGGCTTCGACGCTGCCCAGCTCATTGTCATCGTCGCGCCGGGATACATCGTCTCTGTGACGGCGGCGCGCCGATCGGCTGGCGCGTACACCGTGTCGGCGGCCCACCCTCCACGGCTCTCCACGTTGAAGTAGAAGCCATGCAGGTGCATTGGATGCGGCTGCGCCGATGGATTCAACCAGCGCCAGTGCACGGTATCGCCGACTTGTTGGTCGAGCCGCTCGGTGTAGGGCCATGATTTGCCATTGATCACCATCATGTCCGGGGGCGGCACAGGTCCCTCGTGTAATACGCCAATGACGAAGATGCGATCGCGTGGCGGTCCCACGGCATTGGCCGAGTCGACGATGAATGCGCCATAGAGCTGTGTGTCGATGTTATCGCGCTCGCGCATTCCGTTGCCCGTCGTGCTTCCCCAGTAGAAGTACGAGCCAGGCGCGCCGGCGCGGAACGTCACCTCGCGTCGCTCTCCTGCCGGCACGCGGAGTGTCGTGCCGCGCGGGCCTGGCCGGCGATGCATTCCGAAGAGAACGAGAGTTGATCCCAGCGTGTTACGCACCGACACTCGAAGGACAGTGCCGCTGCGAACGCGGACCAAAGGCCCGGGGATGTGCAGCGGATGTCCCTCTTCGGCAAAGGCCTGAACGACAATGCTCAGTCCCGAATCGGACTCCGGAAACCAGCGACCTTCGCGGGCAACGAGACGGAGCGTCAGCGTATCGTGCCGTTGCGTGCCGCCCGCGGAACGATTGTCGTTGGCGAGGATGCGCTCGGGGAGGAATCGATCGACTGCGGTAGTGTCGACGGCGCGCGGGGTTTGGGCCGCTCCCAGGCCGCCGAGCACCAACAACGACGCGGCACAAGCCCATCGGCGGCCGTTGGGTGACGTCATACCTCGAAGCGCTCCCATCGCGCGTGCACCTGCGTCATGAGCCGACGGAAGCCTTCTTCCCCGCGGAGACGTTCCAGCATCGGATTCACCTCGGCAAGGAAGGGATAGTTGATGAAGCCACGATCAACCGCGACCCCGAGCCAGTGGATAGCGGGTTCCGACAGACCGGCGATGGCATAGGCGTCGGTCAACATCCGGGCAAAGACGTCGCTCTCGCGGGCGGCGATTTCGATGTCGACATCGATCGCCGGTAGCGTGTCGCCGTTCGCCGCGGCGAGTGCGGCATTCAGAAACAACGCAATGCGACCCGGCACCGTCAGGGCGGCATCCGCAGTGAGCCCGTCCACGATCGACGGAACCTCATCACGACGACCGTTGAGGAGCAGGACCCAAACGTAGAACAGCCTGGCCATCGGACTCGCCGGATCCAGGCGCAGCATCTGGTTATACGGCTCGATGGCCGCTGCGAGGTTTCCATCGGCGAGGTCCGCCCAGCCCGGCATGCAGCGTGTGACTGGTGTCAGCGGATCAATCGAGACCAGGCGCTCGATGAGCGGACGCGCGGCCGCGACACGACCGGAGATCAGATAGCAATTGCTCAGCAGCAGGAGGGTGTCGGCGTTGTTCGGCTCGAGATCGAGCGCCAACCTGAGATCACACACTGCGTCCTGGATATTTGCCCGCGAGTAGCTGATCCAACCCCTCAACTGGAAACCGGCGGACGACGCGCCTTCACGTTCGAAGATCTTTCTCGCGCACGCTTCGGCCGCGACGAGGGGTCCTTCGCTGAAGTCGATGCCGGCGTCGCGATACTGCAAGTGCGCCAGTCCGAGCGCGGCAAGCAGGCGCGAGTTGCCTCCGATCGTTGTCAGCCCGTCGGACAGGAGCTGAACGGCGCGATCGATGGACTCCTTACGCCAGCGCCAGCCCTCGTGCCGGGCGCGCAGGTAGCACTCGTACGCGCGCGGATCGTCGATGGCTCCTTCCGAGAGGCGCTTGTCCTCCTCGGACGTAAGGCGAAGACTCAGCGAGTGAACGATCTCCCGAGCGATCCGTTCCTGGATCGCGAAGATGTCCTCGATCGTTCCGTCGTACGTTTCGGACCAGCGGTGAGCGTCGATTGATGCCTCGATGAGCTGCGCCGCGACACGCAGCCGACCACCGGCGCGACGGACACTTCCCTCAAGCAGATAGCGCACGCGCAACTCGCGCGCGATGGCCGCGGCGTCTTTGTCGGTGCCCTTGAGGCGCGCCGACGAGGTCCGCGAAGTCACGTGCAGCGAGGCCAGCTTCGCCAGCCGCGTTGTGATCTCCTCGGTGAGCCCGTCGGCGAAATACTCGTTGTCTGGCTCGGCGCCGAGGCTGGCGAACGGCAGAACTGCAATCGATAAGCTGGCCGGGAGCGTGGTGTCGGCTTGCGGTCGCGGTTCATGTCGAGGCGAAGCGCCTCGCCGGTTGTTCTCGCGCCAGGTATCGATCTCCACGGTGAATGCGTAGACGCTGCCGAGCGCTCGATGCTGATGCCGATGAACGGGGAGTCCTTCCTCACGCTCCCATCGACGAACCGTACGAACGCCGCGACTCAGATATGCGGCGATCTGTTTCCAGCTGTCGAGGCGTTCGCCGCGATCACTCGGCGTAGGAATCACTTCGACCGCCGAACCCGCGTGGCGTGGCGCGCGGCCGGAGTGGGCCAAAGTGGGCCGTCGCCGCGACGGCTCACCTTGTCGTCTTGGCGCGATGTTCGGCGCACGTACCTTCGCTCGGAGATGGACGGCTTTTCATTTCTCGAATGGAGACTCCAATGCTCCGACTGACGCTGCCCGCGATCGCGCTGGGAACTACCTTGTTCCTCACCGCCGAGATTGCCCATGGCCAGCCTGCCTCATCGGGGAAGTCCACTCCGGCCAGCGGCAGAACGATCGCCGTGTCGGGCACCGGCGTCGACCTGCTCACCACGGCACTCGTGCACTCCAAAGACTCGACCGCGAGCCGGATGGTTCAGAAAAGCACCGAAATCGTGGAGCTTACCGGAGATCTAACAGGCCGCGTTCTCTATCAGGTGACGACGGAGATCGATTTCGTCCACAAGATGCTCGTGAACACGGGGAATCAAGTCTACTCCGGCACCATCGCCGGCTCGGCTCCCGTGATGCTACATGATGATCGCTTTCGCTTCCAGGTGAACCTCGCCACGGGGGAGGAGCACGGTCGGGTCTACCTCGCGGATCACATCGCCGGCCCGAAGGTACGGTGTACGTTGGATGCGAAGGGCACCGGCCCCAACGCGCAGGGGAACCCGACCTTCACCTATCGGGGCGAGTGCACCATGGGCGGTCGCTGACCGCTTCTCAAAACATCACGGGCTTCGGCGTGTATGGCGCTTCAAGCGCCTCGATTTCCTCCGCGCTCAGCACGATGTCCAGCGCGGCTATGGCGTCGCCGAGATGGTTCGGCTTCGTCGCGCCCACGATCGGCGCGGTGACGTCGCGCTTGGAGAGAAGCCAGGCCAACGCGATCTGCGCCATCGAGACGCCCCGGGCATTCGCGATGCGCTCGACGACGTCGACAATCTCCCAATCGGCGTTGGCGTAAAGACGGTCGGCATGCGGATCGTTGTCCGAACGCGTCGTCGTGCCTTTCCGCTTCTCGCCGGGACGAGCGAGCACGCCGCGCGCGATCGGCGACCACGGAATCACACCGAGCCCCATCTCGCGGCAAAGCGGGATCATTTCGCGCTCTTCCTCGCGGTAGAGCAGGTTGTACTGGGGCTGCATCGAGACGAAGCGCGCCCACCCATTGCGCTCGGAGATGCTGAGCGCCTGCATGAGCTGCCAGGCGTACCCCGAGCTCGCGCCGAGATAGCGAACCTTCCCTTGCTGCACGAGGAGCTGGAGCGCGGCGAGCGTCTCGTCGATCGGCGTCGACGCGTCGAAGCGGTGGATCTGATACAGGTCGATCGTCCCCACACCCAGCCGTCGCAAGCTCGCCTCGCACGCCTGAACGATGTGCTTGCGCGAGAGGCCACGCATGTTCGGCGCGTCGTTCATCGGCCAGAAAACCTTCGTGGCGAGGACGATCTCCTCGAGATTGCCCATCGAGCGGAGCGCGCGTCCCGTCACTTCCTCGCTCATGCCGAGCGAGTACATGTCGGCGGTGTCGAAGAAGTTGATCCCGTGCTCGATGGCGGAGCGGAAAAACGGCTGTGCCGCCTGCTCGTCGAGCACCCACGGACGCCACATTGGATTGCCGTACGACATGCAGCCGAGACAGATGCGGGAGACGGTGAGCCCGGTGCCGCCGAGAGTCGTGTATTGCATTGCGCGCGCGGTGAGGCGTTTGGAGATGGTTGCCGCGGAGAAAAGTATCCCCTTCGGGGCAGGTCTCGTGCTTTACGGATCTCGCTGGAGGAGAATGATCGCCCGGACCGATCCCGCCGCCTCGCCCGCCGGTCGACGCGCGTTGAGCTCGCCGAAGGCCGCGATGCTGCGGAGCCACGCTTCATCGGACAATTCCGCGGAAACGAGTGTGTCGAGCACACGTTCGGCGCCTTCGGGCAACGGAGCGGTGGCGGCGGCGCGCGCTGCCGCCGCCAAGGGCGCAAGCATCATCCGTCGATGCCGCGGCGCGCGCGATAACGCATGTGCCACGCGACTCAACGCGAGACGCCGTGTGCGCGAAGCCGCCGCGGCGGAAAAGTCGATGCTGGCCGACGCGCGCCTGTGGGCGAGCCACCCGTCGATGCTGTGGCGCGCCGCCTCGGCTCGGCGGAGATCCGGTTCTGCCTTCGTGCCGCTCGCCAGTCGCACCGCATCGAGGAGCCTTGCCGGCGACGTCGATATCTCGCCGCCAATGTTCGTCACGAGCACCGGCGTCGATTCGTCGCCGACAAGGGCGAGAAAGCCCTCCTCGGTGCTGCGCGCCGCGGCCACGATCGGTTGTTCTATTAGCGGCGTGCGCTCCATGTCGGCGAGCCAAGTGACCAGTTGGCGTCTGAGCTCGCCGTGGCTATCAGCCAGACTTCGCTCGGCGAGCGCCGAGGTGCTCCACGCGGGCAGAATGTGGCCGGCGACGCCGATGGTGCGGCTGGCGACGCGCAGCTTGGCGCTGAGTCTCGTCTCGAGCTGCAGGAGTCGCTCGACAGGTGCGGGCGGCGCCAGCGCGTACACCGTCACGCTCTCGTGGCGCGAGCCGATTCGCCGAATCCGACCGACCCGCTGGTCGAGCCGCGCCGGATTCCACGGATAGTCGAGATGAACGGCGACCGAGGCTTCCTGCAGGTTGAGTCCTTCGCTCAGCAAGTCGGTGGTCAGCAGTAAATGGATCTGCTCGGCCGCGGGAATCGCTGCACGCGAGGCGCCAGGCGTGAACTGGCGGAGCACGCTCTCGCGCGAGACGGGTCCACCCGCGACCCGCGCTCCTTTCGCCGTCAGCGCCGCGACACCGGGGTGGCGCGCAAGCCGGGCCCAGAGCGCGTTGACGGTTTCTTCATAGTGACAGAACGCGATGATCCGCTCCCGTGGGTGCGCCTCGCGAACGTGGCTCAGCCACGTGGCGCGGGCGTCGTCGGGGTTCGGCGATCGCTCGATGGAGCGAAGCAAATCGGCGGTACCTCGCTGATGGTCGTCGAGGGAGCGACGGAGCTCTTCCAGATCTGGTGAAGTCGCGTCGGCGTCGGCGACGACCAGCGCCGGAAACGCCAACTGCAGCGCGTCGGACGCGTAGGTCCATGCCGAGAGCTCGGCACGCGTGGGCCGCGCGCCAGCCTCGATCGCGCTCAGCATGGCGAGCGCTCGCGCGCGGCGCCGCTTGAGCGCGGCGACGAGCGCCGCGCGACTGGACGACCATTGGTGAAGCAGCCCAATGGTCAGCAGCGCCGCGGGCAGCGATTCGTCCTTCGCTGGAACGGGCGACGGAAGACGCAGCAACTCGTCGAGGCAGTCGTCGACAGGCGCGATGGTCGCACCGATCGGCCCGATCAGCCGCGGAAGCTCGCGGTCCGGGTCGGACAAGCCGCGAACGACATACGTCGCCAGTTGCTCGTCGGTGAGGCGGAATGCCTGGCGGCCGAGAAAAAGCGCGAGCACCGCGGCGAGGTCGTCGCGACAATTCTGCACCGGCGTCGCGGAGACGAGCAACACCTTGGCTTGTCGGCACAGCTCAGCGACAAATCCGTATCGGCGTGTGGTCGCGACGCGAAAGCGATGCGCCTCGTCGATCACGACCACCGCCGGATGATGTGAGAAATCGGCGCCGCGACTGAGGGCTTCGTGCGTCATCAGCGTGGCCGTCATCTCGCACGCTTCGAGCGCATCGCGCCACATCGCACGCAGCGACGCGGGCGCAACGATCGCAATCTCACCACCAAGCGCGCCGGCGGCGGCGAGGGCAGTGTACGTCTTGCCGACGCCCACCGGCTCGGCGAGTAGCGCGCCGCCAGCTTGCTGCACGATCTCCACCAGTCGCGCGGTGGCGGCGCGTTGATGCGGACGCAGCGCGATGTTGCCGCGAACGAAGGGCGCGGCATCGTCGTCGCCGAGGATGCGGCGGGCGATTGCATGTCGCACGACAGAAAGCGGCGCGTCGCGCACGCCTAGTCCACGCTCCAAGCGACAAGCGGCGCCACGAGCGATCGACTGACGCCATAGGCGGCCAAGCAGGCGTCGAGGAGGTCCTGCTCGGTGGGAGGGTGTCCGTCGCGCGCGGCGGCGGCGAGGGGAGCGAGGATCTCGCGCGCGCGAAGCCAGTCTTTCGGCACGGGGAGAAGGGCGAGGGTCCAGCCGAGGTATCGCCGGTACCCACCGCGCGCCGGTTCAGCGATCGCATTCAACCATGCCCGACCGAGCGCGCTGTTCAGCAGCGCGGCGCCGGTGTTTGCATCCGGCAAGTTTCGGCAGCGCGCCACGTAACAGCTGTTGAGCGGAACCCTGGTGTCGCCGGAGCTCAATACGAACGCTCTTGGCGCGCGTCCGACGTCACCCCATACGAGCCGCGGCCGATCGTCACGCGCGGCGTCCGTCCGGAAGAGCGTCCACCAGCGTTCGGCGGAGCGTCCATCGCTCCGTGCCTGGAGTGCGCCCCGCCATCGGGAAAGCCACGATCTCGTCAGCGGCGACAGCCGCGCCACCGGCTCGTCGCGGTCATCGTGCGTCCAGATGATGCAGTCTTCTCCCGGAGCGACATTCCACTCGCGCAGTGCCTCACCGCGCAGCAACGGCCGCAGGTACTCGTTCTCGACGAGAAACGTCGTCCCATCGGCGGCCGCGACTCTCGCGTTGCTCTCGTCGCGCTCGATGAGCTTCACGATGAACGCATCGTTGCAACCGCACTTCACGCCGAGCCGCGGTCGGTCGAGCGGGCTTTCCGCGAACGGCTGGCCGACGTCGCGCAGCGCGTCGAAGGCGCGTCGCACGCTTCCGGGCAGCAGCAGCCACGGCGCACCGGGCGTCGGATCGTACGCCAGCGCGCCGCGAGCCATGGGCCAACAGATGCCGGTGCCGTCTCGACGATGCACGGCGACGTCGACGTCGGCACACGATGGCGTCCCGTCCCGTCGAACGACGATCCACGACGGGTACACCGCGGCGTCGAAGGCTGCGGCAGCCTCGGAGTGGTCCTCGATGCGCACGATCGACGTTCGGCGCATCACGAGGCGACGCACGCCACCTCCCGCCAACGATCGCCAGAGTTTGGCGGGCAAGAGGAGCGCCGCGACGCCTTTCGATGCGAGCAGGTCGATGGAGCGCTCGACGAACAGAGCGGCAGTATCGATTTGTGCCGCGAACCCCACTCCGGCCCCGGCGAGCGCTGCGCCGGTCTCCCATCCGGCGTGTCGCGCGACCGCAAAATCGCGCCGAAAGCGCATCCTTTCCTCTTTGGAGATGCGATGCACGCGTACCCACGGCGGATTCCCGATCACGACGTCAAAACCTCCGCGCGCGGCGACGTCGGCAAAATGAACGTCGAATGAAAACGGCAGCGCGCCGCCGGCGACGATTCGTCGTCGTGAGGCCCGCGCCTCGAGCGCGCGCGCACGCAGTTCGCGCGACGCGAGGCGCTCGTCCGCCGTGGCGCGGTAGCGGTCACCGAACAAATCGCGCCCTCGTTGCGCAACGATCAAATCGCGCCGTCGTGCGCGCAGCGTCTCCAACGCCGCGTCCAAAACATCCATCGCGCGTTTTCGCTCGAGCTTTTCCAAGCGCCGGCCGAGCGTCGTCTTTCTCGCGCCGCTAGCTCTTGCGTACTGTGTGCGAAGGCGGCTCAACGCCGGCGCATCGGCGATGGCGGGCGCGGAATCGCCCGCCGCGCCGCCGAGCGCGTCGCCAACCCGGATGTTGCGATCGAGGTTGGGGAGGGGCAGGATGCCGCTGACGTCGTCGTCGGCGCCTTCGATGACGACGGACAGCCAAAGCCGCAGTCCGCACAACCACAAGGCGAGTGGATTGACATCGACGCCAAAGATTGACCGCGTGAGTACGTCGCGGCGAATCGACGCAATATCGCGCTCGTCGCCAAGTGCCACATACAGTGACGTGATGCGTTCGAGGACGTGAACGAGAAACGCGCCTGAACCACACGCCGGGTCGAGGACTGTCAGACGCGAGAGATCGGCTCTCAACTGCGCGCGTCGCGCGGTGGGCAGTGTCGCGGGATCCCCCCGCACCCAGTCGCCAAGCCGCGCCGCGAGAGCATGTGAGGACAACTGCTCGACGAGCGCGAACGGCGTAAAGAAGGCGCCGGTGCGGCGCCGCTCGCGGTTCGCCATCAACGATTCGAAGGCGCGGCCGAGCATCTCCGGATCGACCGCCGCCTCACTCCAGTCGGCGCTCTCTTCACGTGCGGTGAACCGGAACTGGCCAAACACGTCGTAGATCAACCCGCCATAAGCGTCGTCGGAAAAGACGATCGAGCCGTGTGCGCGCTCGAGCGCGGTTCGCGCGAACAGTCCGCCGTTGAGAAAGGGAATTCGCCCGAAAGCGCGCGCCGCCGCGGCCCGCTGGCGCGTCGGCGTATTGAGCGTTCCGAAAAACAAGGGCCGGAGCACCGTCTGCCGGAAACGGCCGCCCGACTCCATGCATCGGTCGAAGCAATGCGAGAGAAAGGCGCGGTCGCCGCGGAGCCATCCCTTGGCCTCGAGAAAGGCGAGGAAGAGCAGGCGCGACGAATCCAACAGAGCGAGCTCGCCGCGTGTGTCGTCGCTGCCGCATACGGAGGACGCGGCGATCGTGCCCACGGCGCGCTCGAGCGCGCGATAGAAACGGCCGGTCAACGCGTCACGGCCGAGGACTTCCACCCAACGTGTGTGCGTCAGGACATCGTGCTGCGCGACGACCGCCGCCAGCGTCCGCAATGTCTCGGCGTCGCTCTCCACGACGCGTGCCCTGTTCGTGATCAACGCGGCGACGCGCGGCGTTCGACGGCTCGCGTCCCACGCCGCGATGCCTATGCCGCCGCCGATGGGTTGAACGGCGATGACCAACCAGAGAACATGCGGCGCTCGCGTCGAGAGCCGCTGCGCGACGCGAATGAGAGATTCGCGAATCGGCGGCTCGTTGCGAACTTTCAGCAGCAACGCGCGTAGCGCACCGACACCCGACGCGACTCGCGCCTCTTCTATCCCGTCGGTTCGCTCCAGGCCGAGCGCGTGCAACGCGTTGGAGTCGAGCGGGAGCGGCGGGCCGCCACACCCGGCGGCAGCCGCGATCGCGGCTAGTCCGTCGAGATCATTGGCATTGGCGAGGAGTTGTCCGGCGGCACGGAGCGTCGACACGGCGCGATGCTAGCGCACCTCGCCTCCAAGTCCGCGACCACTCTGTTGCAGCCACGCGCAATTCTTGTTGAACCGGCCTACGGCGTGGCGGTCGCCTCCGTCGCCTCCGTCGCCGGCCGCTCGATGGTGCCGGGGCGGCGATACCAGTAGGCGATGCCGAGGAGGAAAGCGCTGATCACCAGATACGCGAGCACGCGCATGCCGACGACGAAGAAGCTCGTCGCGCCGTACACCGCGGTTCCAGCGGCGAGCAACGCGAGGGCGAGTCCCGTCTTCCGAAATCCCCCGGACTGACGCCGGTGTCCCAACGCAACGCCGAGAACGGCGCACGTCGCGAAGTAGACGACGAGCAGCAGCGTCGCCGTGCTTCTGCTGAACGCCATCGACAGCTCGACGAAGCCCCACCAGAACGCCCACACCCACGGCGCGACCGTGACGATCATACGCCCGATGTCGCCATCACGATTGCCGCGGATTGCCTCCATCGCCGAGCGCAGCCTGCCGCGCACCCGCGACACGACGACCAGCGCGACCGTGACGAGGAGCGCCGCGAACGACGCTTCCGTACCAAACGGTGGAAGCGTATACGACGGACGGCCGACGAGCGCCATGTTCGCCAAGCGCGCGGCATGCGCGATCAGAACAACGCTTCCCGCAACCCACGAGATACTCGGCCGCAATCCGTGCAACGCCAGGGCTACCAGGGCGAGCGTGAGATTAGCCAGCACCTCGACTGTCGGCGATTCGGGGTGCATCGCGTAAAGCGCCGCGACAGCGAGAATGAGCAGCGCAGCAACGCCGGCGTCGCGCGTCGCGCCGAGCGGCCGTCGCCACGCGAACGCGAGCATTGCCGGCACCTCGGCCGCGTATGTGGCAGCGATGGGCACGGCTGGGCGAAGCGCGTACGTCGCCTGGAGAGCGAGCGACAGTGGGAGGATCGCGGCGTCGATCCAATCGAGGAGTGCCGGTCGTCGGAGATTCGTCTCGAACACCGAAGACTGCTCGACGTCACTCACCCAATCGAGGGTCACGAGCCAACCAACGAAGATGACGAACAAGGCGCCGCCGACGGTCGGGCCGACAGTGCGACCCGCCGGTGCACCGAAGCCGGTGGCGCTCGCGAGAATCCACAGCCATCGAAGCGCGGCCCGCTTCCGTGACGCAGGCGCGAAGGGCAACACGCCGCCGCACGCCGCGGCGAGAGGAAGCGCCAGTGCGAAGAGGAATCCGCTGAGACCGTGTGTTCGCGACACCGTCGCCGTGGTCGAAACAAGCAGCGCCGCCGCCGCGAAGAACACGCGCCACGCGACATTCCAGGGTCGCGGGCCGATAGCGTAGCAAGCGGCGATCAGTACTGATGCCGCGTAGACGGCGAGCCCGTAAATGTTGCCTTTGCCGCTGCTCGTCACGAACGGCGCTATCGCGGCGCCGCCGAAGGCAACGCACCACAGCGGCTCGTCGCTCTCGCGCCGCGCAAAGATGGCGAGCGCCCACGAGACGGCGATCGCGCCGCCGAACGCGGCCCATTCTGGAATGACGCCGAGCCCTGGCCCGGCGGCGTACGCACACACGAGTACGACGACGAGCGACAGTCCGAGCAAGCTCGATCCGAAGGAGCGTTCACGCTGACGAAGCCGGAATCCCCAGACGGCGATGCCCGCGGCGAAAATCAGGCCCACCATGATCCGCGCCACCGGCGAAAGCGTCAGATAGCCGCGACTGATCGCCCAGCTGAGGAACGTGCCCACCGCTGCCGCGGCCGCGAGCACGGCGATGCCGAGCATGCCGTAACGGCCGAGGAGCCGCTCGAGGTCGAGGCCCTCGCCCAGAACGCGAGCTCGTCGGCGCGGGGAGGCCGGTGGCGTCGGACTCGCTTTCGCAATCGCCGTGTCGGGTTTCGTGAAAGGTCGCGGTGAAGATGCGCCGGCGGTCAGCGTCGCGCGGATCGCCGCCACTTCCTCGGAGAGCGCTGCGACCGAGCGCTCGAGGCGGTCGAGGCGATCATCGAGAGGTGAGTCGTTCTGGCGGCCGTCTCCCGTCATCGTTCGTGATTCAGGTTAGCTCGACAGATAGGTTCGCTGCTTCCACTCCACTCGTTGGCCGCGTCGCACACCACCGAGTGCGATCACGAGCAACATCACCAGCCCCAGCGGATAGAGCAGCGCATATCCGACGGACTCTCCCATGTAGCGGTAGAGGGCTGCCCAGAAGAGCACGTTCACTATGATGCTGATCGTTGCCCAGAGGAGCCAGGCGCTTCCCACAATCCCGAGCACAGACGCGAGCAACACGACGGGAGGCAGGAGCCCGATCAACGGCATGGCGACAAGAATGAACGGATACGCGGCGCGTCCGAGCGATCCCCCCAGCGCCGCCATGCGACCGCCGGCGTAAATGTTCTTTCCCCAACCGGCGATGAGCTCGGACAACGATGCGTACATGTGCGTCGAGAGCTGCTGGTTGGCCTCGTAGAGAGCGATGCGCCGGCGCCCGGCAACGAACGTCTGCGCCATCGCCATGTCTTCGGCTACACGATCGCGAACCGCGGCATGGCCTCCGATGGCGTCGTAGCTGTCACGTCGCACGAGGATGAATTGGCCGTTGGCGATCGCGTCCACCGGCCGCTTCGCGTTGCTGACATGCTCTGAGCCGCCGTATCGAATCGAGAGCAGCGCGAACATCTGCGGCTGGATGATGCGTTCCCAGAAGCTGTGCATCTCCTGGTTGCCGGCGACGCTCAGCAGCTCCGCGCCGCGCGTGCGCAGGGCATTGACGGCACGCGGAAGGAGGTCGGCGCTGTGTCGCGTGTCCGCGTCGGTGAAGAGCAGGAGCTCGCCACTCGACTCGCGGGCGCCCGTAGCGCACGCCCATTGCTTTCCGAACCATCCGTCCGGCAGCGGTGGAGCGTCGACGACACGAAGCCGCGCGTCGTCGCGAGCGATTCGACGGGCGATATCGCCGGTGCCGTCGGTGGAGTGATCGTCGACGACGATGACTTCGAAGTTCGGATAGGCCGCGGCGAGCACTGATCGCGCGCAGCGCTCGATGTTGCGGCTCTCATTTCGCGCCGGGATGACGACCGAGACACGCGGTGGATCGGACGGCGGCGTTTCCGGAACATCGCCGAGTGATAGCGAGTGTCGCGCGCGGAAAAGCACGACCGCCGGTGTCAGGACCCACGGCAGCGACCATAAGATCGGGGTGAGGTACTCCATCACCCCGCGGGCGTTCCGTCGACGACGCGCTCGCCCACCGGGACCGTTTGTCGTCCGACGATCGTCGCGGCGGCGAGCTGGCCGGTGACGTTGGCCGTCGTGCGGAACATGTCGGGGATCGTGTCCACACCGAAGAGAATGCCGATCCCTTCGATCGGAAGTCCGACGCTGGCCAGCACTGGTACCATCGCGATGATCGAGCCGCCGGGAATTCCTGGAATGCTGAAGCTCGTGACGACGGACGTGGCGACCACGGTCGCGATCTGCGTCGGTCCCATTGCCACACCATACAATTTCGCGAGGAAGACGCATCCTACAGTGAGCCCAAGCGTCGCGCCGACGCGAAAGAGAACCGTGGCGAGCGGAATGAAAAACCCGGTAATCTCCTCGGGCAGCGACAGTCGCGTCTTCGCCGTGTCGATCAGCGCCGGGAGCGCGGCGAGCGACGACCGCGACGAGAACGCGACTGCCTGAGGCGGCAGTGCGGCGCGCGCGAATGTGCGAATCGAGACACCGCCGAACCACGCCGCCGCCGGATAGAGAACGAGGGCGCAGAAGAGCACGGCGTCGAGCGACACGAGGATCACGTACGTTCCGAGCGCGCTGATCGCCGATGCGCCGAGTCTAATGACCAACGGCAACGCGAGCGCGAACACTCCAAATGGTGCGACGACGAGCAGCCATCGCACGATCACGAGCATCGCATCGGCGACGGCTCTGA
>Ga0207689_10000289_pt1 | contig 45719 bp, 32 predicted proteins | sample KBSMisM52_FD_184312 | JGI IMG/M metagenome (GOLD analysis project Ga0207689, IMG submission 184312) | Miscanthus rhizosphere microbial communities from Kellogg Biological Station, Michigan, USA - KBS Miscanthus M5-2 (SPAdes) (version 2) | ecosystem: Host-associated > Plants > Roots >...
TCGCATCGCCGCCGATGTGGCGATCGAAATTCGCCGTCGTCAACTCGAATGGCCGGCCCGGAAACAGCGGCTGCTTGCAGCTACCGCAGGCCGGCGCGTCACCCAGCCGCTCGCGGCCCACGCGATTCCGGGTCGCACACTCGGGGCAGACGACGAGCAAGCTGTCCGTCGCCGTGGCGTGGTCGCTCATCGCGAGTGCCTGCCGGGCGTCGGACGATCGGGAACGAAGCGCATGGCCGAACAATGAGGGCCATCCGCAAGGATTCAAGCGCCCGGGCCGGAGCGGCACGGGGTGCGCGCCGAGCAATGTCGGCGAACGGGAAACTAGCGGATCGTGCTGACGAGGGTGCCGGTCAGGCGGCGCACTCCCGGACCTCGTCGACGCTCGCCTCGTTCTCCCACGTCTCGAGGCGGACCGGGAAACCCCACAGCTTGCGCACATGCGCGAGCACCTCCGCCGTCGCGTCGGTCAGCGGACGGCCGCGGTGGCGATGGTGGCGCAGCGTCAGCGACCGGTCGCCGTCGCGATCGAAGCGCACGACCTGCACGTCCGGAACGCGAACCTCCTGCGAGTGCTGCTGCGAGAGCAGCTTGCGCACGCGCTTGTAGCCGCGCTCGTCGTGGATGCTGTCGATGACGAGATCGTCCTCTTCCGCATGATCGGCGATCGCGAACAGATGGAACTCGCGGATGAGCCGCGGTGACAGATACTGGCCGATGAACGACTCGTCCTTGAAGTTGCGCATCGCGAAGTCGAGCGTCGTCATCCAGTCGCTGCCCGCGATGGTCGGGAACCACGCGCGGTCTTCGGCATCCGGCCGCTCGCAGATGCGACGCAGGTCGCTGAACATCGCGAAGCCGAGTGCGTACGGATTGAGGCCGCTGTACATCTTCGAGTCGTAGGACGGCTGCGCGACCACGTTCGTGTGGCTCTTCAGGAACTCGATCATGAAGCCGTCGTCGACCTGTCCCTTCTCGTGCAACCGATTCAGGATCGTGTAATGCCAGAACGTCGCCCAGCCCTCGTTCATCACCTTCGTCTGGCCTTGCGGATGGAAGTACTGCGCAAGCTTGCGGACGATGCGGACGAGCTCGCGCTGCCATGGCTCGAGCTTCGGCGAAAACTTCTCGACGAAATAGAGAATGTTCTCCTGCGGCTCCGACGGGAACATGCCGCCGTGGCCCTTGCGCGGGTCGGCGACTTTTTCGGGCACCGTGCGCCACAGGTCGTTGAACTGCCGCTCGCGGTGCGCCTCGCGCGCCGCAAGCCGCGCCGTCTCCGCCTTGAACGTCGGAGCGGCAGGCCGGCGATAGCGATCCACGCCGTTCGGCATCAGCGCGTGGCACGCGTCGAGCACCTCCTCCACCGCGGCGGCGCCGTGCCGCTCCTCGCATTCCATGACGTAGCGGCGCGCGAACACGAGGTAGTCGAGGATCGCCTCGGCATCGGTCCACTGCCGGAACAGGTGATTGCCCTTGAAGAACGAATTGTGGCCGTAGCAGGCGTGCGCGATGACGAGCGCCTGCGTCGTCATCGTGTTCTCTTCCATCAGGTAGGCGATACACGGGCTCGAGTTGATGACGATCTCGTACGCGAGTCCCTGCATGCCGCGCCGGTACGCCTGCTCGTTGCGGATGAATTCCTTGCCGTACGACCAGTGCGGATAGCCGATCGGCAGACCGCTCGATGCATAGGCGTCGAGCATCTGCTCGGACGTGATCACCTCGATCTGGTTCGGATACGTGTCGAGCTTGTACTCGGCGGCGACTTCCGCGATCGCGCTGTCGTAACGCTCGAGCAGGTCGAAGTCCCAGTCGGCGCCGTGCGAGATTGGCGTCATTGCCTCGGCCTCATTGCATCGCAGCCATCGTGCGAACGATCGCGCGTCGGCCTCGCACAACCCGTGCGGCGTCGGGCCCTGCGGGCCTTGGTTCGCTTCGCTTCGCCCACAGCGCTCATTGCGTCTCCTTGCGAAACAGCTCGCGAAACACCGGATAGATCTGGTCGCGCTGCGACGCGCGCTTCATCGCGAGGTTGTCGGTCGCCTGCGCAACGCGCTCGTACTCGGCCCAAAGCGACGACGGATGATCGCTGGACCGCGGATCGGCGAGCTCCAGGTAGGCGTAATAGCGCGTGGCCGGCAGCAGCTTCTCGCGCAGGAAGCGGGCGCTTCGCGCGGGATCGGCACCGAACGCGTCGCCGTCCGACGCCTGCGCGACGTAGACGTTCCAGCCGCGCGCATAGCGCTCGGCGCGAATCTTGTCTGCGAGATCGAGCGCCGAAAAGACGACCGTGCCGCCGGAGCGCGTGTCGTGAAAGAACGTTTCCTCGTCGACTTCCTCGGCGTCGTCGGTATGGCGGACGAACACGAGGTCGACGGCGCCGTACTTGCGCGTCAGGAACAGGTAGAGCAGCGTGAAGAAGCGTTTGGCCAGATCCTTCTTGTCCTCGTCCATCGACGCCGACACGTCCATCAGGCAGAACATCGCGGCGCGCGCGATCGGCTCGGGCCGCCAAACGCGATTGCGGTAGCGCAGGTCCGGCTCGTCGATGAAGGGCAGCTTGCCGCGGCGCCGCGTCAGCCGCTGCAGCTCCTCGTAGATCCGCGCCGCTTCCTCGGCGTGACCGATCGCCGAGGCGATGGCGAATTCGGCTTCCAGAGCCGCGAGCTCGCGCGCGATACTGCCGCCGAGCGCGATCCGGCGCGCCAGCGACTGGCGCACCGTGCGCACGATCGCGAGATTGGCCGGGACGCCGCTTTTCGTGAAACCGGCGCGCGTGCTCGTGCGCTGCTCGGTGCGTCCGTACTCGGTCCGCGCAAGATTCGGCAGCTCGAGGTCGTCGAAGAATATCTGCATGAACTCTTCGCGCGACAGCGAAAACACGAACGAGTCCTCGCTGTCGCCATCGCCGCCGCTGCCGTTCCCGCCGCCGCCACCGCCGCCTTGCGGCCGCTCGATGCGGTCGCCGGCGACGTACTCGCGATTGCCCGGCAGCACGAATTCGCGGTCGCCGCCGCGGCCGAAGCCGAACGACGGCTCCGAGATGTCCTTTTTCGGCACGCGGACTTCACCGCCCTTTTCCATGTCCGCGAGACGCCGTTCGCCGACCATCTTCTTCACGGCCGCCTGGATGTGCGACTTGTAACGCCGCAGGAAGCGCTCGCGATTGACGGCGCTCTTGCCGCGGCTCGAAGGTCGTCGATCGATCAGTTGCAGCATGACGTTAACTCCGTCGTCGCCGGGGATCAGGACGACTTGTGCACGCGCAGGTACCACTCGGCGAGCAGTCGGACCTGTTTCTCCGTATAGCCCTTCGCCACCATGCGCGCGACGAAGTTCTGGTGCTTCTCGCGCTCGTCCGCCGACGCCTTCGCGTTGAACGAGATGACGGGCAGCAGATCCTCGGTGTTCGAGAACATCTTCTTCTCGATCACTTCGCGCAGTTTCTCGTAGCTGCTCCACGCCGGATTGCGGCCATGATTGTGTGCGCGGGCCCGCAGCACGAAGTTGACGATCTCGTTGCGGAAATCCTTCGGATTGGCGATGCCCGCGGGCTTCTCGATCTTCTCGAGCTCGGCGTTCAGCGCCGCCCGGTCGAAGCTCTCGCCGGTCTCCGGATCGCGGTAGTCCTCTTCCTGGATCCAGCAGTCCGCGTACGTCACGTAGCGATCGAAGATGTTCTGGCCGTATTCCGAATACGACTCGAGATAAGCCGTCTGGATCTCCTTGCCGATGAACTCGGCGTACCGCGGCGCGAGATAGCCCTTGATGTGCTCGACGCAGCGGCGATGCACTTCGTCAGGCAGGTCCTCGCGAGCGAGCCTCTGCTCGAGCACGTACATGAGGTGCACGGGATTGGCCGCGATCTCGGTCTGGTCGTAGTTGAAGACTGCCGACAGGATCTTGTACGCGAACCGCGTCGACATGCCGTTCATGCCTTCGTCCGGTCCGGCGTAGTCGCGATATTCCTGCAGCGTCTTCGCCTTCGGGTCGACGTCCTTCAGCGTTTCGCCGTCGTAGACGCGCATCTTGGAGTACAGGCTGGAGTTCTCCGGCTCCTTCAACCGCGTCAGCACGGAGAACTGCGCCATCATTTCGAGCGTTCCTGGTGCACACGGCGCACCGGAAAGGGACGAATTGGCGAGCAGCTTGTCGTAGATCTTCACTTCCTCGGATAACCGCAGGCAATAAGGAACCTTCACGATGAAGATGCGGTCGAGGAACGCCTCGTTGTTCTTGTTGTTGCGGAACGTGTGCCACTCCGATTCGTTGGAGTGGGCAATGATGAGGCCGTTGAACGGGATCGCCGAGAAGCCTTCCGTGCCCTTGAAGTTGCCTTCCTGGGTCGCCGTCAGCAGCGGGTGCAGCATCTTGATCGGCGCCTTGAACATCTCGACGAACTCGAGCAGCCCCTGGTTCGCGAGGCAGAGGCCACCCGAGTAGCTGTACGCGTCCGGGTCGTTCTGCGACAGGCTCTCGAGCTTGCGGATGTCGACCTTGCCGACGAGCGACGAGATGTCCTGGTTGTTCTCGTCGCCTGGTTCGGTCTTGGTGATCGCGACCTGGCGCAGCACCGACGGCTGGATGCGGACGACGCGGAACTTCGACAGGTCGCCCTCGTACGCCTCCATCCGCTTGATCGCCCAGGGCGACATGATTCCGGAAAGGTAGCGTCGCGGAATACCGTATTCGTCCTCGAGCACCGTCGCGTAGCGTTCCGGTGCGAACAACCCGAGTGGCGATTCGTTGACCGGCGATCCCTTGAGCGCGTAGATCGGCCGCAGTTCCATCACCGTCTTCAGCCGCTCGGCGATCGACGATTTGCCGCCGCCGACCGGTCCGAGCAGGTACAGGATCTGTTTCTTCTCTTCGAGGCCCTGCGCCGCATGCTTGAAGAACGCGACGATCTGCTCGATCGCCTCTTCCATGCCGAAGAATTCGCGGAACGCGGGGTAGCGCCGGATGACGCGATTGCCGAAAATCCGGGCGAGGCGCTGGTCGTTTCGGGTGTCGACCAGCTCGGGCTCGCCGATGCCGGCGATCATTCGCTCCGCCGCGCTCGCGTACGTCGCCGGCTCGCGCTTGCAGAGTTCGAGATACTCTTCGATGCCCATCTCCTCCGCCTGCGTCGCGGAGTAGTTGGAACGGAACTGCTCAAGAACCTTGGTCATCGTCTATTCCCAAAAAGAAATCGAACCAGGCAGATGCCGATCCAGCGTCGTTACGTGCCGAATTTCGGCCACGGAACGACTCACGGCTTGGTGTTTTTGGGAATTGCCTGACTGCTTTGCTGCTGCGCCCGTTCGCCACAGAAAAGGCGTGGCGTGGCTTCTCGAACCATCGCGGGCCTTCTCCGGCAACTTTGCCTCTGCGCCCCGCATCGATCCGCGTACATACCCTGCTGCATAACGCGTGCCATGCAACGCTGGTTGACGGGCAGCCCGAGCGGGGATCAGAGCCCCGCGTTATCAGCAGTCGAGTCGAATCGTTGCTAATGGTGCCTGTCCTGACGGCCCCGTTGCGGGCTCCGGCGCGCCAGCGTTGCATCCACCGGGTTCCGCGCGCGCCGGTGGCCTTTGCAACAATATGTCGCTCTCATCGTGACTACCTTCGAATCGACCGCGGTATTCCAAGTACAAATCACGATTAATTAAACACTTGATCGCGTTTCGCGGGCAATCCATATGTCGCCGCTGTCGCACGCGCACGACACTGCTGTCGTTTCTCGTCACCGGGGTGCCGTCGCTGCGCACCCCCGAACAACGTTGCGGCGACAGGCGGGACCGGATGAACCGAAGTTGGACGCCGGTTTGTAAGCCAATCGCCGGTAGTTCCGGCAAACGGTGCGCGCCGAGCGTGTAAGGCAGTGGAATTGGCTAGGTTTCCGGCCTACGCGACGCGAGCGTTTGATTACCGGATCCTTGCCGACCGGCAGAAGAAGTGCATCGATTGCCACCGCGGCATCGCGCACAAGCCGCCGAAGATGGCGGCGACGCCGCTCTGGCAGCGGTCGCGCTTACGGTCCTGTCGCCGTGCGTGGCTCACGCGCCGGCGTCGCGATCGCCTCATCGAGCCGCTCGAGCGTCACGGGCTTGACGAGATGGATGTCGAAGCCTGCCGCGAGCGCACGCTGGCGGTCTTCCGGCTGTCCATAGCCCGTCAGGGCGATCAGCGTCACGTGGCCGTTGCGGCCGCCTCGAATGCGTCGCGCGACCTCGTGGCCGTCGATGTCCGGCAACCCGATGTCGATGATCGCGACGTCGAGGGCTTGCGCACTTGCCACTGCCACGCCCGATGTGCCGTCGGCTGCCTCGAACACGTCGTGGCCGTTCATTTCGAGCACCTGACGCAACATCTCACGCGCGTCGCCGTTGTCCTCGACGAGCAGGACGCGGCGCGGATTCACGCGCGGCTGTTCGGCGGCGGCACTTTCGACCGCCGATTCGCGGCGGCCGACGGCAGGCAGCCGAACCGTGAACGTCGCGCCTGTGCCCTCGCCGCTCGTCACGGACACGCTACCGCGCTGCAGCTCGGCGAGCCGCCGCACGAGCGTCAAGCCGACACCGATCCCGCCCTTCGCGCGGCCCACGCCCTGCTCGCCCTGGACGAACACGTCGAACACGCGCGCCATCAGCTCGGGCGCAAGGCCGGGTCCCTCGTCCTGCACCGAGAACAAGGCGTCGTCGCCCTCCTGGCCGACACGTACGGTGATGTGCGTGCCCGGCGGCGTGAACTTGACCGCGTTGTCGAGCAGGTTTGCGATCACCTGCTCCATTCGCGTTCGATCGGCGAGCACCCATACGGCGTGTGCGTCGACGACAACGACGCGGTCCGCGAAGCGCCCGCTCGCGCGCCACGCGGCGACCGTGCCCGACACGAGTTGCGCGAGATCGAGCCGCTCGAACTCCAGGTGAGCCTTGCCCATGATGACCCGGCTGACATCGAGCAGGTCTTCGATCATCCGCGACATGTGCCGCGTCTGCCGTTCGATGACGTCGCGCGCGTCGCCCGCGGCGGGATCGGTGGGTCTTGCCACGCGCAACACGTACGATGCGGCGGTCAGCGCGGCGAGCGGATTGCGAAGCTCGTGGCTCAACGCCGCGATGAACTCGTCCTTGGCATGATCTGCCGTCTGCAGTGCGTCCTTCTCGCGCTGGATCAGCGACTGTCGCTCCCGGACGGCAGCGTCGGCGTCTTCGAGCGCAGCGGCGACGGCCGTCACCTCTTCGACGCCGCCGTCGACGAAATCCGGGCGTGTCGCACCGCTTCCCACCGACCGTGCGGCCGTTGCGAGCGACACGATGGGGAGCACGATCCGGCGCCCGCTCAACCAGACCACGAGCATCGCGAGCACAATCGACCCGAGCACGCCGATGCCGATCAGCCACGACGTCTTGTGCATGGCGGCCAGCACGATGTCCGACGGAATCGCAAGTCCGATGGCCCAACCACTGTAGTCGGAGAGCACGTGCGCCGTGTACGTGTCCTTGCCGTCCACCGTCAAGCCGCGATACCAGCCTTCGCGCGCCTGGAGCAGCGCCGCGCGAAACGGCACCGACGCGAGATCGCCGGCGGGGCGGGCGGGAACGCGCGCGACGAAGCGTCCGTCGCGATCGACGATCCCGCTGATCCAGCCGTCCGGCAGGCGCTGCCGGGTGATGAGTTCTTCGAACGAATCGGGGCGCACGACGGCCGTCAGCACGTACGCGACCTTGCCGTCGCGGATCACGGGCACGCGGACCGGAACGCCCGGCTCGGACCCGCCGGCAGCGCTGACCGGTCCGATCACCGGTTGCATCGTAGCGACCGCGTCGGCGACGCTCTGCGTGTCGCGCACCGGCGGCAGCGTCGACCCGAACGGCCGCGAGACGTCGATGACCTTTTCGCCCGACGGAAGGATCAGCGTGACGGTCGTCCATGTCGCTTGCGTGCCGAGCACGCGCGACGCTTCCTCGTGAAACGCATCCAGGTCATCGGCGGCAAGTGCCGACGATGCGGCGAGTGCCTTGATGGTCGTCACTGTGCCAGCGAGCACCGCGTCGACACCCGTCATCATCGCGCGCACCGCGTCGAGCGCGCCGCGCTGCACCGTTGCGCTGTCCTGCCGCACCAGGATTACCGACACGAGCACTGCGAACGCCAGCACTGGCAGCATCGCGCCCGCGGCGAGCAGCAACAGGTGCGAGCGAATTCTCATCGCGAGCGCTGCACGCGGGGACGCACGGTCACTCGCCGGCCTTCGTCGTCCCTGCCGTGCCGGTGTGCGCTGCTGCTTCGCCGCCGCCGCCCATCTCGAGCATCAACTGGTTGACGCGCTTGACGAACGTCGCGGGATCGTCGAGTTGGCCGCCCTCGGCGAGCACCGCCTGGTCGAACAGCACGTTGGCCCAGTCGTCGAAGTGGCGTACTTCGCCCTTGAGGCGCGTGACGACGGGATGCTTCGGGTTGATCTCGAGAATCGGCTTCGACGGCGGCGGGCGCTGTCCGGCCGCCTTCAGCATCCGCGCGAGGTTGGCGCTGACGTCGTGCTCGTCGGCAACGAGGCATGCCGGCGATTCGTTGAGCCGCCGTGTCACGCGAACGTCCTTGACGCGCTCGCCGAGTGTGCGTTTCACGCGGTCGATGAATTCCTTGAATTCGCCCGCTTCGGCTTCCACCGACTCCTTCTCGGTCGCGTCGTCGAGGCCCCCGAGATCGAGCCCGCCGCGCGCAATCGATACGAGCGACTTCCCGTCGAACTCGGTCACGTGGCTTACGACCCATTCGTCGACGCGATCGGACAGGAGCAGCACCTCGATGCCCTTGCTGCGGAACACTTCGAGATGCGGACTATTGCGCGCGGCATTGAACGATTCGGCCGTGACGTAATAGATCTTGTCCTGCCCGGTTTTCATCCGCGCGACGTAGTCGGCGAGCGACACCGATTCGTCGGGCCCATCCGCGTGCGTCGTCGCGAAGCGCAGCAATCCGGCGATCTTCTCCTTGTTCGCGAAGTCCTCGCCGACGCCCTCCTTGACGACACTGCCGAACGCCTTCCAGAACGTCGTGTACTTCTCCTTGTCGTTGGCGGCGAGATTCGCGAGGAGATCGAGCACCTTTTTCGTGCAGCCCGCGCGGATCGCCTCGATGTCGCGCGATTCCTGGAGGATCTCGCGCGAGATGTTGAGGGGCAGGTCGTTCGAGTCGACGATGCCACGGACGAAGCGCAGGTACGCCGGCAGCAACTGCTCGGCGTCGTCCATGATAAACACGCGCCGCACGTAGAGCCGGATGCCGTGCCGCGCCGTCCGGTCCCACAGGTCGAACGACGGATGCGCCGGGATGTAGAGCAGCTCCGTGTATTCCTGCCGCCCCTCGACGCGCGCGTGGCTCCACGCCAGCGGATCGTCGAAGTCGTGGCCGACGTGCTTGTAGAACTCCTTGTATTGATCGTCGGTGATCTCGCTCTTCGGTCGCGCCCACAGCGCCGACGCCTGGTTGACCGTTTCGTCTTCGTCCGACTTCACCTGCTTGTCGTCCTGCCACGTCTCCTTCTCCATCAGGATCGGCTGGACGATGTGATCCGAATACTTGCGAATGATCGAGCGCAGCCGCGAGCCCGACAGCAGGTCGTTCTGCCCTTCGCGCAAGTGCAGCGTGATCGCCGTCCCCCGCCGCGGCCGGTCGATCGGCTCGATGTCGAACTCGCCGCCTCCGTCGGATGTCCAACGCACGCCCTGCGCCGGCGGGTCTCCCGCACGACGCGTCTCGACCGTGACCTTGTCGGCGACGATGAACGACGAATAGAAGCCCACGCCGAACTGGCCGATCAGGTGTGCATCCTTCTGCTGATCGCCCGTCAGCTGCGAGAAGAACTCGCGCGTTCCGGACTTGGCGATCGTGCCGAGGTTCGCGATCACTTCGTCGCGATTCATCCCGATGCCGTTGTCGCTGACGGTGAGAGTCCGCGCATCGGCGTCGTAGTCGACGTGGATCGCGAGCTCGGCATCGCCTTCGAACAGTGCCGGATTGTCGAGTGCCTCGAAGCGCAGCTTGTCGCAGGCGTCGGATGCGTTCGAGATCAGCTCGCGCAGGAAGATCTCCCGGTTCGAATAGAGCGAGTGAATCATCAGGTTGAGGAGCTCTTTCACCTCGGCCTGGAAGCCTCGCGTCTCGCGGCTGGCGGATGTCGTTGCGGTGTCGGTCATGGCAGTTCGTCGCATCCCGCGACGTCGATTGAATGGGTCCGGCGATTCTAAGGCACGCGCGCGTGATGTAGCATCCGCCGGCTTGCAGTTTCCAGGGACAGGGGCGTCGATCCGCGCGGGCGACGCCGGCATTGAACAAATTACAAATGATCGACCCGCTTCCGCGGACGCCTGCCGCGCCCATCCTGCTCTGGCTCGCCGGGAACGGCCTGCGACTGACGATCCTCGCCGTCCCGCCCGTCATCGCGATGATCCGGGACGACCTGCGGTTGAGCGCGACCGAAGTCGGCCTGCTGAGCAGCATCCCGCCGGCCATGTTCGCGATTGCCGCGCTCGGCGGATCGCTGCTCGTTGCGAGAATGGGCGTGACCGTTGCGCTCGTCGGCGGGCTGCTGCTCGTTGCCGCGGGCTCGGCGCTACGCGGCGTCGCGCCGAACTACCCGATGCTGCTCGCGATGACCGTGGTGATGTCATCGGGTGTCGCCATCATGCAGCCGATCATGCCGACGGCTGTACGGCAATGGCTGCCGCAGCGCATCGGGTTCGGGACGGCGCTCTACACGAACGGGCTGCTGGTCGGCGAGGTGCTGGCCGTGCTGCTGACAGCGCCGGTGGTGTTGCCGCTCGTCGGCGGCGACTGGCGATTGTCGCTCGTTGCGTGGTCGGTGCCGATCGCCGTCATCGCAGTGGCTGTGCGCCTGTTTGCGCCACGGTCATCGGCGCACGCGACGAACCGCGAGCGGCAACCGCAGAAGTGGCTGCCCGACTGGCACGCCGGGCGCGTATGGCGACTTGGCGCGCTCTTCTGCTGCGTCAATGCCATCTACTTCAGCGCAAACGCTTTTCTCCCCATCTTTCTCGCCAGCAAGGGCCGCGCAGATCTCATCAGCCATGCCTTGCTGGCGCTGAACCTCGGACAACTGCCGGCGTCGCTGTTGCTCGTCGTCGTCGCCCACCGCCTCGACCGGCGGGCGTGGACTTATGTCGCGTCGGGCGTCGTGTCGCTGGCGAGCCTGGCCGGTATCGTCGCCTCGGACGGCGCCGCGGTGATTGCCTGGGCCGCGCTGCTCGGCTTCTCGGATGCGGCCGCTCTCATCCTGGGACTGTCGCTGCCGCCGTTGCTGTGCAAGCCGGACGACGTTGCACGAACGTCCGCCGGCATGTTCACGCTGAGCTATGGCGGCGCCGTGCTGATCGCGATTGCCAGCGGGGCGCTGTGGGACATGAGCGGCGTGCCCGCGCTGGCGTTCGCGCCGCTCGCCGTGTGCGCGTTGTCGCTGGCCGCCGTGGCGATCCACATGCTGCGGCGCAAGGAACTGGTCTGACGCCGTGCCACTTGCGGCGGTACAGCGACCGCTAGGTCTTCAGCCGATACCCCGTCTTGAATATCCACGCGACGATCGCAAGGCAGATCGTCATGAATACGAGCGTCATCGCAAGGCTCAGCGACACGCTGACGTCCGACAGGCCGTAGAAGCTCCACCGAAACCCGCTGATCAGGTAGACGACGGGGTTGAACAGCGTCACCTTCTGCCAGAACGGCGGCAGCATGTCGATGGAGTAGAAACTGCCGCCGAGGAACGTCAGCGGCGTGATGATCAGCAGCGGCACGAGCTGCAGCTTCTCGAAGCCGTCGGCCCAGATGCCGATGATGAAGCCAAGCAGGCTGAACGTCACGGCCGTCAGCAGCAGGAACACCATCATCCACACCGGATGCGCGATGTGCAGCGGCACGAACAGCCCGGCCGTCGCGAGGATGATCAGGCCGAGGACGACCGACTTGGTTGCCGCCGCACCGACATAGCTCAGGACGATCTCGAAATAGGACACCGGTGCGGACAGGAGCTCGTAGATCGTGCCGGTGAACTTCGGGAAGTAGATGCCGAACGACGCGTTCGCGATGCTCTGCGTCAGCAGCGACAGCATGATCAGGCCCGGCACGATGAACGAGCCGTAGCTGATGCCGCCGATCTCCTGGATCCGCGAGCCGATCGCCGCGCCGAACACGACGAAATAAAGCGACGTCGAGATCACCGGCGAGATGATGCTCTGCATCAGTGTGCGGCGGGTGCGCGCCATCTCGAATTGGTAGATCGAGCGAACCGCGTGCAGATTCATCGATCTTCCTTCACCAGGCTGACGAAGATGTCCTCGAGCGAGCTCTGTGTCGTCTGGAGATCCTTGAAGCGAACACCGGCGTCGTCGAGCTCCTTCAGCAGCCCCGCGATCCGCGTGCGGTCACCGTCGGCATCGTAGGTATACGTGAGCTCGCTGCCGTCGGCCGAGCGCTCGAGCGTGTAGCGCGACAGCGCAGCGGGAATCTCGGGCAGCGGCTGCTGCAGCTGCAGCGTCAGCTGCTTGCGGCCGAGCTTGCGCATCAGGTCGATCTTGTTCTCGACGAGGATCAGCTCGCCCTTGCTGATGACGCCGATGCGATCGGCCATCTCTTCGGCCTCGTCGATGTAATGCGTGGTCAGGATGATCGTCACGCCGCCGTCGCGCAGCGTCCGCACCAGCTGCCACATGTCACGCCGCAGCTCGACGTCGACGCCGGCCGTTGGCTCGTCGAGGAACAGCACGCGTGGCTCGTGCGACAGCGCCTTCGCGATCAGCAGCCGGCGCTTCATGCCACCCGACAGCGTCATGATCCGACTGTCCTTGCGATTCCAGAGCGACAAGTCCTTCAGCACCTTCTCGATGTGAGACGGATTGGGGGCTTTGCCGAAGAGGCCTCGGCTGAACGAGACGGCGCCCCAGGGCGTTTCGAACGCGTCGGTCGTGAGCTCCTGCGGCACGAGGCCGATCATCGACCTTGCGGCGCGATAGTCCGTGACGATGTCGTGGCCGTCGACGAGTACCTTACCCTGCGTCGGGTTGACGATGCCGCAGATGATGCTGATCAGCGTCGTCTTGCCCGCGCCGTTAGGCCCGAGGAGCGCAAAGATTTCGCCGCGGCGAATCTCGAGGCTGACGTTCCTGACGGCGGAGAGACCGGATGCGTACGTCTTCGACAGGTTCGAAACGGAGATGATCGGCGACATGGTCCTGGCGGTCTGACGGAGGTCGAAGCGTACCGGATCGCCCCGACGGGTCGATGCGTCGCCGCAATCAGCGACTTGGCGCGGGAACGCCGTTGCGGTTCAATTGTCAGGAAAGGGAAGCGCCCCAAAGGAGACTGCGGATGAAACACGGCTCGCCAGTGGATCCCGGATGGACCAGCATCGTCGCAGGCGCCGCGCTCGGCGCGATCGCCATGTACGCATTCGACCCGGACAAGGGACGGCGGCGGCGTGCGCTGGCACGCGACAAGGCAGTAAGCGTGCTGCTCGACACGCGTCACGCGGCCGGCGCAACGCGGCGTGACGTCGCACACCGGCTCGAGGGCCTGCGTGCGCGCGCGCTGCGGCTGTGGACGCGACAGCCCACTACCGACGACCTGCAATTGATCGAGCGCGTTCGCGCGCGGATGGGCCGCATGGTGTCGCATCCGCACGCCATTCAGGTCGGCGCGTTCGGCGCTCGAGTGACGCTGAGCGGACCGATCCTCGCGCACGAAGCAGCGCCGCTGCTGGCCGCGGTACGCACGGTGTGGGGGGTGAGGAGCGTCGAGGATCTGCTTGTTGTCCACGATCACCCGGAATCGGTCCCGAGCCTCCAGGGCGGCATCGATCCGTTCGCGTTGCAGCACGATCATTGGCCGCCGGCGCTGCGCGCGGCGGCGCTGTCCTGTGGCGTGCTCATGGCGCTTTACGCGTTGCGCCAGCGCACCCTCGCCGGATGCGCGATTGCATGCATCGGGGCCGCTCTTGCAGTGCGCGGCGTAACCAACCGATCGCTCGCGCAGCTTGCGAAGACGGCTTCGCGAAGCAATGCGCGCGTGCCGGCAGCCTCCGGCGACGAAGCGACGACCGTTGCCGCAGAAGAGACCTCCAGCAACGGCGCGCCGTCGGGCGAAGCCGCTATTCCCCGCAGCCCCCTGCACTGAACGCGCTGCGTTGCGCAAACGCAGAAGGGGCGACCGCGGCCGCCCCTTCCATTACTTGGTACCAGTCAGCGACTGACGAGCGCCGGTCAATACTTCGTGCCGGCCTGGCTCACCTGGATCGCGTTGTCGACCGAGGCAACGCCTTCGGTGCTCTTCGCAATTTCGGCGGCCTTCGCCGCTTCGTCCTGGGACTTCGCCGTACCGGTCAGCTTGACGACCCCGTTATCGGTGTCGACGTGAATCTTCGTGGCGCTGACCGTGCTGTCCGCGGCGAACTTGGCCTTGACCTTCGTCGTGATCGCCGCATCGCTCACCGCGGCGCCGGTCTTCTGCCCCATCGCGTGGTTCGTCATGCCGGACTGACTCTGCGTTGCCGTCGTTCCGGCCTGGGCATTCGTCGCCTCCGACTTGTTACCCATGGTGCCGTTTGCGTAGCTGGCCACGGGGGCGACCATCAAGCCCGTCACGATCAGTGCTGTCGCGAGTTTTTTCATCATCGTTGAACCTCCGTCAAACATGCGGCAACCGACGTATTCCGGTTGACGAGTGGGTATGACCGGGTCGCACAAACGCGGTTGCGTAGGACAAACGCCCAAAGCGGCGTCCGACACGATGGACGTCTGCCTGCGGCTACAGAAACGCGGTCGATGGGTTTACCCAAAGGTCGTCTGCAACCAACGACGATGGCAGATAGCGCCGCCTATAATGAATGACCCTGCCATCCGGGACGAGCCATGCCCGCCGATGCCGAAATCGCACTGATCGAACGACTCGCGCAACTGGAGACTGCCGGATTCAGCGACGTGCTGGACGAGATGGGCTACTCGAACCAGGTGCTGGCAAGCGACCTGCGGCCGCTGGACAACGAACGACGGCTCGCCGGCATCGCGTTCTGCGTGCGCGGCGAGAACCGCATCGTGACGCAATCGCAATCGGACCAGCAGCAGCGGTTCAGTCCTTACGAGATCGAACGCGCGATGAAACCCGGCCTCGTCGCCGTCATCGACGCCGGTGCGCAGGACGCCGGGGCGATGATCGGAGGCTTCGTCGCCACGTCGCTCAAGGCGAAGGGTTGCCGGGGTCTCGTCACCAACGGCGGCGTGCGCGATTCGCGCGAGATCGTCACCGTGGGCCTGCCGACGTTCTGCCGATTCGTGACACCGGTCAATGCATCACGACGCTGGAGCATCACGGAGGTTGGCCAGCCCGTTCAACTCCCAGGCATGGGGGGCGGCCTGGTCGCCATCCAACCGGGCGATTTCCTGCTCGGCGATGCCGACGGCTGCGTCGTCATTCCCGCGCAGATCGCCGTCGCTGCAATCGAAGCGGCGGAAACGCTCGACGCGATCGAGAAGACCATTACCCAGGGCATCCGCGACGGCGGCACACGGGAGCAACTGTTCAAGCTGCACCCGCGCTTTGCGCACATCCGCCGCCTGAAGCCCTGATGCGTCGAGCGCCGCCCGGCGGTCCTCCGGCGAACGGACAGCTTCGTCGCCAGCGGGCCCAAGCCGTCTTCTTCTGAACGGACAGCTTGGTCGCTAGCGGCCCTGGGCCGTCTTCTGGCGCACGGGCAACTTCGTTACCTGCGCCGTATCGACGTCGATCTGGAAGCGCTCGGCAACCTTGCCAGGCGACTTGGGCAACAGGCCGAGCTTCTCGGCTGCGCGGCGCGCCTTGAATTCCTCGAGCGTGCGCGACGCCGCGCCCGACGGTTTGAACGTTGATTGCGTATGCGTGGCCAGCGACGTGCCCATCTTCTTGAGCGCAGCCGCCAGTTTCTTCTTGTGCTGCTTCGTTGACATGATCGTTCCGCGTTGGTGGTCCCACTCCGGGCGATTTGCTTCCGCAGCCTCGCGAAACTCCACCCGATCGACTCTATGCCGATGTCATAGTATGCCCTCGCCGGGGCCGCCAGTGCCATGTCGCTCGTCGGATTTTTACGCCGCTCATCCGGGTGTCGCTTTTCTGCACCCGGACTACCGTGGATCTGCCGGCTCGATTGAGCGGCGTTACGCGACGCGGACAGGTTCGTTCGTGCGGAAGGCGATCCGGGTACCTAATCCCGCAGCCAGTCGCGCACCCGCGGATGCGCGAGTACGTCCGGATTGACGACAAAGCGCGGCCGCCGGCCGGCGAGCGCGTCGACGATGCTCGCAAGACCCGTCGTCGCCATATGGTGGAAGCACTCGTCGGTCCAGCACAGGGAGTGCGGCGTAACGATTACGTTGTCCATCGCAAGCAGCGGGTTGTCGTTGTCGACCGGCTCCTGCTCGAACACGTCCAGCGCACCGCCGGCGATGGCCTTGCGGCGAAGCGCATCGATCAGCGCGGCTTCGTCGACGATGGGGCCGCGCGCGACGTTGATGAAGTACGCAGTCGGCTTCATCCGCGCGAACTGCGCCGCCCCGATCAGGTGCCGCGTCGATGCGTCGAGCGAGCAGCACACGACGACGTAATCGGACTGCGCGACGAGCGTGCCGAGATCGACCTTGCGAGCGCCGAGATACTCGAGCTCGATCGCGTCGACGTTGGGATCGGCGGCGAGCAGCGCAACGTCGAACACGCGCGCCATCCGCAGCAGCTCCTTGCCGATCCGACCGGCGCCGACGACGCCGAGCGTGCGGCCGGTCAATCCGCTGCCCATGTTGTCCATCCGGTCGTTCCACCGGCCGGTGCGCGTAAGCCGATCTTTCAGCATCAGCTTGCCGGCGAGTGCGAGCATGAACGTCAGCGCGATAGTCGCCACGGGCCGAGGCATCGACGAGGGGGTGTTGGTGACGAGCACGCCGGCTTTTGTCATCGCCGGCACGTCGACCGAATCGAACCCCACCCCGTGCCGCGCGACGACACGCAGGCGCCGATCGTCGCGGGCGACTGCGCTGCCAGGCACTTTCGCCGTGTTGACGTATAGCGCGTCGTAGCGCGCCGCATGGTCGGGCGTGATCTCGCTTACCCGCTCCGGCAGATATTCCCATTCGAGGTGATCGGCGCCGTCGAGGACGTCGAGTGCCGCAGCGCCAAACGCAGGCTGGCCGGATGAATCGAGGATGTCGCGGGTCAATCCCACGCGAAACTTCGCCATCTGCGCTCCTTTCATCGACGGATTTCGCGCAGCATCGACAGGCCCGCGCGCAGCGCTTCCTGAAGCATCAGTTGATCGATGCCGTAAGCGAACATCCGGAAGCCACGCGCAACCGCATCGCGTGCCGAGCGCTCGTCGGTGGCGAGGAACGCGGCGACCTTGCCCGCTTGTTCGCACGCGGCGACGATCCGCGCGACGGCCGCCACGTAGTCCGGATGGTCGAAGGCGCCCGGTATGCCCATCGAATTGGTCAGGTCGAAATGGCCGAGCCACAGCACGTCGATGCCGGGCACTGCGGCAATCGCTTCGACGTTGCGTAGGCCCTCGACGGTCTCGATCTGCGCGATCAGCAGCGTGCGCGCATGGAGCGCAGCGATTTTTTCGGGGACGTTGCCGCCCTGGTAATCGTCGTGGGCGAAGCCGAACGCCGCACCGCGTCGCCCCTGCGGTGGATATCGCGCGCACGACACGATGTGCGCCGCCTCGTCGGCCGTGCCGACCATCGGCACCATCACGCCCAGCGCGCCGACGTCGAGCGCACGTGCGATGAAGTGGTATTCGCTGCGCGGCACGCGCGCCATCGGCACGATGCGCAGGCCCCGGCACAGCGCGCACTGGGTCTTCAGCGTCTCGAATCCGAGGCCCGTGTGTTCCATGTCGAACAGCGCGAACTCGGCGCCCGCATTCACGCAAAGCTGGGGCAGGCCCGGCGTGAAGAACTCGAACACCATCGCACCGAATGCCTGCCCCCCCGCGGCGATCCTCGCCTTCACCGGGTTGTCTCGCATCGTCATCGTCAATGAGTCCAGGGAGCGACCGCGGCGGCATCGATCTCGTAACGTTCGACCGCGGCGGCAACGGTTGCAGCAGGGAGCGATCCCTGCCGGGACAGTGCGTGCAGTGTCGCAACGACGACGTGTCGGCGATCGTTCTCGAAGAAGCCGCGCAGCGCAGCGCGCGTATCGCTGCGGCCGAAGCCATCCGTCCCGAGCGCGACGAAGCGGCCGCCGACATACGAGGCGATCAGTTGCGGATACGCACGCACGTAGTCGGTCGCGGCGATGATCGGCGCCGTCCCCGCGAGGCAGCCCTCCACGTGACTCTTTCGCGGCGACGAAGCCGGTTGCAGCCGGTTGGCGCGCTCGACTTCGCGCGCTTCGCGGGCAAGCTCGCTGAAGCTCGTCACGCTCCAGACCTCGCTCGTCACCTGCCAGTCGTCGCGAAGCATTGCGGCTGCCGCGACGACCTCGCGCAGGATCGCGCCGGAGCCCAGCAGCCTCGCGGCCGCGGCTTCGCCCGGTACCGCCGTCGACTGCAGCCGGTACATGCCGCTGACAATGTCGTCCGCAGCGCCTGCGGGCAACGACGGCTGCGGGTAGTTCTCGTTCATCACGGTGATGTAGTAGAACACGTCGTCCTGTCGCTCCATCATCTGCCGCGCGCCGTGGTCGACGATCACCGCGAGCTCGTAGGCAAACGCCGGATCGTAGGCCCTGCAGTTGGGAATCGTCGACGCGACGAGATGGCTGCTCCCGTCCTGGTGCTGCAGGCCTTCGCCGCCGAGCGTCGTTCGGCCCGCCGTCGCACCGAGCAGGAAGCCCCGCGACCGCTGGTCCGCCGCCGCCCAGATCAGGTCGCCGACGCGCTGGAAGCCGAACATCGAGTAATAGATGTAGAACGGCAGCATTGCAACACCGTGCACGCTGTACGCCGTGGCCGCCGCAACCCATGACGACAGTGCACCCGCTTCGGTGATCCCCTCCTCGAGCAACTGGCCGTCCTTCGCCTCGCGATAGCGGAGCATCGATGCGGCATCCTCGGGCTCGTAGAGCTGGCCCACGGGCGAATAGATGCCGATCTGCCGAAACAGGTTGGCCATGCCGAACGTGCGCGCCTCGTCGGCGACGATCGGCACGACGCGCGGCCCGAGCGCCGGATCCTTGAGCAGGTTGCCGATCAGGCGTACCACGGCAGTCGTCGTCGACATCTCGTGCCCCGCCGCCTCGAGTGCGAAGCGCGCGTAGCCGTCGAGCGGCGGAATGCCCACCGGCGCCGCGGCGTCGTGCCGCACCGGCAAGTGTCCGCCGAGCGCTGCGCGCCGTTCGCGCAGGTAAGCCAATTCGCGGCTGTTTTCGGGAAGCGCATAAAAACGCATCTCGGCGAGTGCGTCGTCGGTCAGTGCGAGGCCGAAGCGATCGCGAAACACCTTGAGCGCATCGAGGTCGAGCTTTTTCTGCTGGTGCGACGTCATCCGCGACTCGCCCACGCCGCCCATGCCGTAGCCTTTCTTGGTCTTGGCGAGGACCACGGTCGGACCGTCGCGGTGCGCGCGCGCCGCACGCAGCGCCGCGTACAGCTTGCGGAAATCGTGGCCGCCCCGCTTCAGCGCGTCGATCTCGCCAAGTGTCATGTGCGCGACGAGCGCGCGCAGTTCAGGATCGAGACCGAAGAAATGGCTCTGGTTGTACGCGCCGTCGTTCGCGCCGAGCGTCTGGTACTGGCCGTCGACCGTCGCCGCGAGCTGGCGCAGCAGTACATGGTGCGTGTCGCGCGCGAACAGCGGATCCCAGTCGGAACCCCATAGCACCTTGATCACGTTCCAGCCCGCGCCGATGAACAGCGATTCCAGCTCCTGGATGATCTGCCCGTTGCCGCGCACCGGACCGTCAAGGCGCTGCAGGTTGCAGTTGATGATGAACGTCAGGTTGTCGAGCTTCTCGCGCGACGCGAGCGTCAGCGCGGCAATGGACTCCGGCTCGTCCATCTCGCCGTCGCCGAACACGCCCCACACGTGACGATCGCCCATCGACGCGATCCCGCGATGCTCGACGTAGCGCATGAAGCGCGCCTGGTAGATCGCGCTGATCGGCCCGATGCCCATCGACCCGGTCGGGAACTGCCAGAAGTCCGGCATCAGCCATGGATGCGGATACGACGACAGTCCGCGACCGCCGACCTCCTGCCGATAGTTCGCGAGCTGCTCCTCGCGAAGCCGCCCTTCGAGGAACGCACGCGCATATACGCCCGGCGCGGAATGTGGCTGGAAGAACACCAGATCCGCGCCTTGCGTGGCGTTGCCGGCGCGGAAGAAATGGTTGAACCCGACCTCGAAGATTTCCGCGGCGGATGCGTAGCTCGCGATGTGTCCGCCGAGGTCGCCATACGCCTGGTTCGCGCGCACGACCATCGCGAGCGCGTTCCAGCGCATGATCGACGTGATGCGCTCCTCGACGTCGAGGTCGCCCGGATACGCGCCCTGCTCCTCGAGCGGAATCGTGTTCCGGTAGGCCGAGTAGGGCTGAACGTGCGCGATGATCCCGAGGTGCTGGGCCTGCTCCTCGAGCTTCTTCAGCAGGTAGAGACCGCGCTGCTTGCCGCCGGCGCGCACCGATGCGTCGAGCGCGTCGAGCCACTCCTGCGTTTCGCCAGGATCGGAATCGCCATCGAAATTGCGCATTGCGAGAGACCCCGCGTTCAGCGTGCGATCAGGCGCACGTATGGCGTCATTGGCCGACCGACCGCGGCGCCAGCTCCGACTCCATCTGGCGGCGAAACCTGACGGCCGCATCGTTCGCGTCGAATGCGACGTCGCTCCACTTAACGGCCTGTCCGCTTGCGACGGGACGAACCAGCTTCACCCGATGCGCGAGCCCGAGGGGCAACCCACCGAGCGCCACCGAGGCCGCGGCGGGCATCAGCTTGCCGTAGACGGTGAAACCACCCTCGCCGTCGAGCGTCTCGCCTTCGCGCAGGTCCCGTTTTGCGGTTGCGACGACGTCGCCGTTCCACGCACGCGGCACGCCGGTAGGCTCGCGCCGCAGCCCGACCGACGCCACGCTGACGCCCAGCTCGAGCCCGATCAGATGATAGGGCTTGTACATCGCCGTGTATTCGCCGGTGTCGTCCGTGAGCAGGCCGTATTCGCGGAAGCAGCGCTCGACGTAGTCGCTGCCGGCCCTGAAGGTGACGTATACACCCCAGCGCAGATCGCGAAAGACCGGGCGTCCGTTGCGCTCGAGGCTCGACACGACCTCGACCTGGCCGCTGTGGTGAAGCTCGCCGCCTGATTCGCGCGGACGCAATACGCGCGGCAGGTCGTCGACACCGCACGGCGGGAACGCAAGCCCGTCGGGTGCAGGGCGCAAGCCGGTTGCGTTCGCCACGGCGGCCATCTCGATCGCCGACTTCGTGCCGTCGAGGAACGAATTGAACATCTGCGGATTGAGGCCGCCGGCGCGCGCGTCCTCGGCGCTGACTCCGTAATGTCGCCACACAGTGTCGGGCGTCGACGCGTGATAGGCCGGCAGGTACTTCGTGCCTTTGCCCGCAGCGACGACGTCGAAACCCGCCGCACGAGCCCAATCGACCATCTCGCAGATCAGCGCCGGCTGGTCGCCATACGCGAGCGAGTAGATGATGCCGGCGTCGGCCGCGCGCTTCGCGAGCAGCGGACCGGCGAGCGCGTCCGCTTCGACGTTGACCATCACCACGTGCTTGCCGTTGCTGCAGCACGCGAGTACGTGACCGATGCCCGCGGGGGGGTTGCCGGTCGCGTCGATGACGATCTCGGTCTCCGCAGCGGCGATCGCCGCGTGCGCGTCGTCGGTGACGAACGTCGTGCCGTTCGATGCGGCGTCCGCAAAGGATCGCGCGCCGTGCTGCTCCGGCGGCCAGCCCGTGGTGGCCAGCGCCGCGCGTGCGCGGTCGGGCGAAACGTCCGCCACCGCGGTGAGGTGCAGCCCGCACGTGGTGCGCGCCTGCGACAGGAACATCGAACCGAACTTGCCGGCGCCGATCAGCGCAACGCGCAGCGGCTTGCGCTGCTCCGCGCGTTGGAGCAGGAGGTGGTGGAGATTCACCCGTGCGGGCGTGTGCGGTTGTCGGCCGGCGAGAACGTCACGCGTCGAATGCCGGCGATGCGCACGCCGCTCACGCGGGCTTCACGAAGCGCAGCACGAACTTGTCGGTGGGCACCTTCGGTTCGCCTGACGAGTCGTCGCGCGCATCGGCCGGGTTGCGCAGGAACATGCCTTCCCCGTCGAGGACGAACCCGGCCTGCCGCAACTCGGCGCGAACGACGGCTTCGTCGATACGGTGCAGAGTCTTGCCGTCAGCGATGCCCGTGCCACTGCGCGCCGAATGATCGACGACGACGAGCCGGCCGCCGGGCTTCAGTGCCGCGAACAGCCGCTGGTTCATCTTCGCGCGGTCGACGGGAAGGTAGCTGATGTCGTGGTAGTTGAGGACGATCGTGATCAGGTCGAGCTTCGGCATGTTCGGCGCGACTGGATCGTCGAACGGACGCTCGACGACTTCGATGTTCGCCTGCGGATGATCGGCGAGGCGCTTGGTGAGCGTTGCACCAGGGCGCGGTGTCTGCGCCCAGAGCTTGCCGGTCGGTCCGACGGCGAGCGCCAGCAGCTGCGACGTATAGCCGCCACCGGCCGACACGTCGAGAACCTGCATGCCGGGCGCGACCTGCGTGAACGGCAGGAACTCCGCCGGCTTGCGCGCGGCGTCCGTCTTCCGGTCCTGATCAGTCCGGATCGGATTGTCGATGACGCTGTCGTAGCGCATCGCGGCTGCCGGTTGCGCGACCGGCGCGTTAGTGCAGCCGGCTACGACGGCCATCGATGCGACGAGCACCGCGGTTCGGGCAAACGCGGCAAGATCACCGCTCATTGCATTCACGAAATGATTCATCGGCTGCTGATCCTTTCGGTAACCGGCGGCGCGCGAAGATCGCCTTCGAGGAACGTGCGGCGGACGAGGCCTGTGATGGCTGCACCGCCAGTCGGCACCCGCCGGAACGTTCCGATAAACTCCGCCACCAAGCTGGACATGATCGGGAGGTCGCCTTGTGTGTCGAGTCGCGCGTAGCCCCGCGGCGTCGCAATGACCCGTCGGCGGTTGCGCGGCTCGGGCCGATTGTAGGGGAGTCGTTGCGCGAGCGCCATCTTGCGCAACGTCGCTGTGGTGGCGGCGGCTGCGCCGGGAACTATCGATGAATGCGCTGAAGATGCAGCCGGGGTGGCTGCGCTACCGAAGCGGAAGGCGATTTCGCGTGTGTACGGTGAAGTGCCGTTCCGCAGGCAAGGCGCCGCATCCCGCGCGACGACCGTGCCGGGCCGCGCGCAGGATGCGAATTCGCTGCAGGACTCAGGCGGCTTTCCTGCCGGCGATCGCGTGAACGTCGGCGGTGGTCAGCGGCTTGCCGCCGACAGCCCAGTCGCCGCTCTTCACTTCCTCGACGACGACCCACGTGACGGCGCGCATTGCTTCGCCTTCGATCGACACCATCGCGTCGGTGAGTTTCTCGGCAATCTGCTTCTTTTGAGCGGGCGAAAAAACGCCGTCGATGAGTTTGACGTTGATGAATGGCATGGTGAAATCCTCGGGTTGTATGGAACGGACGAATCGGCGGCGAAGATGCCGCGCGATGACGAGCAGTCTAGTGACGACCTGCTGCGGCACGATTGCGTCCGCCGGCCGATTCGGTTTCCTTTGTTGCGAGCGGCAACGCCGCGTGAGTCTCAGGCCGCGGCCGGCTTTCCGCGTGCGCGGCGCGATTCGCGCGCCTGCAGGATTGCTGCCACGAGGCCGGCGGCCTCCGGCCTGGGTGCATCGTCGATGAACCCGTCCGCGCCCAGCGATTGCAGGTGGTTGGTCAGTGTCAGGTTGCCGCGAACCTCGGCTGCCAGCGTCAGCACGATCGCCGGTGGCTCGACGTGGCTGCGTTCATGCGCCAGGAGCAGCCGGTGCAACTGCATCACCGAGATGCCATCCTTCACCGGCAGGTCGAGCTCCAGCACGAGGACGTCGAAACGCGCCCGTTCGAGCGCGACGAGCGCCGCTTCGCCATCGGCCACTTCGACGATCGACGTATGCTCGGTTTCGACGAGCGTGCGGATGACGTGCCGGACCTGCGCGTGCTGATGCGCGATCATCAGCCGCCAGTGCGGCGCCACCGGGATGTAAACGACATTGTCCGTCATGGATACCTGTCCGGTCGGTGCCTTTCGTCTCACACCTGCAGGCGCGACGCTTTGCCCGATCGGCATGTCGAAGCCCGGCGAGCCGTGCGGCGGATTGTCGCGCCGCACGACGCCACCCACAATGCGAAAATTATCATCACGATACCGCTTGACGGGCAATCGCGCACGCACGCCGTCGCCCGGCGAGCGCTTGCGACGCTTTCACCCTGGATGGAATGCGGAACCCTGCGCGCCGGGTGGTGTCTGGCAATGACCGGCGTGTCGGCAGTCCGGGCGCGCGAGGTGCATGTGCGTCGCCGCACGGCCATCGCCGGTCTCAACTGCGAGCCTTTGTGCCCCTTCGGGAAACGAGCGTGATGGAAGCAACGCAGTCGGACGCGTTCGTCCTGTTCGGCGCCACGGGCGATCTCGCATTCAAGAAGATCTTTCCCGCATTGCAGGCGCTCGCTCGGTCGGGCGAGCTCGACATGCCCGTCATCGGCATCGCCCGCGGCGGTGGCTCGGTCGACACGCTTCGCGCACGGGCGCGCGACAGCCTCGAGCACAACGGCGGCCTCGACGAAGCGGCATTCGCGCGGCTGTCCGCGCGGATCGCGTACGTGGACGGCGACTACCGCGATCCGGGAACATACGATTGCCTGCGGAAAGCGCTGGGAACCGCGACCCACCCGCTCTACTACCTCGCGATCCCGCCGAGCATGTTCGGTCCGGTCGCCGAAGGCTTGTCGCGGTCGGGGTGTGCAGCCGGTGCCCGCGTCGTCGTCGAGAAGCCGTTCGGACGCGACCTCGCGTCGGCCGTTGCGCTCAACGAGACGCTGCACGCGGTTTTTGCCGAGTCGACGATCTTCCGGATCGACCATTACCTCGGCAAGGAGGCCGTGCAGAACCTCCTGTACTTCCGGTTTGCAAATGCGCTGCTCGAGCCCTTATGGAACCGCAATTACGTCGACAGCGTGCAAATCACGATGGCCGAGAGCTTCGGCGTGCAGGGACGCGGCAGCTTCTACGAGGAAGTCGGCGCCGTGCGCGACGTCGTCCAGAACCACTTGCTGCAAGTCATTGCGCTGCTCGCGATGGACGCACCTGCCGGCCAGGATGCGCAGACGATGCACGCCGAGAAGCTGCGGCTGTTTCGCGCGATGCGGCCGCTCGATCCGGCGCAGGTGGTCCGCGGCCAGTTCCGCGGCTACCGGGACGAGCCGGGTGTCGCCGCGGATTCGCAAGTCGAGACGTTCGTCGCGCTGCGCCTGCATATCGACACGTGGCGCTGGGCGGGCGTGCCGTTCTACATCCGCGCCGGCAAGTGCCTGCCGATCACGGCAACCGAGGTCGTCGTCGACCTGAAGAAACCGCCGCTGCCGATCTTCGACGACGCCCCGCCGTCGCAGTCGAATTATTTCCGCTTCCGGCTGAGCCCCGAAGTGCTGATTTCCGCCGGCGTCCGGGTGAAGGCGGCAGGCGACGAGATGCGCGGCGAGCCGGTGGAACTCGTTGCACGGCACCAGTTGCAAGGCGAGAAATCGCCGTACCAGCGGCTGCTCGGCGCCGCACTGCGCGGCGACGCGTCGCTGTTCACGCGTGACGAGGCCGTGGAGGCCGCATGGCGCGTCGTCGATCCGGTTCTCGGAGCCGGCACGCCGCTTTCGTTCTACGAGCCCGGTACCTGGGGGCCAGCCGAAGCGGCGAACTTGTTCGCCGGCGACGACGGCTGGCGCGATCCCGTGAGCGAGAAGAGCCCGCCGTGCTGAACGACGCAACGACCGTATGGCTGTTCGACGTGGACAACACGCTGCTCGACAACGACCGCTTCGCCGCCGACCTCGGTGCGCATCTCGAGGGCGGATTCGGCGTCGCGCAGCGCGACCGCTATTGGGCACTGTACGCAGCGATGCGCGAGGAAACCGGCATCGCCGACTACCTCGCCACGCTGCAACGCTTCCGCGCGGGCCTCGACGACGAGCCCGCGCTGCTGCATGTCGGCGCGTTCATCCTCGACTACCCGTTCGCCGACCGGCTCTATCCGCGCGCGCTCGAAGTCGTGGCCCGGTGTCGTGACCGCGGGCGCGCCGTCGTGTTTTCCGACGGCGACATCGTCTTCCAGCCGCGGAAGATCGTTCGCGCCGGGCTGTGGGATGCGTTCGACGGATGCGTGCTCGTCTGCGTGCACAAGGAGCGCGCGCTCGACACGATGCAGCGCCGCTATCCGGCGCGACACTACGTGATCGTCGACGACAAGCCCAGGCTACTCGCGGCGATCAAGCGCGCGCTGGGCGAGCGCGTGACGACGGTCTTCGTCCGCCAGGGTCATTACGCTGCCGAGGCCGCGGGATCGCTCATCGAGCCGTCGCCGGACATCGCGATCGACCGCATCGGCGACCTCGCCGAGGTGATCCTGGCGAACGAGGCTGCTTTCAAACTCCGGCGGTCCGGAAGCCCGGCGTCCGTCCGCTGCCAAGGGTGCGACATGAACCAGACGACGCTGCTGCGCGATATCGGCCAGAGCCTGTGGCTCGACAACATCACCCGCGAGCTCCTCGACAACGGCACGCTGCGCCGATACATCGACGAATATTCGATCACCGGCCTCACGTCCAACCCGACGATCTTCGACGAGGCGATCGGCGGCACGGATGCCTACGACGCGAGCATTCGCAGCAAGGCGCGCTCGGCCGCGTCCGACGAAGCGTTGTTCTTCGAACTGGCGCTCGAAGACTTGCGCCGCGCGGCCGACCTGTTTCGCCCGGCGTTCGCCGCGACGGATGGTGTCGACGGGTGGGTGTCGATCGAACTATCGCCGCAACTCGCGTCCGACACCGAAGGCAGCATCGCGGCCGCGAAGCGACTGCATGCACAGGCCGACCGGCCCAACATTTTCGTCAAGATTCCGGGAACGCCCGCCGGCATTCCAGCGATCGAAGCGGCGATCTTCGAAGGCGTGCCTGTCAACGTCACGCTGCTGTTCTCGCCCGACCAGTACGTCGCAGCCGCCGGCGCCTATTTGCGCGGCATCGAGCGCCGCATTGCCGCCGGCCGCGATCCGCGCGTCGCATCCGTCGCGTCGCTGTTCGTGAGCCGGTGGGACCGGAAGGTTGCCGACAAAGTGCCGGCCGCGTTGCGCAACCGTCTCGGCATCGCCGTGGGTGGTGCAACGTACCGCGCCTACCGTCAATTGCTGCACTCGTCGCGCTGGCAGGTGCTCGCGGATCGTGGCGCCCGGCCGCAACGGCTGCTCTGGGCGAGCACGGGCACCAAGGATCCGAACGCGTCCGACACGCTCTATGTCGAGGCGCTTGCCGCACCCGACACGATCGACACGATGCCCGAAAAGACGCTGCATGCTTTTGCCGATCACGGCAACGTCCGCGGCACGCTGGCCGGCGACGGCGTCGAGGCCGCGTCGACGCTCGCGCAATTCGCGCAGGCGGGCGTCACTGTCGACGCCATCGCGCGCGAGCTGCAGGACGAAGGTGCCCAGGCGTTCGTGAAGTCGTGGACCGAATTGCTGCGACGAATCGCCGACAAGCGCAAAGCGCTCGCCGTCGGGGCGTCGGCCGCGCGATGAGCGCCAACCGCGTAGCCGACGATGCGTCGGACCCCGTGACGGGGCTGCCGGAGTGGCAGGCACTGCAAGCGCACGCGCAGGCGCAGGCACCGATCCATCTGCGCGAACTTTTCGCCGCCGATCCCGAGCGCGGCACGCGGCTCGCCGTGGAAGCTGCGGGACTCTACGTCGATTATTCGAAGCAGCGCGTCACCAACGAAACGCTTGACCTCCTGCTCGCACTCGCGGCCCGCCGGCGTGTGCTCGATCGCGCCGCCGCGATGTTCCGCGGAGACGTGGTGAACGTCACGGAGAACCGCGCGGCGCTGCACGTCGCGTTGCGCGCGCCTGCCGATGCGGTGATCCGCGTCGCAGGGCGCAATGTCGTTCCCGACGTCCATGCTGTGCTGCAACGAATGGCCACGTTCAGTGCCGACGTCCGCAGCGGCCGGTGGAAAGGCTTCACCGGCAAGCCCATCCGCAACATCGTCAACGTCGGCATCGGCGGCTCCGATCTCGGCCCGGTGATGGCCTATGAAGCGCTGCGCCACTACAGCCAGCGCGATCTCGCGTTCCGGTTCGTGTCGAACGTCGACGGCACCGATTTCACGGAGGCCGTTCGCGGGCTCGCACCCGACGAAACGCTGTTCGTCATCTGCTCGAAGACGTTCACCACGCTCGAAACGCTCGTCAATGCGCAGGCGGCGCGCGCATGGACGGTCGCGACCATGCACGACGAGCGCGCCGTCGCGCGCCATTTCGTCGCAATATCGACGAACGCGACCGAAGTCGCAAAGTTCGGCATCGACGTCGACAACATGTTCGGCTTCTGGGACTGGGTCGGCGGTCGCTACTCCATGGACTCGGCCGTCGGCTTGACGACGATGCTCGCGATCGGTGCCGACTCGTTCCGCGCGATGCTCGACGGGTTTCACGCAATGGACGAGCATTTCGCCTCCGCACCGCCATCGCGCAACCTCCCACTGCTGCTAGGTCTCATTGCCGTCTGGAACAACGATTTCCTCGGCGCGGCGACCGTCGCGGTGCTGCCGTACGAGCAATATCTGAAGCGGTTCCCCGCGTACCTGCAACAGCTGACCATGGAGAGCAACGGCAAACGCGTCACGCGCACCGGCGGCGCCGTTGGCTGCCAGACGAGCCCGATCTACTGGGGCGAGCCGGGCACGAACGGCCAGCACTCGTTCTATCAGTTGCTGCACCAGGGGACGCGGCTCGTCCCGTGCGATTTCATCGGCTTCTGCCAGGCGCTCAATCCGCTCGGCGAGCAGCACGACCTCTTGATCGCCAACCTGATCGCGCAGTCGGAAGCGCTCGCGTTCGGCAAGACGTCCGCCGAAGTGCGGGCCGAGGGCGTTGCCGACGGCCTCGTCGCACATCGGACCTTCGAAGGCAACACGCCGAGCACGACGATCCTCGCGGAACGGCTGACGCCCTACGCGCTCGGTGCGCTCGTCGCGCTGTACGAGCACAGCGTGTTCGTCCAGGGCACGGTCTGGGACATCGACTCGTTCGACCAGTGGGGCGTCGAACTGGGCAAGGCGCTGGCACAGCGCGTCGCCGCGGAAATCCTCGCAGGCGACGACAGCGGACTTGCGCACGACGGCTCGACCAACGCGCTGATCCGCCGCTACCGCGCGCTGCGCGGTTCGCGCGACTGACGAAGAGACGCCGATGGCCATCGATCCTCGCGCTGGACAACCCGCGGAAGCCCGCGACCTCGTCGACGTCGCCGCACTGATCGATGCGTACGCGTCGTTGCGTCCGGACCCGTCCGTTGCCGCCCAACGCGTGACGTTCGGCACGTCCGGCCATCGGGGCTCGTCGTTCAGCCGCAGCTTCAACGAGTGGCACGTGCTGTCGATCACGCAGGCGATCTGCGAGCACCGCCTTCGCGCCGGCGTCACCGGACCCCTGTTCCTGGGCATCGACACCCATGCGCTGTCGGTGCCGGCGTTTCGCAGTGCACTGGAAGTGCTGGCGGCGAACGACGTCGATGTTCTGGTCGCCGCGGATGACGCGTACACGCCCACACCCGCCGTCTCCCACGCGATCCTCGTCTACAACCGTTCGCGCCCTGCCGCGCTCGCCGACGGCATCGTCGTCACGCCATCGCACAACCCTCCCGGCGACGGTGGATTCAAATACAACCCGGCCAATGGCGGTCCTGCGGACAAGGACGTCACCGACTGGATCGAGACTCGCGCCAATGCGCTGATGCGCGACGAACTTCGCGATGTCCGGCGAATCCCGTTCGAACGTGCGCGGCGAGCCCCCACGACGCACGCGCACGACTTCGCGTCGCGCTACATCGACGACCTGGCGAGCATCATCGACGTCGACGTCATCCGCGGCGCGCGCCTGCGGATGGGCGTCGACCCGCTCGGCGGTGCAGGCGTTCACTACTGGGGACGGATCGCGGAGCGCTACGGCCTCGACCTGACGGTGGTCAACGAGGCCGTCGATCCGACCTTCCGCTTCATGACGCTCGATTGGGACGGTCGCATCCGGATGGATCCGTCCTCACCGTACGCGATGCAGCGGATGCTCGCCATCAAGGACCGGTTCGACATCGCGTTCGCTTGCGACACCGATCACGACCGGCACGGCATCGTCACGCCGTCCGCAGGATTGCTGCCGCCCAATCACTATCTCGCCGTGTCGATCGACTACCTGTTCCGCCAGCGCCCGCAGTGGCGCAGCGACGCGTCGGTCGGCAAGACGATTGTCAGCAGTGCGATGATCGACCGCGTCGCCAAGGCGCTGGCGCGCAGGCTGTACGAGACGCCGGTCGGGTTCAAGTGGTTCGTCGATGGACTGCTCGACGGGAGCATCGGGTTCGCCGGTGAGGAGAGCGCCGGCGCCACGTTCCTGCGCAAGGACGGCACCGTGTGGACCACCGACAAAGACGGTATCGTCCCGTGCCTGCTCGCTGGCGAAATGCTGGCTCGCACCGGTCGCGATCCCGGCGTGTTGTACGGCGATCTGACGACGACGCTTGGCGCACCCCTCAACGATCGCGTCGATGCGGCCGCAACGCCTGCGCAGAAGAGCCGGCTCGCGCAGTTGTCCGCAACCACGATCCCGCTCGACCGCCTGGCCGGAGAGCCCGTGCTGCAGATCCTCGATCGCGCGCCGGCCAACGACGCGCCGATCGGCGGCGTCAAGGTCGTCAGCGCCGACGGCTGGTTCGCGGCGCGGCCGTCGGGCACCGAGAACATCTACAAGGTCTACGCCGAAACCTTTCGCGACGAAGACGCGCTCAAGCAAATTCTCGTCGAGGCCCAGACGATCGTCGACGCGGCCATCGCCGACCCGCGCTGACGAAGCGCTTGAAGGAACACCGATGCCGGACGAACTCGACGCGCTTTGCATCAACACCATCCGCTTTCTCTCGGTGGACGCCGTGCAGAACGCGAAGAGCGGACATCCGGGCATGCCGCTCGACGCAGCGCCGATGGCCTACGCGCTGTGGACCCGCAGGCTGAAGCACAACCCGCGCAATCCACACTGGTTCGATCGTGATCGCTTCGTGCTGTCGGCCGGTCACGGCTCGATGCTGCTCTACAGCCTGCTGTATCTGACCGGCTACGATGTGTCGCTCGACGACATCCGGCAGTTTCGCCAGTGGGATAGCAAGGCACCCGGGCATCCGGAACGCGGACACACGCCGGGTGTCGAGGTGACGACGGGCCCGCTCGGCCAGGGGTTGGCGAACGCCGTCGGCATGGCGATCGCCGAGGCGCAACTCGCCGCGCAATACAACCGTCCGGGCTTCGCCGTGGTCGACCACGCGACGTACGCGATCGTCAGCGACGGCGACCTGATGGAAGGCGTGGGCGCCGAAGCCGCGTCCCTCGCCGGCCACCTGCGGCTCGGCAAGCTCATCTGCCTGTACGACGACAATCGCGTGACGCTTGCGGCGGGCACCGATATCACGTTCTCCGAAGATCGAGCGCAACGATTCGCCGCGTACGGATGGCACACGGTGACGGTCGCCGACGGCAACGACACCGACGCAATCGACGCCGCACTGCAGGCGGCGCGCGTCGAAACGAGCCGGCCTTCGCTGATCCTCGTCCGTACGCACATCGGCTACGGCTCGCCGAACAAGCACGACTCGTACGAAGCGCACGGCTCGCCGCTCGGCGTCGACGAAGTGCGCCTGACCAAACGGAATCTCGGCTGGCCCGAGGAACCCGCATTCCTGGTTCCGGACGCAGCCCTCGCCCATTTCCGCGAAGGGGTCGCGCGCGGCGCCGCGACCGAAGCCACGCACGCGCAGCTGCTGCACGCGTACGCCGCTGCCTGGCCGGACCTCGCGCGCGAGTTAGCACAGCGGACCAACGCCGAACTTCCGGACGGTTGGGATACGGACATTCCCGTGTTTCCGCCGGACGCGAAAGGAATGGCGACGCGTGCCGCTTCCGGCAAGGTCATGAATGCATTGGCGCCGCGGCTTCCTGCGTTGACGGGCGGCTCGGCCGATCTCGATCCGTCGACGTTCACGGCGCTGAAGGGATTCGGCGACTTCAATCCGCCCGCGACACCGCAGGACGATACGCAGGGCTCGACCGGCGGCGGGTGGAGCTACGCGGGACGCAACGTGCACTTCGGCGTGCGCGAGCATGCGATGGGCGCGATCGTCAACGGCCTGGCTGCGCACGGCGCGATGCTGCCGTATGGCTCGACCTTCCTGATCTTTTCCGACTACATGCGCCCGCCAATCCGGCTGGCCGCGCTGATGCGGTTGCACGTCGTGCACGTGTTCACGCACGACAGCATCGCGCTCGGCGAGGATGGGCCGACGCATCAGCCTGTCGAGCAACTCGCGGGCCTGCGTGCGATTCCCGGGTTGACCGTCATTCGCCCATGCGACGCGAACGAAACCGCCGTCGCATGGCGCATTGCCGTCGAAGCGCGTGATCGTCCGGTGGTGCTGGTGCTCTCGCGCCAGGACCTGCCCACGCTCGACCGCACGCGCTACGCGTCGGCCGAGCGCGTGCGCGATGGCGCGTACGTGCTGCTCGACGCGCCCGCGAAGGACCCGCAGCTGATCCTCATCGCCAGCGGTTCGGAGGTCCGGTTGATCGTTGCCGCGGCGGAGCGCCTGCAAGCCGAAGGCGTCGCGGTACGCTGCGTGTCGATGCCAAGCTTCGATCTCTTCGACGCGCTATCCGCCGAGCAGCATGCAGCCGTGCTGCCGCACGCGGTACACGCGCGGCTCGCCGTCGAAGCGGCATCGCCCTATGGGTGGCATCGGTATGTCGGTGACCGCGGCGACGTGCTGGCGGTCGACCGGTTCGGTGCGTCGGCACCGGGTGATGTCGTGATGCGCGAATACGGCTTCACCGTCGACGAAGTGTGCCGGCGCGCGCGGGCGCTGCTGGCCTGACGCGGCCGATCGGCGCGTTCAGGCGAACCTATTCCGGCTTGATCGCGTGACCGCCGAACTGGTTACGCATTGCCGCGAGCAGCTTGTCGGCGAACGAGTCGGCATCGCGTGAGCGGAGCCGCGCGATCAACGACAACGCGATCACCGGCGCCGGCACGTCGAGGTCGATCGCTTCGGCAAGTGTCCACCGGCCCTCACCCGAATCCGACACGTAAGGGGCGATACCGGCAAGCGTCGGATTCTTCGCGAGCGCCTCCGACGTCAGGTCCAAGAGCCATGAGCGGACGACGCTGCCCTGCCGCCAGATCTCCGCGATCTGGTGCAAGTCGAGCCCGAACTCCTTCTTGTGCTCGAGGATAGAGAAGCCTTCCGCGTACGCCTGCATCAGGCCGTACTCGATGCCGTTGTGGACCATTTTCGTGAAATGACCGGAGCCCGCGGGCCCGACGCGTCCCCACCCCGCATCCCTGGCTGGTGCGAGCGTCTCGAAGATCGGCCGCAACCGCTCGACCGATTGCACATCGCCGCCGATCATCATGCTGTAGCCTTCGGCAAGTCCCCAGACACCCCCGCTCGTTCCGCAGTCGACGAAATCGATCTTTCGCTCCGCGAGCATGCCCGCACGGCGCAGCGTGTCCTTGTAGTTGGAGTTACCGCCGTCGACGATTGCGTCCCCGGCCTGCAGCAATGGAACGAGTGACGCGATCGTCGCATCGGTGATGTCGCCGGCGGGCACCATCAGCCACAGCGTTCGCGGCGGCGCCAGCTTCGCCACCACGCCTTCGAGCGAGGTCGCCGATACGGCGCCGATCGCTTCGACGCGAGCGCGCGACTCGGCCTTCAAGTCGTAGCCGACGACGCGATGTCCGCCGCGCACCAGCCGCTCCGTCATGTTGGCGCCCATGCGCCCCAAACCGATCATTCCGAGTTCCATCGTCGCATCCCGTCCGTTGGTCGTTGAAGTCGTCGTGCCGCCATTCTGCGCGTCATGTCGATGTGGGGGTCGCCACCGTGGCTGCCGTCAGCGAGCCCGCGAGCGCATCGGCAGTTGCGTACGCTCGAAGGCAATCGCCGCCGCCCGGATGGCCTCCGCCTGCGTCGGATACGCATGGATCACGCGCGCGAGCGTCGACAAGCCGATGTTCGCGACCATCGCCAGCGTGATCTCGTTGATCATCTCGCCGGCGTGACGCGCGACGATCGTCGCACCGAGGATCCGGTCGCTGTGATCGTGCACGTGGATCTTGACGAAGCCGCGCTCCTCGCCGTCGGTGATCGCGCGATCGACGTCGTGCATCGGAATCGTGAACGTGCGCACCGGGATGTTCCGCTCCCGCGCCTCGCGCACGTACAGGCCTACGTGCGCGATCTCCGGGTCGGTGTACGTGCACCACGGAATCGTCAGCGCGCTGACGCGGGCCTTTCCGCGCAGCAGCGCGTTGCGCACGACGATCCGTGCCGACGCGTCCGCTGTGTGGGTGAATGCGTGGGCGAGCGTCGCGTCGCCGGCCGCGTAGATGCGCCGGTTGGAGGTGCGCAGGAAGTCGTCGGTGGCGATGCCGGTTGCCGCATCGTACGCGACGCCTGCCGCCTCGAGGTTCAGCCCGCTGACGTTCGGAACGCGCCCGACGCCGGTCAGGATCTCGTCGACGGCGATCCGGCTGTGATAGTCGTCGCTGACGAGGTCGACGACCTTCTCGCCGTTATCGACGCATACGCGCACAGCCGCCGTGTTGAGGCGCACCTCGACGCCGTCGCGCGCGAGCGCCTCCGACAGGAGTTGTGCGGCGTCGCGCTCCTCCTTTGGCAGGAACAGCGGCGCGTCCTGCGCGATCGTCGTCCGCGCGCCGAAACGGCAGAACGCCTGGGCAAGCTCGCAGCCGAGCGGTCCGCCACCGATGACGAGCAGCCGTTTCGGCAGGACGGCGAGATCGAAGACGGTTTCGTTGGTCAGGTACCCGGCCTCTGCAAGCCCGGGAATCTTCGGCGTATCGGGGCGCGCACCGGTGGCGATCAGCGCCCGGCGAAACGCCAGTCGCGCGCCACCGACTTCGATGCTGGCGGGTCCGGTGAACGCGGCTTCGCCGAAGAACACGTCGACGCCGGCCTCGCACAGTCGCTGCGCCGAATCCACGCGACTGATCCGCGCGCGGATGCGCCGCATCCGCTCCATGATCGCCGCAAACGCCACGTCACTGGTTTCGGGTGCGCAGGCTCCATAGTGCCGGGCCAGGCGCAGGTCACCATAGACGCGCGCCGTGCGGATCAGCGCCTTGGACGGCACGCAGCCGTAGTTGAGACAATTGCCGCCGAGTGCGTTGCGCTCGACGACGGCAACGCGCGCGCCCAGTTCGATGGCGGATTCCGCCGCGACCAGTCCCGCCGGGCCGCCGCCGATGACGACGAGGTGGTACGGTTTTCGCGGCGGCACCGGGTTGCGCCATTGCGGCGGACGCACGTTCGCGAGCCGCTGGCGCTCGTATTCGCTGGGCTGCAGACGATCGTCCACTATGGATACTCGCGTCGAAAGGAGAGAGGTCAGCGACGACGCCGCAACCAGCCGCCGCGAAAGCCCGCGCGGCGCAGCCCCGAGCGCACGTACGGGCAATCCCGCATCAGTTGCCAGACGAGTCCCGTGCGATGGTTCTCGATCATCATCGCAACGATCCCCTGGTCGAGGCCGAACAACCCCGCCGAAGTCCAGGCGGCGCCGTCGCGCGCGAGTGTGGGATTGAAGCTGCTCGCATAGCACTCGCCGTCGAGCATCTCCGGATAGCGGTCGCGCATGCCGCGCGCAGCGTCCAGCGCAATTTCGGGTGCGAACGGCAGCGATGCCACGGCGCCCCACCCCGCGAGCGTGCCGTCATCGGGACCATAGGGGACGCCGCGTGCCGCGTAGCCGAGAAAATTCCGTCCGTCGCCGCGAAGCGCCGCCGCCAGGGTGCCACCGGGGCCGTCGCAGGCCGTGAGGCCCCACGTCCGCTCGTCGTAGCCGTCGAATTCGTGAGGATTGCGGCGAGCGTACTCGCGTTGCACCAGCGTCGCGCGGCGACTGTTCTCGAAGTAGTCGCAGCGTTTCTCGCGCATGAATTCGTCGCGGATGCCGCGGAAATCGATCCACGCGTGCGAGAACTGATGCATGAACAGCGGTCCGCCGTAAAGGAACTCGTGGCCGTAGATGTTTTCCCACTGGTAGGTCGCCGTCCACCCGAGGTAGCAGCTCTCGTCGAGCGGATGCGACAGCGAGCCGAGCGCCAGGACGTACAGCACGATTGCCTCGTTGTAGCCCTCCCACCCATAATGCAGAAATCCGCATTCCGGCTTCCATCCCTGCATGATCGTTGCACCGCCGTTTTGCGCCCAACGCCAGTCGACGCGGCCGTAGAGTCCGTCGACGAGTGCGCGCAGCGCAGTCTCGTCGGCGTCCGCGGACCCGAAATACCGCTGCGCCACCAGCGCCCCGGCGATCAGCAGCGCCGTGTCCACCATCGACAGTTCCGAGCGCCAGACGCGCCGGCCCGTCGCACGGTCGAGAAAGTGGTAGTAGAACCCGTTGCAGCCGGTGGCATCGGGTGCGCCGCTCTGCTCGCTCGCAGCGAAGAAGCGCAACGCGGAGAGGCTTCGCGCCAGCGCGTCGGCGCGTGTCATCCAGCCGCGCTCGACGGCGATCGGATACACGGACAGCGCAAACCCCACGACGGCGATGCTGATCGGGGCGCCGGGCCGCGAGTTGTCGGCAGGCATGCCGCCGATGCAATCCCAATCGGCGGCGAAATAGCCGAACGCGGCGCGCTCGAGCGCGTCGAGCAGCGCATCGTCGGCGGGCTCGATCGCTGCGATCATTCGTGGACGCCGGATCGCACGGCGACCTTCGGCAAGCCTATGCTACCGCGATGACTGCAACCGACCGATCCGTGCCGCATCTGCCCCCGCCGCCGTTGAGCGCCTGCCTGCTGTCGAACGGGCGCTACACAGTCATGACCCGCGATACCGGCTCCGGGTTCACTCAATGGCGCAATCGGGCCGTCACGCGCTGGCGCGAGGACGTGACGGCCGACATGCTCGGCAGCTATCTGTTCCTCCGCGATCGCGCCACCGGTGCAGTCTGGTCCGCCACGCCCCAACCGCTCGGCGCGAGCGGGGAAGTGCAGCCGATGCGCCTCGTCGAGGGTCGTGCCGAATACGGGGTTTGCCGCGAATCGATCGACGCAACGCTGGCTGTCGCCGTCGCGCATACCTTCGATGGCGACGTCCGCAGGCTGACGATCCGCAACGAGCGCGCCGTCGACTGCGAGCTCGACGTCACCTCGTACGCGGAGTTGGTGCTGGGATCGGCGGCCACCGACGCTGCGCATCCGGCCTTCTCGAAGCTGTTCGTCGAGACGCAGTGGTGGCCGTCCCCCGGCGTGATCGTCGCGGGACGGCGGCCGCGCAGCCCCGACGAGCCACGCGGGTGGGCGGCGCACGGTGTCGCGGTGTCGCCCTCGCGCGAGGCCGTTGTCGAATACGAGACGGATCGCGCGCGCTTCATCGGGCGCGGCCGCAGCCTCCGTGACGCGCGCGGGCTCGGCGAGCCGTTGTCGCAGACGACCGGTACCGTTCTCGATGCCATCTTCAGTGCGCGCGTCCGCTTGCGTCTTGCTCCCGGTGCGTCGGCCAGCGTTGCGTTCTGGACGCTGGCCGCTGCGTCACCGGACGACCTGCTCGCGGCCTGCGCTGCGCTGGCAAGCGCCGACGACTGCGATCGCGTCATCGCAGCCTCGGGCCGCCACGAAGCCGACGTGTGCGCGCGCATCGGCATCGCGGACGACGAGCGCACGCTGTTCCAGCGCTGCGTGGCGCCGCTGTTCGTGACGGATCCGACCTGGCGCTCGCCGCCGGACGCGCTCGCCCGCGGTGCAGGTGGCGCACCGGTGCTGTGGTCGAACGGCATCTCGGGCGATCGCCCCATCGTGCTGCTGCACGTCGCCGAGCGTGGCGATGCTGTCGCACAGGTGCTGCGTGCCCAGCGCTTCTGGCAGGCAATGGGCGTCGGTGTCGACGTCGTCCTGTCGAACGTCGCGGCGGCGTCCGACGGGACGGCGCTCCAAGCAGCGCTCGATGCGCAGGTCGCCGAGCAGCGCGAGCACCTCGTGCAGGACACCGACGGCGTGCGTGCGGAAGTATTCGTCGTCGCCAGTCGCGACGTGACCGATGCCTTTCGCGACGGGCTCGCCACGGCGGCACGGATCGTCTGCGATGCCGCGAATGGCGGGCTCGGCGGGCAACCGGACACGGTGCGTCATGTGGCGCAGGCCACGTCCTCGACACCCGTCGCCGCTGCGGGTCCCCATGCTGTAACCCTGGCGCCCGTGTCGCGGCCGTCGGCGCCGACGTCCGCTCCGCATCACACCGAGTCCCTGGTGCTCGACAACGGTTTAGGCGGCTTCGCAATCGATGCGCGTGAATACGTGATCCGGCTCGGCGATGATCACTTCACGCCGGCACCGTGGATCAACGTGCTCGCCAATCCGTCGTTCGGCTGCTTCGTGTCGGCCGAAGGCGGCGGCTACGCGTGGTCCGTCAACAGCCAGCAGAATCCGCTGACGCCGTGGCCGAACGATCCGGTCAGCGACCCTTCGCACGAGGTTATCTACATCCGCGACGACGCGACCGCCGACATGTGGAGCGTGACGGCGAACCCGGTGCGCGTCCGCGGCGCCGCGTACGAAGTGCGGCATGGCAAGGGCTACAGCGTGTTCACGCACACGGCGCACGGAATCGATGTCGAGTCGACGACGTGCGTGCCGTCGCAGGACACCGTCAAGCTGACGCGGGTGACGCTGCGCAACCGCTCGGACCGCCCGCGATCGCTGACGCTGACGGCGTACGTCGAATGGGCGCTGGCACCCAACGGCGCGATCGCCGCGCCGTACATCGTCACGTCTGTGGACGGCAAGACCGGTGCACTCTTTGCGCGCAATGCGTGGCGCGCGGAATTCGGCGAGCGCGTCGCGTTCGTCGACTTGGGCGGCCTGCAGCAAAGCGCCAGCGGCAATCGTTCGACCTTCCTCGGCATCGGCGGCACGATTGCGGCGCCCGCCGCCCTGCGGAACTCCGGTTCGCTCGACGGATGCACCGGCGCGGCACTGGATCCGTGCGGTGCGCTGCGCACCCATCTGACGCTCGCCGTCGGGCACGAATGCGACGTGCTGTTCGTTCTCGGCGACGCGGAATCCGCCGAGCGCGCGCAAGCGCTGGTGGCGAGCTACCGCGCGGTCGAATTCGACGCCGTGCTGAACGACGTCAGGACGGCGTGGAACGCACTGCTCGATGTCGTCCAGGTGCGCACGCCCGATGCTGCGCTCGACCTGATGGTCAACGACTGGCTGCTGTACCAGACGCTCGCGTGCCGCATCTGGGCGCGCACGGCGTACTACCAGGCGTCCGGCGCGTACGGATTCCGTGACCAGTTGCAGGACGTGATGGCGCTGTGCGTTGCTCGGCCGGACATCGCGCGCGAACACCTGCTGCGCGCGGCGACGCGGCAGTTCAGTGAAGGTGACGTCCAGCACTGGTGGCTTCCACCGGCGGGCCAGGGCCTGCGCACGCGGATGACCGACGACCGCGTCTGGCTGCCCTACGTTGTCACCCGCTACCTGCGCGTAACGGCGGACACCGCCGTACTCGACGAGCTCGTGCCGTTCCTCGTCGGCGCTCCGCTCGACGAGGACCAGCAGGACGCGTTCTCCCAGCCGACAACAGGCGACGCTGCGACGCTATACGAGCACTGTGCGCGCGCGATCGACGTCAGCCTGTCCAACGGCAGTCACGGACTGCCGCTGATCGGCACCGGCGACTGGAACGACGGCATGAATCGCGTCGGCATCGACGGCCGCGGCGAAAGCATCTGGCTCGCGTGGTTCCTGGTGGCCACGATCGACGCGATTGCGCCGATCGCGGAGGCGCGCCGAGACGACTCGCGCGCGCTGGCGTGGCGCGAACACGCGGCGGCATTGCGCGACGCGCTCGAGGACGCCGGCTGGGACGGGCCGCAGGGCCAGTGGTATCGACGCGGTTACTACGACGACGGCATGCCGCTCGGCTCGCGCGAAAGTGGCGAATGCCGGATAGACGCGATCGCGCAATCGTGGAGCGTGATGGCAGGTGGTGTCGATCGCGTGCGCTGCGAACGCGCGATGGACGCCGTCGACCAACACTTGATCCTCGACGACGCACGCATCGCGCTGCTGTTTACGCCGCCGTTCGACCACACCAGCCACGATCCCGGTTACATCAAGGGCTATCCGCCGGGGATCCGCGAAAACGGCGGCCAGTACACGCATGGATCGATCTGGTCGATCTTCGCGTTTGCCGGGATCGGCCGCGGCAACCGTGCGCACGAATTGTTCGCACTCATGAACCCTGTCAGTCACGCGGTCAATTCCGCAGACATCGAGCGTTACCGCGTCGAGCCATATGTCGTGTGCGCCGACGTCTATTCGGTCGCGCCGCACGTCGGTCGCGGCGGTTGGACGTGGTACACGGGATCGGCCGGCTGGCTCTATCGCGCAGCACTCGAAGCGATACTCGGATTCGACCTGCGCGGCGACACGCTCTACGTCGACCCGTGCGTGCCGGCGACGTGGCCAGGTTACGAGATCGCATTTCTACGTCGCGGCGCCGCGGGCCGCACCACGCGCTACGAGATCGTCGTCGACAACGCCGCCGGCGTCGAGCGCGGCGTGACGCACGTCGCACTCGACGGCGCAACGCCGCTTGCGACGGGAGGGACACCGGCGCGGATCGGGCTCGCCGACGACGGCGCAACGCACCGCGTTCGCGTCACGCTCGGTTGACCTCGAGCCCGCTCACAGGCGACCTTGGCACCAATGGGCCAGGTTTCGTCATCGCATCGCTCCTGCTCGCGCGAAGTCGATGAAGCCGTGCGTCGCGTCGGCGCGCAGCAGTTGTACACGCACCTTGTCACCGACGTCGAGACCCTCGAATCCGCGCACGACGCGCCCCTCGACCGTCGGTGACGAGATACGGACCCACGTTCCTTTCGCGGACGCGCCGGTCACGATGCCATCGAACTGCTTGCCGATCCGCGGCGCCAGCAGTAGTGCGGCCGCCGATTTCTGCACCTGCCGCTCGACTTTGGTCGCGCTGTCCTCCTGCTTCGTGCAATGCAGCGCGAGCGCTTCCAGTTCCGACGGCGAATACGGCGGCGAGCGGCCGGTGAGCGCCGCCTTGACGAGCCGTTGCGTGACGAGATCGGGAAACCGCCGGTTCGGTGCAGTCGAATGTGCGTAGTCCTTCACGGCAAGGCCGAAATGACCCTCGGCCGCATGCCCCGGTCTTTCGACGGCGTACGCGCCGGAACCGAGCAGCTTGACGACGGCGAGCGACACGTCGGCGAAACGCGCGGGGTCGCGGTTGCGGCTTTGCAGCAGGAATGCGTCGAGCGCGGCAGCGTCGGCCGATGCCGGCAGCTTGTAGCCGGACGCAGCGGCCAGCTCGACGATGCGCGGCCAGCGCGTCGGCGTATCGAGCACGCGACGCAGCGACGGAAAGTTGGCGTGGTCGAGGAACGTCGCAGTGGCGACATTGGCCGCGATCATGAAGTTCTCGATCAGCTCCTTCGCCCGGTTCTTCGTATCGGGTCGCAGGTCCTCGAGGGCACCATCGGCGGCGAACACCGGGCGCACCTCGAGCGTGTCCAGCGTCAGCGCGCCGCGCTCGTGACGCGACCGCTTCAGCCGTTGCGCCACGTCGTCCTGGATCCGCAGCTGCGCATCGAGACTCCGTACCGCCGCCAGGCGCTCCGGCGCCGGCCCGGCGCCGTCGAGCCACGCCGCGACGGCGTTGTAGGCGAGCTTGGCGTGGTTGCGCACGACGGCGCGGTACAGGTCACTTGACGCGACCTCGCCCTGCGGTGTCGTCGTCATGTCCACGACCAACGCCAGCCGGTCGTCGCGCTCGCCAAGCGACGTGAGATTGGTCGAGAGTTTCTCGGGCAGCATCGGAAAGATGCCGGCCGCCGTGTACACGGACGTCGTGTTCGTCGCGGCATGGGCGTCGATTGCTGAGCCGATGGCCACCAGCGCATCGACGTCCGCGATCGCGACGAGAATCCGGACGCCGTCGTCGGCGCTAACGGCCACTGACAGCTGGTCGAGGTCGCGCGAGTCGTCGTTGTCGATCGAGCACCACAGGAGCTCGCGCAAGTCGCGTACGTCCGGGCCCGAAGGCGACGCGGGCCGCGTGATCGCGGCCAGCTCCGCCTTCGCATCCTGCGAGAATTCCGGCTGCAATCCCCGCTCGAGCATGACGCGATGGGCGATGGCACCGAGCGGCGCGGGCATCGGGGCGTGGTTCATCGCGCCGTTCCATGCATTTGAGTTGTTCCGCCGATTATGGTGAAGTTGCTCACGATACGCGCGAACCGCCGCGCCTTACGGATGTCCCTTATCCGATGACTATCCGAACGCTTACACCGGAATTGCTGCAGCGGATCGACGCATACTGGCGCGCTGCGAACTACTTGTCGGTCGGCCAGATCTATCTGCGCGACAACCCGCTGCTGCGCAGGCCGCTGACGCTGGACGACGTGAAACCCATGCTGCTCGGACATTGGGGCACGACGCCGGGGCAGAACTTCATTTATGTGCACCTGAACCGCGTCATCTGCAAGTACGACGTCGGCATGATCTATATGTCGGGACCGGGGCACGGCGGACCCGCGGTCGTCGGCAACACGTACCTCGAAGGCACGTACACCGAGGTCTACCCCGACATCACGCGCGACGAGGACGGCCTCCGCAAGTTGTTTCGACAGTTTTCATTCCCCGGCGGCATTCCGAGCCATGTGTCGCCCGAGTGCCCCGGATCAATTCACGAGGGTGGCGAGCTCGGCTATTCGCTGAGCCACGCGTTCGGCGCGGTGTTCGACAACCCCGATCTCGTCGTCGCGTGCGTTATCGGCGACGGCGAAGCGGAGACCGGACCGTTGGCCACCGCTTGGCATTCCAACAAGTTTCTCGATCCGTCGACCGACGGCGCGGTGCTGCCGATCCTGCATCTGAATGGCTACAAGATCGCCAACCCGACGCTCTTTGCGCGCATCACGCGCGAAGAGCTGGAGCAGTTGCTGCAGGGCTACGGCTGGTTGCCGGATTTCGTCGAGGGCGACGAGCCGTCCGCGATGCACGAAGCGATGGCGACCGCGCTCGACACGGCAATGGAGCGCATCAGGGACATCCAGCACGATGCACGGCTTTCCGGCAGAACGGCGCGGCCGCGGTGGCCCATGATCGTGCTGGCCTCCCCCAAAGGATGGACCGGTCCCAAGGTTGTCGACGGACTACCGGTCGAAGGCACGTTCCGCTCGCATCAGATCCCGCTCGCTGTGTCGGCCACTGCACCACCCGAGCACCTGCGCCAGCTCGAAACATGGCTGCGCAGCTATCGTCCCGACGAGCTCTTCGATGCGCACGGCGCGCTGATGCCGGAGCTTGCGGCGCTGGCGCCCGCAGGCGCGCGCCGCATGGGTGCGAATCCGAACGCCAACGGCGGCCTGCTGCTTCGCGACCTGCGCCTGCCGGATTACCGTGCCTACGGCGTCGACGTGCCGGCGCCCGGCACGCGGGGCATCGGCGACACGCACGTGCTCGGGCGCTTCCTGCGCGACGTCGTGAAGCTGAACGCGACGCCGCGCAATTTCCGCGTGTTCGGACCCGACGAGACGATCTCGAACGGCCTCGAAGCCGTGTTCGAGGCGACGAATCGCCAATGGATGGCGGCAACCGAGCCCAACGACCAATTCCTCGCCCGCGACGGCGGCGTACTGGAAATGCTGAGCGAGCACCAGTGCGAAGGCTGGCTCGAAGGCTACCTGCTCACCGGCCGCCACGGTCTTTTCAATTGCTACGAGGCCTTCATCCATATCGTCGGATCGATGTTCAACCAGCACGCCAAGTGGCTGAAGGTCACCAACGAGATCCCATGGCGGCGGAAGATCGCGTCGTTGAACTACCTGCTGTCGTCCCATGTGTGGCGGCAGGACCACAACGGATTCACGCACCAGGATCCCGGCTTCATCGACCACGTCGTCAACAAAAAGGCGGAGATCGTCCGCGTGTATCTGCCGCCCGACGCGAACTGCCTGCTATCGGTCGTCGACCACTGCCTGCGCAGCCGCCATTACGTCAACGTAGTCGTCGCGGGCAAGCACCCTGCCCCGCAATGGCTGACGATGGACGAAGCCGTGCGGCATTGCACGCAGGGCATCGGCATCTGGCAATGGGCCGGCAACGACCGGCATGTCGAGCCGGACGTGGTGATGGCCTGTTGCGGAGACGTCCCGACGCTCGAGACACTTGCCGCGGTGTCGATCCTGCGCGAGCGGCTCCCCGCGTTGCGAATTCGCGTCGTCAATGTCGTCGACCTGATGCGGCTGCAGCCGGCGAGCGAGCATCCGCACGGTCTGTCCGACGCCGATTTCGACGATCTGTTCACCCGCGACAAGCCGGTGATCTTCGCGTTCCATTCCTATGCGTCGCTGATCCATCGTCTCACTTATCGGCGCACCAATCACGACAACATTCACGTGCGCGGGTACAAGGAAGAAGGGACGATCACGACGCCGTTCGACATGACGGTGCGCAACGACCTCGATCGCTTCCATCTCGCGATGGACGTCGTCGACCGCGTGCGCACGGTCGGTGAACGGGGTGATTACCTCAAGCAGCAGCTGAAGGACAAGCTCGTGGAGCACGGCGAGTACATCCGTGCGCATGGACAGGATCTGCCCGAGGTCAGGCAATGGCAATGGCCGGGTCACGCTCGCGAACGCACGTGACGCCGGCAATTTGATGACGCCCAAGGATCGCCAGCTACAAGATACTGCGTGGCTCGCGCCGGCTACTTGTGCACGTGCACGACGCCCGTCATGAACGGATGCACGGTGCAGATGTAGCCGAAGTCGCCTTCCTTCGCGAACGTATGCTCGAACTTGTCGTTCGTATCGAGTCCCTTCGAACTGAAGCTCTTGTCGCTGGCGGCGACCGTGTGCGGGGTTTCGTCGCGATTGGTCCAGACAACGGTCGTGCCGGGCGCGACCGTGATCTCCTTGGACGTGAACAGGAACTTTGCGATGTCGACGTCGACTTTGGATGCCGGCGTCGCGGCGACTGCGTAGATCGCGGGCACCGCGAATGCGGCTGCAGCGGTGACTGCGACACCAGCCAGGACTTGCCGACGGACAGCCCGATGACCAGCACCAGCAGTGACATCAGCACCCAGAAACCGGCCCGGGCCAGCCCGGTGAGCCGGCTCGGCGCGATCAGGATCGAGGCCAGCAGCAACAACCCGACGATCCACGGAAGCCAGGTGCCCAAGGTGTTGATGAGGTTGTAGTACCGGGCGATCTGCTGCAGATCGGCCTGACCGGTGAGGTTGAACACCACCGGGACGTCAGGGATCTGGTTCGCCCAGGACACGCCGGCCGAGGCCAGCTTGGCCTTGACG